>Ga0192278_1038_pt1 | contig 30152 bp, 30 predicted proteins | sample Koala_Koa24_K3_FD_131271 | JGI IMG/M metagenome (GOLD analysis project Ga0192278, IMG submission 131271) | Enriched cells from koala feces incubated with labeled cellulose particles, San Francisco Zoo, California, United States - Koala_Koa2-4_K3 ...
CCCGAAAAATCCAACTCCGCGGCGTTTCGGTTCTCGTATTTTGCGTTTTCAAAGTAGGTCGATAATTCTTTCGGGATACCTAATGCGGTATATATCGCTTGAAGGCAGTACAACCGTTTTTCCGACAACTTAAGCGCGTCAATCGGCAACGTTATCGCGCTAAAACGCGTCGGGCGCGGGGCAAAGAACATCGACCAACGACTGGGCGAATACATTCGCCTATAATTCTCCTGCATCGTTTTAATGTCTTCATCATCGAAAAAGTTGCCCGCAACAGAGCTGTCCGCTTCGGGCGAAATAATGCCCAAGGCGCCATAATTCTTAATCAAGTTCAGGTCGCTCGCGTTGATCGTGTCCAGAAACTCGAGCTTGTCCCGCAGGAAATATGCGTCCGGGTGTCCGGTCGATTGCATGCAGGTTGAAAGCATCAGGGTTTGACCCTCGGGCAAATCCACCGTAAACGTATCGCTTACGCGCATCGGGCTCCGCCCCTCGTGTCCCGTCACGAAACGAACGGGAGAAATGTTCGCCGGCATGCAGTCATTATCGGGGGGAGACGTCGGCGCCCCGGTCTCGATAATCACGTATCCCTCGTAGAAGAGACGGCGGAGAAGCTCGAGCGTATGGGATTGGACAAACTCAATTAACTGGTCTGTGAAGATCAACCGCACTTTCGCCGTAAAACGCACGGCGGTCAACCGGTCCGAGATCATACGCAGGGCGTCGAGGATCTCGGAGTTCGAGAACTGGTGCGATCTCTCATCCCGTGGCATGTAAAAGGGTTCCACGTATCTCCGCGGCTTTGCCGGGCGGAGTTTCTTTTTTCTCTTTATCTCAAATCCAAGTAGTTCCATTATTCCGATCCTCCTTCCGTATCACTGTTCGGCGTATATACGACGGTTATATAAGTAGAGTTGCCCCCGTTGTTGCAAATCCGGATCCAGCTCCGTTGTGGGTTGTCGCTACTTCCGCCGTCCCCTGTCTCGTTTCCCTTGAATGACCAACAAAGCTTGACGTCGGTCTCGTCACACCCACCGGCGCGCGGTGTTAACTGAAGCGTATCGCCTTTGTTCTGCAGATGCGTCTCGCAAACATACCAGTTCGAACCGCTGTCAACGGTACCCGTCGCGCAATCCGAATTATTGCCAGTGAAGATCGTCAAGGCGACGGACCCGATAAACAGGCTGCCACAGTTACCCGCGCCGATATACACGCCGTTGCCGTAGTCGACCCAATAAAGGCGGTAAAGGTCGCCCGATTCCGTTTGTACCCACTCAAGACAGGAGGGGGAATTTTCCTCGCCTCCCTCTTCCTCGCTTGTATAATCTTCCGGGCATACGCATTTATTCTCGCCCTCTTCCTCGCCTGTCGTCTCCTCGGAGCTCGGGCAACCGAAAAGGGTGTATATCTCACCGTCACCGGGGTTGCCGCCGCCGCCTTCCGCGCAGGGGGCTGTTTCTTCCTCCTCCGCTTCTTCCGCGGTGGTGGTGGTCGTCGCATTCTTGAATCCGATCACGACCGTCAATGTCTCATCGGGGACATTTAATAAACAAGTGTGTCGGGTGTTGCCCGTTACGCCCTCCATATGGCACCACGTCTTGCCGTCTTTCGACATCCATATACTGCCCGCAGTCTCTGTCCCCTCGCCCGCCGCGAGGAATAGTTTACACCGGGGTACCCACACAACGGAACGCCATCGAGTATATCGCTCGTCGTTGTTGTTGTCATCCTCCCCGGCATCCGGTTTAGGACGGGGCTCGCTGAACGCCCACGGAGTCCACGTTTTTCCTTCATCCTCCGACCAATAGCTATCGTCGTGCGCTTCGTGCTCATGGCCGCTCGCGGTGCTTGTCGTGGTGTAACCGCAAGCCACCCAGAGACTTTTGACCTTTTCCTCGCCTTCGTCTGTCTTCTCCGTTTCCTCCGATTCCAACTCGGAAGGGTCGACGCAAACAATCTGGAAGAACCGCGAGCCGTGATGGTGGGTTTCGGGTTCGCCCCCTCCTTCCTCCGCTACGGTTTGAGTGTTTTCGTTTTCTTTTTCGGGAAATTTCCATGTTTTTCCGTCGGAGGACGTCAAGCATTTATAGGCGGAATTATGCCCGACCCCGGAAATAAACAAGGAGGTCAGCGGGTCGTAGGTAACATATTGGATGCCATCCCCGGCGCCATCCAATTTTCCGGCGTCATTACTGTCGGAACCGTCGCCGCTTTCCTGACAATTCCCCGCGGTGCCGGGTTCCTCCCCGGTATCGGTTTCCTCATCATCTTCCATCGTGGCAAAATGCCAGCAGCCCCTAAGGTTGTTCGTATACCATATTCCCGCGGTGCTGCTGGATGATCCCCTATTCCCGACAGCCACATAGGTGCCATTGCCGTCGGAGGTTATGGAATGGATAAACGATTGTCGAGTCGTGCTTTGCTCTCCTTCTTCGTCATCCGAGGGGTAATCACAAACAGGAAAATTATCCGTAATATCCTGCCACGTCTGACCCCCGTCCTCCGACATGGCGGCAGCAAGTCCACCCGTGACGGCGCCGCCGCTGGTGGTCGATAATCCACCCCCGACAAGCCATACGTCAGTTTTCTCATCATAGTAAACCGCACGCCACGCGGCTTGCTCGAGGCGGTCGATGTTCAGGGAAAAGGCGGACATCACGACCGAATAATCCTTGTCCTCGGCGTCGATGCTGACATCCAAGTAATTCGCCGGACGGTCGTAGTCCAGTTCGGTCGTGTAATTGATAATGATAGATGTCTTGCCTCCGTCCTTGTTGCAAAGCTCGAGCTCGAGCCTTTCATCTTCCTCGCCCGCGGTATTCCATGAAATGGTGACCTCGGTCTCGCCGCTGATGCCATAATGCGGGCGGATGCTAATGCTTCCCGTCCGTCCGCACACCCACCAGTTCGAGCAACTGTAAACGGTGCCTGTTATACTGCCCGAGCTCTCGTCGGTGATAATCGACATTTGCGGCGTGCCGCGGAACAGCGCGCCCTCGTCTCCAACGCCCAGATACGTCCGGGCGCCGAAACGGATGGAGTGAAGCTCGGGGAAATCGGACGCGTTCTCGTTCTTAAAGAACCAGCTGTTGCAGTCCCCGCTTCCGCTCTGCGTGTCGCAACTGTTGGTTATGTACATCAATCCCGTATTTTTATCGTCATCCGTGCCGGGTGTCTCTTCTCCCTCCGTGTCCTCGCCCGTGTCCGTGTTTTCGGGGTTATTATACCCGATCGCCATGATTTGCGCGTCGCAAACATTTACTGCCCCCGCGCCCTCGGGGAGGAGCTGGGATCCACCAACGGCAAGGATGTCCGTCGTGGCGAGATTCGGCACATAGTTAATTAATGGTATGAAGTCGATCGAGGGGTTGCCCTCCTCATCTACCCCCGGACCATCGCTATACCAAAGCGTTCCCATGGGGTAATCGTTGTTATTGCCTTCGCAGCCCGCAAGCCAAATGCCGCAATCCTCGACGTAAGTAAGCGTGCGGAATTTAAGTTCGTCGGGGTATGTCGTGTTAATGCCTTCATCTTCCTCCGTGTCTTCCGTGTCTTCCGTCTCTTCCTCTTTTGTCCACGTCACCCCGTTAAATGTCCACGGATACCAGGTCTCGCCCCTGTCGCCGGAAATGTAACAAACGCGGTCGGACTCGTCAACGCGGTTGTAACCGCAGCCGATCCAGTACCCGCAGCTAACTTCAATATCGTAGAAGCGCCCAGAGATAAGCTCGGAGCTCTCCTCGTTTTCCTCTCGCTTGTTTTCTTGCGGAAAATACCACGTTGCGCCCTTATCCGCGCTAACGAGACAGATGCCGCGGGGTGTTTCCTTCGTTTCGGCGCCCGTGTCTTCTGTGGGCAATGCGGTATCCCCGCAACCGCTGATAAATACGCCATCGCCAAAGGTTACGGCTGTTATCGCGCTGCCAATGCCGGGGATATATCCGGGTTCGCCGGTTTTCTCTTCCGGTTCGCCATCTTCCTCCCCGTTCGTGGCTTCGGTCGCGAACTTCCATTCGTCCGCTACGTTGTGCGCATACCAGATGCGAGCCCCGCTATCGTCCCACGATGCCGAGTATCCACCAACGGCGACCCAGTTGCCGGCGTCATCAGAGGCGAGAGCGTGGACGAAGTCGTAATTTTCTTCCGAGCCTTCCTCCCCGCTGTTACCGTTTTGTTTCTTATGGTTTGTTTTTTCGAATTTATCGGAAATATCGACCCACGTGTGCCCGTTGTCTTTCGAGTAGGCAGCGCGCACGCCACCCGTCACCCCGGTGCCTTCCTCCTCCTTCGCGCCTCCGGCGATCACCCAGGTAGCCGAACCCTCGTCGTAATGAATGGCGCGCAGCGCGGCGCCCTCCCAACCCTCGAGACCGATCGTCCCGGCGGTCAGGTCAAGCTCGCAGCGTGTGCGGATATGATCCGATAACGTATCCCCGCTCGGTTGAAAGCTTATGTAGTCCGTGGGATAACAATAACAACCCGGGCAACGCCACCAGTAAAGGGGCGAGAGTTTCTCGGGTATCTCTCCCGGCCACGTCCACCAGTAACGCCGGCGCCAATAACGGCGATGCTGTACTGCGTCACTGCGAAGGATCGTCCGTTTTTGCGGGTTCTTCAAGGTGGGCTGAAAGCCCTTCGCCCTCGTTGTTCTGTATGCCATTAATTTCGGTTTTTATTCGTTCGACCAATTCGTTTTTTCTTTTTTCCTCGAAGTACAGCTTAGCGATCGCCAATATCCATCGACGCCGGCGTCCTCCGCAAGCGCAAGGAATACGCTCGCCGGTCGCCCGGGTGAGAGCCGTGCGCATGGCGGGCGTGGTGCTGATGGTTTTACCTTCGGCGGCTTCTCGTAGTTTATCTTCATACGGGGTAAGTAACCCCATGTTTTTTATCTTCATTTTTTTAACTCTTTAATCCAATCAATAAACCGTTCCGTATATTCCTCGACGGAAAGCGTAAAGAATACAAACCCGGTAACCAGCGCCCACGAAAACGGAAAAAGAAAAATCCAGCTATAAGCGAAGGTAAGCCAGAACGTCATGCAACTTTTGCAGCCGAACGGCTTCCGGTTCATGTCCACCCTCCAGAGATAGGTCTGGTACCGGTCCGAGCCGAATACCACCTCGCTAAGGAGGGCGATCAAAATCAAAACAAGAACGTGTATAATTACCATGATACCAACGCGTAATTAAGGGATACCCCGACAAAGGGTGCCCAGTGATTATTTTTCAGATCGTACCCGTAAGCCACGGCGGGACCCAGTGCCCAACGCCGGGCGGGTGTGTTTATCGTCTTCGTCTCCGTCCGGTATACGTATTCGGTCCGTGGATAGACCTCGACCCAGTTGAGGCGCGGGCGGTACCCCTCAATTTGAAGGGCATAAAGTGTGTCCCGGTACTCTTTCGTTTCGATAGGCACCTCGATGCGCACCGTATCGCCGGGCAGGTATACCGTATCGGCAGGCGCTGCGATGGTTTCCCTGCGGATCTCCGTCCGGACGGTCTCCACGGGTTCCACGATAGTAACCGTATCGACGCGGGTCTCGGTAACCGTTTTCACCTGGATCGTTTCCACCGCCGCGCACTTCTTGGAGCAGCGCCCCAGGAAAAAGATAGCGATAAGTATACCTACCCAAAGAATCCAGCTCGCTGTTTTCATAGCTTAAGTATCTGTTTGCGGTTTTCCGCCTCACTCCGGTAACTTACATGCACCCAGCTCATGTTGCTCTCGTCAATGAGCTGGTCAAAGGAAATGCCCAGTGACTGGGCGAGTGCAAAAAGCCGCGCATTGCTCGCCGCCGTGCGGTCTGCGGCTTCAATATCGGCAGCGCGCCCGGTCATATGGTCGGAGGTCTTGGAACCCCCGACGGCTTCGTTTAAAGCCGGGCACCGGTAACCGCTATTAACCACGATTGGAGCGCCCCAAGCGGTACGCAGGGGATCGAGGACTTTGTCAACCAAGGTGGTTAAGTTCCTCTTAGCCTCTTCTGTCGGGGTGTTGTCAATCCCGCGACGTGTGGCGGTATCCGATTTCGTTAGTTCTTCGATGGTGAAATATTTCATTTTTCCGTATATTGTTTAAACTCCTTCATGATTTCCGTGTGCGGCGGCTCGCGGTCCGTGCAGTCCAGTTTTTCGCATACGTAAAAACGGCACATCAGGGTTTGCTGTTTTTCTTTCGCCAGGTTCTCACGCGCCTCGTGCAGCTTTTCCCGAAGGCTTTGCGCGGTCTTCGTTTGCTCCTCGTAGAGGGCGCGCCACTGCTCGGAAGCCGTTTTATCGTTTTCCAGCTCTTTCGCTTTCTTGTTTTGCTTGTACTGCATAAAGCCAGCCACGCCGCCCCCGCTGGCAAGGGTGGTGAGAAGCGTCGTGAGAAGGGTTGTGACGTCCATAAAAAAAACTTTTTAATTTTTCAAACAAATATACGACTTTTTCCCCGGGAAAACAACTATTTAACATTTTTTTCGCTGCGCCGGCAGCATCGACCACAGGTCGAAGGCATACCGGAGCGCGTCGCAACAGTGGTTCCAGTCGTCGACAGGCTGCAGGGTGTCATTTCTCTGGATGAAGCGATAGTTTTCCATCTCGGCCAGAAAATGGCGAGAGGAGGCGGTAATACGAAGCTCGTAGGGTTGCAGGTTCCGGATCCCGGTCAGGATAGAGCCGGCGCCTTTTCGGGCGGGTGAAAAATGAAACCGGAGCCCGGTGCGGGCAAAGAGACTGCGGACCCTGCCGGCGCCCTCGGTCGCGGTATCGTAGACCAGGTATTGACGGTGAAACGGGATCGAGGCGAGGCATGCCGCCATCTCGGCATCGCCCCCTTCGCGGCTGTAATAATACTCGTGGCAATAGATAGCATCGGAAGCGAACCGGAAGCCGCATATTACATCGGGGTCGGCGGTGGCGTGCAGCGCGCCCCAGTCACAGGCGAGAACCTCCATGAGGGGCGACGTGTGATAATCTTCGTCCGGAATGGTGCGATGATGGGGAAAACATAGTCCCGAAAGTGTCGAGTCGATGCCCCGGCATTCAACTTCGTATAAGTAACGTTCCATCGTCCCCGGCGCGGCGGTTTCACCCATGGCGGCCGTGCGGTCCAGTTCCCGGCGGACGAAATCCGACAGGAAGGGGTTATCGTGGTAAGTGGTTATTAACTTGTTGTCTGCCGTCTCGTAGAGGTCATTGACCCAAAAGCGCGTGTAGGGGTTATAATCAAAGAAGACCTGACAACCGGGGCCGGCTGCCTTCAGCGCTTCGCGCGCCGTACGGGCATCGTACTGGATACACTCGTTAAAAAAGATATAAGTAAAGTTAGAGGCATAGCCACGGACATCGCGGCCGGCATAAACAAAGGCGAACTCGCTGCCGGTCTCGAACAGTACGCGCGTTCCGCCGGTATAGTGGATGCGCATCCGCCGGCCATCGCCGCCCGCACTGCGGTTAATCATAATCAGGTCCTGAAAAATGGATTCCTTTAGCCGCGCATAGGTATCCGTTACGATGAGCGTACGCGTATGGGGATGGGTTAGCGATTCCATATACAGAAACTGTAGAATACTGACCGTTTTTCCCGACCTTCGGCCCCCCTGGAAGATAATAAAAGGGGTATTTTTTCCCTGATGGTAGGTTATAAAATCATGGTGTAATTTCAGCAGTTCCATCGCTTTCGGTGTCCTCTGTTTTTCTTGTTCCGTCCGTCATTCCTGCCACTTTGTCAGCGGTATTGTCGATAACCTTCACCGTAAAGGCGCGGCGGCTATTGTCCTCAAAATCAAGCGTTCGCGCGTTGCTCCGCGTCCACTCATCGGGAGACATGTTGCAAAGGACAAAAATCGCAGCTGCCACATTGGCGGGAATATGCCGGCGGGTGGTGGTTTGTTCCTTGATCCGTGGCGCGCCCGTTCCGTCGTCTATATACGTTGTCCGTGTCTCTTCCACGTCGTAGCCGCAGAGTTGCTTAAACAGTCCGCGTTTTGCCTCCTTGACAAACGCCAGCCGGCGGCGTTCGTGCCCGCGGTTTTGCGCCTCCCGCATAGCGGGATACTTATTCAACCATTTATAAAGTGTATCGGGATGAACTTGAAGAAGTCCGGCGATTTCATCTGTTGAATACTGCGCGCGGGCATCGGCTACATAATCCTCGTACCGGGTGGGCGTTAAAACCGGGTCGTATTTAAGAATGTTTGGCATGACTATTTTTCTTGAATTTTTCCGATATAATCTTCGTTTGTATCCTATTCCAGTTAATGGAATGATGCCAGCGCGTCGACATTAACGGCTTAACCCTTACTGCCGCCGGGTACCGAACGACGGTATGCATCGACTTGACATAGGTGCCGTCGCGGCGATAGATGTCGGTCATCCCTCCACGGTTCTGTTGCGTATTACCCTGTACGATAATAAACAAAGGATATGTAAAAGCGGGCACGGGATGCCGCAGGGTTAAATCGAGGTACATGTTTACATCGTCGTTAAGCGTTCCGGCAAACGGAAGCGGAGGGTCGGACGTTCGGAAAAAAAAGGAGTTCATTGCCTTACGATTCTGGAAATGCATCACCCCGCGCGAAAAATACATATTTCCCTCCAACGCGCTCGAGTAAAAGTCACCCGATTGCGCGAAAGCGAGCGTGCGCACGGCGGAAGTATGTTTAAAAAAAACGGCTATTTTACTTAATATATGGTCGAGCGAAAAGCTGGGTTTGTTTAAAACTGATACGTAGGTTTGTCCATCCCGATTCGTTACTGAAGCAATATAACTATAATCGTCATCCAATTCCCAAACAACGTCCGCCATGTCGGGCGTTACGAGGTTATGAATGGCACGGCGCGCATAAAGCGGAGCCCCTTGCGCCGCAGTATAGTTTTGGCCCTCATCGACCTTGCATCGATATTCATTTTTCGAGAACACGAGCACTTCGCCGGGGTACCGGTTCCGGTACTCCTCAAGCCGGGGGTCGTCATCGCTACAGAGGATGCGAATGGGGCCCGTCCAACCGAAAACGCGAAGGGTCTTGTAAGTGTGCATTCGGTCAGGTCGTCCATAAGATAAGATAACCGGCAAAATGGGTATAGGATTATTTCGTTTCATTGGTTAATATATCTTTCGTTAATTGAACCAACCCGCGGTCGATGGCGTCGTTAAAATCAATGATAATTAAAACACTTTCTTCCATCAACTCTTGCATCCGGGGCGAGGCGTGCGCGTAATACTCGGCGATATTGGCGAAATTAAAAACGGCGTGACGCCAGGCAGCGGCTCGCAAAAAAACTGCCTCCTCCTCCGATATTTCCCCACTTTCAAATGCCGATTCTATATTCGTAAGAAGCTCCGACACTTTTCCGGTGTCGTACATCTCAGACATAGCGGGAGGTGACGGACGCGACGGCGTATAATGGACGGACTCCGTCGTAATCGCGTATTTCGATACATACTCGTCGTTTACCTTGATCGCCTCCCAGACATGAATCGGGACACTCCATTCGTTTTGCGCCGAAACAAGTCCCGATTCCTTAAACTCGTTTAACTGGTTTTTATCCCATTTCAAATTAAAATAAGCGATAGCGTTATCAGCCAGCGCCAAGTCGCGCCCTTCCGGCGTATCAATATCAATATCGGTACGTTGGACGGCTATTAATGTTTTTCCGTCGCTTGGGACGACGACCACGTTCTCGATGCCTGCCTGCCTCGCCGCCTCCCAAGATTTGTTGCCGGCGATAATCTGGTTGTTTTTATCCAATAAAATAGAGCGACCCGCGCCGTACTTTTTAAACGACTTGTTTAACAGCTGCTGCCCCTTCTTCCTGCCGATATTCAGGTTTTTCGCGTCCGGGATCAAATCCGAGATGTTTTTTCGTTCCATATTCATTTAATTAATTCCTTAAATTCTTCCTCTCCCCAAATCGCCCGGGCGGTAAACCGCTCGCGGGTTAACCGTTCCAGCCAGTGCGATTGAAAAATAGAAAGCCGCCCACTGCCGGGGGTCTTAAACTCCACAAATATAGCCTTCCCGTCTTTTAAATAAAGACGGTCCGGGATGCCGGTATGTCCGGTATTTTCCAGCTTAATGGAAATATACCCCTTTTCGCGGGCATACCGGGTACAGGCGGTTTCGAGTTCTTTTTCGTGTTGATTCATCCTTTTTTAACAAGCGCCCAGCGGTGGGCGGGGTTAATTCTGCCTTTTTTTGTTTTCCCCATCAAAAAGATACCGGGGAACGCCGTTACTCTGCAGCGTATGACGACCGGATGGACTGGCGGCGTCGCGGTAAGGCGTAAAGCCTTCCGGGGCGGTGTCATACACTTCGTACGTGATTCCGTTTAATGTAATTGTTTCCATTTCCTTTCGTTGTCATACATTTCAAACACCCGGCGGTGATACAGGTTTACCTCGCCGTAGTTCTTGTCGAACGTTTTATCGACCTTGTATCCGTGTTCATGACTAAGAGCCTTAAGAACGTCCCAGCGATAGGCGCGCCAGTCGGTCGCGTGCTCTTTCGCCCAGCGCTTGATGCTATACCACTGGGTAGCTTCGTCGAGGCGTTTTTGCTGCTGCTCGTTTTGTTCTACCACGGCGGCAAGCTGGCGAAGGGCATCGGCAAAAGAGGTGGGGAGCCCGGCGCGTTCTTTCTTTTCCAGTTCCTCCCACCGGCGGTTAACCTTAATGCGAAGCTCGCGGCTATAGCCGGTCATGAGGTCAAAACACTGTATGCGGGTGAGGCGATATTCACGCTGCTCACGGTTCCGCGAGTCTTTGTAGGTGATCTGCTCAATTTTGAGCAGATCAAGTTTTTCGTAACTTTCATTTAGTTCATCACAATCCCGAAGGATGTTACGATGTTCTTTTTCAGTCAGGGAGGCAATCTCCCGGCTAGACATTGTTACAGGTGCTTCCCCGAAATTCCCTTTAAAAAGGGTTAATTCTTTTGTTTCCATAATAAAAAAAAGACCCGGTAAAATTTCAGAGAAGCGACCTCCTACGCTTTACCGGGATTATATTAGTCGTTAAACTAATTCTTACAGGTTGTAACCGGTCGCTTCAATTACTACGGAACAAATATACAAACAAAAATCAAAACTACCCAATAAAAAGCCTCCTTTTTTCGCAAAAAAGAGGCTTCACCTATAAAAATTAAAAATATGAAAAAATAAGCAAAATGATAAAAAATAAAATTTTTACAGGACAATCGTGTCGGTCACAAATATACGAAGATCCAGAGAAACTACCAACTTTTTTTTCTAAAAATTACCGGCGCGTTTCATTTTTAAAATCCTCCATCAGGCGGGATTTTTTTTGAAGCGCCTTAAGGGCATACTCCTCGACGGTTCCCCGGGCATAAAATACGTGCAGATCTACCGGCGCCCGCTGTCCGCGGCGGTGCAGACGCGCCGAGGCTTGTTGCCATAGTTCGAGGTCGAACGTAAGCGATGACCAGACGAGGAGGCGCGCCCCAGAGTCCTGAAGGTTCAACCCATGTCCACAACTGGCGGGGTGCGCCAGGAGGACATCGGCGGCGCGGATGTTCCAGCGGGTTAAAAAATCTTTTTCATCCGGGGTGACGACCCTCGCGCCCTCCTTTTCCAGCCGCGTTTTTAAGTAAGCTGCTTCGGCGCGAAAAGCGTAGAACAAGAGCACCTGCTCGCCCTCGCCCACCATGCTCGAGACGGTATCCGCGACCGCTTCCAGCTTGCTAGAGGCTCCCGACCACACGGGGGCGGAGGTGGCGGGATCATAGATAAACCCGCTGCAAAGGGTTTGCATTTTCTGAAACACGCCCTTATCGTTCAGCGCGATAATCCGCTCCTCGTCCTCCACCCGGAGCAGGGTTTTGGCGTCCATATACCGGGCGCGCTCTTTCTCGGACAGGGTGTGCGGGTGGTAGAGGGTGCGCATCGGCGGAAGGGTGGCATAATCCTCCGCCCGGAGGGTGAAAATTTGCCCCTTTACAGGCTCAAGGATCGATTTTAACGTGTGGGGTGGCAGGATCCTCCACCTATGAAAAGGAAGAGCGGAAAACGCGTTTAAATCCTCGAAATACGTAACACGCCAGCGGAAAAATTCAGGGATGTAGAATTTACCCCGGCGGTGGGTGTGTGGCGTCGCCCGGTAGATGCCCAGCGCGGCGAGCTGTCCGAACAGGTCAATGGCGCCATTAGGTAGGAGCGTACCCGTCAGCCCCCAGCGGATGGCGGTTTTAATCCCCAGTGCGTACAGGAAACGTTTCGAAGTGACGTGCTTTAGGCGGGTCAGTTCATCGAATACAACGGCTTCATAATCCAGCGTCGGGGCTTCGGCGAGCTGCTCGTAACTGCAGACGGTGCGGGCGGTCTTTCGCCTCCACAGCACGGCACGCTGCGAGGGGGTACCCTGGATCACGGTCCACTCGTGGGGGTCGTTCCACTTCTTCGCTTCGGCGCTCCATACCGAAAGCGCTACCCGTTTGGGGGCTACGATGAGCGCGCGGCGGACGCCGAGACGGTTTAATGCCTCGATCACGGTCGCCGTCTTGCCTAATCCCATATCCATCGAGAGCACGGCGCGGGGATGCTGGGTGAGAAAGGTTACGGCTCTTTGCTGATATTCTTCCAGTTTCATCGGTTTACATTTTCTTTGTAAGGTACAAGGCAGAAAGTCTGTACCAGGGTTATAACATGCGGATTTATTTCTTTCATCCGGTTTAAGGTGTGCAGCGCCTGCGGGTTCTCTTTCCACAGGCGGTTGAGTGTATCCCTATCCGGCATTTCCGTTTTAAGGCTGTTTTCCGGCCGTTTAAACGCCTCAACCGGTGTGGGTGGTACAAGAGCAGGAACGGTAAGTTTTAAAGCCTCTGCGGGCTTTCTTTTCGGTTTCGGGCGGGTTTCTTCTTCCTGCTGCCGGATGGAAGGTGTTTCAAACAGACAGAGCTGTCCGGATGATACTTCATTTCGTTTTTTACTTCGTTTCATCGCTTTTTTACTATTGTTAATGGTTTTAATATTTTATTCTCGTTAATCATACTGTATTTTTACAGAATGTTAAAATCGTTTTAACACTTTGAAATTGTTAAAATTTTAACATTTGAGGGGGTTTTTATGGGTCAGTTCCTTTTTAGGAATTAAAAAGGAACTGAGTTATCGCGCTGATACTTAAGCAGTTAAGTAAAAAAAAATGATAGTTCCTTTTTGTAGCCTATTAAATATATATATTTTTCTATTTTTTTTTTCATGTCGATATATTGCCAATATTACAGTGTTTTTCAAAAAAAAAAAATTTCTATATATAATAATACTATTTTTTAGGAACAAAAGGAACTAAATACTTTAAAAGATTAAATAACAACAAGTTAGCTCGGTTCCTTTTCAGTTCCCTTTTAGTTCCTTGGTTCCTTTTTTCAATCTTCCATAATATCGCCGCGCGTCAATCCGTCCGCCGTATTTGCCTCCGTGATGGCTTCCAACAGCTCGTAGACCTGTATAACGGAACGTTTTACGCCCTCCTTTCGGCTATTATCTGTTATCCATACGTTTGGGCAAAGTTCCTCGAGCGCCGTCTTGACTTTGTTCCTGAAGTCCATCGGATACACTCTCTTCCCGTAGTTTAGCCCATCGAAGAGAAATTCGGAGAAGTTACAACGGTATGAATTTAGATTTCGTAACCATTTTTCCGTATGCCATGCCTTTATTTCTTCCTTTAGGTCTTCGATTTCCGTCCGGCGGCTTCCTTTAATCTCTTCAAACATATGTAATGCGGCGTCGCCGTCCTCACGCGTTACGGATTGGATAAATCCCAGCCACTGCATCCAGATCCACTCGGGCTCGAGCTCAAGCGGTCGCGGATTCTCCGGCCACTCAACAGCCAGGATGCGGCGCTCGTTGTCTTCCGGTATAAATTCCACGGGCGAGGGGTTGGAGGTAATTAAATAATTGGGATAAGCCTTCCCGGTTACGATATCCTTAAATTTGGGGTTCCATGTAAATGTATCGGCTGTGATGATTTTCTTGAACTCGGAATATTCGCGCATGTTTTGCGGCATCTCGTCATCGAGACGCGTGGCGGGGTAAAACATGGCATGCGGCGCGACGTGTGCCTCGCGTCCGATTTCCCGCAGAAACCGGCTATCGATATCCAGCGTCCTTGCGCCTTCTTTTTGTTCGCCCAGCCACTCGCTGAACTTAAATCCGCAAAGGATGGACACGATCACGCCCGCCGCGGTAGTCTTTCCCGTACCCTTCTTCTTGCCGTAGAACCACAACACCCGGTTTTGTCCCTCCTTCCTGTAATCGAATTTGACGCGGGCTATAAAATACCGGAGCTTCTCCACGTCGCGCGCCGAAAAAGCCGGATAAGTGGTGCGAAGAGACTCGTCGGCTAATCTCCGTTGCTCCCCGGTTACGTTTTCCTTGACCAGCGCGGCGCGGATCTTTTCCACCCGCCGCGGGGTGATTACATCTATCCACACACGCTCGGCGATGTCCGTGGCGTGCCGGGCTATTTGATTGTTTTCGCCCAGCCGGCGGCAAAACTTGGCGGCGTTTACCATTACGCCGGACACCGATTTAAGATCGGTAACGGAGGCGCGGCGCAGGAGCTCGGTCAACTTTTCCACCATTTCCTCCCTGCGGGTTTCCTCCCCGAAATACCGCCGGGCGAACTGGTACGTATCGGGTGCCGATAACAGATAGGGCAACAGATCCTTTCCCATTTCTTTTTCCGTCTCCTCCGGCAAGTCGCCCGCCAACCAGTCCACCGCCTCGAGCCGTGCAATGATTCCCTCCTTTTCCAGCCAGTCGAACATTTCCTTATAGCTATAATTAAAATGGATTTGAAGCAGTCCGAACGTATCATGCGCCCGCCCATCGGCTGCCGGGTCTGTGTTGTTGTGCCCGCTATAAAAACGCTGCTTGTCCTTGTAGTACAGCGCGCCGGGGGTGGAGGTAGACCGGAAGTATTTGTACCGGATCCATTTTCCCTCGTCCTTTGCCCCCGTATAGATATGGGACAGATAGCGTTCGATAGCGACGTCCGGCGTCATGGCGCGGTTGCACGCCTCGATACAATTCGTGTCTACGCGGATCATCCCATTTCGCTCCGCGCGGTCACGCTTTCCGCCCTCCCGGATTGCCCGGCGGAGCGCCCGCATTTCTTCTTCCCGGGCTTTCTCCTCCTCCGCCTTTTCCCGTCTTACCGCGGCGGCTTGTAACACCGCGTCCACATCCACCGCCGCGCCGTCTTCCTGTACCCGGATGGCGCGCATGTAAGCTTCCCGCCTTTCTTCCGACGGGATAGCGGCACCGAAAAAGAGTCGCCCCCAATCTTTGACCGGATCTAAAAAAGGCAGCTTGGCATAGATCTCATTAATAAACACATTCCATTCGGGTGACATATAGCAGCGGTAACGTCCGTCGCGCGGTGTATCTTCCTCTTTTCCTTCAATCCGCCGGGAAAGGGGTAAAATAATCCGGTATCGGGGAACCTCCTCACTATAATTGTAAGAAGGCACGCGGGCGTAAGCTTTGCCCTCGAGCCAATCCTCCAGCGCCTTCCAATCCTCCGGGGTCCATGCCACCGCTCCCCCCTTTTTGCTTTCCGGGTCTTTCTTTTTCCCGTCCGCATCCAGTATCACGCAGTCGACCCACTCCGTCCGGCTCCGCCCGCCGGGTGAGTAGCCCGCAACCATCCCGCCCGCCTTTCGTTTGTCATCCAGTACGGGCGGCGTGTTATATTTTTTTTTAACCAATTCCGTAAGGGACTCGAATACCTCGGGCACGTCGAACGGCGCCGCGCCCTGCCAAATGGCTGGCAGCCCGCTCCATTCTTTTCCGTTCTCCTTTCCTCTCCGGTACAGTCTTTCATCGAACCGAAAAGGGGTTATTGTTATTGTCATATAAATATTTTTCCCGCCGTTTCAAAACAAAAAACCCGGGCAAAATGAATACGGCATTTTACCACGGGTTTTTCTATTTAAAACAACTGAGTTGTTAAAATTTCGTTTAATATGTGTATCCTGTTTATTGCCGTATTCTTAAACATTCCACACGACAAATATACAAATTTTTTTTGTTTTTTCCGAATCCTGAAGCCATAAAAAACATGTTTTAAAACATAATTCTAAAACACTGCTTTAAAACATCTTTACCCGCTGACCCATTTTAAGCCGTTTTAAGGCGTTAAAAACTCCGGGTGATATTCTTATACCACCCGGAGGTTGAAAGTGTCTTAAATCGCTTTAAAATGGTAATTCGTCGTTATTTTCCGTTTCCTCTACAGGTGGTGCGCTGTACTTTTCTTTCGATACCCCGTCGGGACTATCAAAATAATCATCGGCCACCAGCCAGTCGCGCCGGAGCTCCTTGAACCGCCCGTCGAGCAGCTGGAACGTATATCCCTGCTTGCCCATCCGGTTGAAGTAGTTCGCTTTTAATACCACATCCGTTGCCGAGGCGAGAAAACTGGCGGGCAGTCTTCTCTTTAACTCCTCGTTGTAGATGTTGACGCTGATGAACGTCGTCGGGTACTCCGTAGCTACGGGGCGGCAGTATTTCTCGCCCGTCTGCCGGCGGATGACGTCGTTTATTAGTTCTACGCCACTGTTCGGCAGGGCCACGCTCCATTTCTCAAACTCTTGATTCCAGCGCATCAGAAGCGGCTGTTCGTCTCCACTTTTCTGGTACCGATACACCAGCGTCCGCTTTTCGTTGTCTTCGAATACAATTTTTTGTTTCATCTTTTTTTTGATCATTTATAGCCGTCCGTCTACCGGCTGTTTTTGTTTTCCGCCCGCCCGCGACGGATACAGGGCGGCGTGTTGTTTTTCGATCTGTTCCTTAAGCGGGGCGAACAGGGCGCGCTCGCCCTCCTCGACCTCTACCGTAATCCCGTAGCGCACCGACTCGTAATTGCCGAGGTTGTGCACGATCTGTAAACTAATTTCCTTTACTTTCATCGTTATCGTCCTTTAATTCAACCATTTCCGCCACCTCCCGGATCCGGGGGCGCATTTCCTGAATTCGGCACAGTCCCCGCATCAGCTGTTCCTGCGCCTCCGGGTCTTTCTCCACCGTCCGGAAGGCGACGCGGACATCCTCCGGGAGCGTGCCGCTGCCGTGGACGAGGCGCACCCTTTCGGCACCGAGGAAATAATACCACTGCAGTTGCCAACGGTATCGCTCGGCAACGTCCGCCGTCAGGTAGCGCGAGAACTTAAGTTCGAGCACCAGCCCCCGCGTCTCGTCGTATCCGTCGGCGTGGGCGATCAGGGCGGGGAGTCCTTCCATGGGGCGCCGAAGGACATGTTGCCGCTCGACGCGGGGCGTCCAATCCGGGGCGATCTCCTCGAAAAAATAATCCTCGAACCGGTGTCCCGCCTCCATCGCCTCCGTCTTGGGCACCCCGCGGAGGTACCGCCCCGGCAGGTCGCCGTAAGCAACGGCGAGGCGGATGTAGTGTTCGAGGTTGATCCGGAGCCCGCCCCCGATCCGTCCCACCAGGCGCGCATCGGTGCCGCCCAGGTACCCGCTTCGATCTTGCACATTACTGAAGTCCATCGCCCCACGGGTTATCGATTGCGAATTCCTCGTAAAAATACCGGGCGACGCGAACGGCTTCTGTGACGGTCAGTTTGATACGCCTATCGCCCGAGATGCGCGCCCGGACGCTTTCGTAGTTTTCGACTCCAAACAGGTTTTTTAACTCATTGTAACATGCCCGTTTTTCGGGTTTGTTCAGCAGGTCCCAACCGCGGCGGAAAGGCATTCGGCCGTCGGGGTTCTGGACGGCGTAACGAATAACGTTTTGTTCATACTGCATCATAATTTTACCATTTTAGGCAGCGATTGCAGCGCTGCAGTTAACAATTCTTTTATCTCGATCATTCTCCAGCGCATCTCCTGCAGTTCGGATTGTTCCTTTAGCAGTAAGTCGCGCATTTCGTTTTTAGACATACCGTCTAACTCTTCACTTGTGTAATACCTTTCTGTTTTCATCTCTTTTATTTTTAAAAGTTTATTGTTTCACGTGGAACACCGGTTAACACCAGCGGGAGAGTCCTTGACTCTCGCAGATCTGCTGCCGGTTTCGCTCTTCTTCTTCTTCCAATATACGCCCGTAACGTTCCAAATCCATCCGGGCGCCTTCCTTCTCCGCCTCTTCCCAAGGGTCTAAAAAGCGTTCTTTTTCAATCGCTCTGAGTACTTCCATCTTTTCCCGTGCTGCGTCGTAGTATTCTTCAACGCTAAAGTAACGTTTTACAAATTTTTTGTTTTTCATCTTTTTTATGGTTTTAAATCCCCGGGGAGGTTCCCCGGGGAGGGGTGAATTAAAATTTATCAAAATTTTCGTCGAAATGTTCTCTGATGTATCGTTCTACGTTGTAGTATGTTTTTTGGTAATATTCCTCGATGCTGTCCGGAGTCGTGAAGTAGCGGTCGGCTTCTTCTTTGGTGATCACGCTCATCAACATCCATCCGATTGCCTTCCAATACTCTACGCTGTATTCATACGTTAATTCTTTCGGTTTCCGTTCTTCGATTTCTTTCACGATGTCCAATTCTGATTTTTCTGTTGTTCTCATGTCTTTAAATTTTTAATAGTTGAACTTTGTTTTTTATTACACTGTAAAGATACAACCGTTTTTTAAATCCTGCAAATTTTTCAAGTTAAAAGGAGTTAATAAATAAGGGGAAAAGAGTTAAGAGAGGTTAAGAAATTTGGGGCTTTATTCGAGCCCCAAATTTGCCTTAATATATTTTACGCTGTTTTCGATGGTTAATGTGCCGCCTCTTGTATCCGTCCAGCCCTGTACATGCTCATAATAAAAAGAGTAAACCCGTTTTGAAGTTTCTTCGTCGCAGTTTCTGAAATGTTTCAGGGTTTCGGCTTCGTGATACCCGGGCTGATTAATCGGGTCAAAATAGTCGATAATATTCGGTTGCAGAAAATGCGGCAGAGATTTCCATTTTAGCCATTTTCCTCTGATTCTGGAAGCTTTTACTTTTGTAACATCTGTTATTAACATGTCTTTAAATTTTTAAGGGTTTAACTTTGTTTCTTTAATTATACTGTAAAGATACAACCATTTTTGAAATCTCGCAAATTTTTCAAGTTAAAAGGAGTTAATAAATAAGGGGAAAAGAGTTAAGAGAGGTTAATACGAAATTGTTCCACGTGAAACAAAAAACCGCCCCTTTTCTGTCTCAAAAAGTGGCGGTGAAACTGTTTCACGTGGAACATGTTCCACGTGAAACAATCCTTTAATAACCGGGGTAATAAAACAGAAGGTATTTTATACCTCTGTTTCCTCGCCTTGGTTGCAAACGATAGAGATGGGCAAGCGAAATTGCTTGTTTCCGCTCCGGAAAGTCACGTAGTACGTATTTAGCATCGATAGCCTTGGGTCCTCCGGTTCGGGTTCCGGTTCGGGCTCGGGTTCCTCTTCCTCTTCGTCTTCCTCTTCGTCGCCTTCCTCTTCGTCGTCTTCCTCTTCGTCCTCGTCCTCGTCCTCTTCGCCTTCGTCTTCGTCGCCTTCCTCTTCGTCGTCTTCCTCTTCGTCCTCGTCCTCGTCCTCTTCGCCTTCGTCTTCGTCGTCTTCCTCTTCGTCCTCGCCTTCGCCTTCCTCTTCGTCGTCTTCCTCTTCGTCGCCTTCCTCTTCGTCTGGGCCCGGGTCTGGTTCGGGGTCCAGGTCTGGTTCCGGTTCCGGTTCGGGTATCTCCGGTATATCCTGCGAATATGTAATGGTAAACGTTTTTTCGTTTTCGTTTTCGTTTCCGTTTCCGGTTACGGTTACGGTCACATAACTGCTGTCGGACGTCGCCGTGACACTTCTATTCGATGTTACGGTCACGGTTGCCGTGCAGGTTACTTTTTTGGTTTCGGTTTCGGTTTCGGTTTCGTTACAGTCACAACCATTCGAATTATTTTCGTCGTTGTCCCCGCAACAGATATCAAACTCGATCGACATGGGTTGCACGCTTATGCTATTCCCGCCTACGCCGCTGCCGTCGTAATTCTGCGCGTTCATCCGTACGAGCGTAAGTTGCGCGACGCCTTCCTCCCACGCGGCGGAATAGACGCACCACACACGTCCCGAGGTGGTGACGAGCGAGAGCTGGTCGAGCGCGAAAAACTCATATGCCCGCATCGGGATCTCGACCTCGTACGTCGTACGCTCCTGCAAGATCCGGTTGAGGTCCTCGTTTTGATCGAGGTTAAAACCGCGAAGCGAATACAGGATCCCATTGCATCCGTTCCACACGGCAACCGTCGGGTCGCCGCCGAAACTTACGGTGTAGGTCGTCTCGTCCGTTTTCTCGGAATATTCCGCCGTATATTCGATATTTTTCAAGTACAAATTTTGTCCCAACGACGAACCGGAGGCAAGGGGCGAGGTGTACCAATCCGCCTCGGTGGTAAGTGTCGCGTTCGGCACGCTGTAATTTGTTATGTAACCGTCGCCACGTGTTTCCGTAAAGTCGCCCTCGGTAAACGTAATATAATTGTTGTATGCCATTTCCCCAATTCCCCGGGTAAGTGTTCCGCTCTCCAGTACCTCGGGGGCGTAATACCGGGGATTAACTGTCGCCTCGCCACTGTTGTAATTATTCGCGTCGCTCCAGTTGTAATTGAAATAACTCACGCACGGAACGCCGCGGGTGTTATCCTTTATGCCGAGCGTGCGGCCGGTAATGGCGCCGTAAGTCAGGAAAAGGTCGAGCGGCTCGATGTCGGGGAGGTTGTCGATGAGATAGTAAGTATCCCCGACGGCTAAGTCGTTGCCGTTGGCGTCGACAGCCGTAGGGAGGACGATGACGAGATTCTTGCCGATCGTATCGTAATACTCGTCTTTCGTCGATACCCATCCCAGGTCAAGCCCTTGGCTGATACAGTCGAGCAAATACATATACGACACGCACGGCATAAAGGGTATACCTTCCGGGAGTTCGGCGAGCGTAAGCGTCGGCGTCTGCCATTCGGTGGGATCCGTGGCATTACTGTCGAGATACTTAATCCCGTTCTCGCCGACCATCACGCAAACGCCTTTGTTGTTGCTGTTGCTCTCACTTGTCGCCATGTCCCACCATGTGTTGTTGCCTTGGCTGTTCTCGGTCCAATCCTCTGATTTCGACGGCGAATTGTTCGACGAATAATATATGTGCCCGTCTTGCCCGCACACGATGTATTGACTCCCCCAGCATACGCCGCCGTACATTCGATAACTCCACGTCCATTGCTTATTGTGTTTGTCGAGCGAGGTATTTATCCACCCCCATCCGCCTTTGCCGCTTTTGCCGTCGACCAAAGCGAGCCATTTACTGTCACCGTAAACAAATCGATACCCCGCCTTCCCTTTGTCGCTCGAAAGAATATTGAACGTATAGAGGGGGGTACTGGAGGTAGTCAAAGTGAAGGAGTTTCCATTGTCGCCCGTACCTCCTATTTGATAGTTGTTGGAAGTCATCGTATAATATCCTTTTCCGCTTCCTCCCGTTTTCTTTGTTCCGGTGATGGTGCTGTTGCTGTTGGAAATGGTACCCTCATACACTTCCTTCCCGTTTGTCCAATATAGACAATCGGAAAAAATGTCGAGCGGCGCCCATTTCCTTCCCGATTGCTTCTCGTCCTCGATCGGCGAGCCGACGTTCGAGGTGACAACCTTTTTTAACGTCACCGACTCATCTCCCTCATCCGCTCCGCCTTCCAGCGTCGTCAGTCCGGTAAACGAATAAATGCTGTTGTTGCCCCGCACGAAATATTGCGTGCTGCTGCTGTCGCTGTCGCTGTCGTAAGCCGCGCAGTCGTAGAACTGGTCCCACACGCTGTCGGTCGAGCTGTTATAGAGCACTTGCCAATTTTTCCCGTCCGCGCTCCCCACGATCAACGTCGGACCCACGGCGACGAATCCGCTATTGCCGTGGCATACCGCATAAAAGGTGCCCGAGGCGGTACCTTCCAAAAAATAACGTTGCATGCAAAATTCGGGCGCCTTGTCCTTGCAACCCGACCCGCTCCGGCACGACTCCGGGTTGTTCCACTCGAGGACGATCGACAGCGTCGCCGGATCCGATATTTTATTGTACTGCGTTCCCGTGCCCTCCCCGTCGTCCTCCTCGTTCGCCGAACCTATGACCGTCCTAAGGTCCGTCGATTGCGCGAGGTCCCGGAGCGAGCTGATCTGCGCCATTTCCAGCGTAACGCTGGCATTATAGGCGTGGTCGCTGTATTCGCTGATGATCATGTTTCCCGAGATCTGCCCGCCGTCGAAAACAAGCGTGCAACCCATTTCCTGCGTGAGTTCGTCGCCCGAGGCGGCGGGATCGTTCCCGAAGCCGAGGACCATGTTGTTATGCGGCGTCGCCGGGATCGAGATGTTAAACGACCGGGTCATCAGGAGGTCCTGATACCGGAATAGCAAGGAAGTGTATTCGAACCCCGCCCCGCTATCCTCCAAGTCGATATAATCAACCGAGTTGACGTCGTTCTCGGTCCCGTCCTGCTCGGTCACGCTATTACTCGAGGTGTTAATTATTAATCTGAACATAGCATTAAAACATTACCTTGATTATTTTGAATGTCACCGACACGTCGCCCAGTTGCGCCGTGAGTGAGATACTCGGGGCGGTACCCACCCGCGCCGGCTGTGCTTCCTTGATCCACTCGACCGTAAGGTCGTCCGCCGTGGCGATGTCGGCGAGGTAGCGGCGTTGTTCTTTCGTCAGATTCCGGGCGATGCCACCTATCTCCATCTCGTACCCCGCGCGGTGGGGATACCCGATCGTATCGGGGTCGTAAAAGTCCACGTTATCCGAAGGCGAGAGTTTCTCGCTCGAAAGCTCAAACGCCCACGCTTTCGTAAATCCTAACTGCCCGGTCCAGCGCGCCGAAAAACCGTAACAGGTGTCGAGCGCCTTCACTCGTACCGTCCTATCGGCTCCGCCACCGCTGAACATGTACACCCCTTCCCGGGCTTCGACACAGGCATAGCGATAATAATTCGTATCACTTCCCGAGGAACTTCCATTCGTTTCCAGTGGGCTCGTCGTTGATATGTGATTATCGTTGCCCGTGCTTCCGGACCCCGGGAAGCAACTGTTTTCAAGTCTCGTGCCGGAGATTTTCAAATCCTCCCCGATAAAGAAAATAGGAGCTGTATCCTCTTCCTTCGCCACCCGGTACTCGTGTAGCGGGACAATGGTCTCGCAGGTCCGGATGCCATCATGCAAGAGGATTGTTTTCGTGGAATTACCCGAGGATGAACTCCCCGAGGTTTGCTGTACTTGGATGTATTCGAATCCATTCTCCCACGCGGCGCGGGCAAAATCCCGGAAGGGTACCGTAATCGCCCCGTCGATCCAACCGTCGTACGTGGCTTCGAGGTTGTATTCGGTATAATCCGGACTATTGTTGTTGCCACTTTTCTCGTACATCGAAAACGTCAGCGTGACCTGATTGTCGGCGTCGCTCGTCGACGATGCCGATTGCTGGAGCTGAAGCGTACAAGCGTCGTCGATCCAGACTTCCTCGGGGGCTATTAATGTGACTGCCATTTTTATTTTTATTTCGTCCTGATATTTGATTTTTCCACATACAGCGCCGTTCGTTTCTGGAACGACGTGAACTCCTTGTAATCCATTACCGGTGCCGGCTGCTGCGCGACAGCCTCCGAGAGGGAATCGGTCAACAGTTCGTAATCCATACCGCCCGCGTAGTTACCACCGCCCGCGCTGTTTCCGCTGTTCGCCATCTCGAAAAGGCGCGCTTGCTGCTCCTCGGTTAATACCATCTCCCCGCTGTTGAGCGAGGCGCTCACCTTGTCGCCCGAGTAAGAGTTGCCCGCCACGATACCACCCGCGGCGAATGCCTGCTTGCCTTGGTTGATCAAGCTTGTGACGGTTGAGAACTGCGCGGCGATGGCGGCGATCGTCGTCGCCATGGCGGCGAGGTTGGAAGGGAAAGGCAACGACATGGCATTAGCTACGCCCTCGGCGATCGCCTTGGCATTCGCGAGGGTGGTCTCGACCGCGGTTATGCCCTGTTGCGCAAACGCCGCCTTCTCGCTCTCGCCGGTCAGGGACCCAATGTCCCCGATGATTTGAGACGTCGAACCCGCGATACCTTTCGCCGATTCCTTCCATGATTTCGTATTCGCGTCGGCAAGGTCTTTTGTTTTTTGCTTGGTCTCCTCCGTCAGCGTTGCGATATTTTGAAACGAGTTCGCGAGCTCTTGCTCGAAGCCCCCCTCCTCGGGGAACAAGATGGAGCGTTCCTCCTCCGTTAACTGTGCTAAATAGTTGTAATATTCCTCGGCTTGCGCGAGCCTGGCTTGGGATTGGATAAGAGCCGCCTCGGCCTCGATTTGCTCGCGCGTCTTATAGCTGGTATCGATCGCCGCGAGTTCGGCTTGCATACCCTGTTCGATTTCCGCCTGCCGGGCATCGAGATATGTGCGCATGTTGTTAAGCAACTCCGTGTATTGTCCCGCCTCGCGGGTCAAGCGCGCCTGCTCTTCTTGCTGGCGGTATTTCTCTTCGATATTCGCCCGCTCGGATTCAAGCAGCTCGGTGTTTTGCAGCTCCGCGCTCCGTTGCATGTCGAGGAGCTGTAGTCGAAGTTGGTATTCCTCCTCGCTTCCCCGCCGGGTCTCGTTTAACCGGAGTTGCACGGCTTCGATAGCGGCTGCCTGCTGCCGGTTGTTCAAGTCTTCCACTTCCTTGGCGTAAGCGTCCGCCTCGGCTTGGGCGGCTTCATCCGCCGCGCGTTTCCGTTCGGCAGCTGCTTTGACCGCCGCGTTCGTGGCATTTTTCTCCGCCTCGTTAAAAGATTGCAGGGAGGAATTAAGACGGCGAATACCATCTTCGTAATTTTTCTCGGCATTAAAAACTGCCGCCTGCAAATTCGCGATATTATTTTTTGTCGCGTCCGATGTATCGTTTTCCCGCTGGGCTTGCTCTTGGGCGATCCGGAGCCGTTCGGAGGCGATTCGGCGTTGTTCGGCGAGGTCCTCCCTTTCCAGAGCGATCGCCTGTTGTAGGGCTTTCCGCCGTTCGTCCAGGCTCTTGTCCTTGTCCTGCGCCTCATTGCGTAGGCGGGAAATCTCGGCGGCACGCTGGGCGCTGTTTACCGTATATGCCCGCTCCGATTCTTCCAGCGCGTCCTGTGCCAAGACCAGCTCCCGCGCGGCGTCGGCGGCTTGCTTGTAAGAGGGGATTAATTTCCCTATGATGGAAGTGGCCACATCGGTGACCGCCGTTACGACTTTTGCGATAACGCCCGCGAGCGCCTGAAAGGCGTCGCTAACGAGCTTTAAGACGGGCTCGAAGGCGGAGAAAGCGGCCTGAAGCTGCGTCATAGCGTCGTCGTTCTTCTTAAAGGCGTCCGTTACCCCTTTTATTACCGTCATAATCGCCGTAAGCAAGGCGGTGATGACGTTCAGCGGATATGTAACGAAGACCTTGCCGAAGGATTGCACGGAACCGGTGAGGGATTTCAGATTAACGCCGCCGGTCGTTCCCATGTTCTTCAGGGCTTGCTCGATACTACCGGTGTAATTACCCACGTTGCGTTGATTGTTTCCCATCGAGCTTTCGAGATTCCCCACCTCGACGCGCAATTCCTGTATATGCTCGAGTAACTCCGTACCCTTGGCGGAGTCGCGTTCGGCGGCGGAAAGGGTGGCGTATTCGTTTTGCAGGGATGAAAGCTCGGCGCGCATTCCTATCAGGGAATCGTTATACGTTCCCGTCGTAACAACCGCTTGGGCAATCTCACCCTCGAGGGCTACCAATTCCTTGCCTTGTTCCTCGATCGCGAGGTTTACCGCGTCAAGCTGTTTTTTGTTTTCCTCGTACCCCTCGCCCCCTGCCATCAGCGCGAGCGTTAAGGTCTTTTGTTCCGCGGTAAGGTTGGCGAGATTCTCGCGCGCGCTATCGATTTCCGAGCGGACATCGTCCACGCTCCGGGTATACTGCTCGTTGGATTTCTCGGCGTTAACGATCTGCTGGTCGAGCATCTTTAATTCGGCTTTGTTTAGCTTGATCGCCTCCGTGTTTAAAGCCAGTTGCTTGGCGCTCTCCGCGCTCGATTCCGTGGCGGCGTCCACGTCTTTTTTTAGCGCCTTATTGGCGCTTTGCAACAGTCCGATCTCGGCACGGATCCGGGCGGCGCGCGCCTCGAGGTCACCCGTCTCGAAGACCTTGCCGAAGGATTGCACGGAACCGGTGAGGGATTTCAGATTAACGCCGCCGGTCGTTTCCATGTTCTTCAAGTCTTGTTCGATGCTGCTGGTGTAATTACCCACGTTGCGTTGACTGTTTCCCATCGAGCTCTCGAGATTTCCCACCTCGACGCGTAGTTCCTGTATATGCCCGAGTAACTCCGTGCCCTTGGCGGATTCGCGTTCGGCGACGGAAAGGGCGGCGTATTCGTTTTGCAGGGATGAAAGCTCGGCGCGCATTCCCATCAAGCTATCGCCGTACGTCTTCGTCGAAACAATCGCCCGGGCGACCTCACCCTCGAGGGATACCAGTTCCTTGCCTTGTTCCTCGATCGCGAGGTTTACCTCGTTAAGCTGTTTCTTCGTTTCTTCGTATCTCTCGCCCCCTGCCATCAGCGCGAGCGTTAAGGTCTTTTGTTCCGCGGTAAGGTTGGCGAGATTCTCGCGCGCGCTATCGATTTCCGAGCGTATGTCGTCCACGCTCCGGGTATACTGCTCGTTGGATTTCTCGGCGTTAACGATTTGTTGGTCGAGCAGCTTTAATTCGGCCTTGTCCAACTTGATCGCTTCCGTATTTAAAGCCAGTTGCTTGGCGCTCTCCGCGCTCGACTCCGTGGCGGCGTCCACATCCTTCTTTAGCGCCTTGTTGGCACTTTGCAGCAACCCGATCTCGGCACGGATCCGGGCGGCGCGCGCCTCGAGGTCACCCGTCTCGAACGCGACGTCGATTAATATGGTGTTATCGTTTTCTGCCATTTTTATTTAAATATTTTATCGGTCAACCACACCCGCGCGCGGTTTTCCAATTCCTCCCGCAACTTTTCTGCCGTCTGTTCGACGACGAGCGAATAATTTCGCTCACTGCCTCCGTATACCGCCGGGGCGGGGCGCCCCCATCCCTTAGGGATGTGCTTTCCGAAAACCACGGCACCGGCGAAACTTCTTCGTTCCTTTTCACTGGAAAACGTCAACCCCTTGTCGCGACTCCATTGCTCGATGATGTCAACAAAATTGTGGGGGACCTTTCCTCCTGGTCGTCCGCTCTCTAGCGTTTCGAGCGGCGCCGCCCCCTCCGCGCGGGTGTAGTACAGTTGCACCCTCCCCGCTTGGGAGCGAACCCGGAATCCCTCCGAGCTTACGCCTCGCGCGTTCACTTTTTGACCCTTCAAGGCGAGCTTGATCTCGTCCCGCGCAGCCTCTAGCGTCTTCCTTATGTATTCCTCGGGGTTTTCCATCGTTTCGCTTTCTTTTTAGGAATGTATAACCGGGGCGGCTCCAACCCGTAAAGACGGGCGTAATAGGGGTCGTAGAAGCACTCGCCTTGAACTTCCGTTAACCGGAGCCGTACGCCGATACCTGTAAACACGTCCTCGAACTGTAAGTAAATGCGTTCATATTCTATTTCGCTGTCGTCACACCAAAGGGGAGACTCGACCCCGTGCTGCACGAAGTTGATCCACTCATCGGCGTGCTGTTTGCATCGTTGAACTATCCTGTCGTTTTCCTCCGAGTCATTCTCGTAACTGGTCCGCTCGACAAAAAATAGCGTGCACATGGCGGACTCGACCCGTTGTGTATTCCACACCTGCGAGGTCGAGCCCTCGAGCCGGTACATCATCACCGCGGGCATGGGCGTGTTGCCCATGTAGGCGTCGAGCTCCTCTCCCGTGCCATACCGGAAAGGGAGCCCGATGCCTTGCTCGATGGTTTCCTTTACTTTTTCGACTAATCCCGCTCGCATATCTTATTTATTTTCTGTGTTTATATTTATTTTTAAATTCCTGTTGCTTCTGCCGCTGCTTCTGTTTTTCATAAGCGAGGCGATGAAACTCGTTTTGCCGGTACAAGTCCTTTCGCGAAAGGTACCAGTCGGCGAGCGTGACATCACCCGCCTCGGTAAAGGAGCGAAGCCCGAAATAGGAACGGACGGCGATCAGCGCGCCCTCGACGCCAAGAAGCCCGCCCACCTTAATGCCGGCATCGGGACCGTAAGCGACGGGCGTTGTCTTCTCGAGCAACTCGTTCAGGAGATTGACGAACGAACGCAGGGCGGCAATGCGCCGGATATACTGCAAGGCGGTCTGCTCCTTGTCGGCGTAATACCCCCGGATACGCTCCGGTATCGTGCCCGATGTAAGTTCACCGAGATCCGAAATGGTTAACTGCCAAAGGTCGAACGGGATCTCACCGAGCCCCGCTTTCTCGATCGCCTCCTTTTCGTTCTTTTCCGTCAGCAATCCCTCGCGGCGCATCAGAAGCCAATCGGCGGCTGTAATAGTTTGAAGATCCAAGCGCATAACAGTTTAACATTGAAATTTCGTTTTTCTTTCTCATCGAGCCGGATTGTTTCACGTGGAACAAATGGCGGGCGCGAGGCTATAGCGTCCGCCCACGTGGAACACCGCCAAGGTTCAAGCGCGAGCCACGGATGCGGCTGCGGCGGCACGAGCTCGGGCAGTATAACATTCGGCACGACCTCGGGTCGTGTTCCACGTGGAACACACGACACCCGGCGCAACGTGTCCGTTACCTTGGCAAATAGCCAATACCTATAGAGTCCAGCCCACGGCATACGTCTTTAATTAAATATGCCCGGGATCTCGTGGCGGAGGGCTTCCAGTTCCTCGCGGGACATGCGCGCGGGGGCATACCTTACACCCTTCCATGTAAATCCTGCCTTATAGGGTAGTTTAACCTTCGGGCGCGGTGTCGCCTTCTTCCTCGCTGTCTTCTTTTTCTTTGATGCTGCCATTTTCTTCGTTAATTAAAGTTGTTGAGGATTCCTCTTCGTCGCCTTCCTCTTCGTCGCCTTCCTCTTCGTCGCCTTCCTCCTCTTCGTCTTCCTCTTTGTCGTCGTCTTCCTCCTCGTCATCCTTATTGTCGCTTTCCTCCTCGTCGTCTTTCTTTTCGTCCTCGTCCTCCTCGGGCGGGGTGGGGATGGCGTCAAGGACGTCGATCACCGCGCTGCGGTGGATGAATAACGAGGGATAACGTCTCGCGAGCTTTTCCAACACGGCGGGGAGTTGCAACATCTGATGCGAATACCGGATGCCGTTCATCATGAAACCGGCATCGAGTCCACCGCGGAGGCGGTGGGTGGTTTCCACCACCCGCCCGTCCTCGAGGTGTTTGACTGTCTTAAAATGTATCATCGTTAAAAATTTTATTAAAACATTTACTCGCTGTTGCCGCTGCTGCTGCTGCCGCCTTCATCGCCAAACGTGTACTTAAGCAGGTTGTCGAACATCTGTTTGCAACTTGCATAATCGATGGTACCGCTGCTGCTGTCGCCGCAGTTGCTGTCGTCGCCGTCGTTGTCGTCGCAGCCACAGGCGCAAACGGTGATTTGTTTCTCGCCCTCGTCGCAGCCGTCGCCGCCGCAGCCGGTGCTGTTGCTGCCGCCGCCGCTATATAATGTTATCTCGGAAGACGGGGCACCGGTCTCAACCATCGTGAAGGACATGCAGCCCGCGCCCTCGGTTTCGGTATAGTTCATCGACGCCTCGGTACAAATGCAACCGTTCTCAAGCCCGAAAATGACGAATGCGCCGTCGCCCTGTGACGAATACCGGTCCTTGCGTTGCAGGATGAACACATATCCGTTTTGGTTCTTCGTCAGCGGTTCGACGAACTGCGTAGCGAAGGCGCCGCCGTGACGGGGCGCATAAAAACTCACGGTCTTCGTGTAGGTTTGTGTATCGGCGTCAAATTCCTCGCTCGTATCCGTCCACGGGGTAGAGCCCCCGGCCTCGATCGCGAACCATGGTCCACAACAGCTGTCGCCGCTGCCTACGGTGTTGCAGCCATTGCCGCTGCCGCCGCTGCCGCTGCTGTCGTCGCCGCTGTTTTGCTGCCCGAGTGACGGACGGCGGAACGTGATGCTTGACACGTGGTTTTTTGTGCACAGGTCCGAACCTCGGGTCCATGTAACTAGGTCATCGAGGGCGATACCTATTCCGAGCATTTGTAGGCC
>Ga0192278_1041_pt1 | contig 29053 bp, 31 predicted proteins | sample Koala_Koa24_K3_FD_131271 | JGI IMG/M metagenome (GOLD analysis project Ga0192278, IMG submission 131271) | Enriched cells from koala feces incubated with labeled cellulose particles, San Francisco Zoo, California, United States - Koala_Koa2-4_K3 ...
GGATTCTATATTTCTCCCTGCGCCGCCGGAAATCACAGAAAATCCGGATTATTACCGCATAAAAGGGGAACATGGAACCGTCCATAAGCAGGCTGTAGGGATCACCCTGACCGTAAAGGTGGACGATTATTATGCTTATGTATACAGGAACCGAAAAACAGGGGCCAGGTACCATGTGCCATTCCCGTCAAATGTCCAGCTGGAAGTCAACTATGATGAGAGCGTGAAAGCATTTATTTTCCTGATGAAGAACCACCTGAACGTATCGGAGGCTAAAATCAGCGAATTCCTGTGCGAAATGACCGGCGGGGAAATCAAAGTCTCCAGGGGAATGATCAGCCACATGAACAAAGAGTTCTCGCAAAAAAGTGAACAGGAACAGAAAGAGATTTTTGCGACGCTTGTAACTTCGGAGGTAATGCATACAGACCTGACTACAGCACGACTGAATGGGATACTCAAAAATATCGTTGTATGCACGAACGGGACAGAAACGCTCTATTTTTACAGGGATAAAAAAGGGGATGCTGCATTCAAAGGAACGCCGGTGGAGTTTTTTCAAAACACGCTCATCCATGACCATGATAAAACCATGTACCATTATGGGAGCGAGCATCAGGAATGCAACGCCCACCATCTCCGTTATTTAAAAGGTGCAATGGAAAACGAGCCGGATCTGACATGGCATGGGAAGATGCATAGCCACCTGCAGGAAATAAACCGGATAAGGGAAACGCAGGGGCGTGTTTTGACGTCTGAGCAGATCGACGAGTTTGAAAGGGAATATGATAAGCTGTTGGATCTTGCAGACCAGGAATACCATGACAATCCACCATCTGATTGTTACCGGAAAGGCTATAACCTTGCAAAGGAATTTCGCGAGTATAAAGAATCGGTGCTCCTGTTCCTGCGGCGCCCGGAAGTGGATTTCACGAATAATGAAGCAGAACGATGCGGGCGGCAGGTCAAGCGGCATATGGTAAACTCCGGGACATTTCGCGGTGGGACAGGACACAGTGCGGAGGAATACTGCGCTGCAATGGGAGTTTTGCAGACGGCAAAGTCATCCGGTGAAAACATTTACGAGATGGTTCAGCAGGTATTCCAACGGGAAACCCCGAAAAAAAATACAATGTGACGGTTGAGAAGGATGATTCCCGTAACCATCCGGGAATCATCTTTCGACCGATGCATAAAACGTCAATCTACATCTCCCCTTCACAGAGGAGCTACTTGGCGTGGCTTTTAGCTTCATCTACTCTGGCTAGGGTGTGACCTGTAACAAACAGGAAGTTAAGGATAAATATAGTTACAGTTGACATATAAATATGAGGTATGTATAATATAAATATGGAAGGCATAAAATTTGAATGGGATGAAAACAAAAACCGAATCAATAAGAGGAAGCATGGAATATCGTTTGAAGAAGCTGTCACTGTATTCTATGACGCAGAAGCAATCGTGATAGAAGACCCGGAACATTCGGAAGTGGAGGAGCGCTTTCTTATTCTTGGACTTAGTGAAAAAGCAAATCTGCTGGTAGTCTGTCATTGTTGCAGAGACTCGGAAACAACGATTCGGTTAATTTCCGCAAGGAAAGCAAGCCGAAGTGAGACAACACAGTATAATGAGCAGTGAAGTGAGGTGTGCTTATGAGAGATGAATATGATTTTTCCAATGGACGAAAAAATCCGTATATTAAGAAGTTGAAAAAACCTGTCACGATCAATTTAGATGTGACGACTATAGATTATTTTAAGAGGTTGGCGGAAACTTCCGGGATTCCCTATCAGACTCTTATTAACCTGTATCTGTCTGACTGTGCGACTAATAAAAAGGAGCTGCAAATGTCGTGGAGTTGATGAGAGATCAATATGCAGCGTCTTTGCCACTCTGTTGCATAGATGGAAGCAGCCGGAATTGTTGCCATAGTAAATGAGGTAAACATGGATGGTTAAAGCATAGTCCGATGAAACATGAACAATGCCGAAAAAGTGCTCAGTGTGGTTCGCATTACAGGGATAAGTGATGTTGATAACGCTGTCGCGATAACAAAATGATAACATCAGTCTGAACAGACCATAGGAAGTGGACAGTTGAGATCAAATGAAATCAAATGGAACCAGATTACCGATACAAAATTGTATAGAATCCGATTTGAATTAGTGAGTTTGATTAATTCCTTAATGGATATTTTGTGAGAAATGGGGTGAATGTATGTCCCCAAAAAGATTAAATAATACGATATTTTTGATGTTTCTTGTAACCAGTAATTATTGTAAAGCACACAATATTACTGCAAGAGAGTTTTTGGAACTCGATAAAAAATATGCTATATTGAACTATGTTTCAGAGTGCCCTGATATATTTGACAGTATGACAAATCGTGAAATGGTAGAGGAGGTTGATCAATATGTTTCGTAATATAAAGACAACGCTTTATCATGGCACAATTTCCGAAATAGTGACAGTAGACGTAAATGCCGGAAGAAGCAAGAAGGATCTTGGGAAAGGCTTTTATATGGCTGTCACAAAAAAAACAGGTGATCGGTATGATGCATAAAAAATATCGGGAAGCAATCAGGCGTAATGCTAATAAGAAAAATGTTTTATTTCAGGAACATCTATATGAGATAGAACTGGTTCCCCAGATTCTTGAGAATTTGAATATTAAGATATTTCAGAATGCAGATATCGAATGGTTAGATTTCGTTCTGATGTGTAGAAATAAAGGAGATATGACGCACGATTATGATATGGTGATTGGAGCGACTGCCGATGATGACACGGCGCTGTGCCTGAAAGTGTATGAAGAAGGCGTATATGGAGAAAAAGGCAGTGATGATGTATGACGGAGGAAAAGGCGCAGGTCGCGGTGGGACTCTCGGTTGTGGCGATAACAAAATATTTGATGGAATATTTTTCTATCTCACATGAAGATGCCTATAAAAAACTTGTGAATACAGATTTTTTTGAACGGCTGAATGACTTTGAAACGGGTTTGTATTTGGAACCGGATCAGTATTTATGCAAAGCCTGTATTCTTGAATTAGAACAAGGCAAAACAGAAATGTATGAATTTATCAATGCGGAATAAGTTGACCTATTCTAAGAAAGAGACGGTAATATGAAAACAGATCAGCTGAAAAATGTAATGGAGCAAATAGACTGGGGGCTGTTTTTGAAGCAAAAATGAAGACGCTGAATGAATATATGGCGATGCCTTATCGCATGGAAATCGTAGAGGATAAGGATGAGGGCGGATATGTGGTTTCTTTTCCTGACCTGCCGGGATGCCTTACTTGTGGAGAGACAGTGGAAACAGCAGTGGCTAATGCTATGGATGCAAAAAATGCATGGTTGGAGGCGGCTATTGAAGATGGAATAGAAATTCAGGAACCGGATTCCCTGGAGGATTATTCCGGACAGTTTAAGCTGCGGATTCCGCGCAGCCTGCACAGATCACTGGTGGAGCATTCCAAAAGAGAGGGAATCAGCATAAATCAGTATTGTGTGTACTTGCTCTCAAAAAATGATGCCGTGTATGTGGGAAAATAACGAGTGATCATACGGCAACACTTTGCAAATAAATACAGTTGAACATGATACCTACTAGAGTCCCGCTAATAATAAGCTGAAAAGCGCTGATAAGACTCAAACTTCCATTCATGAGATGCACAGCTCCAAAAATAAGAGAAAATCTGTAACGCTATTTTTAAAATTCGTTTCATCTCCTATTCCTCGTCTTTCTTATATTCCAAAATATCTCCTGGCTGGCAGTCTAACGCATCGCAAATAGCTTCTAATGTCGAAAATCGTATTGCACTTATTTTACCTGTTTTTATCTTGGATAAGTTTACATTCGATACTCCAACGATAGAGGATAATTCTTTTAGCGACATTTTTCTGTCCGCCATAACGCGATCCAGCCGCAATATTATTTTTCCCATGTGTAAACCATCTCCTTATAATGTCTCATCTGATTCCTGCTGCAAGAGCATTCCATAGTGAAATACATATGAGAGAAACAGGCACAGCGCGGCAATAATAAGTCCAGAGATTTTTCCATTGCCAACTCCAAGAATTGCAATCCAAAGAGCTGCGCTGCGAAAACCTTTAATAGTGCTGTCCTCAAATGGTCTGCCGTTTGCTATTGATTGAAATACGCTTCTCAGCGCATTGACCAAAGCTCTGACCATGATACATGTTATGACCAGCATTGCAATCAGTAATAAACTTACTGCGATTTGCAAAGGCTGTGAGAGCTCTTGAAAGTTAATGGTATGGCCAAAGCAAGTCAGGTCTACAGTTAGTTCCGTAGAATTAAAAAAGCCGAACATATTTACTAAAATCAGTACTCCTGCAAGGATACAAAACACATACATTATTTTACCGGCGATTTGAGTTATTTTGTCTAGCGCTTGTCCCCATTTCTTCATTTTTTCCAGCTCAATATTAGTGTTCATGATATAGCTCCTTTTCATTAAAAAATTAATGTTTATCGTTAACTTATGCTGTAGTATACACTAGACGATAATGTTTGTCAATGCTTTTTTAGTGTTTATCGATAATTTTTGCTTTGCGGTTTGTATTTTAAAATAAACCGGTTAAACCGGTTCAAATGTCAAGGACTTTTTTTTGACAGAAATAGAGCTTTCTCCAACAGTTGTAAACCATTTATAAAAATTCATTAGACAGGGGTAGAAATAGAATAGACTGAATAGCTTCGGAACAGACAGTTCCGGAGCTTTTTAGACAGCATGGACTTCGGTTCGACAGCCATGGACAAGCATCCCCCTTATGTGTGACAGACCATACGCTCAATCATGTGATGCCTCTCCAGCCTGCGTTAGTTTAAATTTCAGATGCCAGACCACCTGACTGCGCCATCAGATCTTTGGGGAGGCCGGGGGTCGGGGCTGGCCCCGACATCCCTTCCGGCTGATGAAACCTAAGTGGAGCGGTTCCCCCGCGTATAATCAGCAGGCAGACTCCGGTATCCCGAATGTTCCATCAGATCCCCGTGTCGGCCACGACCTCCAACGCGGGGGAACAAGTCTGTCAAGTGGATCGTGGAATACCGGAGCCCCGCAAGGGGCGAGGATATGCCGCGTAAGCCACTTGACAGGCGCAGAGCAGAACGGCGTTTTTTATGATGATTATGTCCTCCTGCAGCCTCCCCTGGCCGCCCGATTCTGTGGGGCGGAGTGTGCGATACCCGCTGCCGGAATCACAAGACTTTTCCATTGCAGCCGCATAAGGGCAGTATCTTCTATATATACTGTTCCAATCTGAATACCTTATGGCTGGTCTCTGCTGATGAAACCGTACATCATTCTCCTTTAGAACATCTCATTCATCGCATATACATAACTCAGTTCCTCATACTTCCTCCAGGCCAGCGGCTCCTCCAGTTCCTTCCGTCCTTCTTCCGCAAGCCCTTTCACAAACTCCAGCGCCTTCATGGCCCGGTCCAGGATCCCCTGCAGATGCTCTGCCTGGGTGTGTGCCTGTTCTTCCGCAGCCTCCCAGGTGACGATCATCTCCCTTAGTTTCTTTTGGTCCCTGCGGATGATCCCTTCCGGATCGATACGGCGCTCCGCCTTTCTTTTTTCGGCAGCAGCTTCCCGGCGTTTCGCAGCTTCCCCGTCTGCATAGGACCTGCGTACTTTTTTCAGGTCATCTGCCGCCATCATGACAGACGACGGCACCCCGAAATAACTTTCCAGCGGATAGATGCCCGTAGTCGCATACTGGTAAAATTCCGCTGGCGTGAGTGCGGCCAGGTCATACTGGTAGTGCTTTGTATTGTAGGCCTCCAGATAACCATCCACGATCTGTTTCGCATCGGAGAAAACCCTGCATCTCGCCACAAGGTCAAGGATATCGGTCTTCAGACGCCCAAAAAAGCTCTCCATCGGCGCATTGTCCTGGGAGTTGCCCCGCGCGGACACGGACTGTATAAAGCCGTCATCTTCCAAAATCTGAGTGAAAGATGTAGACAGGTACTGGCTTCCCTGGTCATGGTGGATAAACACCGAGCTGCTGCACAGCTCATCCTTATGGGCCTCCATCATCCTGTCATATGCAGAGCAAACCAATGCGGTGGACATATCCATGCGCACAGACCAGCCGAGGTTTTCCCGCGTGAATGCATCACGGAACACGCACAAATAAAAAACACTTCTGGCCTTGCCGTAATAAAGATAGGTGATATCGGTCAGGACCACTTTCCTCGGGCCGATAAAAAAGTCACGGTTCAATATATTCCCCGGCGACGCACAGACATGGTTATGGGTTGCACGGTGTTTATAAGCGTCTTTGTGCGGCCGCTGCGCTACCAGGTTCATCTCTTTCATGATCGCCGCGATACGCTTCAGGTTCACCATCAGCCCGAACCGGCGGAAAAGTTCTGTCCGGAACGTGCGTTTTCCCGGGATCACACCATCCCGCGCAACCAGGATCTGCCGCATCTTTTCCTTTATGTTGTTGCGTTCTGCCGTCCTGGCTGCCTGTTTCCCGCCGCGGTCTTCCCGGCGTGCCCTCCACGCATAGTAACCGGAATCTGAGACCCCAAACATCCGCAGGCACTGGGTCACGTTGAAACCGTTTTCCAGCCGCTTTTGCTTCTCAATAAAGGATTCCGCCATTGTAAAGCGGTCTTCCTTCACTTCCTGTTCTTCCAGGATGTACAGAACGCCTCCAAGTCGGATTCCATTTTTTTTTGAAGCTGGAGCATCTCCTCAAGATAGTGCGTCCGGGCTTTCAGGTAAGCGCGCTCCTCCTCTGGCGTAAGATCCCCCATCTCCTCGCGCGGGACAGAACCGTCGTAGTTCGTTTCGTCCTCCGTAAAAAGCTTCCCGTCCCGGGCTTTTTCCATGACCCGTTTCCCGGCCGCGTTCGCCCGGTTTTCGCCGAGGACATGGGTATCAAAGCCAAGCGCATTATACGCCTCCACATAGGTCATCCCGCTTTTGATCTTCTTGTACATCGCCACATCAAAATCTTTCGAATACTTAAGGCGGTCTTCATGAAAACCGACCACAAACGGGTTATCCAGAAACGGGATCAGCCTGTCATCCGGACGGTCCGTACCGTCCTCATATTTATATTTATTCTTCGCTGCAAGTTTCATCAGTCATTTCCTCCGTCTTTCCCATGTTTTTGTATGCCCTGGCGCGTTCCACTGCCTGCCGGGCAGATTCCTCTTTTCGCCTCTGGTAGCGGGCTTCCTCATCCGCGAGGTACCGGGCAAATCCCGTCTCGTCCAGCGTAAGAAGCCAGGCTTCGAATTCTGCCGGGGTCATGCGGTTCCGGTCCCACATCCGCCGCTCTTCATTATAGTATACACGATACTGGTCTATTTTGTCCCGCAGTTCTTCCAGTGTCCTGCACTCTTTATAAGGGCATTCGTCCTTGAAATGCCCGAAAAAGGACTCCTGCGGCGCATTGTCCCAGCAGTTCCCGCGTCTGGACATCGACTGGGCAAGGCCAAGATCCCTGGCAGCCGCCTGGAATTCATCCGTCATGTAGAGGATCCCCTGGTCGGAATGCAGGATAACATCACTTTTAAGATGCTCTGCATCCAGTTCCTTCAGGGTGTCCAGCGCCAGCCGCAGGTCATTTGTACTGCTCACAACAAAACAGGCCAGCTTCCCTGTGACGGGATCCAGTGACGCAGAGCCATAGGCCCGCAAGCCGTCCCCGTAATCCAGGTAAGTGACATCCGTGAGCCGTACTTCGTTCGGGCGGTGCTGCTTAAACCGCCTCATCAGCAGGTTTGCTTTCTGGTTGCGTTCGAACATATCCCGCATGGCCTTCCTGTTTTTACTTGGCCTCCGGATATTCGTCCGTATGCCGTATTTGTTCATCAGACGGCGGATCCGGTGAAGGCTGAACTGCTGCCCGGTGATGTCCGGCATCATCATGTATACCTGGCGGATCCCTTTTTTAAAGCCCCGGTAGCTGAGAACCTGACGGACAAGGGCAATGTCCTCTTCGTCCTGTGCCGCACGCCGGCGCACACTGCTGCCGTAAGTATCATCACTGAGGATCTTATAATAAGTGCTCCGTGCCATACCGGACATTTCAAGGATCCTTCCGGTCGTATAATGCCCCCATGGGTCCCTCGGAAGGTCATGCACCCATTCACAGTATTTTCTTCGCATTACGATATCCCCGTCTTTCAGTCTCCGCCCCATGTCGGCGAAGCTTTCCTCGATTGCCCCGTTCATCAGTTTCATGCGTTTTTTCTGGATTTCCAGTATCTGGGGGCGGTCCCATTCCACCTGCTCCGCTGTCGGCCTCCACATCCTCAGTTTCGCTGCAGCCCGGGTCCGCACCGTCCCGGTTAGATCCTCCGCTCTTATGCCATACGTCTCCAGCAGGACATCCAGAGGCTCCTTTGAGAGCAGATAAGTTTCATTGAAAAATACATTCTGCAGAAAAGCTGCCCCTCCATTCCCATGGACATACGGGTTATCCCATGATTCATCGGAACCGCACGATCCGGACATACCAGTCCCGTAATCCCCGGAATCCTGCGCGCACACAGGCGCCCGCCAGTCATTCTCACCTGCTGTTCTGGCTTCAAACTCTCTTTTTAATGACTGTATCCTTTGATAACCGACATCCACCGGGTCAACCCCGGCGCGTCTGAGGGAATCCTCAATGGACAGGTTCGGCCATGCGAGGAAGATTTCCTCCTTAAAATCAGGATCAATCCGAAGCCCATTGTTCACCTGTACGTATTTCCCCGAAAGTATCAATGGATTTTCTTCGACGTATTCTGTCATTATCCGGATTTCCGAGACGGTATAGAACGGAATGCCCCCCATTTTAAAACTGTTTTCTATAGACAGGGCATACGTGTCACTCGTAAGCTCTTTCGTGATGCCATTCTCTTCCAGCATCTGTACGATAGCTTCCACGTTTTGGCTCGCTTTCCAGGCCTGAAACAGTTGAACCCGAAATGCCGTTGTAAGCGTCATCCCGCGTAAACTCACTTTCTTTACACACGGATTCTTCACCAGCTCTTCTACATTGAAAAAATATCCCATTTTTTCTCCTTTCCAAAGCTCGCGATTAATGACATGGAATACGGCATTGCCATGGCTACATTTTACAACGATTACACGAACATCGGCACGAGCATCAAAAAAAGTACCCAGGTGATGGGTACAATCAACTGTCATGTTGATGTCCATCATCTGGGTACCATTTTAAAAGGAGTCGGAAGTATCACTGCTCCCGACTCCTTTTGTTTGAATTTAATATTTTGCTTTCGATCAGTTTTCCAGGCAAGCCTCCTCACCGAACTGCTCCCGTACAAACACACGGGCGCGATGGATGCGGGAACGCAGCACTCCCGGCTTCACGCCAAGACGCACAGACGCCTCTTCATAGGTAAGCTCTTCGAAGCAAATCAGGCACATCGTCTCATACCAAAGCGGATGCGACTCTTTCAGCTCACCCATAATACGCGCGATCAGTTCCCCATTGTCCGTAGAGGTTTCCCCCAGCCCGGCGCTGACCTGTACGCCATTTGCCACGCCCTCCAGAACCTCTTCATCCATCCCCAGCTCCGGTTTACGGCAAATTTTTCGAATATAATCGATAGCAGCGTTTCTTGCGCAGCGGAACAGCCAGCATTTTTCCGAGCCCGGCATCACAATATCCATATGCTGGTAAAAAGACAGAAATACCGTCTGTGAAATGTCTTCTGCAGCTTCATGATCCTTCACCTGCTCATAAGCGATCCGAATCACGTATCTCTGGTACTTTACATAGCAGTCGCAAAATCTTTCGTTTTTCATTTTTCTCTTCTCCCCCAATGGTGTCACTGCCTGTGAACCCATGGAAGCAGTATACTACAATTTGTGTCTTCCGTAAAGGTCGAATACACGTTTTTGTGTCTTTTTCGTCGAATCTTTTTGCAAAAATCACACTGAGTTTCGTTCATTTGACTTACAGCTGCTCCAGCTCATCCATCCACAGCCGTGCGCAGGCGTCGCTCGGCATACGCAGATCGCCGCGCGGAGAGAGCGCTACGCTTCCGACCTTTGGCCCGTCCGGGATGCACGAGCGCTTGAACTGCTGGGCAAAGAACCGCCGGTAAAAAATTTTCAGCCATTTCCGAATCGTCTGCTCATCATAAGCATCCGCAAATGCCAGCTTCGCGATGCGATAAATCTTTGCAGGCGGATAACCAAAACGAAGCAGGTAGTAAAGGAAAAAGTCATGCAGCTCATACGGCCCGACAATATCCTCTGTCTTCTGGGCAATTTCCCCGTTTTCCGGAGGCAGCAGCTCCGGGCTGACCGGCGTATCCAGCACGTCATACAGAATCTCACTCACCGTGTTATCCCCGCAGGTATCCGCATAATAGCGCACCAGATGGCGCACCAGCGTCTTCGGCACAGAGCAGTTGACCGCGTACATGGACATGTGGTCGCCATTATAGGTCGCCCAGCCGAGCGCCAGCTCCGACATATCCCCCGTGCCGACCACCAGACCGCCTGTTTTATTGGCGATATCCATCAGAATCTGCGTCCGCTCCCGTGCCTGAGAATTCTCGTAGGTCACGTCATGCACTTGGGGATCCTGCCCGATATCGCGGAAATGAATGTTCACAGCCTCCCGGATGTCCACCTCCAGCAGCTTCGCGCCCAGGCTTCTTGTCAAACTGCAGGCATTCTGGTATGTGCGGTCTGTCGTGCCAAATCCGGGCATCGTCACCGCTGTCATCGTATCGCGCGGAAGGCCAAGCAAATCACAGGCTTTCGTCATCACCAGCAGGGCGAGCGTGGAATCCAGCCCGCCGGAAATCCCAACCACAAGGCTCTTTGCACCGGTATGCCGCATCCGTTTTTTCAGGCCAAGTGCCTGAATCATCAGAATTTCCTCGCATCTGCGGCTGCGGTCCGTCTCTCCTGCCGGCACAAACGGCGCCGAATCAAAGCGGCGGGTCAGAGGAGTTTCTTCTATATATAAATGGAATGGAATTTTTATATAACCCCTCGAGAAATGCTCCGGGGCATACCGCCCCGCCATACACTCCGAAGAATATCCTGCCGCTGCATCATCCGCCGCGCTTACACAGCCTCCTGGCCCGTAACCGTAAGCAGCATTTGCCGCCGGAAATGTCGTCATCCGCCGACGCTCCGCACGCAAGCGGCTGATATCCAGCTCCGCGTATATGATTCCGCTTTCAAAACGCGGGGACTGCGCCAGAATATGGCCATTCTCCGCGATCAGACTGTGGCCGCCGTAGACCAGATCCTGTGTCGACTCACCCTCTCCTGCGCTTGCGTAGATATAGCCGCACAGCAGCCGCGCCGACTGCCCCTCGACCAATGACCTGCGATAATCGCTTTTCCCGGTCACCTCATCGCTCGCCGAGAGATTTACAATCACATTGGCTCCGGCCAGCGCATGAGCGATGCTTGGCGGATTCGGCGCCCACAGATCCTCGCACAGCTCCGCAGCTACGACCAGTCCCATTTCCTTTGAAAAGCCGGAATCCGGCAAATCACGGAGAGTTCCCCAGTTATCTATACTTCCAGAACCTCTGCCTGATTCTTCGGAAAGCAGATTTTTCGCGTGTTCTTTACACTCAAACAGCAGGTTCATCCCAAACGGCACCATTTTCCCGCCAAACTCCACATACGTAACCGTTTCGTTTCCGGGCGTAAAATGCCTCGCCTCATAAAACTCATTGTAATTTGGAAGATACCGCTTCGGCACAAATCCCAGCAGCTCCCCATTGGAAAACGCCGCTGCCACATTGTATAATTTCCCGTTTATCTCCAATGGCAGTCCGGCAAAAATCAGCGCGTCCTTACCCGCGGAATACGCGACCAGCCCTGCCAGTGCCTGCCGTGCGGCCAAAAGCAGCGTCTCCTGCCAAAACAGATCTCCGCAGGTATATCCCGTAATGCAAAGCTCCGGAAACACCAGAATTTTCGCGTGCTCCCGCACTGCTTCATCTATTCCGGCACAAATGCCCTCCATATTAAAGACACAATCTGCCACCCGGATATCCGGGGATAACGCCGCTACCTTTATAAAACCGTCCTTCATCGCTTTCTCCTTCTGATCGTGGTATTTGTTGTGCCATTTGATACCGCCTGCATCTGACATTTTTACTCATCTGACCATAAAACTCTCGTTCCTGACCCATCCGAACCAGAATCAGCGATTCTTTCATGCACGCTGGCTAATCATTAATAAATCACGCAATTCCTCCACGCTCACCCTGTATTTTTTATCACAGAACTGACAGTTCACCTCGATCGGTTCCCCGTCCGCAATCATTTCCTCCAGCTCTTTCTTGCCCAGGCTGATCAGCACACGCTCAATCCGCTCGCGTGAGCAATCGCAGTGGTACTGTGTCGGTATTTTGTCCAGAATCTCCAGATGAAATTCACCGAGCAGTTCTTCCAGAATCTGCTCCGGCCCCATCCCTGCGTCCAGCATCGCGGTAACCGGACGTACCTCAGCGAGCTTCCGCTCCAACCGGTCAATCACATCATCCGGCGTAAATGGCATCAGCTGAATGATAAAACCGCCTGCCTGCCGCACCTTTCCTACCTCAGCCAAATCGCCTTCCAGCGACAGAGATTCTTCCTGAGACTCATCCGTAAAATCCGTTTTCAACGATTCCGAATCACCAGATGATTCTCCCGCCGCATTCTGCCGCTGATCAAGGGTGCAGGAGCGTTTCTCCAGACTGACGTTCCTCTCCAGCAGCACGCCCAATCCTACAGAGGACGGCACCTGCTCCGACATCGCAAAATAGTAGGTCAGGTCATCCCCGATTTCCCCGGTCTGCAGCGCGCTCTGCCCGACATAAGGCTCCTTCATCCCCAGATCGCGGATCACGCGCAGAACACCATTGCCAACCGCGCCGCCTACGTCCAGCTTTCCCTTATCCGTCGCCGGCAGATAAACGCCCGGATTGTTCACATATCCCTTCACATTCGCCGCGGAATCCGCCGTAACCGTGATCCCGCCGATCGGACCATCCCCGCCAATCTGCAGCGTCAGAAGATCCTTCTCGCCCTTCATCATCGCTCCCATCATCGCGCCCGCAGTCAGAAGCCGTCCGAGCGCCGCCGTCGCTACCGGACTCGTATTGTGATAGCCGCGCGCCATCTCCACCAGATCCTTTGTTGTCGCCGCAAAAGCACGGATCTGCTGATCCGCCGCCACAGCTCTTACAATATAATCCATCCAATCTCTCCTCGTTCACTCTAAAATCCGATTATCTTTTACCGATACCGATTCTACCACACTCTTTTTCAATTTTCCATTATATTTGGCGTCATACCTGACGTCAATAAAAAAACTCTGGAAGAAAGCATTAGTCATATTCTTAATTCCATAGTATAATACAGTCACACCTGAAATCATTTTTTCCCGGAGGAATTATGCGAATCTTACTTGCCGAGGATGAACGGGATCTGAACCGCATCCTCACCAAAAAACTAACATCAGAAGGCTACAGCGTAGACAGCTGTTTCGACGGCAATGAGGCGATCGACCACCTCGCCTGCGCGGACTACGACGCCATCATTCTGGATATCATGATGCCGGGCGCCGACGGTTATGCCGTCCTCCGCTCACTGCGAAATGCCGGAAAGACCAGCCCTGTTCTGTTCCTGACCGCACGCGATTCCATCTCTGACCGGGTAAAGGGACTTGACAGCGGCGCGAATGATTACCTGGTCAAGCCGTTCTCCTTTGATGAACTGCTGGCCCGCGTGCGGGCAATGATCCGGACGGCGCATGGCAGTGTGAGCAGTGAACTGAAAGTCGCCGATCTGGTGATGGACACTGCCTCCGGGCGCGTCACGCGCGGCGGACAGGAAATCACCCTCTCGGCAAAAGAACACGCGCTGCTTGAATACCTCATGCACAATGCGGGGCTGGTTCTCTCCCGTGAAAAAATTGAGGATCATATCTGGAATTACGATTACGAGGGCGGCACAAACGTCGTCGACGTCTACATCAGCTACCTGCGCAAAAAAATCGACGACGGACACGAACAAAAGCTGATCCGTACTGTGCGCGGCCGCGGTTATATGTTAAGCGATACCCACTGAGCAAGAATCATCGTAACTGTTCAGTACCCCCACAGTTACGAGGGAATAGAATTTCCCTCTGCCTGGAACAATGGAGAATTCCTTATGAAGAAAAAGTCCATCCGCGCAAAAATCACCCTCTGGTTTTCCGCCGCCCTGATCCTGGCGGTGGTTCTCACTTATTTTGTCATTTTATCGGTCAGCAGGGGGATTCTCCAGAAGACCATCCGCGACTCCCTGATTACCACAGTAGAAGGCAATGTGGACGAGGTCGAATACTACACTTCGCTTTATTCGGATGCGGCAGCCAATGATATCGACTACTATGTGCGCTACGGGGATGGCTATATTGAAATTGATGATGACTTTCTGGACGCGGTCAATGATGTCTATACCTCTCTCTGTCAGACGGACGGAACGCTTATTTACGGGGAAAATCCGATTGTGCTCGCCACGTCAGAGCTGGAGTTTCAGGATTCTGCCGTACAGCGCATCCGGGTGAACGGAACCTTATATTATGTCTTTGACCGTCAGCTGACACTTGATGGACTGGAAGGGCTCTGGCTGCGGGGCGTCGTCTCGGAAGAGCAGGGGGAAACCGAACTGTCCGCCATCTCCCGTACCTCTTTGATTCTCCAGCCCATTCTGGTTCTGATAGCCGTCATTGGCGGCTGGCTGATCGCCGGGCGTGTCCTTGCCCCGATTCGCCAGATCTCGGAGACCGCCGCACAGATCCGTCAGGGGGATGATCTGAAAAAGCGCATTGAACTCAGCGACGGCAACGATGAGCTGCACCAGCTTGCCAACCAGTTCAACGAGATGTTCTCGCGTCTGGATGATTCCTTTCAGGCGCAGCAGCAGTTTGTATCCGACGCCTCCCATGAATTGCGCACACCTGTCACGGTAATCCGCGCACAATGTGACCTGACCCTGGAGGAAGAAGAGGCCAGCCCGGAGGAATATCGGGAGGCGCTGGAAGTCATCCGGCGGCAAAGTAAAAAACTGAGCCGTCTGATCAGCGATATGCTGGACTTTGCCCGTCTGGAGCTGCAGCCGGAGCGCTATCAAAAAGAGGAGCTTGATTTCAGCGCGCTCGTTGAGGATGTCTGCTCCGATATGGCCCTCATTCGGGAAAATAACATCACACTCACCTGCGAGGCAGAACCGAATATCCGCATCCGCGGAAACCGGGAGCTCCTGACACGGCTTCTCACCAATCTGATCAGCAATGCCTACCGTTATGGCAAAACAAACGGGCACATTTGGGTATACCTGCGCCCCGAACCTGGCCATTCTTTTGTTCTCTCCGTGCAGGATGACGGCATCGGCATCGCCCCGGAAGAGCAGCCGAATATCTTCCGGCGCTTCTATCAGGCCGACCCGTCCCGTTCCGGAAAGGGAAATGGACTCGGACTTGCCATGGTAAAAGAGATCGCGGAATTCCATGGAGGGGAGATTCGGGTACAAAGCGAACCAGGGGTCGGAAGTACATTTAAATTTTCTCTGTTCTAATTTTATTTTAATGTTTGGCTGTTATCCTGTTGTCACAAAACAAACCACTACAGAATTTGCATGACGCGGCTCTCCATTCCGAACCGCTGCACCTGAATAAAAAGGAGGACAACACTATGACTAATAAAAAATATCATTTTTATCTTAATCTGGCCGGAAAAACCATCCTTTCCATCACCTGCGCTGCCATGCTCACGCTTTCATGCAGCCAGATTGCGCTGGCTACAGAAGAAAATTCTTCCAGCTCAAACAGCAGCGTCTCTGGTTCTTCGACAGGTACGGTCATTGGAACAGAAGCCGCGCAGAATTTTGCATTCGCTGATGCGGGCGTGGATCCGCTCTCTGTAGAGACCGTATACACCGAGTATGACTATGACGACGGAGAATTTTTATACGAAGTCGACTTCACCGTGGAAGATACCGAATATGAATATCAGATTCAGGCATATGAGGGCAGTGTGCTGAAAAAATCCATTGAATATCTGGGGCTGAAAAAATCAGTATCCCAGCAGACAGATACGTCTGCAACGCTTGAAGAAGCGAAAGAACTCGCTCTTGCAGACACGGAACTCACAGACGAGGAACTGGAGCTTATCACATTCACAAAAGAAAAAACCGACGAGGACGACGGCATTGCCATATACGACATTGAGTTTTATACAGATACCGCGAAGTATGAATACGAAATCAGCACACGCACAGGAGATATTCTGGAGCTGTCCATAGATTATAGATTCACCGCACAGGACCTGACAAACAATGCCGACACGGAGCGTGGTAACACGGGCAGTACGAACAGCAGTTCAGGCAATACCAGCAGCAGCAATTCAGACAGTACGAACGGCAGCCGCACAGAAAATGCAGGCAATAGCGACAGTACAAACAACACAGGCAGCTCCTCCGCTTCCTACATCAGCCTCGATGAGGCGAAAAACATTGCTCTGGAATATGCGGGACTCTCTGCTTCTAATGTGACTTTTAAAAAAGCGAAACTGGATAAGGAACACGGAACCATGGTTTACGAAATTGAATTTTATCAGGGAAGAATCGAGTATGAATGCGAAATCAACGCAGTTACCGGCACAGTCATTGAGTTCGAAATGGATGACTAATCTGTTACTCTTTTATCTTTGAAAGTACGGTTACAGATCACACTATAGCCAAACCTACCTTATTTCAACCTCTACAGGTGTGACTAGTAACAAAAAAAAGAAACTATTATACTATTTTTTTAACTCTTTCTTGCCATACTCCCCATAATATGCTATAGTCTGTCTGGGTAAGGGCGGTGGCAAGTACCGCCCTTTTTGACAAAGAGTCTCTGCTTATTTATTTAGCAGAGACTTTACTCTTTCCTTAGCCTCCTCAAGGTCTTTACATTCATTCAGGATTTCAAGGATTTTTCTGGTCTGGTTCTCTTCTGTAACGTGCATGAGAAGCTCGCTGGCATTCATATCCTCTTCCATCTGTTCTCCTTTCCGGCCCTTGCCTGCCTTATTCGTTAAGATTACTCCCAACCAAAAGGCATTATAACTCATATACTTTTAAAAATCAATTTGTTTTTGCATTGATTTTCAAATTGTTTTGTAGTAAATTTTTGTGTGACTTTTTGTATCATTAATACTCCTGACTCTCCATGTAATTCATGTACTTCACCACCATCAGCGCAATCTTGAACGTGATGGCGTCCTCGAACACACGCAAATCAAGCCCTGTAGTCTTCTGCAGCTTGTCCAGGCGATAGACGAGCGTATTCCGATGGATGTAGAGCTGTCTGGAGGTCTCGGAGACGTTCAGGCTGTTCTCGAAAAATTTGTTAATCGTAGTCAGGGTCTCGTCGTCAAAATCATCCGGCGATTTACCGTCGAAGACTTCCCTGATAAACATCTTGCAGAGCGGAATCGGCAGCTGATAGATCAGACGGCCAATACCGAGGGAGCTATAAGCAATCACCTTGCGCTCTTCGAAGAAAATCTTGCCTACATTCAGCGCCATACGCGCCTCCTTATAGGAACGGGAAACCTCCTTGATTTCACCGACGATCGTGCCATACGCGATCAGAGCCTCTTTTTTCTTCTCCTCGCCGAGGGCGTCCAGAATCATTTCCGCCGTGCGGTCCATCTCCGGATACCCGTCCTGTTCTCCGAGTTCTTTTACAACAATGATACTCTTTTCATCTACAGCCGTGATAAAATCGCCAGGACGGCCATTAAACAGGGTACGGATATTCTCCACCGCGCCGGATTCTTTCTCGTGATTAATTTCTACAATAAATACCACGCGGCGAACCTCTGTATCGATATGAAGCTTCTTCGCACGATTATAGATATCTACGAGAAGCAGATTGTCCAGAAGAAGATTTTTAATAAAATTATCCTTATCAAAGCGTTCTTTGTATGCTACCAGAAGATTCGCAAGCTGAAACACTGCCATCCGTCCAACCATGTGGACGTTATCGCTGTTCCCATTTGCAAGGAGAACATACTCCAGCTGATGGTCGTCAAACACCTTAAAAAACTGGCATCCCGACACGACCTGGCTGTCTGCCGGAGAATTTGCAAACGGAGGCACAGATTCCCGGAAGTGCTCCGCTTCTGAAAAAGTCGTCGCCAGAATGACGCCTTCTGTATCCAATACACATAAATCCACTTTGCTGATCGATTTCACTCCATCCAGTGTCGTCTGTAAAACCTGATTTGATATCACTTCCATGCCCTCCTTTAGTATGAAAAAGTGTGCTTCGCTCACACTCACAGTTCCTTGCGCCTGTGAGAAAAGGCGGGCAATCCCGCACTTACAACCCCACTGCCGCCATTTTAATATATCTCTACAAAAAAATCAATAAAAATTGTGAAAAATGCACGAAATAAATTCAAATCCAGGCAAGAAGAGCCCCACTGCATGGGTAAAAATTACGAAATCCCCGGGAACGCTGTAAAGCGCTTCCGGGGATGTGAAGTACGTTTCATATTGATACTGTTCTGCTTCAGACCAGCAGGCTGTTTTTCCCTTTTGATGCTGCTCTGAACTTATACTTCAAATAACAAATCACCGTAGGACGGCATTGGCCACATTTCTTTATCGACGATCATTTCCAGCTTGTCAACCGGTGCACGCAGCTCGCTCATGGCTGTCATCACGACATCATGGAAGTATTTCGCCTGCTCTGCGCCTTCTTCCATTGCTCCGGCTTCGGCGGTGACTTCAGACAGCTTCGCAAGAGCAGCCTTGGTCTCTACCAGCAGCGCACTGGTCTCAGAAAGCAGCTCCGTCTGTACAGAGGTATCCGCGCCCGCTGCCTTTACTGTATTGATTGTATCAGCCAGGCTCTTTGTGTACTTGATAACAGCCGGGATGATCTGCTTGCTCGCGATATCGATCATAGACTTCGCCTCGATGTTGATCGCCTTGGAGTAGTTCTCATACTTGATCTCTACGCGGGACTCCAGCTCTGCCTTTGTAAATACGCCGAATTTCTCAAACATGGAAACTGCCTTATCCGTTACCAGAGACGGAATCGCGTCTACCATGGACTTAATGTTCGGAAGGCCTCTTCTCTCTGCTTCCTCTACCCATTCCGGAGCATAGCCGTTACCATTGAATACAATTCTCTGGTGCTCGGTCAGCTGACGCTTGATCAGGCTGTGTACCTCTGCGTCAAAGTCGCTTGCGCTCTCCAGAATATCGCAGGCATCGCAGAATGCTTCCGCCACGATGGTGTTCAGTACAATATTCGGAGAAGCGATGGAGTCACGGGAACCTACCATACGGAACTCGAACTTATTACCGGTAAATGCGAACGGTGAGGTACGGTTACGGTCAGTCGCGTCTTTTTCCAGATCCGGAAGGGTCTTTACGCCAGTCTTCAGGACGCCGCCCTTGTTGGAATGGGTCGCCTCACCTGTGCTGACAAGCTGTGAAACCACATCCTGAAGCTGCTCGCCAAGGAATACGGAAATGATTGCAGGCGGCGCCTCGTTTGCTCCCAGTCTGTGATCGTTGCCCGGATCCGCCGCGGATTCGCGAAGCAGATCCGCATGATCATCAACTGCCTTCAGGATGCAGGAAAGCACCAGCAGGAACTGAATATTCTCGTGCGGCGTCTTGCCCGGATCCAGAAGATTGATGCCGTCATCCGTCGTAATGGACCAGTTGTTATGCTTACCAGAACCGTTAACGCCTGCGAATGGCTTCTCATGCAGCAGGCACTTCATCCCGTGCTGGCAGGCCACGCGCTTCAGGGTCTGCATTACGATCTGGTTCTGGTCTACCGCTACGTTTGCCTCGGAATAGATCGGAGCCAGCTCGTGCTGCGCCGGTGCTACCTCGTTATGCTGGGTCTTCGCCGGAACGCCAAGCCTCCAGAGTTCCTTATTGACATCCTTCATGAAAGACGCGATTCTCTGGCGAATCGTGCCAAAGTAATGATCATCCAGCTCCTGTCCTTTCGGCGGCATCGCGCCAAACAGGGTCCGGCCGGTGAAAATCAGGTCTTTTCTCTGAAGGAATTTCTCTTCATCTACCAGAAAATACTCCTGCTCCGGTCCTACGGACGGAGTCACTTTCTTGGAAGTCGTATTTCCGAACAATCTCAGGAGACGCAGAGACTGTGTATTGATTGCTTCCATGGAACGAAGCAGCGGGGTCTTCTGATCGAGTGCCTCACCTGTATAAGAGCAGAACGCAGTCGGAATACAGAGGATCGCGCCAGCCGCGTCATGACGCACAAATGCCGGTGACGTGCAGTCCCAGGCTGTATAGCCTCTCGCCTCAAAGGTCGCTCTCAAACCGCCCGACGGGAAAGAAGATGCATCCGGCTCGCCTTTGATCAGCTCCTTGCCGGAGAACTCCATGAGTACCGTTCCTTCCGGACTCGGCGCGGTAATAAACGAATCATGTTTTTCCGCAGTTACACCTGTCAGAGGCTGGAACCAATGTGTATAGTGGGTCGCACCCTTTTCGATAGCCCAGTCCTTCATAGCCGCCGCAATGACATCCGCTGTCGCCAGATCCAGCTCTTTGCCCTCTTCAATCGTCTTCTGCAGCGCTTTGTAAACCTTTTTCGGGAGACGCTCCTGCATTACCTTTTCGTTGAATACGTCTTCGCCGAAAATGTCTGCTACGTTAAAATACTCGCTCATAATATCCTCCTCTTTTTTTAAATTACCTGCGTCATAAGGGATCCACCGGCAAGCCGGTCCCCCCTATGACATAAATAAGGGCATTCCATGATCTACATTATGGAACGCCCTCGTCACCTGTGTTTAAAATACTCTATTCTTCTGTAAAAATCAAGTGGAAATTTCGGTAATTCGCGATATTTCCATATTTTTTACGAATCTCTGCCGCTTATCATTCTACCCGTTGTATAAATTGTAACATTTTCGAACCGAAGCTGCGGCTTTCTTTCCGTTTAAGACCGATGCCTGTCGACTCAGGCTTTGCCCTCGCTGCCAAGAACAGTCTTGATCTTGTGAGCCACAACAGCCTTCACATTCGCACGGCCAACGGTCAGATACTGTCTCGGATCGAAGTACTCCGGATGCTCGAAGAATACCTGACGGCAGCCAGCGGTCAGACCAAGGCGAAGGTCAGAGTCAATATTGATCTTGCAAACTGCAGATCTCGCAGCCTGACGCAGCTGATCTTCCGGAACACCAATCGCGTCCTTCAGAGCACCGCCATTTGCATTGATAATCTTTACATACTCCTGCGGTACAGAAGAAGCGCCATGCAGAACGATCGGGAAGCCCGGCAGTCTCTTTGATACTTCCTCAAGAATATCGAAACGAAGAGGCGGCGGCAGAAGAATGCCTTCCTCATTGCGTGTACACTGTTCCGGAGTAAACTTGAACGCGCCATGGCTGGTACCGATCGCGATTGCCAGAGAGTCAACACCAGTTCTGGTAACAAACTCTTCTACTTCATCCGGCTGTGTATAAGAAGAATCCTCAGCGGATACGTTTACATCATCCTCAATGCCTGCCAGCTTTCCAAGCTCAGCCTCTACTACTACGCCGTGATCATGCGCATACTCAACGACCTTCTTCGTAATCTCGATGTTCTCCTCGAAAGAATACTTGGAAGCATCGATCATAACAGAAGTAAATCCGCCGTCTACGCAGGACTTGCAGGTCTCAAAGTCAGGACCATGATCCAGATGCATAACGATCGGAATATCCGGGCACTCAATAACAGCAGCTTCAACCAGCTTCTTCAGATAAGTCGGTTTCGCGTATTTTCTCGCACCGGCAGATGCCTGCAGAATAACCGGAGAATGCAGCTCAGCAGCAGCCTCTGTGATCGCCTGCACGATCTCCATGTTGTTTACATTGAAAGCGCCAATTGCATAGCCGCCTTCGTAAGCCTTTTTGAACATTTCGGTACTTGTAACTAATGCCATACTATTCAACCTCTCTTTGTAATGTTTTTACTAGCAACTCAGGACAATCGCCACTTTATGGCTGCTGTACTGATTTGTTACCTGCTTCAGAACAACAAGGTTCCTGTAAATCAGGTTCAGTATACTACACATTCTCGGTTCTATCAATCCAAATTTTAGAATTTTTTCAATCTTCGTCCTCTACAATCAGCAGAAGTGTGGCGCGATTTGAACTATTTCCGGATGTATCCGTCACATAATAGACCAGCTGATAAATCCCGGCGATACTGGTATCATAGCTCCCCTCCACCTGAATCCGCCGCCAGAGCGTATATTTATTGTCATAATCATCCGTGATCGAATCTACATAATCCGTCGGTTCAAACGAATCGCCGACCCCAATCGTCACCCGCGTCTGCTTCAATGTGATTCTCGGAGCACCTTCCGCAAGTTCCTCCTCGCTCTCTGTCTGTGTCTCAGACTGTACTGCAACCGTGTCGGACGTACCTGTACTGCTTTCCGTATCGGAATCTGTCTTCTCCGATGTCTCCTCAGATTCGCTCTCTGAATTACTCTGAACGGTGGACGTCTTCACAGTCTTCGTCTCCGGTTCTGTTTCTTCCTCTGTCTCCGTCTCTGTCTCTTCTTCCATGTCATAATCAATGACTCTGGTGACCTTTGCAATATTATTATGGCTGTCCTTCGCAACATAAATCACGGTAGCCTTTGCTTCGTCACTGTTGGTAACCACACGCTCTACCGTCAGGGTGTCTGACACATCTCCGTCCTCATCATCGATCGCAGTCACTCCTTCCAGAAGCTCCTCATTCGTCATACCATCCGCATATACAATGGCGTCAGAGTAAGAAATTTCCGGAGCTGTACGGTCTTCCGCAAAACGCAGATAAACCAGGCCTCCGCCTGCCACAATGCACAGGATAATCGCAAAAGTAACCAGTTTTTTCATTCTTAGTATCCCCCTTATTTTTTCACCCCGCCCCGGATAATCTCCGCCGGATGGTCAATCAAAAGCCTTTTTGTGTACCCGTAGCCATACTTTTTTTCCAGCCAGTCCGCACATTTTCCCAAATTCGGCTTGCGATCCTTGAGATTATGTGCATCCGACGCGACATACCACACCAGATCCTCTTCAATCAGTTCCCGGCAGTACTGCCGTATTATATACCCTGTATCTCCCAGCAGGCTTCCCGCATTGATCTGGATGCGGGCGCCCATATCCGTAATTTCCTCTGCATGTTCGATTGTTTTTCGCATACAGTCATACCGTTCCGCATGCGCAACCACCGGACGGTATCCGGCCGACCGCAGCGCCACAATGCGCTCTTTTATATATGAAAACGGTGTGCTCTCCCGAAACTCCGTAAGTACAAATCTGCTGCCAGCCATCGTCGGTCTGCCACCAGATTTTAAAGTCTCCACCATCTCCATATTTGCATGAAACTCACATCCCATATACAGCTTTAAATCCGGTGCAATCGTCGCTGCCGCATCACACGCTGCCCAAAAAGCGCGATAGATGCGCGGCAGTTCAGGCTCAAACATTTCCAGCCGATAATGAGGTGTGACAATAATTGTTCTCACTCCATCTTCATATTCGCGCCGAAGCAGTTCACGGGTTTCTTCGATCGATTTTGACCCATCATCCACCCCCGGAAGAATATGACAGTGAATGTCGTAAATTCCCTCCATGTTACCCTTTCATAATATGTCATAAGAGGAACCGGCTTGCCGGTGGATCCCTTATGACGCAAGCCGCGCCATTGCCGCAGGCAATTTTGCATGGCGCGGCTAAACGTTTTTTATTCGTTCTTTTTCACAACACACAATCGAAATAAAGTATACACTGGAAACAGCTATTTTTCAAGAGAAACTTGAATGTCCTGGAAAAATATCGGCAGTTTCTGTCGGAAAATTTCCAGAATCTGCTGTGAAACCTCCCGAATCTGCGGATGTGCGCCTCCCGAAAGACGCAGCTTCAGAAAATGCCTCCATTCCCGCAGATTCATGGTCATCACAATCTCTGTTTTCAAAGAATTCGGCAGGATGGAACGTGCCTCCTGGGCGGATGCTCCGGCCTCCAGCATTTCAAAATAATACCGCTCCGCGCTTTCCATCGCAGCCGTCCAGATCTCGTACTTTCTGCGGTCGCCCGGGTCATCCAGGTCATAATGAAATCCGGTCGCGATATCAATCACCGCAATCTGATTTCCAAATTTGTCTTTTGAATAATTACAATACCGCGTACTCTCCTGCGAATAGCTCGCAATGCGGTGCCGCACAATCTCATGTGTCACACCGCGATCACAGGTCACCTTCACTGTCACACTCTCATGTTCAATGACGGACTCATGCCCGCTTTTGATAATCCCAGCGATGAATTTTTCCGCTGTTCCCTCGCCAATCCTGTCCTCACTTTTATAGCAGACTCTCCCAATCCGCTCAATCTTCTCAAGGATCGTCTGATAATCAGCCATATCCAGGATTTCTACTTCCGGCCTTACCGCTATCATATTGTCCTCCATTTCCGAATAAAAACACAGGAAACTTTTCCCAGTCCAAAATGCTCATCGTCCCGCAGAAGCAGTGCAGACTGCCCGATTTTCTGCGTCACCAGCACATTTTACATGATTTTAACGCATATGGCAACCGTGTTTCCGCTCTTTTTCCTGCTTTCATCTTTAAAAAGGCCGCCGATGCCCACTTTAACCATTTTTGCGGGTATCCGCCATCCCCGGAAAAATCCCAAGCTGCCTGAAAATGGCCCAGATATAAGGTGCGCCAAACGCGTTTAGCTTTTTCGGTCCGGTGATTTCCTCCGGAGACTCACAGATCCGTTCATATGCTTTCACGATGGTTGAGCGGGTGATTGACTTTTCCCGCCGGTCTACAAACAACTCCCCTCCCTTTACCGTATAGCGGAAGGGCAGGCCTTTCACCGTATAAAAAAGCTCCCCCTGGTGTTTCTCCAGCATTTCCCATAATTCTTCGTGGCTCATCCTTTGTCCTTTCCCTGCGGCGCGGCGCCGCTGCATTTTTCTTCTGCGAAATCAGTTCATTCACTCACTTACATACGCGATAAAAAAAGAATTTGTCCTCTTTATCATACCATATAGTATCCAAAAAGCTACTATTTTTCCGAGATCTTTCCTATTGAAATCGGATAGGGAATACATCTTTCTTCCCTATCCGTCTGCGCGAGCCGGGTGCGGCTTTAACCGCAAAAATCCCGCAAGTCCGGTATAAACCAGTACTTGCGGGATTTCCCCGTATGCCATATACTTTCACACGTATCCCGCAGCAGGTGCGGGGTACTGCCATAAATAGTTACACAGATTCTACAGACACGCTTTGATCTTTTCAATCATTTCAGCATATTCCGTATCTGATAAATATACTTTATCCGGATTCATCTGGAACACACCGCCCCACTCGTCTCCATCCTTATACTTCGGGACGAGATGCATGTGCAGATGGCAGCCCGTGTCACCGTACGCGCCATAATTCACCTTATCCGGCGAAAAAGCTTTATGCAGCGCCTTTGCCGCTTTCGCCACATCCGCGAAAAAGCGATTCCGCTCGTCATCGCTGATGTCGACCAGTTCACTGACGTGATCTTTATACGCAACAATGCAGCGCCCCGGCTTACTCTGCTCCTTAAAAAGAATGAGCTGACTCACATCCAGGTCACAGATTTTAATCCCGAATTTTGCAAGCGGCTCGCCGCCCACGCAATAACCGCATGTCTGATCAATCATATCTGATATCCTCCTGATTTTCTTCTGAAAATGAAATCAGATGGCAGTCACAGCAAGCATCTGCCTCTCCCGCCATCCGATTCCATGTGACTTCATTTATCTCTGCACTCTCGCGCCCGCGCCGGACATGATGCCTTCCACTTCTTTCAGGCTCGCCATGGTCGTATCGCCAGGCGTCGTCATCGCCAGTGCGCCGTGCGCAGCGCCGTAATTCACTGCCGCCTCTGCGCCCTTACCGGTAATCAGGCCATATACGAGACCGGAAGCAAAGGAATCGCCGCCGCCCACGCGGTCCATAATCTCAAGACCATTGTAATCTGCTGCCTTGTAGATTTCGCCATCCGCCCAGCAAAGCGCACTCCAGTCATTGACCGTCGCGGTCTTTACCTTTCTCAGGGTCGTCGCCACTACCTTGAAATTCGGATAGGTCTTCGCCGCCTCATTGATCATCTTGCGATAGCCATCAATGTTCAGCTCCTTGAGGTTCGCGTCATTGCCTTCGATCTCGAAGCCGAGGCAGGCGGTGAAGTCTTCCTCGTTGCCAATCATGACGTCGACATACTTTGCAATCTCTTTATTCACTTCCTGCGCCTTCGCCTGACCGCCAATCGCGCTCCACATGGACGGGCGGTAGTTCAGGTCGTAGGAAATCACTGTACCATATTTCTTTGCAGTCTTAATCGCTGCAATGACCGTCTCACAGGACTGCTCAGAGAGTGCCGCATAAATTCCGCCTGTGTGCAGCCAGCGCGCGCCAAGCTCCCCAAAGATATAATCAAAATCAAAGTCTTCCGGAGTCGCCTTGGAGATTGCTGTATTCGCACGGTCCGAGCAGCCAACCGCACCGCGGATGCCAAAGCCGCGCTCTGTAAAATTCAGGCCGTTGCGGCAAACGCGTCCGATGCCGTCGGTCTTCATCCATTTAATCAGAGAGGTATCTACCCCACCCTGCAGGATAAAGTCTTCCATCAGTTTGCCAACCTCATTGTCAGCAAAAGCAGTAATCACACCCGTGCGCAGGCCAAAGCAGCGGCGCAGGCCACGCACAACATTATACTCTCCGCCGCCTTCCCACGCGCGGAACGAGCGTGCCGTGCGAATCCGCCCCTCGCCCGGATCCAGGCGAAGCATAACCTCGCCCAAAGATACCGCGTCATACCTGCATTCGCTTGCCGGTCTTAAATTTAACTCCATGATACCAATTCCCTCCTCGTAGGTTTTCTTATTTCTCGATCTCTTTTTCCACAAATGCTTTCATCCGCCCCTGGACGTGTTTCTCTATCCTATCCCGTTTCACTCACAGAGACACAGGGTTGTCCCGCCGGCCTGATTTTCTGACCAGACAAAACGGGACTGCTTACTTGTCCTCACCGTCCGGTTTTCAGCATCCCACATATTTCTCCAGGGTCGCTCTCACCGCTCCGGTTCCCGCGATCAATTCACGGAAATAGCTGATCGCCGTATCCGCCAGGCCGATCTCATAGAGATCCACGCCGAAGATATCCGTTCTTTCCAGAATCGGTTTTACCTTTTCTTCAATTCCGTCTGTCTCACCAAGCTTGATATCCTTTACATACGGGCAGACAACCGTAAGCTGCGGATCCGGGCTGAGTTCAAACTCCTTGCCGGAATCATCAACTGCCATCAGATAGCGGAGCCATCCAGCGAGTACAAGCGGAATCAGCTTCAGCTCCTTAACATCAAGCGTATCGGAGCTCGCGTAAGCAGAGATCGTCCCGCCGAAGCGAAGCGCCAGCTTCTGGGAGGTATCGGTCGCAATACGCTGCGGCGTATCCGGCATAAACGGATTCGGCAGACGCACATTGATGACTTCGCCGATAAACTGTTCCGGATCAAGCAGATCCTGCTTTACAACAACCGGAAGTCCCTCTTTATAGCCGATCGTCTCTACCATTTTCTTCAGAACCGGATCCCGCATCTCTTCATAAATACGCTCATAACCCAGCAGGCAGCCGTAGATAGCCAGTGAGGTATGCAGCGGGTTCAGGCAGGTGCAGACCTTCATTTTCTCCACACGGTCTACGTTCTCACGGCTCGTGTAAATGACTCCGCCCGGCGTCAGATTGATCTTGCCGTTCGGGAATGCGTCCTCAATCACGAGGTACTGGCACTCCTCCGCGTTTACAAACGGAGCGACATAAGTCTTTTTCGAGGTGATTACCGGCTCCAGCTCCTCAAGCCCGTCGTCCGCAAGAATCTTTTCAACATTCGCGTCCGGGCGCGGAGTGATCTTATCAATCATGCTCCACGGGAAACCGACCTTCGTCTTATCGTTGATGTAATCCGCAAATCCGGCGTCCGCCACGCCATTTTTTACCCACTCCTGCGCAAACGTATTGATCGCGCCATAGAGCTTATCGCCGTTGTGCGAGCAGTTGTCCATGCTCACCATCGCGACCGGCTTCTTTCCACTCTGATATCTTGTGTAAAGGAGCGCCGCCACCTTTCCTATGTAGCTGGTCGCCTGCTCCGGACCATTTTTGAAATCTGCCTCAACTGCCGGCAGCGTCTCGCCCTTGCCGTTCCCCAGGCGGTAGCCCTATTCTGTAATCGTAAAGCACGGCATCTTCTGAGAATCCGCCGTAAAGATTTCTTTCAGGCGGGCAAAATCCGCCGTATTTTCCGGATCCAGCGTCAGAGACTCTACAATACTGCCGACCACGGTCTTCTCTACCGTACCGTCTACCTTCAGCGTCGCCAGTACACTGTAGCTGTCATGCGGAAGATACATCTTTTCAATGATCTCATAATCAAACCCTTCCGCCACGATCAGGCCGGTCTCACACTGCCCGTCATTCAACAGACCCTGCAGCAAATTTGCCTGAAACGCACGGAAAATATTGCCTGCCCCGAAATGAATCCACTCCGGAGTCTCCTTTGTTTTTGCTTTAATCGCTTCCCGGTCAAATTTCGGAAGCTGATAGCCTGTATCCAGCCACTCCTGGCTGTTTTTTAAACCTTCTTCACTTAAACGCATAATTATGGCTTCCTTTCTGATTGAATTCTATTATCGCAGACACATTTGCATCCTGAAACGGTTACACGAAGAAACCAGCTGGATATTTCTCACGAATCTCTTTCTCATCCACAATGTACCGCGCAAGGTGCTCTTCCATCAGCTCCTTTGCCAGAGCTTCGTCCCGCCGGTTGACCGCCGCACAGATCAGCTTGTGATCATTCACAATCTTTATTTCTCTGACGGAGTGCAGCGCCATCTCGCGGCGCCGGTCAAAATGGAGCTCGTAGCTGCTCAGCATATTCCAGGTATAAAGCTTTCC
>Ga0192278_1044_pt1 | contig 27856 bp, 23 predicted proteins | sample Koala_Koa24_K3_FD_131271 | JGI IMG/M metagenome (GOLD analysis project Ga0192278, IMG submission 131271) | Enriched cells from koala feces incubated with labeled cellulose particles, San Francisco Zoo, California, United States - Koala_Koa2-4_K3 ...
GGCAAATATCAATCTGCGTACATTAAGAAAACTGGAAAGCCTGGAAGAAGTTTCTATTGCTCCGGGGCATAAGCGGTTTCAGACCAGAGACGGTGTGCTTTTCTCCGCTGACGGAAAGAAGCTGGTGTATTATCCGTGCTCAAAGTGGAATGCACGCTATGTGATTCCGGACGGTGTGCAGAAGATTGAGGAGTCTGCCTTTGCATCGCAGAAATATCTGAAAGAGATTGTTATGCCGGAGAGTGTCTGCTCGCTTGGCACCAGAGCATTCTATGCGTGTGAGTCGCTGGAGACTGTTCGGTTCTCGCCGAACATACGGGAAATTCCTGACTCGAACGCCTATCAAAAGGGAGGCGTCTTTGAGGCCTGCGGCAGTCTGGAGCGGATCGAGATGCCGGAAGGATTGACGTATCTTGGCAGTTTTGCGTTTTACAAAAGCGGATTAAAAGAGATCACTTTGCATTCCCGTTTGCAGCAGATCGGAGAGTATGCTTTGATGGCAAAATACCTGAAAGAGATAAAGCTGCCGGAGTCCGTAAAACGAGTCGGCAAGGGTTCTCTGTTTTATGCGGATCATATTCATGCCTATGAGGGAAGTGCGAAAGGTTTGGTCAGTGCTGTGAATGCGGTGGAGCCTGATATGAAAGACAAGAGCGCGAATGTAGTATGGACCCGCTGTGAGGTGACTGTTTTACATAAGAAAAGTGAGCGGTGTGAAGATCTGCTGATTCCGGGAAGCCTGACGAGGAGTGCTGCTTACCATCTGGATATGGCCTGGAACAGTGAGAAAATTGACTACGAGGAGTACGACGAATGCCTGGATAAAATCAATAATTCTGAAGAAAAGCTGGAATTTGCCAGGCGGGGAATCCTGCGGCACCGGGCGGGAGAAGAAAGTGTTTATACGGAGTATATTCGCCGGATGTCCTGCAAGATTGGCGCTGGACTTCTGGAGGATGGGAAGGAAAAAGAATTTCTGAATTTTCTGAAGATGGATTACCTGTCAGCGGAATCCCTTGTGAAGCTGCTCAAACTCAGCAACCAGAAAGGCATGACTGTTTGCTCTGCTTACATTATGGAGATGCAGAACAAGAAGGAAAAAAAGCGGGCGGGATTCCGATTATGAGGAAAACAAAAGAAGTGCGCGTTTGTCTGTATACAGTTTGAGACGGTGAAAAGTAAGACAAGGGATGTGAGAAAAACGGATGGAAAAGAAAAAAGCCGGGAAGATCGCAGCTGAGGTATTTGAAGCATGTCGGAATCAGATTTATTTTCAGCTTCGGTATCTGGAACATGCGATTTTTTACCTGAGACCAGAGGAGCGGGAAAACACATCGATCGGCAGTGACAGTCAGAAAATCTTTTATAGTGCGGATTTTCTGATGCAGCGGTATTTGCAGTCGCCGGATGCAGTGGACTGTGATTACCTGCATACGATATTTCACTGCCTTTACCAGCATCCGTTGCTGGCAAAAGACTATGACAGGCGGTACTGGGATCTGGCGGCGGATATTGCAGTGACAGATGTGATTGGAGAATTATTGCTGCCGCAGATGATCTGTGAAATACCGGCGCAGTGCTTTGCCATCACGGCGCGTCTAAAAAAGGAAGTACCGTTGATGTCCGCTGTGCACATCGCGAGGTATCTGATGCTGGAGGAGGACAGGTTAGCGGGAAATTTTGGCCTGAATTTAGAAGAATTAAGGGAATTGTTTGCCAGGGATGATCATACCTTCTGGAATTATCGGGAGGCTTCGGATAAAAGGTCAAGACAGAATTCAGAGAAAGAGCAGAAATCCAGCGGAGAACGGACGAAGGATAAGATGTCTGCTGAATCTACTGCGGAGAAATTGTATCAGGAGCCGGGAAATGACTCCGCATCTGGGTTAGATTCGGAATCTAAAACAGAAGCGGAATCAGAAGAAGATGCAGGCACAGGAAAAGTTTCAGAAACGAGGTCAGAGGAAGATTCGGGAAAAGAAACAGGAGTAGGATTTACGTATGGGTTCGGTACAGGTATGGAATCTGAGTCAGAAACACAGCTCAGAGAGGATTGGAACGAGATCGCGGAAAATGTGATGCTGAGTGCACAGAGCTTTGAAAAATCACGGGGGGATTTGCCGGGCTGCATGGTACAGACCTTGCAGCGGCTGACGCGAGAAACGTATGATTACGCGGATTTCCTGAAAAAGTTCGCCGTTCTGGAAGAATGTATGAAGCTGAATCCGGATGAATTTGACTATCTCTATTATTTGTACGGCCTGAATCAGCTGGGACGAATCGCACTGATTGAACCTCTGGAATACAAGGAAGAGTACCTGGTTCGCGACTTTGTGATTGCCATAGATACTTCCGGCTCCTGCAGCGGCGAGCTGGTACAGCGTTTTTTGAATAAAACCTACAATATTCTGAAAAGCACGGAGAGTTTTACCAGAAAAGTCGTGATTCATTTGATTCAGTGTGACTGTGTGATACAGGATGATGTGGTGATTGAAAGCCTGGATGACTTGGAATCCTATACCGAACATCTGGAAATAAAGGGACTGGGAGGGACAGATTTTCGACCGGTCTTTGCGTATGTGGATGAGCTCTGCGCGAAAAAGGCTTTTCGGGATTTGCGAGGATTGATCTACTTCACGGATGGATATGGAGTATTCCCTGGACGACCACCGAAATACAGGACGGCTTTTGTGTTTGTGGACAGAGAGGCTCAGGTGCAGGTTCCGCCATGGGCGATGCGGATGTATCTGGATTCTGACTGTTGCTAGAGGGTCGGAGAAGATATCATACGTTTCAAATAAGGCATTCGCTGGACGAAATGGAGAGTAGAGACACTTGTTAAATGATTAAGCGTAGATTGAACAATAAAAAAGGGAACGGATTAACACAATAGAAAACGGAGACGAAAATGAATATTAAAGAAGCAAAGGAAGAAATCCGGCGAGCCGTCGAGGTGTATTTGGATAAGAATGAGTTTGGGGAGTATACGATCCCTGTTTCAAAGCAGCGTCCGATTTTTATGGTGGGAGCGCCTGGGATTGGAAAAACGGCGATTATGGAACAGATTGCCTCGGAACTGGATATAGCGCTGGTTTCTTATTCCATGACTCACCACACCAGGCAGAGTGCTCTGGGACTTCCGGTGATCGAGTCGAAGGAATATGATGGAAAAAGCTTTTCTGTATCAGAATATACCATGAGTGAGATCATTGCTGCCATTTATCAGGTGATGGAGGCATCCGGGAAAAGAGAGGGGATTCTTTTCCTGGATGAGATTAATTGTGTCTCTGAGACGCTTGCTCCCGCAATGCTTCTTTTTCTGCAGTATAAAATATTCGGGAACCGGCAGATTCCCAGTGGCTGGGTTGTAGTGACAGCGGGGAATCCTCCGCAGTATAACAAATCCGTAAAGGAATTTGATGTGGCAACGATGGACCGCTTAAGGCGCATTGATGTCACAGAGGATTTTGGTGTGTGGAAGCAATATGCGTATCACCAGGGGGTACATGATGCGATCATTGCGTTTCTGGAGCTCAATCGGCAGTGGTTTTATTCTATTCAGGAATCCGTGGACGGCACTCGCTATGTGACAGCCAGAGGCTGGGAAGATTTGTCGACTGCGATGCGTATTTACGAGAAAAAGGGCTTCCAGGTAGACAAAGGTCTGATCGGGCAATATCTTGCAGATGACGAGATTGCGAGAAAGTTCCATGTCTATTACCAGATTTATAAAAAATATCAGTCTGACTATCAGATTGAGGATATCCTGGATGGCAGGATCACGGATGAGATTTCCAGACGGGCGAAAGAAGCCAGGATGGACGAGCGCTTTTCCATTCTTGGACTGCTCCTTGGTCGGCTGAATGATGGCTTTCGAGCGTCTGTGAGCCGGAACCGAAGTCTCCTTTTGGTGGTAAAGGCCTTGCGTACAGTGAAAAAGCTGGATAAAGAAAAACAAACCTCTGGCCTTGTTGGAACAGAGTATCTGATAAGTTTACTGGAAGACGAAGCGCAGAAACTGCGTACTCACCTGGAGGAGCAGACCGCGGCGAACAGCATTACAGCGCAGATAAGGAGCGAATATCTTCTGGCGATTCAAATTTTGGAAGAGTATGCGCAATGTACCGGAGAAGACAAAACGGATGGCTTTGTAAAAATCAAAAAGCGATTTGATAAAGAAGTCAAACAACATGAGAAAAACGCGAAAGATCTCGCGGCCAGGCTGGAGCATGCTTTCTCTTTTATCGAAAAAGTATGGGGAAACACGCAGGAAATGGTGCTGTTTGTGACGGAACTCACGACCGGGATGGACAGCCTGGAATTCATCGAGCAGTGGGGCAGCAAGTCATATTTCCGATACAATCAGGAGCTTCTGACATATGATCAGAGAGAACGGCTGAGCATGGAAATTCAGGAACTGATGGCAGAATAAGGAAAACGTGAAACGTAACTGTACAGAACTGTTACAGGAAAAAAGTTGTTTTTTCCCTGCACATCGCTTATACTTGGAACAAATCAGAAAAGCGGTTAAGGGAGTACTTAAGTGATGTTTACAAATCAGCAAATGCAGGAAATCGCAATGAGGCAATCTGCCTGTGAGATGAATTGCGCAGTGGGGGATTTTCTGAAAAATGAACCGGTGATGAGTGAATTTATTCTTGGCGAGCAGGCAAGAAAATATTATAAGGAACCGATTGCCTGCAATTTTGTGTCCTATGGCAGTAATCTGGTTGCCTCAGTAAAACCGGAGTACGGGGAGATTGTCTGGGAATATATTCATAAGTTTGAGTTTTACCATTGTTTTGAGACACCGGCCATACACTGGCTGGAAGACCGAATCCGTCCAATGGGGCAGAAGGTCTGTTTTATGGCGGAATATTTTCTGCCGGCTGTAGAAAAGCTGAAGCCATTGTCTTGTAAGTGTGAGATGAGAGTTCTCAATCAGGCAGACTTCCAAAGTCTCTATAAAAAAGAGTGGAGCAATGCTCTCTGCGAGGACCGAAAGCATTTGGATGTACTTGGCGTAGGGGCATATGAGGAAGGAAAGCTGGTTGGTCTGGCAGGATGTTCCGCGGATTGTGACAGTATGTGGCAGATTGGCGTGGATGTACTTCCGGATTACCGCAGAAAAGGAATTGCTTCCACACTGACCGGACGACTGGCGATTGAAATCCTGAAAAGAGACAAAGTGCCATTTTATTGCTGCGCCTGGTCGAATATCCGCTCCGCAAGAAATGCGATTAAGAACGGATTTGTTCCGGCATGGGCAGAGATGACGGTGAAACCTGCGGACATAGTGGATGAAATGAATCGATAAAAGCCGACGGGTAGGGCAGGCTGTTTGCGTTATGTTACCTCCATACTTTTCCCAGGAGGTATTTATCAAAATCTTGTATTTTTTCCTCGATAAACTCTGAGGCAGCGTGCATACTTGCTTTTTCCCACTAAAATTGAAAATAGCCACCAACTGTTCATGCCTGCTTTTACGGCTGATTGCGTAGATGCATTTTTCTTCCATGTGGCAATCAATCCACGAAAATCATTCCTCCTTCCTGTTTAAAATCCTGACGATTCCCAACAGCAGACCACATGCCTGTCCCCAGACCATTTCCTGTTTGACATCATAGGTTCAAGTGTTTAAAATCAAAAGTGTATCCAGTTTTGATTTTAAACAGGTGGCAGGAGGGGCGCAGAATGAATTTTGATTATTTCACACCCACAAAAGTGGTATTTGGAAAAGGAACAGAAGCGAAAACGGGAGAACTGGTGAAGGAACAGGGCGGGCATAAGGTCCTGATTCATTATGGCAGCGGCAGTGTTGTAAGGACGGGATTGCTGGATAAGATTTGTCATTCCCTGGAGGAAGCTGGTATTTCTTATGTTTTGCTGGGCGGTGTTGTGCCGAACCCAAGGCTGTCAAAGGTGAGGGAAGGCATCTGCCTGTGCCGGGAGGAAAAGGTAGATTTTCTGCTGGCAGTAGGAGGAGGCAGCGTGATTGATTCCACGAAGGCGATTGGATATGGGCTTGCGAACGAAGGCGATGTCTGGGACTTTTACGACAGAAAAAGACAGGCTGCGGGCTGCATGCCGCTGGGGGCAGTGCTGACGATCGCGGCAGCCGGCAGTGAGATGAGCGACTCTTCCGTCATCACCAATGAAGACGGCTGGATCAAGCGCGGCTACAGCAGCAACTATTGCCGGTGCCGGTTTGCGGTCATGGATCCAGAGCTGACCTATACGCTTCCGGATTATCAGACACAGAGCGGCTGTGTCGACATTATGATGCACACGATGGAGCGCTATTTTAATCTGAGCGATAATATGGAATTGACAGATGGCATCAGTGAGGCATTGATTCGAACTGTGATGAAAAATGCAACCGTTCTCAAACAAAATCCGTCCGATTACAATGCACGCGCGGAAGTGATGTGGGCAAGCAGCCTTTCACACAATGGGCTGACCGGCTGCGGAACAGGCGGCGGGGACTGGGCGTCCCACCAGATCGAACATGAGCTGGGCGGTATGTTTGATGTGGCGCATGGAGCGGGGCTTGCGGCTATCTGGGGAAGCTGGGCACGGTATGTCTATCCGGAGCATCCGGAACGATTCGCCAGATTCGCAAGGCAGATTTTTGATTTAGAGGAAAGGGCGGACATGCAGGAGCTTGCGCTTGCCGGAATCGAGAAAATGGAAGACTGCTACCGGAGCATGGGAATGCCGACGAACCTGAAAGAGCTGGGCGTCGAACCGACAGAAGCGCAGATGCATGAGATGGCGGAAAAATGCTGCTTCTTTGGGCAGCGGACAGTCGGAGCTATAAAGAAGCTTACTGCGGAGGATGTAGAAAAAATTTACCGGATGGCGCGCGGATAACAGTTTTTGTCTGGCTCTTCTGCTATATGAAAAGTTCGCCGGGAACCGATGATTCGATTCCCGACGAACTTTTCTGTGTGGTTCATCCACGAGACACTTCCCCATAACTGGCTCCTAAGCCCCAGATGATGCTTTGTAAAATGCTTCTCTTATTTTATAGTAAACGACGTAAGTCGTTTATCGTATTATTGCAGCGGTACGATATACAGATTCTCATCGGTGAGCGCCGTTTCCCCATCTTCTGATTCTTCCGGATAGGATTTCAGGAACAGCAGGCTCTCGATCTCATCCACATCAATGACCCGTCCGTAGCCCTGTATCACATGGTAAATCTGCGACTGCATCAGTGCTGTAAATGCATCGGCGTCATATCCGGCGGCTTTTTCAGCCAGTTCAGCTAATTCTTTCGTGCTCTTTTCCCCCTTTCATATATTAGACGGATGAGACTTCAAAAACGTCCCACGCTTTTTGAAAAAAGAACAAAGCAGACGAATTTGTAATCTATGATCTGATAAGTATAACTGAGTAAGTGATAATTGACCAGTAATTCTTTCGAAAATAATAGCATGCATTGCATGGGCAATGGCTAAAATACACTTCCTGCAACACTGTCCTGCAACACTGTAACATACAAACATGGGTGAACAGATTGACAATGTATATATAATGTATTATAATATCATCACAAAGGAAGAGAGGTGTTTATAATGGAAACAATGGATCTGGTACAGGCAAGAACTCCGAAAAGTGTGAAAACAATGGCAAATGATATCCTTGATACGCTTGGACTTAATATGTCTACTTATATTAATATGGCGCTGAAACAGTTGATCATACAAGGAGGCATTCCATTTAATGTGAAAGTAAGTCAGGCGGCATATACTCCGGGTGAAGCAATCCGTGAAATAGACACGACACTAAAAATGGAGGGAATGCCTCTGTCATCCGATGATCTGGATATACTGAAAGAAATCAAATCAGGAAAAATAACGACAGATGAGGCGCGACAGAAAATCTTAAGAGAGGTATGATATGGCGGACAGAGTATACTGTTACCCGGACTCTGAGGTTCTCATGAATAAGCTGGGTATCAGAGATATGAACAAGCTGCATAGTTTCGAACGCAGGCTGACCATGCTTCGTCTGTCGGAACTTCTTGATAAACCAATTGTCGGCCAATTCAACCTGGAACACTTGCAACGGATTCACAAGTATATTTTTCAGGATGTTTATGAATGGGCAGGACAGATCAGGACGGTTGATATTGCAAAAGGAAATATGTTCTGTAATGTAAAATTCATTAAGCCACAGGCAGAAGTGATTTTTGGAAATCTGGAAAAAGAAAATTATCTGACCGGGCTTGAAGAAGATGTGTTTGTAAAGCGTTTGGCGTATTATTTCGCTGAAATTAATGCTTTACATCCTTTTCGTGAAGGAAACGGAAGGAGCCAGCGTGAATTTATAAGGTCGTTGGCTTTGTATAATGGCTATATTATCAGTTTTGCAAAAATCGGTACAGAAGATATGTTAAAAGCCAGCAGGGATTCCTTTTTGTGTGACTATAGGGAAATGGAACGTATTTTTTCAATATGTATTTGTAAGAGATAAATATTTGCCCCCGGTTGTGAGTGACCGGGGGTTAAGCCAGCTTCGGTATCTGCTGCTGAAACCGGAAATGCGTTTTGTTATGGTTCCTGTTTACGTTTCCTATTGCCGTTGGATTAACGCTGGTTCTATCTGTCATGCAGCCCCTGGCTTTCGCCAAACCGCTCTTTCAGCAAATCTGCCAGTTTCTCCGCAATTGGCGTAAAGACCTGATATTTTTTCCAGATGATAAACATTTTTGTTTCCAGTCTTGGATAAAGCGGCCGGAAGCAGAGTCCGTTTTCCGGGCTGACGTCAGCCAGGCGGTCAAAGACCAGCAGACATCCAAGCCCCTCCCGAACAAAAACAGAGCCATTATAAAAGAGGTTAATGGTTCCGATGATATTCAGCTGATCAACAGCCTCGCCGCACCATCTGGGAAGATCTGCCCGGATCGACTGCGGTGAGGTGATAAGTGGGACTCCCTGTAAATCCTCCGGACAGATTGCTGCTTTCTGCGCCAGTGGATTGTCTGTTCGCATCAAAAGCCCCCAGATATCGCCGCCCGGAAGGGAGAGGTAATTATATTTTGAAAGATCGGGCGGCTCCACAATGACTGCAAAATCGGAGAGTCCCTGTTCCAGATCATTCACCACTACACGGGTATCGCCGCTGGTGATGTGGAAACGCAGCCCCGGGTATAGCTGACGGAATTCCAGGATAGCCTCAGCCAGGTGGTGGATCAGCCAGGATTCGGCGCAGCCGATGCGCACATCTCCGCCGGTTACATCATTTAAGGATTGAAATTCCTCTATGGTCTTATCTGTCATATCCAGAATGTCTTCCGCCCGTTTGCGCAGTAGAATTCCTTCCTCCGTCAGATGTACGTTGTAGTTACCCCGCACAAACAGCTTGCATCCAAGCTCAGCCTCCAGCTCTTTGAGCTGCCTGGATAAAGTTGGCTGGGAAATATGCAGCGTTCTGGCTGCGCCCGTGATGCTGCCCTCCCGGGCTACCTCTATAAAGTAACGTAAAACCCGCAATTCCATAATACATCCTCCATCCTCTGATTGCACTTTTCTTCCACTCGTTGACCCTCGTGCTTTCCATTCGCAAGCGATGGAAATCCCTTCGGGTCACGTTCCTACTCGCAGCAGAGCTGCTCGTTGACCCTCGTGCTTTCCACTCGCAAGCGGTGGAAATCCCTTCGGGTCACATTATACCGCGGTCAGATATTCATTTCAAGAATAACCAGAAATAGAAACAAAGTATTTGATGTTCCTGTAACTCCAATATAAAATAAAGATGACGAGGAGGTGAGCAGTCATGCCGGAAGCAAATAATGACGCTCAGTGTTTTTACCAGAATCTGATTGACATCGGGCTGGAAGAGAAAATGATTTCCCGCTGTATTGTTTTGGAAAAAGAGGGGCGTGAAAAGGAACTGTTGATGATATTGCAAAACAGCCGAAGGGATTTACTGACGCATATTCATGCAGAGCAGAAGAAACTGGACTGCCTGGACTACCTTGTGAAGTGGCTGGATAAAAAGGGGGCAAAGAAGTAGTGACAGTTGAGGACATCATTGCAGGTTACTATGATGAAACGAAGGAAAGTACCGAATGGAACGCCTATGCTGATACGCTTTATCAGGAGGCGCTCCGCATCAGCATGGAATTGAATAATCAATATCATACGCCAGATGAAGTCAGGGAAATTATGAGTCGTCTGACGGGAGAGCAGATTGATCCGTCCTTTCGGCTGTTTCCGCCATTTTACACGGATTTTGGAAAGAACACTCATATTGGGAAGGATGTGTTTATCAACTCCGGCTGTCATTTTCAGGATCAGGGCGGGATTGAAATCGGTGATGGCACGATGATCGGCCATAATGTAGTGCTGGCGACGATCAATCATGATTTAGACCCGGCGCAAAATCGGAAGAATCACTATGCTCCCATTAAGATAGGCAATCATGTATGGATTGGTTCTAATGCAACCGTTCTTCCTGGTGTGAGTATTGGAGAGTGGTCAGTTGTTGCGGCGGGAGCAGTCGTGACCAGAGATGTTCCGTCCTATACGGTAGCAGGCGGTGTACCGGCAAAGCGAATCCGGACGGTTGAAAGGGGGAGAAACGGATGAGAAAATACAGCCGGCGACAATTTGTAAAGCTTGCGGCAGCCGGAGGAATCAGCGCGGCATCATGGATGCTTTTTAATGATTCTATTTTGGATGCCGACGCACAGGAAAGCGATTTGAACGGGTCGGACTTTACCGAATCCTCTGCTTTTGCCGATACCTCGAACAGCAATCAGATTCTGGTCGCCTGGTTTTCCTGTACGGGTACGACAGAACAGATTGCCCGGTGGATTACAGGAAAAACCGACGCAGACAGTTATGAAATTGTACCAGAGGATCCCTATACGGAGGAGGATCTGGCATATTATACCGGAGGGCGTGCCGACCGTGAGCAGGAGGATGCTTCTGTAAGGCCGGCGATTTCCGGCAGTGTGGAAAACATCGGGCAGTACGATGTGATTTTCCTTGGTTATCCCATCTGGCACGGGCAGGCGCCGCGGATTATCAGTACCTTTCTGGAGAGTTATGATTTCTCAGACGTAACGATCATCCCATTCTGTACCTCCCACAGCAGCGGCATTGGCTCCAGCGCGGAAAACCTGCATGACCTCTGCTCCGATATCGTTACCTGGATGGAGGGGCGGCGGTTCTCAGGAGATGCAACGGAAAACGATGTAGTGGAATGGATTGACAGCTTGGAATTATCAGAAAGTGAGGTACAAACCGTGGGTGAATTTAACTTTGAAACAAAAACTGTACTGCTGAACAGCGGTTATGAAATGCCCATCATGGGACTTGGCACTTACAGTCTGACAGACGAGGAATGTGCGGTTTCCATTGCAGCTTTGCTGGAAGCGGGAGGCAGACTGATTGATACCGCGTATATGTATGGCAACGAAGCGGCAGTCGGGCAGGCGGTTCGGGATTCGGATGTGCCGCGGGAAGAGATTTTCGTGATTACAAAGCTTTATCCGAACCAGTTTGCCAACGCGGCTAAAGCCATTGACACGGCACTGGAGAAGATGGGGCTGGACTATATTGACATGATACTTCTGCATCATCCGGGAAACAACGACGTGGAAGCATACCTGGCGCTGGAGCAGGCTGTCGCAGACGGCAAGGTACATTCGATTGGTCTGTCCAACTGGTATGTAGAGGAACTGGAAGAATTTCTGCCACAGGTGAACATCACTCCGGCGCTGGTGCAGAATGAAATCCATCCGTATTATCAGGAGAACGACGTGATTCCTTATATCCAGTCGCTGGGGATTGTCGTGCAGGGCTGGTATCCCCTTGGCGGACGTGGGTATACGGCAGAATTATTGGGAGATGAATCGATTTCCGCTATCGCTGAGGCTCACGGCGTTTCTTCTGCCCAGGTAATCCTGCGGTGGAATTTGCAGAAAGGTGTCGTGGTGATTCCGGGCTCCAGTGACCCTGATCATATCCGGGAAAATCTCGATCTGTTCGGGTTTGAGCTGACGGAAGAGGAAATGGAACAGATCAATGCTCTGGATCGGAATGAAAAACACGACTGGTATTGACGGCGTTGACGGAATGGCGGGGGCATTCGACAGTAACTGATTGCGCATTTTTTTGGATTCAGCAGACAGAGGTGGATTGTTATGACGGACACGGAAAACAAAATTGATTTCCACACATACAAAAAAGAAGTGGATGATGTACTGCAAAAGCTTGTAAAATCCATGCCTGCTTATGAGGAACTGCAATATTTCGAGAAATGTGTCAGGAGCCATTCTCTTACTGATATTGAAAGGAATCATTCAGCTCTTGTTGTGATTGGCTCCAATATTCCGGAGGAGCTGGTGCTTATATCGGGGAAGATGCCCTGCTGGATTTTGGGCGGGAGCCGTGCAAGCTCTATGTGGGCGGATGATATGGTTCCGAGAGACACGGATCCGGTCAGCAGATCAGGTCTTGGCTATGTCCTTTCCGGTTTTGATCAAAATTCACTGATTCTAATCCCTCTGGTCAGTGATAGTACAAGGAAACTGGCTTATATTCTGAAATCCAGAGGGTACAAGGTACATACCTGCCATTTCCCGCCCGTAAAGGATGCGCAGTCGTATCTGGAATGGAGACGGCAATACGAAGCATGCCGGGATGCGATCGCGCTCCATCTGAAAAGGCCGATGACAAATCGGACTCTGAGAAAATCGCAGGCACAGATTCTGACGGCAAAAAGGCAGATACAAACTTTCCAGGATGTATCGCAGGACAAACTGAGCGGAGTTATCAGAATGTTTGTCCAGGGCAGTTATTACTGCGCGGAGGACCTTTCGGAATGGTGCTCCCGGCTGCGCAGTCTGACGGAAAGGCTGCAGAGAGAACCAAAGCTCCAAACGGATGGAAGGAGCAACGTTCTGCTGCTTGGCTCGCCGATCTATTTTCCAAACTATAAGGTTCCGTTTTTGATAGAGGAAGCAGGGCTTACATTATGCGGTCAGATCGATTACACGACGCTTTCCATGCAGGAATATTCCGGGAAGGAATATCGGCAGAGAGAGAATGCGGCGGATATTTTTTACGAGAATGACGCATCTCCGGCCTATGTAAAGAACGATGCGCTTTATGAGTGTGTTACAAAGCTGCTTACAAAAAAGGAGATAGATGGCGTCGTTTATCATGTTCTGAAAGGCCAGATCGAATATGATTTTGAATTAGAACGTTATGAGAAACTGTTTGAAAAGCTGGATATTCCGATATTCCGGCTGGAAACCGATTACAATTATCAGGACATCGAGCAGCTTCGCGTCCGTATGGAGGCATTTTCGGAAATTCTGAACCAGCGCAGATACAGAAAGGAAAGGGTGACAATATGAAGGGAAGGAAAATCGGAATAGCGGTGGTCTGTGTTGTCGGCGTGTTCCTGCTTGTGTCAGCCTTTTTTGCTACGAATTTTGTCCTGTATGATTATCATATGGAGGTTTCAGACTACCAGTATATGAAATCAGAGGAAGAAAAGCCTTTGTCTGCGGCTACTTCCGTATGGTTTTCTTATGGGGATGACGGAAAGGAAGTTTTTTACGGAATTGATGAGGGTATTTCAGAGGAAAGCCTGACCGTCTATGCGCTTACGCAGACAGGAGAGATTTCTGTAACCTATGGCGGCGAAAACCCGATCGCGGAGGACTCTCTCGGACATTTTATAGCAGCGCTCCCTGTGGCAGAACTGGATCTGGACGGGGACGGAGAGACAGAACGGGTCTATGATTATGCGCGCGCGGACTTTGGCTCAAATTCTTTTAATCCCGCGCCCCAAAGTTTTTTGTCGGAGGAAATCCCGTTTGAGCTTGTGTTTGCTGAGCGCAAGTACATGATGGTTTATTATGAAAACGAACTTCTGACAGACGCGGAAATAATGGTAACATCCTATAATGGGGAGACGAAAACATACCGAACGAATGAAAACGGCTGGATTGACGGGCTGCCGATCCGGGATATACGGGAGGGCTTTACCGCCGCTTATTCGCCGGACGGGAAAACAGTGTACCGCATGCAGTATGCGCTGGAGGATTATGCGTACTTCTCCGCACATTTCTGGAAAGCGCAGCTGCCGTTACTGCTCGTCTTTGCGTTGGCGGGCATTGGCATCGTGGCGGTGCATCTGATCCGGAACCGAATAGAACGAAACAATCCGGAATACAAAATCTATTCCAGAGAAAGTGCCGGCATTTATCCGAATACACTGCATCAGAAGACGACTTCAAAATTTCTATTGATACGGTGGCTGTGTCTGTTTGCCGGAACATTCCTGTGGACCTATGCCGGGAAGCTGATTCATCAGGGACAGCTTTGGAACGCGATCGCCATACCGGTATTTGGCTGTCCGTTTAACCTGGATCAGGTGGTGGAGGTGCCGTGCTATTATTTGTCCCATCTTCCCTACCTGTTCAGCAGATATGGGGAAGGCTTTCCCGTACTGAATCTGATCTATGCGCTTACATTTTTAGGGACGCTGTTACTCTGTTTTATTTTCTTAGGACGTATTCTGTGCGGATTCCTTTGTCCGGCCGGTTTGCTGCAGGATCTGATGGACAAGCTGCGCAGGGCGCTGCATATTCGCCCGATTGTGGTAACGGATCGGATCAACCGATTTTTGCAGCCGATCAAATGGGTGTGGATCGTACTGTTTCTGGGCTTTATTTTTACTGGCGGAGATTTCTGCAATATTTGTCCGTTGAAAGTATTTACAACCGCGCAGGGCGGTTTCTGGACCAATTTATATCTCGGCGGTTTTTTCGCAGTCGTGATTTTGGTCGGCAGTTTTTTTATCAAACGTTTCTGGTGCATTATCTGCCCGATGGGGTATCTGATGGGGCTTTTCAAACGGTTTAATCTGTTTAAGCTCAAGAAAGACTGTACGGCCTGTACAGAATGCGGAGCCTGCTATGAAGCCTGCCCGATGCGGATTAAAAGTATTTATACCGAAAGAGAGAAGGAAAATGTGCAGACCGTCGACTGTATGATGTGCGGCGAATGTATCCATAAATGCCCGGAGGATAAAGCCTTATCCATGACCTTCTGTGGAAAAACGATTTATCAGTCATCCAGAAAAACTTTTATGTCAAAATTCTCAGAGAAAGAGGAGGGGTGAGCGTTGGAAGAGCCGAGAGGAGTTCATGAACGGCAGCGGGAATTATTTATAAGGAAATCCACAAGGGTGTCTGCGTCTTACTTAAGACGTGCAAAGGAACTATCGGATATGCCGGATGCGGCAAAGCCCTTCTTTGACGTGCTGGAAAATACCTATGTGAAGCTTTCGGATATTCAGGATACGGAAGACAGAAAAAGCATCGGGACCTTGTGTGTCATGGTTCCGGCTGAGCTGATTTACGCCGCAGGAGCCAGACCCGTGCGCTTGTGCTCCGGCAGCTATACAGCGTATTCTATTGGGGATGATTACATTCCCCGCGACGCCTGCCCTCTGGTAAAAGCAGTCGTGGGATTCGGGAAAATCAGGGCGCTTCCCGCATTTGATAACTGCTCTCTTCTGATCGCGCCGGTGACCTGCGATTGCAAGAAGAAACTCGCGGGGGTGATTGACACTGTAAAAAATACGGTTCCGCTTCACATTCCGCCTCTGAAAAAGGAGGATGCCGACACAGCGGTTTTCTTGAAGGAACTGTATCGTCTGATCCCGATTCTGGAAAAGGAAACCGGAAAACAGGTCACGGCAAAGTCTCTGGCGGAAGGGATCAATATGGTCGGATACGCGCAGCGTGAGATGTCAGAATTTATGCAATACCGCAGACATGCCCCGGCATTGATGAGCGGGACGCAGGTCATGGCGGTGATGAACGCCTATGCTTATATGTCTGCTGATCAGTGGGCAAAGCAGATGCACAGGCTCAATGCGGAAATGAAGCTGCGGCTGGAGCAGGGACATTTTGTGAGCAGGAAAAATCAGCCCCGCATTCTTGTGACGGGGTCGCCCATCGCGTTTCCGAATCTCAAGATTCCGCTTTTGATTGAAGAAATGGGCGGGGTGCTTGCGGCGGATGAAACCTGTATGGGAGAGCGCGGATTGTCCGATCCGGTATCGGTGATTGACGCCGGCTTTGACGGGATGATGCGCGCTTTGGCTTTCAGGTACACAAAGCCCTGCACCTGTCCGGTGTTCGTGGACAACTCGCAGCGCATTTACCGGATAAAGCAGCTGATAAAGGACAATCACATTCAGGGCGTTATTTACCATGTGCTGCGTGGCTGCCTGATCTATGATTATGAATATCAGCTTGTGGAAGAAGCGATGGGAGAAATGGATATTCCCATTATCCGTGTGGAGAGCGACTACAACGAGGAGGATGTGGAGCAGCTCCGTGTCCGCATCGAGGCGTTTATCGAGTTGATTAAGCTCAAAGAATACAGAAAGGAGACGTGACGGCTATGGAAAAATATTACCTTGGACTGGATGGCGGTTCCACCTACCTGAAAGCTGCCCTCATGAAGGAGGAAAAGGTGGTCGACACTGTGGTGTACCCTACGGGGATTGACAATAACGGAACCGCAAAGAAAATAGTGGCAGACCTGTGTGAAAAATACGGAATCAGCCAGAGTGATATCGGTTATATCATGGCTACAGGCTATAGCCGCAAAATCCTTGAAGTTGCCGATGATGATATTTCGGAAATTACAGCTCATGCCTATGGGGTTCGTGTGACAGCGCCGACAGGATACCGCCCCGGCATGGTGATCGACATCGGCGGACAGGACAGTAAGATTATTTATCTTGACGCGAATTACAATGTAAAGAATTTTACCATGAATGATAAGTGCGCCGCAGGCACAGGGAAATTTATGGAGGTGATCGCGCAGATCCTGGAGACGACGATTGACCAGATCGGACCGCTTTCTCTGGAAAGCACTGCCCCTTGTGACATCAACAGTACCTGTGTGGTGTTTGCACAGTCTGAAGTGATCTCATTGGTGGCAAGAAAATTTGACCGGCGTGACATTCTGGCGGGGATGCATTTGTCGATGGCAAAGCGAATCATTAAGATGATGAAAAAATCGGAAAAAGGCGGCGATATCCTGATGACGGGCGGCGGTGCATTAAATACGGGTATCCACCGGGCTTTTGAAGAAGAACTGATGAAAGAAGTTTATGTCGCGAATTATCCGCAGTTTAACGGTGCTGTTGGCGCAGCCTTAATCGCCAGTGAGCGAGGTGGAAGATGAACCTTTCGTTGCTCCTTCCCGCGCTTGCAACTGCCGTTACAGTGGGACTTGGGTGCGGAACCTGCTGCAGCCCAATCGTCAGCACCTTTCTTTCCACCTATGTAATTTCCCATTCAGGCAGCGTGAAGAGAGGCATTTTCTCATTTGTAAGTTTCTTTATGGGAAAGGTGGCAAGTGTCTCGCTGTTATGTACGATTTCTGCAATCGTCAGCAGCAGTTTTATCAGTGACAGCGGTTATATCGGTTCTTTTAATTTACGCCTGTTTTCACAGATAGCCATGAGCGGTATCGGCGTGATCCTGACCATTCAGTGGCTTTTAGAAATGAAAAAACAGAAAAAATGCGGCGGCTGTAAGGCGTGTGAAAAACCGGCAGAAATGTCAGGCGCAGTGCCGATACTGGCGGCAGGTTTCACTTACGGCATGACACCCTGCGCCCCGCTTCTGCTGATGATCGGTTACTGCTTTACACTTCCGGTTCCTTTGGCGGGCGTGACCGGCATTGTATTCGGCCTTTCTACTATGATAAGCCCTGCTTTGCTGCTGGTTATGGTAACAGGGGCGCTTTCCGTAAAAATGAGAAAGGAAATACCGAATGCGGTCAGATGGTTTCGGCTGGCTTCCTATGTGTTGCTGATGTGTGTACCGTTTTTTCTGCAAATGGTATAGTATCAATAGATATTCATTTTATGAATAATCAGAAATAGAAATAAAGTATTTGATGTTTCGGCGACTCTGATATAAGATAAAGTAACTAAATTGGCTGGAATAAAAGAAGGCAAAGCAGTAGTGAAAAAAATTCCGATATATTACTTTATCGGGCGGTATACTGGAAAAACGAATCCGGAATATTAAGAAAGTGAGGCAATTATGATGGAAGAAAAATTAAATCTGACAATGGAATGGGATAAGACTTTCCCAAAGAGCGACAGGGTAAATCACAGGAAGGTAACCTTCCACAACCGCTACGGCATCACTCTGGCGACGGATCTCTACGAGCCAAAGGATGTGGAGGAGTCCTCTCGCGGCGGTGAGGCTGCCGGATCTGGACGGCTCCCGGCTATCGCGGTCTGCGGTCCGTTCGGTGCAGTCAAAGAGCAGGCTGCCGGACTGTACGCGCAGACGATGGCGGAACGGGGCTTTCTGACCATCGCCTTTGATCCGTCTTATACGGGTGAGAGCGGCGGACAGCCCCGCTACATGGCGTCGCCGGACATCAACACGGAGGATTTCATGGCAGCGGTGGACTTCCTTTCCGTACAGGACAATGTAGATCCGGAGCGGATCGGTATCATTGGTATCTGCGGCTGGGGCGGTATGGCATTGAACACGGCAGCGCTGGACACCCGCGTGAAGGCTACAGTCGCTTCTACGATGTACGACATGACGCGTGTGAATGCCAACGGCTATTTTGACAGTGAGGACAGCGAGGAAGCCCGCTATGAGAAGCGCAAGACTCTCTGCGCACAGCGCATTGTCGATTACAAAAACGGCAGCTATGCCCTGGGCGGCGGCGTGGTCGATCCGCTTCCGGAGGACGCGCCATTCTTTGTGAAGGATTATTATGATTATTACAAAACGGAGCGCGGCTACCATCCCCGCAGCCTGAACTCCAACGGCGGGTGGAATGTGACCGGCTGCCAGTCGTTCCTGAACATGCCAATTTTGCAGTACAGCCAGGAAATCCGCAACGCCGTCCTCGTCATCCATGGAGAAAAGGCGCATTCCTGCTACTTCAGCAAGGATGCGTTTGCGAAGTTGACCGGCGACAATAAGGAGCTTCTGATTATTCCGGGAGCTGTTCATACGGATCTTTATGACCAGACGGACATCATTCCGTTTGACAAAATGGAATCCTTTTTCAGAACTTATCTGAAATAAGCCGAGATGGAAGGAGGAGCATTATGACTGACAAAAAATCAATTGTCTATTTCACCCGCGATCTTTCCGCGGAAGGCCTGCAGCGCATTTATGGGCGGATCGCTTCCGGCATCAGCGGAAAGACTGGAATCAAGCTGCATACCGGAGAAAAGCATGGACCAAACATCATTCCCCGTCCCTGGGTGGAGCAGCTGATCAAAAGCGAACTTCCGGGAGCTTCGATCGTAGAGACGAACACCTACTATGAAGGGGATCGTTATACGACCGAACAGCACAGAGAAACCATTCAAACGAACGGCTGGACGTTCTGTCCGGTAGACATTATGGATGAGCATGGAACAGTTATGTTGCCTGTAAAAGGCGGCAAATGGTTCACGGAGATGTCAGTAGGAAAAGGAATTCTGGATTACGACGCCCTGCTTGTGCTGACACATTTCAAGGGCCATACCAAAGGCGGTTTCGGCGGCTCCAATAAGAATATCGGGATTGGCTGCGCGGATGGACGGATCGGAAAAGCGATGATTCACACAACGCCGGGATCATCGGATATGTGGGACATTGGCAAGGAAGAATTCATGGAGCGTATGACGGAATCCACCAAGTCTGTGGTAGATCATTTTGGTGAGCATATTGCTTATATCAATGTTTTGCGGAATATGTCGGTTTCCTGCGACTGTGAGGGAACAGCGGCGATGCCGGTCGTGACGCCAAATATCGGTATCCTGGCCTCGACGGACATTCTGGCGGCTGACCAGGCGTCCATCGATATGGTCTACGCTCTGAAAGAAGAGGATCATCACGACCTGGTGGAACGCATCGAATCACGTCACGGACTGCGTCAGCTGACTTACATGAAAGAGCTGGGTATGGGCAATGACCAGTATATATTGGTAGATATTGACCATATGGACATGGAAATCTCCGTGGAAGACGCCGTGAAGGATGTAAAACCATTTGTAAAGGAAGAATGAGTGCAGCGTATTGAAACGCCCCATGCGGCTTCGTAAAGTGCATATAAAAATCCAGAATATATGCAGAAAAAGCTCGCCAGACTTGATTTTCTGCATATATTTGATTAAAATAATATGCAGAAAGGAGCCCGGACTATGAGAAAATTTGATTATAGCTTTTTGAATAATGGGCTGCTCCCAGCGAATCTGGTGACATTAACTGCCAATATAGCCAGTCTTCGGACGATGGCCGGCGTGCGAAAAGAAGAATATAGAGCAGTTTTTACAGAATTAGAAGCACTCCTCGTGGGCTTTCTCATTCAGAGAAAAAAGATTGCATAAACGGACATCAGGGAATATACTGAATGAAAGAAGGTTTGTTTTGAACAATTTTTTCTAAAGAGGGGGACAAAAGATGTGTGATGAAAAAAACAAAAAGACTCCGGAATGCGAGTCCAGTGTAAACCTGAAAGCAGAGGACTACCGGGATCCATGGCTGGCGGCAGGAGTAAATAAAGCGATTGGATTCTTCCCCAGGGAATTTTATTGTCTGGATAATTACAGTGCGTTTAAAATCGAATACAAGGGTTGGGTATACGCCACTGTAGAGGAAGCCTACCAGGCGAGCGCTTTTCTGGAGGTGGCTGATGATGTGGCAGAGCAGATTCGGCACGCCGGGTCGCCTTACGAAGCGAAGCAGATTTCTGTGGCGAATAAGGACAGAAAAAGACCGGACTGGGAGACGGAAAAGCTGGAGGTGATGGAAGCACTTTTGCGTGAAAAAATAAAACAGCATCCGTATGTCAGAGAAATGCTGATAAAGACGCAGCAGAACCGGATCGTTGAGGATTCTCCGAAAGACACTTTCTGGGGCTGGGGACCGAATCGCGACGGCGAGAATCATATGGGCAGGCTGTGGATGAAGCTGCGGGAGCAGGTATTAAACGGGGAGCTCTGATTCTGCTTTACAGGAAATACTCCCCTTTCTGATATTCCTTTGGCGATACCCCGACTGTTTTCTTAAATTGTCTGGAAAAATAGTACGGGTCCGTGTAACCTAATGACTGGGCGATTTCGTAAATGTACAGGTCTGTCGTGCGCAGCAGCTTGCAGGCCTGTTTCGTTTTCAGGTTGATAAAGAAGCTCATGGGCGCGTGCTGCGTGTGTTTCTGGAAAATGGCATTCAGGTAACTCGGAGAAAGGTCGAACTCCCGGCTGATTTGCTCCAGTGTCAGGCTTTCTCCGAGGTGCCGGTACATATAGCGGATGATATTTGATATATGACGGTTCTGCTCATAGGCAGAACCTTTTTTTTCGCGGTCATACGTCTCCGCGAGGATTAAAGAGAGCACCTGAGAAATATAGATAAAGTTTCCAAGCGTATAATTCCCGTCGAGGACGCGAAAAAGCAGATCAAAAAGAAATTGCATACGGTTCGTGGCGTGCTCAGTGGTAAAGTGGACGATGCGGCAGTCTTCGAGCGGGAAATAGCAGGCGTCTGTCCCTTTAAAGTGAACCCATAAGATACTCCATGGATCGTCCGAATGGGCATAATAACAGTGCGGCGCATATCTGGGGATGCAGAATGCGTCGTTTTCGTGCAGAATGTATTTGTGAGGGCCGACCTCGATGGTTCCGCTTCCCTCTGTGCAGTAAAAGAAAATATATTCCTCAATACCGGCCTTTCGCTCCCGGTAATGATGGGCTGCATGCGGGAAAAATCCCACGTCTGTCAAATAGAGGCGTTTCACCTGTGGGTGTTCGGCATATTCCTGAAAGGATTCGGTAGGGAGGACAATCATGCGCTCGCCTTTAAATCCGTCTTTTTTCCATTCATTGTACGTTTCCATGGGGCGAGTATAGCATTTCTGTGGAAGATTGTCCATCCTGAATCAGGATATGCTATTTTTTCTGCTGTTTATTCATGCTAGAATCAGGTTATGAAATGAAACATGGATATGCAGTTTCTGCTGTGAGATCAGGGAAAATTGCAGTGAATGGAATGCCAGATGATTTGAAGGGAGAAAATGATGCAGGCAAACACTTTTGCAAAAATCTGGGAGGAAACCGTTGTGATCCCGACTTATCCGGCGGGGCAGCCGGAAAAAAGTCCGCTTTTTATCGAGAAGAGGGCTTATCAGGGGAGCACGGGGAAGGTATATCCGCTCCCGGTGACGGAGACGATCTCGAATGAGAAAACGGATGTGGAATACCGGGCTGTTTTTCTTGAAAATGAATATCTGAAGATTATGATTCTGCCGGAATTGGGCGGAAGGATTCAGCGGGCATATGATAAAACGAATGGCTATGATTTTGTATACTACAATCATGTGATTCGACCGGCTCTGGTGGGACTTGCCGGGCCGTGGATTTCCGGCGGAATTGAGTTTAACTGGCCGCAGCATCACCGCCCGTCGACTTTTTCTCCGGTGGACTATACGCTGGAAGAAAACAAAGATGGATCGTGTACGGTGTATCTGAGTGAGACCGATAAAATGTACGGGACGAAGGGGATGGCGGCGATTTCGCTGTATCCCGGAAAAGCTTATATTGAGGTGCGCGGACAGCTTTACAATGGGACAGACCTGCCGCAGACCTTTCTCTGGTGGGCGAATCCGGCGGTGCCGGTGAATGACGATACCTATTCCGTATTTCCGCCGGACGTGAATGCGGTGATGGATCACGGAAAGCGGGCGGTGTCGACCTTTCCGATCGCGACCGGGGAGTATTATAAGTGGGATTATTCGGCCGGGGTGGATATTTCGCGTTATAAGAATGTAAAGGTGCCGACCTCTTATATGGCGGCGCATTCGGATTTTGATTTTATCGGAAACTACGATGAGGGGCGGGAAGCAGGGCTTCTCCATGTGGCGGATCACCATATTTCTCCGGGGAAAAAGCAGTGGACCTGGGGAAACGGGGATTTCGGACGGATGTGGGACCGGAACCTGACGGAGTCAGACGGACCCTATATAGAACTGATGACGGGGGCTTTTACAGATAATCAGCCGGATTTTTCCTGGCTGAAGCCGCAGGAGGAAAAGAACTTTGTGCAGTATTTCATGCCGTACAAAGGCGTGGGCAGAGTCGGGAATGCGACGAAAGACGCGGTGATCAGTCTGACGTGGGAGATGGAAGGAGACGGAGCTGTTTCTTTTCATGAGGCGCACGTTGCTGATGGAGTCTTCTCCGCTGATGGAAGTGCTTGCGCAGAAGAAAATGGTTTGGCGAATGGAAATATTTCTGCCAGGAAACTGATCTGGAAAGTTTACGCGACAGGAGAATTTCCGGGCGCGGAGGTTGTGCTCTTTATAAATGGAAAAGAAGTCTGCCGCCAGCAGGCCAGCTTAAGTCCCACAACTTGTGTGACGGGGTCATTTGAGTTGGAAGTATCTGCCGCCAAAGAGGAAAAAGTGTCGTATCTGGTCGAAGTGGAAGCAAATTACCGGGTAGAGGTTCAATGGAAGGGCAGAACGCTGGTGAACTGCTCGCCGTATAAAAAGGAACTCTCCCCGATTCCGCAGCCGGTGGAGCCATTGAAGAAACCGGAGGAGCTGAAATCTCTGGAGGAGCTCTATCTTGCGGCGACGCATCTGGAACAGTACCGCCACGCCACTCGAGAACCGGCGGAGTATTATCTGGAAGGGTTAAGGCGCGATCCGACCGATATCCGTCTGAATAATGGCTATGGTCTTCTGCTTCTGAGACGTGGGCGAATACAGGAGAGCATTCCTTATTTTCAGGCCGCGATCAGAAAACAGACCTGGAGAAATCCGAATCCGTATTCCGGGGAGTGTTACTTCAACCTCGGACTGGCTTATGCGCTGAATGGGCAGGAGGAGACGGCTTATGACGCGTTTTTCAAGTCGACGTGGAGCGCGGATACGCAGAGCGCCGGGTTCTACTGGCTGAGCTGCCTGGTGGCGCGTGCGGGGAGAATATTTTCAACCAGTCCAGAACAGCCCGCGAAGGGCGAGACTGCTGCGTATGAGCAGGCGCTGGAATTTGCGGAGCAGTCAATGATCCGCAACTGGCATAACATGAATGCGCGTATGCTGAAAGCGGCAATGCTTCGCAGACTGGGAAGACCGTCGGAAGCCTTTCTGAGGGAATGCCTGGAGATTGATCCGCTCCATATGGGCTGTCTGTATGAGATGGCTCTTCTTCCTTTTTACGATAAGCAGCAAAACGCACCGTACACAGAGAAAAATGCTGTGTATCAGGATGATGCTATAGATAGGATGTTAGATGAGCCGGGGAAAAAGATACATTTGACCAGGGAGAAATGGAAAAAACGAATGCGTCAGGAAGCGCACAATTATCTGGCTTTATCGCTGGATTACAGCAAGGCCGGCCTGTATGAGGAAGCGCTGGATATTTTGCAGGCCGCTCCGGAGCAAAGTCCGCTCTGCTTTTATTATCAGGGGTTTCTGTATGGGAAGATGGGGGCGGAAGCGCGCGCAAAGCAATGCTGTCAGAGAGCGGAGGAAGCACCCCCGGATTACTGTTTCCCAAATCGGATCGAGGAGATTGAGATTCTGGAATATGCGGTGCGGATTCTCGAAACAGCGCCGATGGCGCACTATTACCTGGGGAATCTGTTTTATGACAAGAAACAGTATGCGGACGCGATTCGGCACTGGGAGGCAGCCGTGGAAACCACCCTGCTGATGGAAGCTCGCTGTGCAAAGGGTGAGGCTGTGGAAACGGCACGCGCGGCTGACGCCGCACCTGCCAGAACGCCGCCGCCAATGGAAATCGCTTCGCGATGGGCAGCGGCTGTGGAACGAGGGGGATCGCTTGCGATGGCGCATCGAAATCTGTCCATTGCTTATTATAATAAAGGGGTGAAGGAATCTGTACGGTACTTTGCTTTATCCGGTAAGACTTCAAAGGATGTGCTGTCATCTGGTGACAGGCTTGCCCAGATGAAAAATGTTTCGATGGAAGCAGCGTTGCAGGAGATGAAGCGCGCGTGCGAGCTGGATGGAGAATATCCGCGGATGTGGCTGGAATATGATCAGCTGGCATCGAGATTGAATCTTTCCGTGCGGGAGCGCCTGGAGACGATGGAGAAGCACAGCGATCTTTTGGAAAAACGGGACGATTTGTACCTGCGGTGGATTACTTTGCTGAACTGCGCAGGGCTGCATCAGGAGGCGCTTGACGCCCTTCTTGCGCATCCGTTCCACCCGTGGGAGGGAGGAGAAGGAAAGGTCAGCGGGCAGTACCGTTATGCTTTGAGTCGGCTTGCTATTGGCTGTTTGAATAGGGGCGAGGCTGAGAATGCTCTGGCGTATCTGGAAGCGTCGCTGACCTACCCGGTTGTGCTGGGAGAGGGTAAGCTTCCGAATGTGCCGGATAATCAGGCTTATTATTATATGGGTCTGGCGTACCGGATAATGGGGGATGCTCAAAAAGAGCATGAATATCTGGAATTGGCGGCATCTGGCCCGCAGGAGCCGGAGCCTGTGCTGTATTATAACGATCAGCCCTCGGATTTCATTTTTTACCAGGGGCTGGCGAATCGCGCGCTGGGAAGAGAAGCTGCGGCAAAAAAGGCGTTTCACCGCCTGATTGCTTACGGAGAAGCGCATGTATTTGACGATGTGGAGTATGATTTCTTTGCGGTCTCGCTTCCGGAAATTGAGGTGTTTCAGGAGGATATCCAAAAGAGAAACTGGCTGTATTGCAATTATCTCCGGGCGCTTGGAAGCATTGGACTGGGGGAAAAGAAAAAAGCCGCGGCTTTGTTTGAGGAGATTTTAAGCGAGCAGGCGGATTATCAGGGTGCGCTGGCGCACCTGGAGATGGCGAAGTAGGGTGATTGGTCACACTTGCAATTTAAGATGTGGAAACGGCACGCGCGGCAGATGCGGCCCGTCACGAGACAGGTGGGAGAAAAGATGGAATATTCATTGGAAGGAAAATGGGAGGTTCGTCTGACGGGAGCAGAAGATCAGACAGAGAGAGAGCTTTGCCATGAGATGATATTGCCGGGGACACTGGACGAAAACAGGATTGGCTACCGCGATACAGGAAAGAACCAGTGGCATATGGAAGAAACGAATGATGAAGAGTATAAGCCGATCGCCACACGTTTCACCAGAAAGTATACCTACGAGGGGGAAGCAAGGCTTACCAGAATGGTTCATTTTACGGAAAACCCGGGAAAACGTGTATTCCTGGAGGCGGAGAGAGCCAGAGTATTAAGTTTGCTCATTGACGGGCAGGAGGTGCCGCACGCGCTCCCACCATCCATCAGCACCCCGCAGGTATTTGAGGTGACTGGAAGGATGGACGGAACGCACGAAATCACACTTTTGTCGGATAACAGTTATCCCGGGCTCCCGCGGGAGCAGATCATCTATTCCTCGGCGGCGACAGACGAGACACAGACAAATTGGAACGGAGTGCTGGGATATCTGCGCCTGCGGGAAGAACAGGAGGTGTTTCTGCGGGAAGTCCGCGTTTATCCGAAAATAAAAGGGGATGCAGTACTGTCAATGGGGAAACGGCACGCGCGGCAGCTGGAGAACACGCAAAATACCGTTTTGGCCGGCACCGGACAAATGCCTGTTGGAGAGCAGGCTTCGCGATGGACTGTGTCTGTAATAATTGAAATTGATGCGGGGCGGGCGTTTGGGGGAAGGCTGCGCCTTTGCTCGGATGCGTTTACAACGGAAGTCGTGATACCGGTTTCTGTACCTGAGGGATGTACGGAAATCGCGGTGGAAATCGTTTCCGCAGACGCCGTTCATCGCGAAGCGGTCTCAATTGACGGCGTCGAACTGGCAGGTGCAGGGGCAGCCGCACGTGCCGCTTCCGCAGACAGTGCCGGTACTTCTGAAACAGGCTGGAACTCTGAAAATGTTGCGGGAAGATACGCGGTTCTTAAACCGGAGCTATGCCTCTGGGATGAGGACGAAGGGAATCTGTATGAACTCACAGCACAGCTTTTTGAAGCTGAGGGCGCGGCTGAGGCGACAGCATGTGAGGACAACGGAAAAGCGGCGCAATCGCATCATGCCTTTGTACGAACAGAAATTATGTCGGAAAAAACGGTTCGTTTCGGTTTCCGCGTGTTTGGGGATAATGGCAGGGGACGGCTGGCTCTGAATGGCCGAACCATCTTTTTGCGCGGCGAGGCAAACTGTGCGGAGTTCCCGGAAGAGGGACATCCGCCGATGGACAAGGCGGCCTGGCTGGAGATTCTGGGCAGGTATCATTCTTATGGCGTCAACTGTATGCGTTTTCATTCGCACTGCCCGCCGGAGGCGGCGTTTGAGGCGGCGGATGAACTGGGGATGCTGATGCAGCCGGAGCTTTCGCACTGGGATCCGAAGGGTGCGTTCGAGACGGAAGAGAGCTTTGCCTATTATCAGAGGGAATTGACGCAGATTTTAAGGATGCTGGCAAATCATCCGTCTTTTGTGATGCTGACGCTTGGGAATGAGCTCTGGACGCAGAAAACGGGACTTTCGCGTATGCATCAGATGCTGGCGCTTGCGCGAAAGATGGACGATACGCGGTTGTATGCGATCGCTTCCAATGGGTTTTATGGGACAACGGGATGTGATGCGGAGAGTGATTTTTATACCGCGCAGCGTTTCTTTGAACTGCCGTTGAGGGGAACATTTGCGGCGGAGAAAAAAGGAAGAGGGCATTCAGGGGCACATCAATCATCGTTATCCGGATCCGTGTATGAATTATGACGCGACAATGGAGGAACTGCGGAAAACGTATGAAAAACCGGTGTTTGGTTTTGAAGTGGGGCAGTTTGAGGTGC
>Ga0192278_1045_pt1 | contig 27814 bp, 25 predicted proteins | sample Koala_Koa24_K3_FD_131271 | JGI IMG/M metagenome (GOLD analysis project Ga0192278, IMG submission 131271) | Enriched cells from koala feces incubated with labeled cellulose particles, San Francisco Zoo, California, United States - Koala_Koa2-4_K3 ...
AGCGCTGTCAGAACGACCGCTCCCGCTCCCAGCCAGAAATACGCATTTCCACTCACAATCGCAGCCCCGCCCTGTGCGCGCACCATCGTCCCCGCAAACGCACACAACAGGCTGACCGCCAGACAGCTGCCTCCGATTCGTCCCCAGCTGTGCAGACTCATGCCCCAGACACGGTATTCCAGCATACTCTTTTGAATCAAAGCATGTACATCGCCCACCCGCTCACTTAAGTGCGTACAATATTGAAACCGTTGCCGCAGTTGCTGCAAAAAACGTCCATCTGCTGTTCCCATATTCCGCACTTCTCTCAGCAATCCGTCGTATATCCGCCGCAAAATCATCTGGCTGACCACGCCAAGCACACAGGCCGCCGCCAATGCGTAAAGCAAAACATTTTTTTCCATCAAGAATTGTAGCATACCCTTATCCCCCTTTGATCAGATCGTCTCGATTCACCTGCGAATCGAAATCCATATGAAAAACTTACACTGGGCATAGCAGTCCCTCTCAGGACAGACGGAGCTCCCATCCGCGACGGCGCCATTCGCTGCGTCCGCCCATGTGTTCTTTTTATTCGGGCAAAGACGGCACTGCCGGCCTGCCCGCGCGCCAGAATCAGACAGCAGATACGCAAGCCATCCGCTTCTGTGCGACTTGTGCGCATAGTATAGCCGGAAAATTTGGGTTTGCAAAGCAAAATCGTTCGACTTTTTCTCCATGGAATCTATTCTGAAGTTCAGAAAGGAAGCGTTGAGAAATTGCCTCATCCTGAATTTGCAAAAAATGTTGGCGTATTTGCAGAAAAGATGCTATACTTTTCTATTTCAGTCTTGCAAGCAGCCCCTCGACAAGTCGTACGCAATGCTGCGCTGCCTCACGCTCAAATGTCGGATAGTCCATCGACGCGCTGTCATCCGCTTTATCCGATATCGCTCGCAAAATCACGAACGGAATCCCATTCAGATACGCCGTCTGCGCGATCGCAGCACCTTCCATCTCCGTGCAGCTGCCGCCGAAGTTTGCCGTGATCCGGTTTTTTGTCGCCTTATCCGCGACAAACTGATCCCCGCTGACAATTCTTCCGTGAAAGACCGCGATTTCCGGATTCACCTCATGGCATACCTCCTCCGCCAGCTCCGCCAGTTTCTGATCCGCCTCAAAAGAAAATACTTCCATCTGCGGAATCTGCCCCAAAGGATAACCAAAATTCACCGCATCCATATCATGATGCAGAACATCCTTTGAAATCACGATATCCCCAATATCAATATTCGCGTCCAGAGACCCCGCCACACCGGTATTCATCACACAGTCCACGCCAAATTCATCTACCAGGATCTGCGTACACACTGCAGCGTTCACCTTACCAATCCCGCTGCGCACCACGACCGCCGGCATCCCGGCCAATTCACCCTCGCAAAAGCTCATCCTCGCTTTCGTGACCTCACGCGTAACCTCCATGTCCGCTTTCAGCCGCTCCACTTCAATCTCCATCGCTCCGATAATACCGATTTTTTTCATTTGTCTGTCTCCTTTTCTTCTATTAAAAAATCCTATCTATCGCTCACTTTCCCTCTTGCATATCTCCGCCAAAAACGATATACTTACGGGAAGCAGATGTCTTCCCGCCTCCTATTCTTATAAAAAGGCAGCGGCGGCATCTCAGTTTATGATAAGAGGTCATGGCACTGACCACTATCACTCTATTTTAACAAAGGAGGAATCCATATGGATTACAAACCACAGGGCGTCTGTTCCCAGAACATTCATATTGAACTGGACGGCGACACCATTTCACACGTAGAGTTTCTCGGCGGCTGTTCCGGCAACACGCAGGGCGTGGCCCGGCTCGTCGAAGGAATGAAAGCGACCGACGCGATCGCCAAGCTCGAGGGCATCCGCTGCGGATACAAACCAACCTCCTGCCCGGATCAGCTCGCAAAGGCTCTGAAAGTGGCACTGCAGCAGTAATGCTGCAGTTTTTTATTACAGTTCAGACCGACGTGAGACGGAGAGCTGTGTCCTGCCATCCTTTAACTCCAGTAAATCGTAATCAGGCAGAAATTATCGTCCGTGTGATAGCGGTAATTCCAGCTGGTCACCCCATTTTGCTGCATCAGATACTGCCCCGCCTCCCGGAGCAGATTTCCCTCAAACAGCGCTTCCTGCGCCTCTTCATAAGCTGTCTCACTGCCAAACTTCATCATAATGCGCGTCTCGGACGCCCACACCGATTCCAGCAGCGCCTGATTGATCGTATCCCAGTCAAAGCTTTCATAGTAATACCGTTTAATTTATAATAATCATAGGCATCCGAGGTACACGCCGGCAGTTCGATTGAACCATCCGGCACATGCGTCTTAAACAGATCGTCCTCCGTGCAGCACAGATAATTGTAATTAATCGTGCTTTCTGTGTCGTACGTGTCCATATTACCCGCAAACACCAGATCCCCCCAGGTGACATCTACGTAATAATACGCTTCTTCCGCCGCCACAGCAGGCACCCCTGCCAAAGTCTCCTCCGACTGCTCCTGCTCCGTAATGCGCACCAGATTCCATCCATGGTCGCCCCCATCCGCAATCGTCCCGGTCTCGTAAGTACAAAACAGCCCCATCCGGTGAAGAATATACTGAAATGCCCGCGAATATCCGGCGCACACAGAAGAATGATAGAGCAGCGCACTTTGGATATTCTGAGAATCCGCACTATTTGCGTCGTAATCCGTCGTCTCGATGATATATTCATAGACAAACTTGATTTTCTCATAATCCGTCGCATTCTCCGGAATCTGCGCAATGCAGGCGTCCGCGGCCGCCTCCAGCTCCTCTCGCATCGCATCGCGGTCCTCCACGGCCACCGTCACGTCAAAATTGTAGGACACCACCGTCTCCAGCAAAGCCGACTCCTCTACCTGTGCACTCGTATCTGTCCAGAAAATTTCCGGGTGATCCGCTAAAACCGCATAATATGCCCGCCAAAAGTCCTCCACCGAAATCGAAGACATAAAATCTCCCGAATCCTCATACCGCATCAGATGGACATAAATCTCCCGGTAGGCCTCGTGCAGCTCCTCCGGCAAATGGTCATAATAATATTCCTCCACCGAAGAAGCATACCCTTCTTCAACGGCCGTCAATTCCCAGGTCTCCTCACTCCCGGTCAGCTCGTACTTTACCCGCGACACCACCGCGCACCCCGTCAGCTGCGTGATGGCAAGCAAAAGGAGTACAAGCAGCCAGAATCTCTTTTTCCTATTCCCCATTACCCCTCACAGTCCAGGATTTATTCCAAAATGTAATCCAAAACAGAAAAGCAAAAGCTGCTTCTGCCATTTACACCACGTTTCGCCTATTCTAACACCCTTTTGCAAAAATGGCTACCAAAAAAACACGCCAAAAAGCCCAGATTGGATGTTCTTTTCCAATTTCCAGGCCCGACTTCCTTCACTCTTACATTTTCACAGTTGTCCGCGGCAGGAGGGGATCCCGCCGCGGAAATCACGGTTTCTACATTTCTGCATCATACCCGAAACTACAGTTTGTGGCGTCTCCCGGATAGAGCACCACAATATAGTATGTACGACAATTCCAGGTATTTCTGTATCTGTCAATCAGTTACACTTACATTGTTGCTAGCGTTACTGCTTGCATTGTTACTTGCTTTGTCACTCACTTTGTGACTTGCCTTGTGACTTACTTTGTCAATCGCATGATCCCTGCAAGGATCTTGTCTTTGTCAATCGCACGGTCCCTTCAGGTTTCCTACGTTTGTTTTTTGCGCACCACTCCTGGCAGTATCTCTCTTTTGTAAGCGGAAGAATCAGGCAAAACACCTTTTTTAAGTAATTTTTTGTTTTAAAGCACACTTCTGCTTTGTTTTATCATTTGTTGTTACTTTATTTCTGCCATGATTCGTGCATTCACATAAGCCAGTGCATCAGTCAATCCAGATGCCATCCGTGTAGCTGGAGATCGACTCAATCGTGCCATTCTCATTGATGACATGAGCTCCTGCGGCACGATAATAGTAACCACCTTCTACACTTAGACCTGTTTCTGTGATAGACGCGTAATAAGCATCATATTTGGTAGACCTTGTCCCAATATAATACGTACACCAGGTGCCATTTACCAGCCGCTGAAGATACATATTGACATAAATAGCATCCACGCTTTTCTTTGCTGTAGTAGAGCCGCTGAGCCGAACTGTCCTGGTTCCCGTAACGGCCATCGAACCTGTTCCATCCGAAAGATACGTCCATCTGGCTTTTGGGTATACCGTTGTGGATACTTCTGTTTCTTCTGTCAGCAACGATCCGTCTACCACGGTTCCCAGCAGTTCATCCGCTGCGGATACATGCAGTGATCCGAGAATCATACAAAGCAGAAGCACTACCACTGTAAGTTTCCGTCTTCTTTTTCCCTTTTTCATCTCTTCCCTCCTTTCCGTCCGCTTACACAGATAAAAACGTGCGACTTTCCGTTTTGTTACAAAGATTGAGCAAGAAAATTGATATTTTTCACTATTTTTTCCATTTCATCCATTGAAAAAGCCCCTGAAATAATATATCGATATTCTTCATAGGCAAACTCGGCTCGATAATAATCTCCTGTCTGCCCAGGATTCTCTTCCCATATTTTTACCTCAACCCCTTCCAATATCTCCATTGTATTCACCAACTCCATATTCTCGTCAGAAACATAATAGCTTGTTTCATCCGAGCCAGCATTTTTTAGATAAACTTTTACAATACTTTCATTATAGGAGTAAAAAACATTCGCCTCTAAATTATCGTCTAATATATCATACCAAAGATATTCCATTCCTTCCGGCCAATAACTAAAATTTAACCCTGGGATCCCTGTCTGCTCTTCAATCTCTTCCATTGCCGCCAGGGATTCCGCAACGGTACTTTGAATCACTTGCTCTTCCTCTATACTGTTCGTCACCGTTCGCGTTGCAAACACCTCCGCCACAGCTCCCCACATCTGCACAATCCAGCGCCTGCTTGCACTGACGTTCATACTCACACAAATCAGCAGCACAAACGCCGCTGCCACAATACCCCCGCGCTTCACAAATATTCTCATATAGCGGGAGCGCTTTTTCTTCTTTTCCTGTGCTCTCCATCCCAATACGATTGCTTCCTGGTCTTTTTCCGAAAGCATCTGATACAATTCGTCCTCTCCAAGGACTTCTTTTCCGGAGGCAACCCTTTCATAAATTCCTGCCTGCACATATTCCGCCCCGTCCGCGGAGTTGCTTTCCAATTCTTTTTCTCGCAGACCTTCTCCAGGATTTTCTTCCGTCTTTCCTTCTCTCAGGTTTTCTTCCGGATTTTCTTCCAGCGCTTCTGCCAGTTCTTCTTCCATCTCGCCCAATTCCCGTGCTCGGTTTGCAGCCTCAATCTCTTCCTGTGCCGCTGCCACCTCTTTCGCCCGCTCTTCTTCTGTCAGTTTCTCCTCCTCTTCATCCTCCTCCCAGATGCCCATCTCTTTCAGGCGAACAACAATCTGATCATACTGATCCTCCGGCGGATTGATCTGTGACAGCTCCGGATCGGAATTAACCCACGCTTCGGCCTCGTCCGCTTCCTTCCGCAGCCCCCGCAAAATAAAGGCGTCAATCTCCGGATCATCCGATTCACTGTATGGATATCGAAATAGCGTCACCTTGCTCTTTGACTGCTGTTTTTCTGTGTTATTTATTGTATCTTCGTTTTTTATTTTATCTGGTTTTTTATCTTCTGTACGCATTCGCATTGAACTCCCTTCTTGACTTTTTCAGGATAGCGGGTAAACTGTATAGAAAATGAATCGTAACTGTGAGAGTACTGAACAGTAACGAGAACATTTGAATTGGAGGTATTTATGAAACGAATCGTTCTTACCGGCGGAGGAACTGCCGGTCATGTTACTCCTAACATTGCGTTGATCCCGCACCTGCAAACGCTTGGGTATGAGATTCATTATATCGGTTCCTACGACGGCATCGAAAAACGGCTGATCGAAGAGATCGGCATTCCCTACGACGGCATTTCTTCGGGAAAGCTGCGCCGGTATTTCGACCTTAAAAATTTTTCAGACCCCTTTCGCGTTGTCAAAGGCTATTTTGAAGCCAGAAAAATTCTGAAAAAGCTCCGTCCGGACATCATCTTTTCAAAAGGCGGTTTTGTCGCTGTCCCGGTGGTACAGGCAGCAAAAAGCCTCTCTATTCCAGTGATTATCCATGAGTCCGATATGACTCCGGGGCTGGCAAACAAGCTTGCTCTCCCGGCTGCCACCAAAGTCTGCTGCAATTTTCCGGAGACACTGAAAAGTCTCCCGGAAGGCAAGGCCGTGGTAACCGGCTCACCGATTCGTCAGGAGCTTCACGACGGCAATCGACTTGCCGGCCTGAAATTCTGCGGGTTTTCCGCAGACAAACCGGTACTGCTCATTATCGGAGGCAGTCAGGGCTCAGTAGCCGTCAACCAGGCGATCCGCGGGATTCTGCCCAGGCTTTCCGAGACCTTCCAGGTTGTCCATCTCTGCGGAAAAGGCAATCTGGATGAAAGCTTACGCACAGTTCCAGGCTATGTTCAATACGAATACATTGAAAAGGAGCTTCCTGATCTCTTCGCCCTCGCCGACGTAGTTGTCTCCCGCGCCGGAGCAAATGCGATTTGCGAGCTTCTCGAGCTTCGCAAACCAAGCCTTCTGATCCCGCTCCCGGCCTCATCCAGCCGCGGCGACCAGATTCTGAACGCACGCTCATTTGAAAAGCAGGGCTTCAGCGCAGTATTAATGGAAGAGGACATCACGCCAGAGCTTCTGCTGACCAGAATCAATGAACTTTATCAGAACCGTCAGACTTATATCGCTGCGATGGAACACAGTGCCGCAAGTGACGCGATTGAAAAAATTACCGCATTAATTGAGGCAACCGTTGCAAATACTCACCATTAAAAGGTGCTTATGGATTCGTTTCACTAATACAACGTTTTGGGGAGCACCGATGTGATTCTGCGTTTCTAAACTTTTTATTAAAAATCCCCCGCTTCTCCGCACCGACTCTCCGGAGAAGCGGGGGATTTCTTCATAAGCTCCTCTGCTCACTCATTCTTATATTCGTTCCAGAAGTTTTCCCGAATAAATGCTCTCGCTCTGCACACGCGTGTGCGCAATACCATTTCCGATACGTCCAGAATTTCCGCAGCCTCCTTATAAGACATGTTCTTCACACAGAAGAGTACCAGCGCCTCATACCACAGCACATTTTTCTTTTTCACTGCTTCAAAAATCCGCTGCGTCAGCTCCTGCGCCACAATCTGATCCTCCAGCTGTGTCAGACACTCGTCTACCAGAAGATTCCCCTCTTCCGCAACCGCAAAATCTACATAACCCACACTGCGCCTGCTGTTCATTCTCCAGAAATCGATGATTGCGTTCCTCGTACTGCGCAGCAGCCAGGCTCTCTCAGCACCCAGATAAATCTGATCCAGTCTGGCGTAAAACTCACAGAAAACCTGCTGTTCAATGTCCTGCGACGTATGATAATCGGACGTATTCTTCATAGCAATGCGAAAAATAAAATCTCCAAACTCTTTATAACATCCTTCGAAACGAATATTCTTTTTCATGGTCATTATTCCCTTTATCTTTTGTAAAAAACTACCGGAATAATTTCAGAATCTCCTCTTTATCCGTATCACTGAGTTCTCCCGGCGTCCACCCGACATTGACCGTATCGCCCTCATATCTTGGGATCAGATGAAGATGAAAATGGTCAACCGTCTGTCCCGCCGCCGCGCCATTGTTCTGAACCAGGTTTAATCCATCCGCATGCAGCCCTTCTTTCAGCTTTGCGGCAACCATCTTGGCCACCACAATCACTTTTTCGGCTGTCTCATCCGGCAGTTCAAACAGGTTCGCCGCATGCGTTTTCGGAATAACCAGCGCATGGCCCTTAGAAGCAGGGCCGAGATCCAGAATGACCCGCATCGCATCATCCTCATATAATGTCGCAGATGGGATGTCTCCCCTTGCAATTTTACAGAAAATACAATTATCTCCCAAAATTATCCCTTCTTTCTACGAGTTACTGCAGTATGGTTTCCGGGGCCATACTGCGTGAATACAGATACTTGTGCTTTTGATCAGTCGCACATACTATATTTGTATATTAAAAAGAATATTGCAAAATGTCAATCAAATTTTTCGTACAATTCAAAAAATTTCATCCGACGCCAATGGTTCATCCCTGAAAGTCTTCGACGGGTATCCGATCCTCAAACGTCAGCTTCCGGTGAAACAGCAGTGCCAGCAGGAAACCGCAAATCAATCCTCCGATGTGCGCACAATTATCCACTCCGGTCGCGGTCAGCCCCTGCAATACAGACAAAGACGCCATCAAAAACATTCTCTTTTTGGTATAAGCCGGAATTTTCCCTCTATTCAAAAGAACAACCGCAAGCAGCGCGCCAATCACGGAGAAAATCGCGCCGGACGCCCCCGCCGATACTCTGTAGTCTGCCGTATACATATCGTATGCGACAGAAATCAGATTCCCCGCCAGGCCGCCCACAAAGTAAATTGCCAGAAAGCGCAGCTTTCCCGCCATTTTTTCAACTTCATCGCCGAGAAACATCAACACCAGCATATTGTTAAAAAGATGCTGGATACCAAAATGAAGAAACATACAGGTCAGCAATCGGTAATATTCCCCGTATTCTGTCACATATGGGGCATAGCTGGCTCCGTGCATCAGCATAAAATATCCGTTTTCCGTATCTCCCATAACGCTGAGAATCAGAAACACTAGAATGTTTGTTACAACAATTGCCAGATTCACCGGTTGTCTGGATTTTATAAAAGCCACTGCTTCCTGCATCGCTTTGTTTCCTTTCCGCTCGCAGCAGTTTCCTCTGTTTACCTGTGACCGCTGCGAAATGCCCTCCAGAGAAGCTGCCGCAGGCTCCTCGATACATTCCGCCTGCGGTGTCACACGTTCTCATCCATGCATTACAGAATAACACGCACACGCGCGAATCGTCAATACCCCACTAATTTTCGATTGCACAGTCACACTATTTCGTGGTACACTGTTTCCTGTCTGCGGAAGCGGACAGACATGGTACACACGATTCCATTCCAGACAAAAGCAGGAGCAATAGTATTATGAGCGACATCGCATATATAAAACTGATTGAAGAAATCTCACTGAACGCGTGGCCCTCCCACAAAATCGAACTTTATGACGGCTGGCTAATCCGTTTTTCCCACAATTATACGCACCGCACGAACAGTGTCACACAGGTTGGCGCTTCCCTGATCCCGGTAGAAGAAAAAATTGCGTACTGCGAAAAAATCTACCAGAATTACCATACGCCTTCGATCTTCAAGATCAGCCCTCTTGTCGATCCTTCCTTCGATGCATTGCTCGCTCAGAAAGGATATGAGATTCAGCACACGACGGAAGTTATGACCATGGATTTCCAGAATTTTCATCCTTTTCCTGCTGAGTCGGCAGAATTCGAATATTATGGAAGAAACTCCGGCCTTCCATCCTTTGTCGTTTATCCCGGGGATACGATTGTTCAGCTGCAGGACCGCATCACAGACGAATGGATTCATGCGCTTTTCCGCCTGAACGGTACGACCAATCCGACCCTTCGCCGCATTGTACCCTCGATGTTCAAAGCAATTCCAAAAGAAACCATCGTAGCAAGCATCGAGATAGACGGACGCATGGTTGCTTCCGGACTGGGCATTCTTGATCGCGGCCATGTCGGCCTGTATGCGATTTATGTAGACATCAGCTGCCGTCACAAAAGCTTCGCGCGCGCGATCTGCAGCACAATTCTGACCGAAGCACACAAAAAAGGAGCTCAGAACGCCTATCTGCAGGTCGTTCAGGGAAATGTTTACGCCAAAAATCTATACACCTCCCTTGGCTTCGAAGATCTGTATACCTACTGGTTCCGTGCGCACGCAAACCCGCCCGCATAATATTTCCGGGCGGTATTCGGTGCTTCGTACAATCTGGTACACTCAATGATACACCCGGCGTTTTGCAACACGATATATAATTTCCGCAAAGACAACGGTGTCTTTTTCCTGAAGTTCACATTCCTCCTGGGGCATCAGCCGCTTCCCGTTCACAAAGGTGCCATTCTTGCTGTTCATATCTCTCAGAAAGCACCTGCCGTCACGTATCTCCAGCCGCGCGTGCATCCGGCTTACCGTCGAAGAATCCAGAATAATATCCGCTTCTCCTTTTATTTTACCGATATAGATTGGATCCGTCCCCGGAAAAATTTCCGGCCAGAGAACCTGTTCGCAGTCCTTTTCCGGCTGATGGATCAGACAGATTTCATTCGTCTCTTCCTCCTGAAGAAGACAGCGCGTCTCTTCCACCGGCTCAGGTTCAGAATCTGCTTCATTTCGATACACTTCCTGCAAAATTCTCTGATACTCCTCATTTTCTTCGTCTTCCAGCCATTCCTCCTCATCCTTTTTCTTTTTATTCAGGACCTTCTGGTTAATCAGGATTTCCACCGACAAAATCAAAAAGAAACAGCCGCCCGCCTCGGTCAGGCCAAGCACACCAAAGACAATCAATAATTCCAGCACGACCAGCATAGCCAGAAACGAAAGCAGAATCGCCGGATGAACCTTTGAAAAGATGCGATCCACAAAGCTTACCTTTGTCTCACGTTTTCTTTTCCGTTCCCGGTGAATGACCGGAGGGTCCCCCGCATAGGAAGCATCCTCATATGGATTTTCAAGTGACTCTTCCTGCATCCATTCCTTTCCCCGGACTTCCATTCCTTCTCCATACATATCTGGCACACCTGTTTTCAAATGGTCACAGGCGGTCTGATTTCCGTAGTCCTCTCCTCCATACACGGCCTGTGTGCCCCAGGCTGTCTCATGAGCCCTCTTATTCTCTCCCACATGCCCAGTCTGTACCCCTCCTGATAATCCCACACTTCCTCCCGTGCGTCCAGCCGGCATCCCTCCCGGAATTCCCACATTCCTTCCTGCGCGCGCGGCCGCCTGTCTGCCTGCTTCACCTGACACGGAAAGAATCTCTTTCAATGCCTTTGCCAGGCTAAAATTCGCACCAGATGCCTGCTGAAAAAATCCATAACCGAGCGTTACCGCCTGTCGATCCTTATGATCCAGCCGCTTTAAAATAAATTCCGCGAGCATCGTAATAGGGCATTCATCCTCTTTCACATAATAGCACAACAGCAGCCCGCCCCGCTCCGGCAAAACATAAATCATTTCCGGTGAAAACAACAGCTTTTGCGGAGAAAGCAAATATTTCCGCATATCCTCCAGCGTGTCGCGAATCCCGGACAGAACATAGAGAATATCCTGATAGCCCATCACCTTTTTTTCGTATAGACTTTCCAGCGTTTGCTTTGATGTGATTTCATAGTGAAGGTACATTTTTCCATCTCGCCTGGATTCACGCATTGGCAGCAGACCTTTCACCTGATTCTGTTCCGCCATGCGCAGGCCATAGCCATCCTCCGTATCCGGCTCAGTCACTTCCAGAACCAGATAATTATTCTGAAGATCTCTTTTATACTCTGCTTTCACCTCAATCATCTCCTCCGGTAATCAGCTTTCCCGCTCCCCGAATCAATCGTATGGTGTCCGTCGGATCCATAATCTGGCTCGTCCAGGATGTACTGATTGCCAGTTCCCCGCCCGCCAGATATTCCGCCGCAAACCCTGGAACCGGGTACACCGCGCCCCAGCTTGCCGTCACTTCGGCCTCTCCTGCCTGCGCGCTTCCAGTCAGATTGCTGCTCCCCAGAAAACGCGACGCACTTACCTGCGCTTTTGCTGAATTTATGGCTGATGTCCGTTCACTTTCCGTCGCGTAATTGCTCCCGACAGCCGCGATTTCACACACAAAACTCTGAAAAACAGCCCTGTCATGCGCGTAAAAGGATACCAGAATCAATGCCGCAAGAACCATAACGGTAATAGACACCACTGCGGCTGCTTCAACAGTATAGCTTCCTTTCCATACCCGTGATTTATTCCATAGCTGCCAATCATTCCACCAGTGAATAGCGTTCCGTAAACATATCGTTCTTCTCATGTTCAAAACATCTGCTTTCTTTTTTGTCATAAAATCAGCGCCCCCACTCCCTGTATGACTGCTCCCATCAACAAAAAAGGCACAAAGGGTATCGCTGTCTTTTTCTTTCCGTGCCGAAAGCAGACCAGCCAGAGCGCCCATATTCCGACACAGAAAAACGAGGTAAACAGCATCGCCAGCACCCGATCCGTTCCCAGGGAAAAGCCGCAGGAAAAAATAAGAAACGCATCCCCATATCCCATGGATTCCTTCGACACGGCCGACAACAGAATACATCCCAACCCCGGTACAATTCCCAGAAGAATGGATACCGCCGTCAGATCCCGAATTACCAGATGCCCAATCAAAGCCAGCACCAGATGAACAGCAATCACACTTTTGTATATTTTCTGACTTTTTATATCTGTATAGCTGCATATTATAAGCACCACGCCTGTCAAAACAGATTGAACCATTTTTTCTTTTCCCTCTTCTTTCTATATCCCTGACTGTAAGGTGATTCTCCATCACCCGCACTTTGAGCAAACATGCAAATCCCCAACCTCCGACAGCTTCACCTGCGTCACGGTTCGTTTCAGCCCGCTGCACGACAGAGAACTGTGGTATCGATTTCCCTCACTCGTGGCATATACGATTTCTCCTGCATCCGCTCCGCAGAGCTCACATGCGTGATAGATTTCCCCGCTGTTGTTGCGCAGAGTCGACAGTGTATTCTGATCAATTGTGAAGATCGAAAGTTTCAGGTACGTGCACTCCGAGGTGGTATGATACACCGTCCCATTTTCAGTCACATACACCATCACTTCGTCCTCTTCGCCTTCCGTTTCCCCCTCTTCCTCATCCTCCGTCCGGCCAACCCAGGCCCGCACACTCGCGCGCTGGATAAAAAAGGTTCCCGGCAGATTGATTACTCCAAACGGAGACTGAATCTGATACGTCAGGACAAGATCAATCATCTCATCCTCCTGCATCAGAGACGAAAGCACCATATTCACATTTTTCACTGCGGATGTATCACTTGTCCGGCTCGTTACCTTGCTCTGCGCATAAACCACAGAAAGTGCGCTCACCGCTGTTTCGGCGGTTGTACCAACCTCTCCCGCATAAGTAGTCGCATAAGCCGCGGTCGCCATCGTTTTCCCTGTCTCAGCAAGAGCCGTCCCGAACTGGACTGCCGTCTCCATCGCCCTGCAATATTGAAGCGCAGCGATCATGCAGAACAGAAACATCGGAAGAACCAGGGCTGCTTCTACAGTAAGCGTGGCCTCAAGCGGGGCAAAAAGGAGTGTTTTTGCGTCATCCCGGCAAGCAGTTACGACCCTGGGGAAGATTCTTTCCTTTCTTTTTAATATTTTTCTATTTGATTTTGAGGTTGTGTGTGTTATTGTGGAATTCCTCTGATCAGCATCTTTTTTTAAACAGAATAATACTTTATGTTCCTGACACAAAAGCACTCTCCTTCACCTCGCTTTCGCCCTGTCCGGTCTTATACACGGCTCAATATTCTCAATAACCTATACTCGCAGTCTGCGTAAACGTCAGATCCGTTCCTGAAACACCCATAACCACTTTGGGCAGGCCAAAAAACACCTGGCCGCATTGATAAGTCGCGCTGGTCGCCACTGCTACAATACAATTCTGCACCTGGAAGCCGGCCATTCCTTCCTCCGCGCGCATCTCTGCCTGAATCAGATCCAACGCCCGCATCTTCTGATTCGCAAGGTTTCCCATGTTTAGCAATATCCGCAGATAATCCTCATAGGAAAGTCCCTCACTCTTCCCAGAACCACCCGATTGCAGAATTTCCGTTAAGTTACTTAAATTTTCCAGAGTCAGCGACCAGGAAGAAGCACTTTTTGCCAGAGGTACTTTCCCTCCATCCAGCAAAACCCGCACATCCACCAGGCTCTCACCATAAGCCCAGGCCAGTAAAATAGCATGTTTAGTGGCTGTTACAAGAGCCGGAATGCCGAGAAAACCGGTCAATGCCGTCGCCAGCGTTCCCGCCTGTGCATTCATCGTCGTATCTCCCGCGCAATACGCATAATTCATTCCCTCACGTACCAGCAAAAGCCGATTCACTACATACTGCAGATTCTTCTGATCCGTTGCTTTCCCTCCGAGAATATATTCCAGTTGATAATCCAGCGCTTCACCAGACTCACCGCTTACATAATTTGGAAAATATCGTACCAGGTATTCCCGAAACAGCACATTTGACACCAGGCCGCTGTATTCCGTCTCGATATCCAGTGTCCCCCTCCGCAGGGTACTCTTTGACGGCTGCGAATTCAGTGTCACCTTCTTGTCTGAGACCGTTTTATTCCAAGTCACGATTTCCAGTGTGCTCTTCGAACGTAGCTTTGCGATCTCTGTGAGCGGATTGGACACCGTCTCCACAGAGACTGCTGTACTTTCCCCTGATTCCAGGGCCTCTGATTCCAATACCTCCAGCTTTTCCTGTTTTTCATCTTCCAGTTCGGAAAGCTGTCCGTCGTTGCTGCTCTGACTTGTCTCATATGCCTCCTGTTTCTCCTCAATCTCATCCGTACTGTTCGCCAGATTTAATAACTCTTCCAAAGCAATTACACCGATATTGGCCTCCATATAGGAAACCGCCTGCTGATAAAAGGCTTCTCCCTTATTATCCGTCAGCAGCGCATATCCGGTAATTTCTGTCTTCTGAACCTCAAGATTCCAGGGATCAAAGGCCAGTGATTTTAGCAGCCCATCCTTCGGGTTGGCATTTTGGGTTACAAACTCTTCAAATCTGCTGTTAACCTTCTGAATCTGAAAGCTGCCTGCCGCGGCTCCGTCAAGCGAGAAAATCTCATACTTCTCCAGCAGCCCCTTTTCAAATTCACTCAGCAGCGAAAAGGTTCCCATGCCCGTAATATTCGCCGACTGTGCCTTTGCCCCCTGAATTCTTGCGGATTCCGTGACCGCACAGATCAGAGAAAGAAACAGAATACAGGCCAGGCTTAGAAAAACAGTGATTGATCCCTTACAGGCGTTTCTGTCCATCGCTTCTCCTTCCTGTGCCGACCGTCAGTCACTCTCACCGACTGATGTCGTCTTCCTTTTTACACACTGTTGCTCTGACTTGTGATTTTACTGAAAATGGTATTGACGATATTCGTGAGCTGCTCTTTGAAAATCAGCACCAGGCTGATCAATACGACAAGAATAAGAATAATCTCAACGACTCCGACTCCTTCTTCTTCCTGCAGAAACGCATTCACATGATTCATCACTTTTCCTCCTCTCCCCTGTATTCCATCTCGTTCCTTCGACCCGCGAATGTCATCGCAGCCAATTACCGCTGCGTTTTCAACGCTCGCCGTGCACGGGAACCATATCCCACATTCTGTGCAGGATATGGTCCATATCGCCAGTTACTCAGAAAGACAGAAATGCCGGCACCATGAGAATCGCGAGGACAATCCCCAGCATCAGAATCATTGGCAGCAGCAGCTTTGTCCCTGCCTGCTCCCCGATTTTCCTGGCATGATTCTTGCGATCATTCAGGGAAGATTCCGCCTCAGCTTCCAGAAGAGCGGTCAGCCCCTTCGCTCCCTTTCTCAGGTTCTGCGAGAGAATCGACCCGATACGTATATATTCCGGCAGCTGGCAGCGGCGGCCAAAGCGCTCATAGGCCTCTGCCTCCCCTATCCCACACTGCATTTCAAAACAGGTATAGGTAACCTCTTCATACACATATCTGGTTTTCTTCGCTCTTCTTCTTTTTCCGGGTGTCTCTGTCTTACTCCTTGCGTATTCCTCCGCAATTCTCGTAAATACACCCCGGATACTCATGCCCGCGCCCAGCAGCATTGTCATTTTCCACATCAGATCCGGATAATCCAGAAGCAGCTGGTTTTTCCTTTCCTCCGCCTTTTTATGTACCTGATTGTCCATCTGCAGATAAACACAAATGGCCAGAATCAGCGTCAAAGCCAGTATGGAAAGAAACGGATTGTCGGATTCCTCCAACCAGATCAGCTTCCTTCCTGCCACTGTTGTCGGCAAGATAAGTTCTTCCTCACAACTGCTGTCCTCGTCAGCCCGCGTCACTTCCTCCTGGATCGCCGCCAGCAGCTGCTCTTCCTCTGACATGTCCGGCGGAAAAACATTCGCGCAGAAACTGTAAGTCACTTCCAATCCGTCACAGTCCAGCACAGCCTTTATTTCCACCAGAGTTCCCTCCTCTTCTTCCGCTGAAAGTATGCTTCCGTCGCCACCGATTACCCCATACGGATTCATTGACCAGCTAACCGTCACGATTCCGTCCTGCAGGGTCTCAGGGAACGTAAGGCTCGTCTGCACACAATCCAGCGACTCATTTTCCCCCAGAAGAAGTCCCTCCAGTTCCTCCAGAGCCAGGTTTATAAACACCTGTTTCTCCTCGTCCGTATATTTTCTTTCCTGTATCGTGACCTCCAGTTCTTTCACGTCGTCTTCGTCTTCTACCTGTACCGACAACGCTGTTTTTCTGTCTCCTTCCCCATAGCCTGGCCGCAGCACAGACGTCCGTTCGCCTGATCCGCTGCTCTGGCTGTACACCAGAGCACAGACGACGGTCAAAACAAATCCCACGCCAAGAATCGCCAGAACCGATGCCATTTTCCGGACATAATAATTCTTCACCGCCGACTTGCTTCCCGCTGACAGTGCGATCAGCTCCTGCTGCAGCTTAAGCTTCCCCTTTCCCGGTGTATCCAGCCGAAGCCGTTCCACCAGAAACGCACCCATTTTGTTAAAAAAATTCTCTATCTTCCCTGCCTGCTCCCGTTCCGCTTTCATTTCCTTCCTCGTAAGCCTCGCATGAATAAACTACTCCACTTTTTCTCTCAAATACCAATCCTTTTGCAGTTGCCTGACCTATGCACAATCAGCCTTTTTCTACACCTCAATCTGCACAATGCTCTGCCCCCAGAAATAGGCAGCCAGATACACCGCAAAACACAGTCCCATCACCGCCATTCCAACCGGCGTCTCATACATCACGTCCAAAAACTCCGGAGAAGACAGCTTTACATACACTAAAATAAACACGGGAATCAGGCTCATGATATTCTGCTCCATCACTTTTCCCGCCATACAGGTCTCAATTTCCTGCATGGTCTCCTGCTTCTGACGAATACAGGATACGGTATTCCGTATTATCGCGATCAAATCACCGCCTGTGCGCTTTGCCGTCAGAAATACCTCCGCAAAGCTTATGATATCCGGTAAATCCGAACGCCTGCCAAAATCAAGCAGCAGTTCTTCCAGGTTCCGGCTCATCCGCATCTGCGCGTCCATCCAATGAAATTCCCGCACAATAGCCGCATCCGGCGAATACATTTTCCGAAGCTCCTTCTGAGATTCCCTCAACGCATTTTCCGGTGAATAGCCCGCCTGCAGCGCGGCAAGCATAAGCTGTATCGCGTCCAGAAACTGTTTTGTCAGCTCCCTTTTCCGCTTTTGCACCAGCGATGCTTTCAGCTGTATAAAAAACAGCGCAACTCCCGGAAGCAAAATCAGAAATGCAGAAAAAGAGCGAAAGAATAAAAAACTAATACAGCCGTCCAGCAACACATACGCTCCCAGATATCGGAGCAGTTCAACAGGAGAAAACCGATACACCGAATAATCCATTCCTGGTCGATCTCTGGCATGGATACCCCTGTGTCTCTTTCCGGCATGTGTCCCCGCATAACTCTCCTCTGAAAACAAATTTAGCTTTCGAGACTGAGCCCTGCCCGTTCCAGCTTCTGCCGATTTTGCAGATCTCCTCTTTTCTGCAGTCTGCCTGCTATTCGCTCGCATACCTCCGCTCCCTCCTCCTCAAACTCATACAGTGGCTGAGTCAGAATTTCATCCTTCTCACTGTCATAACCCAATATTTCTATAATCTGCAGCACCTTTCTTGTCCGATCGCGCATCCTCCCGACATGCACAATCAGATCAATTCCAGACGCAATCTGTCGGCGCACCGCCGACAGCGGAATTTCCATCCCCATCAGCACCATTGTCTCGATTCTCGAAAGCATATCCTGCGGGCTGTTGGCATGGCCTGTACTGATCGAGCCGTCATGTCCGGTATTGAGCGCCTGCAGAAGATCAATTGCCTCACTCCCACGAATTTCTCCCACGAGAATCCTGTCCGGACGCATACGCAGACTGCTTTTCAGCAAATCCCGGATCGTCACCTGCTTCTCCCCCTCCGCATTCGCATTCCGCGCCTCCATGCGCACCAGATTTTCCACGCCCTGAAGCTGCAGCTCAGCATTATCCTCAATGGTGATAATCCGCTCATCCTTCGGAATGTAATTCGACAGAGCATTCATAAAAGTGGTTTTGCCAGAGCCTGTCCCGCCTGATATAAAGATATTGTAACCAGCACAGACCATAGTTTTCAAAAATTCCACTGCCTCCTGTGTAACCGTCTCCCACCGAACCAGCTGATCCATCAGAATCGGTTTGTCTGGAAACCGCCGAATCGTAATCACCGGTCCATTCAGCGCCACGGGCGGCATAACGATATTCACTCTGGCTCCATTATCCAGTCTCGCATCTACGATCGGCGTCGACTCATTCACCATCCTGTTACACTTACCGACAATCTGCTGCGCAATATCCTCCAGCCGCTCTCTCGTACTAAATCGCTTTTCCCAGCGCGTCAGCCGCCCACCCCGCTCTACATAAATACCCTCTGTCCCATTTACCATAATTTCCGTGACCGTATCATCGTCAATCAGCTCCTGCAGAATATCCAGCTTCCGCACCGAGTTGAAAAGCTCCTGCCGCAGGTTAATCCGTTCCCCAAGCCGTATGTAATACTCCATCCCGGATTCCAGGATCAGATCATCAATATTCTGATAAATCTCCTCATCCTGAAGCTCTCGCGTCCCTTCCAGGTTATCCAGGAGTTTTTTTCGCATCCTCGAAAATCTTTGCTCGTCCATGCTTCCTCCTCCGTTTATAAAGTCTTTCTTTGCATTATTCTTTTCATCCATTCTCACTCTCATTTTCCCATAGCATCCTGCGGACAAAATTGCCCATCTCTCCCCACACCAGCTGCTGCGTCAGGTCTCCTCCATCCCGCTGAAGCGGCTGTACCGGCGGATGAATACAAAACGTTTTTTCCTGTACCTCTTCCAGATCCAGCATATGCAAAAGATGTTCATACTGCTTCATTTTTGCCTGGGAAATCATATCGTCCTGCACCGGCATATAAATCTGGTCACATTCTTTCAAAATACGAAATAAATCATCCACCTGCTCACTCAGATCCAGAATAATCACATCATATTCCCGAAAATCCATCACTTCCTTCAGAAACGCAAGCCATTCCTCACCGGACACATCGCGCACATCCGCCGGCGACAGAGCCGGGGGAATATACTCCAGTTCATGGAATGTCTGAATCACAGAATTGATTTTGTAAACTAAACCGCCCTCTCTCTGCCTGGAAAAATAGATCAAATCGGAGATATCCATTCGATATTTCACCTGGAACAGTTCTTCAAATCCTGAATATTCTTCAAAATTCAGATAAAGCACCTTTTTCGTCTCCGCCAGGATTTCCCCCAGTGCCAGCGCAAACGACGTCTTTCGGGTGCGCCCAATCGGCGAATACACACCATAAAGCTTCGTCTTTCTGGCGCCAAGTGAAAGAATATGCGGCTGCGGATGATCCTGCACATAATATTCCATCACTTCTGAAAGAATATCGTCCGAAGACTGATACTTGTAGACCAGCGGATACCCCAGATCCGAAATCTGCTCCCCCTCCGACAGAATAATCGTGCGGTTGATTGGCAAATCCCGTATCTCATTGCACATAGCCCTCGTTGAAATCAACAGAATCTCAATCTCATTCTCTTTGGCGAACTTCTCCAGACTTTCCACATTCGTAAACGCCTGCACCTCAAACGGCGTCGTCTTCCGCTCATTTAAATACTCCGTAAGATTGCATGCATACGAAGCCTCCAGATCACAAACCGCAAATATGCTTTTTTTCATACAGCCCTCCCTGTTTTCCATTCATACGGTTATTTCTTATTTTCTCAGTTTTACAATTCATACGATCCCTCATCCATTTCCCAGCCTTTCATACAATGATTCAAGCGATATAAGAGAGGTTACTACGGACTATGCCAGCATCGTTTACCACAGGCTACTCAAAATCCCAATCAGCACCGGCACGGAAAAACAAAATTTTGCTTTTTCATCAACTCCGTCCATATATGGTTTCCACTGTCTGGTCGCCGAGTAATCCATAACGTAGTTCCAAAAATACCTCAATCGACCTTCCAGTGTCCGATTCTGGTACAGAATCACCGCCGAAATTACCGCTGCAGCAAATACAGAGCGCACGATACAGGAAAACGCTCCTGTCGGCCCTAAAAATCCTCCTGCTACGCACAGAAGCTTGATATCACCCGCACCCATCATCCGGAAGAAATATAATATTCCGAACAGCAAAACCGGCAACATCACACCACCCAAAAACAGAAGAAAGCCTGCGATTCCCTCCGCATACAGCTGGTAAACCATCCCCATCGCCAGACCGACCGAAATCACAGCATTTGGAATTCGCTCCGTCCATAAATCACAGAGTACCGCCGTCATCGCGATGCCCGTAAGCGAAAGCATCTGAATTTCCCTGTAAATAAAATCCGCCTCCTTTCCCTGCAATCCTTGTAATTCCCTGTATGATAGTTTTTACTTCAATCCTTTTCTTTTGTATCAACAGGTTCCTTGTTTTCGCCATTTTCTTTTATTAGTATAATTTGTTTTGCTTTGTTGGTTTCTTATTTTATCTTTTGTAATTTGATTGACTTATCTTGATGTTTCTCAATATTTAGGTTTAATAATATGATGTATAAATCAGCTTTTTGAAGTGATGTAATGCGATTATACCACATTTTTAGAATTTGTAAATATGATAAGTTGATTTTTTGAACTTTTGTGAGGAGCGCACAAAAAAACCGGGGATGCGACTCCCCGATTTTTGTAGAATAATGACAAATTACGATAGAAAAATGCGCGCTCAGGATTCCCGCTCCATATATTTCATGTAGCTTACAACCATCATCGCAATCTTGAAGGTCAACGCGTCGTCGAATACTCGAATGTCAAGTCCTGTACTCTTCTCCAGCTTTTCCAGACGATATACCAGCGTATTCCGATGGATATACAGCTGCCGCGCCGTCTCAGAGACATTCAGACTGTTCTCAAAGAACTTATTGATTGTCGTGATAATCTCCTCATCAAATGTGTCCGGCGTCTCCTCGCCAAATACCTCTTTCATAAACATCTGGCAGAGCGGAATCGGAAGCTGGTAGATCAGCCGCCCAATGCCCAGCGTATTGTACGCGACAATCTGTTTCTCCTCATAGAAGATCTTACCGACATCCAGCGCCATCTTCGCTTCTTTATAAGAACGGGACACCTGACGAATTTCTTTCACAATCGTGCCATAAGCGATCTTTACATTCGACATCGCCTCCGTATTCAGCATATCACGCAGCATCTTCGCCGTGCGTTCCACATCCTCATACGTATCCTTCTCATCAAGCTCCTGCACCAGAATAATGCTCTTCTCATCGACTTCTGTGACAAAATCCTTTGCCTGATTCCCAAACAGCCCTTTCACGATCTCTTTCGCTGTACTGTCCTTCTCATACTTCGTCTCAATCAGGTAAACAATTCTGCGTGCCTCTGCATCGATGTGCAGCTTCTTCGCCCGGTTATATACATCCACCATCAGCATATTATCCAACAGCAGGTTCTGAATAAAATTATTCCGGTCATAGCGCTCCCGGTAAGCCACAATCAGATTCTGCACATGGCTGACCGCTACCCGCCCCATCATGTAAGCATCCTCTGTCTTCCCGCTCGCTATCAGAATATACTCCAGCTTCTTATCATCAAACACCTTGAAAAAATGAGCGCTCTGCACCACCTGGCTGTCCGCAGGAGAATTCACGAATTGCTTTACCGCCTCCGGCCTCACGGTCTCTGCGTCCATCGTCGAGACAACCTCATTTCCTTCTGTATCTGTAATCAAAAAATCCACATGCGTAATCGAGTGCAGCTCCTCAATCGTATTCTGTAAAATCTGGCTTGATATCATAATTACCCATCCTTGTATAATGTACTTAGCGTCAATAGCTACACAGTAACTGAAAACCTTTTTATTCTTCTGTCATAATAAACTATTTTCCGCTTTTTGACAAGAAAAAAAGCAGTAAAAAGACAGCCTTTCGCAGATTCATCTGCACAGGCTGTCTCAGCTTTGCTTCGGTCGGTGCTAAACGCGTGCCACTGGCACACAGCACCTTTTCATTTCGATGCTGTTCTAACCGGTTTTTTAAAATTTAAAAATAGCCACCCCGTATCTCGGCAGGTCATACGCAAAGGAAAATGGCTTTCCGTCACACTCCTGCTTCACAGCCTTATAAACCTCCGGCTGCTCTTTCCCTGTGCCGCCAAATTCTGCCGCGTTACTATCCAGCACCAGGCGGTACTGCTTTCTCCGCATAACCCCGACCCGGTAATCCGGACGATCGACTGGTGTAAAGTTAATAACAAAAAGCAGATTATTCTTCCCGTTCGCCGAGTGACGCACAAAGCTGAAAATACTGCGGAAATTGTCGTCCGGATTGATCCACTCAAAACCAGCCGGCTCACAGTCCAGCTCATACAAGCAGGCATTTTTACGATACAGCTTCAAAAGCGCTCGAAAATAATTCTGCATCTGCTGATGACGCGGTTCCGAAAGCAGGAACCAATCCAGTTCACGCTCTTCGCTCCACTCTCTGAGCTGCCCGAAATCCTGTCCCATGAAAAGAAGCTTCTTGCCCGGATGGCCGATCATAAAGGAATAACCACACTTTAAATTCTCAAATTTGTCGTCATACAGCCCGGGCATTTTGTTCACCATCGAACACTTCAGGTGAACCACCTCGTCATGCGAAAGTGCCAGAATATATTTCTCCGAATATGCATAGGTCATCGCAAACGTCATTTTGTTGTGGTTGTACTGGCGGAAATAAGGATCAAGCTTCATGTACTCCAGGAAATCATGCATCCAGCCCATATTCCACTTCATCGTAAATCCAAGGCCGTCATCCTCAGGCCGCCCGGTCACCTTTGGCCAGGCCGTCGATTCTTCCGCGATCATCATAAAGCCCGGATATCTTCCAACCAACACACTGTTCAGATGTTTGAAAAACTCAATCGCCTCCAGGTTCTGATTCCCGCCATACTTATTCGCTACCCATTGACCATCTCGTCTGCCGTAATCCAGATACAGCATAGAAGCCACCGCATCTACACGAAGCCCATCTACATGGAACTGCTCAATCCAGTAAATCGCACTCGCAATCAGGAAATTCTTTACCTCATATTTGCTATAATCAAATACTTTCGTACCCCAATCCGGGTGCTCTCCCTTACGCGTATCCGCATATTCGTAAAGGCAGGTGCCATCAAATTCTGCAAGTCCCTGTGCATCGCGTGGAAAATGCGCCGGTACCCAGTCCAGAATCACACCAATCTTATTCTTATGCAGATAATTCACAAAATAGGCAAAATCCTCCGGCGTCCCATAGCGAGACGTCGGCGCAAAATAACCAGTCACCTGATAGCCCCAGGAACCATCAAACGGATGCTCCGCAATCCCCATCAGCTCTACGTGTGTATAACCCATATCTTTCACATAAGCAGTGAGCTCCTGCGCGAGCTCGCGATAATTATAATACCCGCTCTCATCTTCACCATGCGGATGGCGCTTCCAGCTGCCCGGATGCACCTCATAAATCGCGATCGGACTCTTATCCTGCTCAAATTTCTTTTTGCTTTCCTGCCACACCGTATCTGACCATGTGATTCTGTTCAAATCCACAACCCGCGACGCGGTGCCCGGCCGATACTCCGCATAATTTGCAAACGGATCCGCCTTATACAGCTTCCGGCCATCCGGCGTCACAATCAGATACTTATACAGCTCTCCGGCAGCCACGCCCGGCACGAACAAAGCATAAATTCCCAGTGGCTCCAGCCGCTCCATCGGATGACTGTATTCATCCCAGTCATTAAAAGAACCTATTAGCTGCACCTGCTGCGCATGCGGAGCCCACACCGCAAAATAAGTTCCTTCCTTCCCCTGCCAGGTCATCGGGTGCGCGCCGAGCTTCTTATAAATATCATAATGTGCCCCCTGTCCAAACAGATACTGATCAAGCTCCGTAATAAACGCTGCCTTCTCCGAACCAGACTTTTTTTGCAACCCCGTCGCTGAATTCTTTCCTTTCTCTGCCATAACCGTACTTCTCCTTAATTTTATTAGACACTGCCTGCCCGCTCCCCACGTTATATCCATCGCCGCCTGCGCGTCCGGTCATAACGGGGCGTTTCCATATTACCCTTTTCGTAACTGTCCAACACCTTCACTGTTATAATATTTTCAGTTATTAACAATAAAAAACCATTTTTCGAACCATTGAATTATAATTAATATACACTTAATTTGCGAATCCCGCAACTGCTTCTATGCAATATTATCGTTCATGTTACTGGTCGCTGTTACAGGCCGCGCTCTGACCAATTTCCCTTATTTTTTCTCTGCAGGTGTGACCTATACCGACAACCCATAGCAGGTATGCAGTCCGGCTTTGACCAGCAACCATAATTTCATACTTCCAGGATAAAGATCCGTCCCTCTCCCGGCCCAACTTCAGCGGTCAGCCTCCCATTCTCCGCATAGAAAGTCTCACCGGATGCCAGCTCTGTAATTCGATTTGCCGCACACGGCAGCGGAACGGAATGAATTGCCGGATTTTCATCATTATTTACCATTACAACTGCCGTCTCATTCTGACCAATCCGCGCAAACGCATACTGTCTCGTAGTCAACATCAGTTCCCGATATATCCCCTCACCGACCACCGGATGTTCTCTGCGACATTTTCCGAGAAATGTCACATACGCTTCCAGCCCCGGCACCGGCGGGTTCTTTTCCATTTCCTCCAGATTCAGGCAAGGGCGCAGCGCCGGATCACCGCCATTAGATTTACGTCCCTCCACGCCCCACTCCGAACCATAGTAAATCGAAGGCAGCCCAGGCAATGTATACAGCAATGTATATACCGATTTTATATGACGTTTATCGTTCAGCTTCGAAATGATCCGATCCACATCATGATTGTCGACAAACGAATACAAAATCTTGCCGCGACACAATCCACCATTCCCGTCAAACAAGCGCCGGATCGTATGGGCAATCTCGAAATAATTGTGATCGTTGTGTCCCGAGTACAGTCCCTTATGCAGCTCATAATTTGTCACAGAATGCAGCATTTCCTGATTTACCCATCGTGAATAATCTCCGTGAATTACTTCACCCATCAGCCAGAAATCCTGCTTCTCATTCCCTGTCATCCATCGCATTTCCCGCATAAAATCAAAGTCCAGACAATCCGCACAGTCCAGCCGAATCCCATCAATATCAAATTCATGAATCCAGAAACGTATCACATCAAACAGATAATCTTTTACTTCCCTGTTTTGCAAATTCAGATTCACCAGCTCAAAACAATTCCTCCATGCCTCATATCCAAAACCATCATTATACGGATTATTTCCCCAGAAATTAATCCCCTTATACCAGCCGCAATACCGCGAACCTTCCCGGTTTCTCTGAATATCCTGAAACGCAAAAAACTCGCGCCCCGTATGGTTGAACACACCATCCACTACCACCTTCAGCCCAAGCTGATGAGCATTCCTTACAAAACGTTTAAAATCCTCATTATCACCCAATCTGCGGTCCACCAGCCTATAATCGCGCGTGTCATACCCGTACGTTGTCGACTCAAACAGTGGCCCGATGTAAATCGCTCCACATTCCAGATTCCGAATATGTGGAAGCCATTTTTCCAATTCTGAAAAACGGTGAACCACCTGTTCTTCTCTATTCTCAAATGGTGCGCCGCTCATTCCGAGCGGATACATGTGATAAAAAACTGTGTTGTCATACCAGACTGACATATTACTGTTCCTCCGTAAAATATTTTCTCATAAACTGTATAATCCTCTGCTGATATCGCTGCTATATCCGGCGCCCGATATCGCAAAGCATCTTCCGACATCATTCATACATTCTTCTTTTACGTTTGCTTTTGTCTTCGGCTGATGTCCTGACATCGCGAGGCATCTTCCGTCATCATTCATACTGCCATCAGGAGAAAATTCCATACATAAACTGTCTTACCAGTGATGAAATTTGCTGTCTGTCCACCCGCTCGCATTCTCCAGGGTCATGTTCGTAATGAAGCAGAAAATAAGAACTGATCGTCCCCACAAAACCAATCGCAAACTGCCGCTGTCGCCCGTACATATTTCCCAGCTGATCCGCCGCACGGTCAAACACCCGCACTACCATATCATAAAACTCTACCATATATGGCTGGATTGTCTGATAAGCCTCATTTCCTCTTGCCGAATAAAACAAAGCCATCATCAACATGTAAAAGTGCCGATCCTGCTCAAAAAATCCGCAAAAAATATCAGCCAGCCAGTTCAGCGCTTCCTCTATACGCATATTCTCACGCCTACTCAGCTCCTGATACATCCCACGAAGACGCGCAAAACGATCCGCAACCAGTGCTTCGAGCAACCCCTTTTTACTGCCAAAATAATAATAAAGAGTGGGCTTCGTCAAGCCTGCCTGAACTACGATCTCCTGCACGCCGACCGCGTCATATCCTTTTTCATAAAACAATTCATTTGCGCACTGCAAAAGCCGGCTTCGGTTATCCATGTTTTCCATATTCACTACAATATCCGTCTTTTCCATATTGTCTCCATTTCGCCGCTTTCTTTCCAATTATACCGTTCGGTATATAAAATGTCAACTATCACATTTCCTTATCATCAAAATTATTTTCCAGACACATCTGTGCGCATAGCTTATCTTTTACAAGGGAGTACAAGAACATTCCTATTGTACAAAAAAAACGCCTCAAAAAGAGACGTTCCAGTTCCAACAAAAATATTCTATTCGAATTTTTGAAGTACCTCATGAGACATCGGGGATTCGAACCCCGGACAACTTGATTAAAAGTCAAGTGCTCTACCACCTGAGCTAATATCCCATCTGTTGTTATCTCAGAAAGAAATCCTCCGGAGAATAAACAGCATGCCCAGAGCCGGAATCGAACCAGCGACACGAGGATTTTCAGTCCTCTGCTCTACCAACTGAGCTATCTGGGCACATTTACGGCAGAATCCCCTTGATCCTGCCAAGTTGCGGGAGCAGGATTTGAACCTGCGACCTTCGGGTTATGAGCCCGACGAGCTTCCGGACTGCTCCACCCCGCGATATAAAATTATGATGCCAATATAATTGACAACTGGGTGGGGAAGGATTCGAACCTTCGAAGTCGTCGACAACAGATTTACAGTCTGCCCCCTTTGGCCGCTCGGGAACCCACCCATATATTTATTTGATTCAAAAGCCGATGATCGGACTCGAACCGATAACCTGCTGATTACAAATCAGCTGCTCTGCCAATTGAGCCACATCGGCACGAGAATTTCTTTAACTGGGGCCTATAGGGCTCGAACCTATGACCCTCTGCTTGTAAGGCAGATGCTCTCCCAGCTGAGCTAAGACCCCATATATTAAAGAAACGACCCAGATGAGACTCGAACT
>Ga0192278_1046_pt1 | contig 27356 bp, 34 predicted proteins | sample Koala_Koa24_K3_FD_131271 | JGI IMG/M metagenome (GOLD analysis project Ga0192278, IMG submission 131271) | Enriched cells from koala feces incubated with labeled cellulose particles, San Francisco Zoo, California, United States - Koala_Koa2-4_K3 ...
CATAACACAACCATTTAACTTTTCAAATGTATTGTATCATATAGAATGGTAGATTTCAATAATTTTGGTAGATTTATTTTTGTCTAATCACGCCTCAGCCACATTAACCATCCATTGCCCTGCTAATTTTGATACAATGTGCGATAGCACGGCGAGTTCATGATACACTCAACGATGAACGCACATACCCTTTCAACGATAATGCACTATGTTCATCGTTGTGGGGTTAGGTTGCGACTATTGCGTATCTGGCTTCAGTACAAAAATCTGATTGGGATAATCAAATTCAGTTGTTAACTCACCCTCAACAAATCCGTATTTTTTATACAATGCTCTCGGTGCCAATCCTTTCATATCTCCTTCACGAAAAGTTGATACAGTAATGTTTCTTTCTCTGTCCAACTCATGCAATGCGGTATCTAAAAGTCTTGAGGCGACTCCTTTTCTTCTATACTGTGGTGACACCGCCAGACAACAGATCATATTATGCCCTCTTGAAAACAGCATAACTCCTATAATGGTATTTTCTTCTTTGATACATATTGCCTGCTTTTCATCCATAAATCTCAAAACTGTTCTTTTATGGTCCTGTAAACTCGCTTCTGTTTCCAGCCCTGGAAAATTTCTCCTTACATCTACTATCAGTTTCATCCACATATCTATATCTTTTTCTGAACCATATATTACTTCCATCTCATCCATCCCATTTTCAATTTTCTCTTTCTTTCACTTCTCGAATCATAAACTATCCTTCCCAAAACTCGCCCCACTGGCGCAAGTTTTAGCTAATAAGCAATTCAGTTCCCGAAGCAGCGCTAACTTCATCCGTTCAAGCTCTTCATCCGTTGGCCTGTTGCTGTCATCATACATTTTCTCCATCGGGTACCACCACACCGGTCCCTTGCCGCCGTTTCCGTATATCTCAATATCTCCAGATACTCTTGGATAGAGATGCCAGTGTAAATGCGTATCTCCATTTCCTAAGCATTCATAGTTTATTTTCTCGGCATGGAAAGCAATTTTTACAGCTTCTGCGACCAGAATCATTTCCTGCATAAATTTCGCTGAAAACTCTTTATCAAGGTAAAACAGTTCCGTCTCATGCATTTTACAAAGGAACAGTGTATACCCTTTAAAATGCTGATGATCCCCCAGCACCACATAACCTGTCTCCAGCTCTTTTACAAAGTAAGGATTTTTTTCATCTTTAATCATCTGTATTCTGTCGCAAATCAGGCACATAATATTTCCCTTCCTAATATTATAAGCATTAAAAATATTTTAATAGTTCTGACAAATGATTTATCTCCAAATCTGCTTTTTCACTCTCGTCTGTAATTTTCCAGAGACTTCCAAAGCCCTGTTTCAGCCATACTGTTTTCATTCCCATCTGTTTCGCCGGTAGAATATCATTATCAATACGGTCTCCAACCATAACTGCCTGCTCATGTCTGCAACCGCTTCTTTCCAAAGCGATTTCAAATATCCTTTTATCCGGTTTTGCAACTCCTTCCTCTGCGGAAGCGACAACCAGATCTATGTATTTGAGAATACCGAGTTTTTTCAATCTTTCTGCTGTTCCCATAGACTGATTTGCAATCACTCCAACCTTATAACACCGGCTTAGTTTTCTCAAACATTCCTCCGCATCCTCATACAACCGCTCTTTCTCGGAGTTCCATTTGGGTTTTTCAACGCCCAACAGCTTCATGGTCTCCAAATCACCTTTTTTATTCTCCCGATAGAACGCTATAGCGGTTTCATAGACATATTCATACGGCACCTTTGCTATTTGTGCAGTCTTTTTCATCCGTTCTTCATAAACCCTGCTTTCGTCCACAAGAGTGGAGCCGACATCAAAGAAAAGCCATTTTATTTCATTTCTTTTGGGCAAAAAACTTCTTCTCTTTGCTTCCTCTATAAGCTTTGGCTGAATGCCCGGATAAGTCCTGTCTGTCATACACACTCTCTCCAAATAACCTTATTTCTTTGTCTTTTCTTTTGCTGTCTTTTCTTTTGCTGTTTTTTCTACGCCTCGAATTGTCTCCAAATAAGCCTGTTCCACAGGAAAAAGTGTCTTCTCCAATCATTACTCGAACAATTGCAGCCTCCAACATTATCATTCATAATACCACATGATTCTATATTTTGCTATCTCTAAAATCAGAAAAGGCACCCGATTCTGATGAACCGAATGCCAATCTCAAAAACATTTCTTTATGCCTTAATCTCCGTACCTTCCTTAAACGTGACCCGGCTGTCCTTAGTGTTGTAAACCGTCACACAATCCACCATCCCAGACCACAGCCCCTCATCAAACCTCGTAATTGGTTTCTGCGTCTCGATGATGCCGATAAAACTGCTCCATCGTTTTCTTTCTTGCTAGACAATCCCAATCGTTCTCTGTACCTCATCCGATTCTATCAGCATTCGCATCTTCTCACTTCCATTTTTCGTTTCTGGTTTACCGCATCTAAGGCTGTCTGGATGTTCTGACATGCAGCAGTCCTTATACCAACATGCTCCCATAACTCGGTCAATTTTAGATCCTCCAGCACTCCATAGAGAACCGTTTTCCCGGTACCACTGTCACCGCCTACAAGGGTAATGCGATCATCAAATTTCAGATCGTAAAGGAAAGGATATGCCTTAAACTTAATCTCATCATAAATCATCTGCTTCTCTCCTTTCGTACTCACGGCTCCACCATGCGTTATACCCCGAATTTCCTGTTACTACATCTGTGTCATTAAATCTGATTTGCACATCATCATTCAATTCAACAAGAGTCGGACGTGACATGTATATCTTTATATTATCCATGGAAAATATAATCTTAAGTACATTTGGTCCACATTCCTCCACGCAGACAACTTTTTCCGGATGTTTAACAATATTAAGCAGCGTCTTGCATCCTGAGGAAAGGTTGCGAATCGTCCCAAGTCCATATATCGTTTCAATATGCTTATCTGATGTCAATTTTGCATTATCCACCAGCTTAATAAGAGCGGTCTCATTATCTGACATTTCTTCATTGCTCGTATACAGGTTGAAAAATAAGTCATTCTGAATAATCCAATCTTTTGAATTTTCTTTCTTTGTATATATATCTATCATGGACGCTCCTTTCACAATCTTCTCGTGGCCCAATCTTTCATTTATGTCACACAAATATAGTCAACACGGTTATGTTTCCTTAATTATACACTCATAGTCTTTATTTTCGCAAGGTAATTCTACTGTTTTTCCCTGTCACTCCATAGACGCATTCATCCTCTGTAGTGCTGGGCAACTACCATTGCAAAAATGAAAGCAGGAACACTTCTGACATAAACTGTCTGTGTCTCTATTCTCCAGAGCAACCATCTCTATATATTTCCGTTACAATGCTTTCCATGCTCATGTCACTTGTTATTCTTTTTTCATTCAACACATCTGAGAAATCCTTTTCACGCCACCATCTGCGCATTTCCTTTTCCCCAAATTCCTGACACTTGCTTCTGGTCTGATGTCTTTTCAGAGTTTCCTCAAAAGGTACATCAAAGTAATACGCATAGATTTCTTTTCCATATAATTTTGTAACAAATTCAAATAAGGGATGGTACCAGTCAGCATTCATAATACCTTCCAAAATAACAACATCACTATGCTCATTTCCATATTCTAACAGCTGTTTCATAAGTGGTATAGCTTTGGTATCTTTTCCATCTTCAACGTTCAACATCTCTCTTCTTATATTATCCTGGGAAATAAGCATCGTATTTCTTCCAAAAAGTTTTTGCAGTTCTTTTGCAACTGTCGTCTTGCCGCTTCCGGAATTTCCTCTCAGTATAATCAGCATTTGTAAGTACCTCGTTAAATGATATTTTCGTTTGAGAAGCTCTATCCTTCCGTTATCGCCCCATATTTCTCCGGATGACGATACTTCCCTCCCTTCACCTTATGCTCGCGATAGTCCCGCAGTAAATCCATATCAATCTCAGCTATATAAATGCCTTCCGTTGTAAACTGAGAGTTAACGTTCATCCCGTATTATCGAATAATGTGCCATATCAGCGATACCTTGATTATTTCTATCGCTCTGGCGTAAAGTGCCCTCATACTTCATACCGATTTTCTGCATAACACGTCCAGAATTAGATAAGTTCATGTGATTCCTTTGATTCCATTACCCACTGATAAAATGCTGATTCCGAATATCCCTGTATGCAATAATTTATATATCCCCTGGTCATTTCAACATTTTGATGTGTAGGCCAGGTTAAATATTTTGTCACATCATCATCAGATGCCCAATTATTGAACATTCCTTCTGCATCAGCTATAGTAAATCGTCTAAGTATTAACCGATCCGTTTCCAATCTGATTGTTCCAATATGATTCATAACTGCCTCCACGTCTTCCAATTTTGTACTTGCATACCAAAAGTACTATTACTCAACTGTAAAATTTGTCTATGGCATTTTCATTTACACAAGTATACATAATAATAACAAGGCTTAAACACGTAAAGCTACGCTATGCGTAGCTCTACGGTAGTATCTGTCGCAACAGAAATACTCTCTTATGGTTTCCACTTATAGGTAGGACTCACCATTGACCGTCATTACATTTGAGATGTCTCACTGATTATGCAACCTTCGCATAATCAATGACAGAAAATTCCTGTAGAAACTTTTTGGCGTTATTTACAATCATCTCCAGTCTCTTCATAACTTCATCTGAATACTCGATTTCCCCACACTGGTCACACTCTTCGCATGGCACATTTTTAATTACGATCAAACAATCATTATAAGTTACAACGTGTGTCGTTGTCGCTGGTTTCATATCACCTTTACAGTAAAAACACATAATCAACGCTCCTTCCTCGTTTTCATATCAGGTTCAAATTTATCTTCACTCGGATAGTATGCGGTTACTATATGAATATAATCATCTACTCCTACTACCACATGAATTATCATTTTATTTACAGAGTAGCCAAAAATCAAACATGCTGGATTCAACCAATATTCCGGATACTCCTCTATAATTCTCCACTCATGATGCAATTTATTACATCTTCACGACTAATTCCTCTTTGTTGTATTCTCGCAGATGCATGGGACGACCATTTTATTTTTGACTGACCACGAAGCTCCTTAATTTTTTCGATGTCCACTCTTTTGTCATCCTCCTCTCCGGCTCAATTCCGATTTATATTCAATATTATAGCACGAATCGTCTATTGCGTAATCCCTAAAATCAGTAAAAGACATCCGGTCTTTATGAACCGAATGCCAATCTCAAATGTATTTCTTTACTCTTTCCTGTTATAAAATACCCTGAGTCATTTCCCTAAGAATTTCTTTTTGTTTTTTCCTGCTGAATCCTGACCATACAAGAAAGTAAGACTTATTTAGCATATCCTTTAACAGGTCATCCGGAACATTCCCGTCCGGTTTTACAGAATTCCAATGTGTTTTATTCATGTAGTATCCAGGAATAATGTCCTCGTACTGCTGCCGCAGGAAATCTCCTTCTGACGGCTCCAGCTTCAGCGTAATATAATACGGCTTGTTTGTTCCCCATTCCAGACAGACCGCCGCAAACATTTTCCCACCAATCTGATACCGAATCCAGTTCCAGTCCTTTTGGATATCTTTTGTCACAAACGGTTTATTCATCAAAAAATCGTCAAGCCACAAATATCTCATAACTCTACGTCTCCTTTTGGGCACTCCCGTATTCACATTCGCTGCACAACAAACCGCATCTTGATTCTCCCATAACCTTTACTTCCCATATACATAATACTGTGCCTGTGCCATCCAAAGCCGGTAATATAGCCCTTCCTCATCCGCAAGCAGCTCCTCATGGCTTCCGCGCTGCACCGCCCGACCGTCCGCAATCACGAGAATGTCGTTGCAGAACCGGCAGCTGGATAGGCGGTGGGAAATATACACCGCAGTCTTTGTCCCTACAAGCTCGTCAAATTTAGAGTAAACCTCGTATTCCGCAATCGGGTCAAGCGCGGCGGTTGGCTCGTCTAAGATCAGAAATGGTGCATCCCGGTACAGAGCCCGCGCCATCGCCAGCTTCTGCGCCTCGCCGCCGGACACTTCGATTCCGGAGCTGTCAAAATCCTTATATAATACTGTATCCAGTCCTTTCTCAAGGTTTTTTGCGTAATCCGACATTCCCATCCGCGCGATCGCATCATACACACGCTCCGGGGAATAGCTTTCACTCGCGGCAATGTTCTGTCCGAGCGGCATGGACAGAAGCTTAAAATCCTGAAAGACGACTCCAAACAAATTCATATATTCCTGATAGTCATATTTGCGAATGTCAATCCCATTTAATAAAATCTCCCCCTCGGTCGGGTCATAGAGACGGCAAAGAAGCTTAATTAACGTGGTCTTACCGCATCCATTTTCTCCCACGACAGCCAGCCGCTCGCCAATCCGGAAACGGATAGAGAAATCCTTAAGCACCTCCTGCTCACTGCCCGGATAGTGAAAGGATACATGCCGAAATTTCACCTCGAAACGGTCATCATCCCGCTTCTCTGTCCGCAGTGTCCCTTCATACTTCTGATTCGGAATATCGAGAAAATCAAAAAATGCTTTCAGATATTTGCTGTTTGTAGCAAGCTCTGACAAAGCAAACACCCATTCGCTGAAATACTCAATGAGAATCCCGATTGCTCCCGCATACAGCACCACATTTCCGGCGGTCATTCCACCCTGCAGGGCAATCGCTCCAAGCAGGAAATAGACAAGTCCCAAAAGCACAGCCCGCATCGCGCCCAGAAAAAGCTGTATTTTTTCATTAATCTCAGATATTCGCCCAACCTTATCGGTAATGGATTCGAAAATGTTCAAAATCCGTTCCATTAAGACGGACTGCTGCTTAAAAAGCCGAATATTTTTTGAGGCCTCTGTCTTCTCCAGATAATTTTCCACATACCAGGTAAAGGAGCGATTCACAGGAATCATTTCATTTTCCAGAGAAAACAGATCCTCCTGCCAGCGAATATTTTGCCTGTAGGAAAAAATCAGCGCCGCCGCGAGCATCAACATAAATAAGGCGGTCATAAATCCCATTTCCCGGGAATGTGTTCCCGGAAGGGTGGCACTTTTATAAATCATCTGAGCCAGATAAAAAACAGCAATCAGAACCTCTGTTGTTGTACGGACAACGACCTCCACTCTCCAGAACAGGAAATTAATACCGCCGCCCCCATAACTGCGCGATATTTCATCAAGGTCACGCCTCTGATTCTGAACCTTCTCAGATTCCATATACTCGTAATCCATGTCCATCATTTTACTGTTCAGCGCCAGATCCGCCTGTTCCCAGACATTCGAGCCGATATAAAACAGGATGTAAATGGAGGTGAATCTCACTGCGCCTACGAGCAAGCCTCCTCCTGCCATCAGAGCCAGATCCCGAATCAGAGTCTGCGCAGAGGCATGTGCCTGCAAAGCGTCCGCCAGCACGGCGAGCAGCCACACATTCCAGAATCTATAAACGGCGTTGATGATCCCGATGAAAAGCATCAGAAGGATTCCCCGGATTTTATCCTGAGCAATAAACGTAAGTCCTCTGAAATTGATACGCAGCATTTCCTTCAAACGCATATTTTTCTATTTTCATACCGTACCCTCTTTCTCTCGATTATAATAATAACTCTGCAGCCGAAACAGTTCCGCATACACGCCATTCTTCTTAAGCAATTCCTCATGCGTCCCCTGCTCCGCAAAGCAGCCGTCCTGCAAAAGAAGGATGCGTGTGCAAAATCGTGTACTGGACAAACGGTGCGATACGAAGAAAGACAATTTGTCTTTTGCAAAATCCGCGTAACGCTGATACATCTCATATTCCGCCAGCGGATCAAGCGCCGCCGTCGGCTCATCCAATATCAGTACCGGTCGATCCTGATACAGGGCGCGTGCCAGCGCAAGCTTCTGCTTCTCCCCTCCGGAGAAATCAACCGCGTCCTCGTTTATGTCCTTTTCCATCAACGTATTCACGCTATCTGGAAGGGAAAGTATCTTATCTATGATACCGGCATTTTCCAGACAATCAAAAAGTTTAAATCTGTCAGCTTTTCCATAGCCACATATATTTTCCTGCACAGATACCGGAAGGAACCCGATATCCTGAAACGCACAGGAAAACCATTCATACCGCTTTTCGGGCGGCAGGGTACTCATATCCACTCCATTTAAAAGAATTCTCCCGCCTGTAGGAGTCAAAAGACCACAAAGCAGCTTCATTAGTGTAGTTTTACCGGCGCCGTTTAACCCGACAACCGCTATTCGTTCACCGCTTTTTACAGTGAGGTTCAGATTATGCAGTAAATCTGTATCTGCATCCGGAAAACGATAGGAAACTGACTGTAGCTCCAATGTGACCGTTTCAGAGTCAGGATGACCAGCGCCTGGCATCTCAACTTTCGAAGGGAGTGTTTCACCCTCATCGAATTTACTTTCCGGCATATCCACGAAATCCGCGTATTTCTGATAATTGATCCCCATAAGGCGTAGGTCAACCATTGTTTGAGAGGCTGTAAGCAATGCTGTCGTTAGAGAAGCAGCCGCTCCGAAATAAAGTACTACATCGGATATCGTTATTCGTCCAATCCATGCCTGGTACAAAAAGAATCTGCAGATACAGGCAATTTGCAGATAATTAATTACATTGTTGATTACCGCAAGGCCTCCGGTAAACAGGAGCTCCTCTTTTTTTAAGCCAAGCCTTATCCCAGCATATTTCTGATACATGCCAAGCAGCCACGGTTTCATATTGTAGAGACGTATATCTTTTGCGTAAGTAAAATCTCCGGCACGTTCTCTCGTATACGCCTCCTTCTGCGCCGCGTCCGCTACCGCATCCCAATTTTTCTTTTCCCGAACACCAACCTTTCCATCCAGATAAAAAATCAGCATTGGCGGCAGAAGAAGCACAGGGATCAGGATCGGTGAAACCTGGGCAATCATCACAATATAGAGCACCACAGAGCCAATATTGGTAAGTGCAGACAACAGATTTTTCATAAAATCATTGACTGGAGTAATATTTTTTCCATCCATCCGTTCACCGTAAATTGCCTGTTTTGCCTGATCACGCGCCGAACGAAAATCCTGCGTTTCCATTTCTTCATAATTCGCTGTAAGAAGTCTTTTCGCATACTCCCCTCTCATTTCCTGAAGAAGCAAATACCCGTAACGTGAAATTGACACCTCAAGCCTTGTCTGCACCAGCAGAAGCAACAGCAGCGCCACTGAAATTACAAGAAGCGTCATTCCCATGTGCGCCACGGTCTGTGAGGTTTCCAACTCCGAAAGCACCGCCTTGGGAAGATAAACCCGCAGCAAACCTGCCAGGATTCCTGTCGGTACATAGAAAAATCCGCAAAAGAAAACTGTCCGGTTCTTTTTCCATTGATATTGCAATAATGATTTTCTCTTCATAGCTTAAGACCTCCGGTATAATGTAATGAATGCAGCTGCTCCAAACAGAAGAAAAATATCCTCTGATTATCGTCGATAAAGAGAGGATATCACATTCAAAACTTATTTTGCGTTTTTTTCACAAGCGGTTATTTCCCGGACACAAGCGGTTATTCATAGGGAATCATCAGCTCCGTCTGGAAGACACCCGGCTCGTTGCTGCGGTTTAAGTAGCCCTTGTGGTGCTTTACCACGGAATCAATATTTGTCATACCGAATCCGTGTCCCTTCCCTTTCCGAGAAAAATAAGTCAAGGTTCGTGTTGTTTTAGCCGTCGCGTTAGAAATTGACAGATAAAACTGCTCTTGAAATGTGCTTATATAAATCCGGATAAAGCGTTTCTCTTTTTCAGGGATGGTCAAACAGCTTTCGATGGCATTGTCCATCAGATTCCCAAATAAAACACAGAATTCCACATCCGATACAGGCAGTACCTCAGGAACACGGAATGTGGCGTCCACCGCAATCCCCTTTTCACGCGCCAGAGATAATTTACTGTTAATAATCGCATCCGCCATGGCATTGCCGGACTTCACGGTCTGCGCCACACGTTCAAATGCTTCGCCCATCTGCACAATATAATCCGATGCCTTGTCCAGATCGCCTTCATCCACATAGACCTTCAAAGCCTGCATATGATTCCGCCAGTCATGCCGCCAGCCCCGCAGCTCCCTGTAATTGCTCTGCAATTCCTCCATCTGCCGCTCTGCCAGATGGTTTTGGTACTGTGCTCAGCGTTTTTCCACCATCCTGGGCTCCAGCACAAAAAATAATACTGCAAATACTATCAAAAGCAAAGCAGTCAGAACAAGATACCCCAACATCACGCTCTTCCTTCCCTGTAAAATCGGATAAATGCCTGGTTCAGCTCTCCATACATTCGTCGGCTGACCGGCACCTCCCTGCCATCTGTCAGGCAAACCTTCTCCCGGCTAATGGATCTTACATGAAAAAGGTTTACCAGGATTCCCCGGTAGGTCGGCACAAACCATCCGCTTTGCAGCTTTTCCTGTGCTTCTTTGAGGGATTCTGAAACCGTGTATGAACTCTCCGCCGTTGTGTAAACACACTGGTGCGCAAACACCTCTACCGTGGAAATGTCCTTCTGCAAAACCCGAACTGCATCCCCATCTATCTGCAATATCACAAGCGGCTCCTCCATATCTGAAGCCCGCATAATGCGCTCCAGGCATGCTTCCAGCTTTTCTTCGGAGACGGGTTTTAACAGATAATGAATGGCCTGAACGTCATAGCCTTCTGCCATATAATCTTCTATTCCCGTCACAAAAAGAATCGGAACCGGATTCTTTCGCGCGCGCAGCTTTCTCGCCAGCGTCATGCCATCCTCATCCGGCAGCTGAATATCCAGAAAAATCGCATCTATTTTTTGCTTTTCCTCATAGGAAAACCAGAACTGCTCCGCACTTTCGTATCTGGCTGTCTCTACCACCACGTTCCTTTTATACGCCCATTTTTTCAGTTTATCCTGAAGCCACAATCCTTCTTCCGGATTATCTTCGCATATCACAAAGTACATATGAAATTACCACCTGCCTGTTCTCTTATTTCTTTCATAACTGTTATCGCACCATATTTCTCCGGATGACGATACCTCTCCCCCATCACCTCATGCTCGCGATAGTCCCGCAGCAAATCCATATCAATCTCAGCTATATAAATGCCTTCCTCCTCCGGTGCATCCAGTATGCACATATCCCGTACTCCTGGCTCATCACGAAGCCACGCGACACCATCAAAAACGGTGGAATGCCCGTTACAGTCCGGCTGACCAATTGGGTAATTGCAGGTAGCAATGGCGATCTTATTCTCATAGGCTCTGGTGCGCAGCGCACAAAGCCGGTTGATTTCCATTGGGCAGGCATTGGGAGCTAACACAACCTCCGCGCCTTTCAACATTAGAATTCGTGCACTCTCCGGAAATTCTCTGTCAAAGCAAATCATGGAGCCGACCTTCACTATGTCTTCTCCAACATCCAGATCCGCCACATAAAAGTCTTCGCCCGCTGACAGCATCTTCTCATCAGCAAATGCACAGGTGTGTACCTTAGAATAATGAAGCACTTCCTTCCCTTTTCTGTCAAAAAGAAGGATGAATTTAATGGCCTGGGCTCATGCCTTTCAAGGAAAGTGATTCCAATAGCCATCTCAAGGTCAGCCGCCAGAGCGCGAAAACCATGCACAAAATCGTCTTTGACCGAAACAGACAGCTCGTTTACAGCTTTCTCATCCTGTGGGATGTAATATCCACTGCTCCACATCTCTGGGAATAACGCAATATGTGCACCCATAGCCTTAGCCTGCTCACAGGCTTTCTTTCCAATCATAGTCTGTTCTGTAAGGCCCTTCCCAGGAAGGAGCTGAAGCAATGCAACTTTCAGGTTCATACAATCTTTCTCCCTCATATTATGTTCAAACTATATCTCCACATTTTCTATACAGGTCAGCGTCATCTTATCACCTATAATTCAGTATTTATGGCATTATAAATTTCCAATTTCAGCTCCTCATCAGAATCAATTGTCTCGTTCATTATTGCTTCCATAATTTTATGCAACAGAGCTTTATCTATTTTACTAGCTGCCACATTTAAACTGATATTCTCTGTCTTTTGTAAAAATGTAGCCGCTATGGACATATATCCATTCAAAAGTAAAAACAGCGTTGACAATGTGATTGCCAATCTTTTATTTCCATCAGCAAAGCAATGAAATTGACATGTACAGAAAAACAAATGCGTTAATTTATCTACAAATGTTGGATACCAGTCATCATTCTGTATATTGTATAAAACGCTTTCCAACTTTCCGAAATCAAGTTCGTCAAGTGTCCCTCCACCACTATATTCAATTGTTTTTGCGTGCGTTATTTTGGCTTGTTCAGGAGTGATATATACATAGCTTCCCATTATTCACTCTCCTTCAGTCTCTTCAGCACATCTTGATTCTCTGCCATTAATTTTTCAAGTTCATCGCCTGCTGTTCCTAAAAATTTCTCGTATTCATCTCCCGATAACGGTTTTATATATTCCTCTAATTGAAAATGAAATGCATCCCTTAACGCCATATCTCTACTTGCCATCTTAGTTCTCGCCTGTACAATCAATGGTTTCCATAACGGTAATGTCTCAAACGCATTAAATAGATCCGTCATTTCCCAGTTATTTAATTTATGTCCCAGGGCTTCGGACTGTTGTTTTATCATATCTGCTAGTCCACATTCGTATGATGCAATCAGCGTCAGTATTTCCGAGTAGAAAGTATCTCGCACTTTATCTTTATCAGACAGCTTTAAAATTTGACGGTACTCTTTTGCCTTTTCTCGAAATATACTTTGATATATTTTATCCGTATAAATTCCATACTTGGCATTACCCATATCAACATAATCCCTCAAAGCATCAGTGAATTCTCTTCTATAATTTTCTTCCTGCAAAAATGCTCCCAAAAATTCACTATCTCGTTGATTAATATATTTTGTTCCACCACCAGCTTTCTGATTTATAAAATCTATCACTATGTCCAATATAATTTGGCGCAAACTCTTTGCTGGCTGACTCTCAACAAGCAACATAGCCAAGTTTAAAAATGCTCGAAAATCAAAGATGGCAAGTTGAGGTGTACGATTACTGATGTTCCCGACATTAATGTCGGGAACATCCAACTTTTCAATTTTATCGAGAAATTCCTTTAGACGTTTTCCCTTAATAATTTCATATCCGTTATATGAAAGCTCATCTATATTATCGCTAACATATCTCTCGACAGTTCTTATATCTACCTCGAAAAAGGTTGCCACCATTGTTTTGGTAAAATAAATTTTATTCTCAAACAAAATTCCTTGAATGCCAGTTTGATTTTGAATCTCAGACAAGGCAAACTCATTGTTAAGAATATTTTGTCTATCTAATTTTGACGTTGTCAAATTTTTACTCATTCATATCACCTTCCATTTCCGCTTATTCGAGTAATTAAATCTTATCCTGCACCTCTGTTTGCAAAAAACTTTATCTGCCATAAAAATTTATTCTTATCACCCCTTATATTCTTTTTCGATATGAAAACATTCTTCCATCTGAAGAAGCTGCCTCCCATCATAGTCAAGTCGGATAATATACGGCATCCAGTCAATGATACGCAGGAAATCATCGCAGCCAAAACCATTATCATAGTAATTTAAAATCGAACTGAGTGCTGTCCCATGTGTGCCAATAACGATAATTTTTCCAGCACTTTTCTCCAGAATTTCATTCAGAGCCTCAATATTTCGTTTCTGGACCATGAGGATGGATTCTCCACCCTCTTCGTAATAGTCAAGGTTTTCCCAGCGTTTCCGAAACATTCCCTCGTAATTACTGCCATCGCCTGCTTCTCTTTCCCTTAGCCGTTCATCTACCATAATATTTTTACGATAATAGTCCGCCGTACTGGCTATTGTATCCAGGCTTCGCCTATATGGGCTGCAATAGAAATCATCAATCTCCTTATCCTTCAAATAAGCAAGAACCGACGAAGTATCCCTATATCCTTCCTCTGCCAATGGTCTTGTTCTATCATCCTTCCATGAATGTAATGGCTGTGCATGACGCACGAAATATATTCTTGTCATATGTTTCTCACTCCCTTCCTGCGAAGCTGATTGAATTACAGCATGGCTTCACACAAGTTCTTTCCTGTAAACCCTGGATAACTCGCCTTCCATGTCTTGCATCATCTGATAAAAACTGTATCCATATTTTTCATACAGCCCGGTATGATTCGTTGAAATGTAAATAGCAGGCACATTCTCATTTTTCGCCCTCTTTTCGTTCTGTCACAGTGTCACCTCGATAAGCTGAAAATTACAGTTTTAGAAAGTATTTTTGAAGAACATAATACTGGCCATTGCGCCCGTCTGTCTTTTCCTCACTGCCAATCAACTGAAATCCGAGAGATTTCGCTAGCCCTTTCGATGCCTCATTGGCTTCCCAACTGCTATAACGAAACTCTGTTGCACCCAATTCTTCCTTGCAATAACGAATCAGGCATTGCAGAATCTGCTTTCCGTATCCCTTTCCGACATAACGCGGTCCAAGGCAGATTCCCGCCTCTTCCCATACACCCGGCTCCGCCTTTTCTACACCGGCAAAGCCTATGGCCTCCCCTGTTTTTCGCTCGTAAACCAGATAGGTGTCATGAGCTTTCTGAAACTCTATCGTCTTCTGTATCCGGACTTTGGCGTCCTCCTCACTGGTCGTAACGCTCCACATCATATACCTGGCACTCTCCGGATAAGACCAGACATTTCGATACATCGGTTCCCAGTCTGGGAATTTTGCTTTATCCAGTAAAAGATCTTGTGTCTCAAACATAAAAATACTCCCCATATATCAGCTGCCTTTTCACCGGCTGGCCGCTGGGATAATTACATGTGGCAATGGCAATCTTATTTTCATAGGCTCTGGTGCGATGTGTACCTTAGAGTAATGAAGCACCTCATGACCTCTTCTGTCAAAAAGAATTATGGAATTCAGTGGTTTTGGTTCATGCTTTTCAAGAAAAGTAATCCCAATTGCCATCTCAAGGTTCGCCGCCAGAGCGCGAAAGTCATGCACAAAATCGTCTTTAGCAGAAATAGCCAATTCATTTACAGCTTTCTCATCCTGTGGGATGTAATATCCGCTGCTCCACATTTCCGGGAATAACGCAATATGCGCACCCATAGCCTTTGCCTGCTCACAGGCTTTCTTTCCAATCATACTCTGCTCCGCAAGGTTCTTCCCTGGAAGGAGTTGAAGCAATGCGATTTTCAGTTTCATATAATCTCTTCCTCATATTCAACTGTCCTATAATCAATAGACAATTGCAACCTATAGAAACGGAACCATATATACCGGCAAATAATGAATACCTTTCTCCCACTTATAATCCTTCGTATGGACAATGTATTTGTCCTTGATACGGCTGCTATATTTATCACAAAAAACATCTAAGGATTTATGGCTCTTGTAGTTACCGGATTTTACCTCCACAGGATTGATTTTATTTCCCACAGAAAGGATAAAATCTATTTCATATAAATGATTTGACGTATCACTCTCCATCGTATAATAAAAAAGATGATTGCCTTTCGCAGTCAGCATCTGTGCTACAACATTTTCATATACATATCCCAAATTCGTTTCCAGCTTATCCGAAAGGAGCTTATTATAAATAATATTATCCGTATACTTTTTATCCTTAAATGCAAGAGTCACAAACAGTCCCACATCTGAAGTATACAGCTTATATCGTCCCGCATCCTTTTCAAGTGACATCCCTACAGCGGGATTATTGGCATGATAAGCGATATTTACCGTATATGAGCTGAGGATATCCGGTATTAATTTACGTACCTGTTCTGCACGTATACCCTCTCTTGCGTTTGATAACATGTATCTGGATGCATTGCCCGTAAGGCTGGCCGGGATCGAATCATAGATATCGCCTGCCAGTCCCGTGCCGTCTATTTTCGTAAAATCTTCCTCATATAAATCCACGATTTCCCTTTTTGCTTCGTCAACCACCTGCAGATTATTATGCTCCAGATAGTTTTCTACAGCCTGAGGCATTCCGCCGATCAGCATATACAATCTGAATATGCGCATCAGATTTCTGTGCAGCGCATTGCCTGCCGCCCTTTTGTTTTCTAATAGAAGACTGATCGTATCCGCCGTGATGTCATCGCCTATGGCCCATAAAAATTCCTCAAAGTCCATGGGATACATGGATACCCTGTGCTCTTCACTGGGAATTAATATATCCTTTGTATTTTTCCTGATCGATAAAAGTGATCCTGTTTCAATATACCTATATCTTCCGTCAGCCACAAGATATTTTATAGCCTGCCTGGCCCTTGGAAGCAGCTGAACCTCATCAAATATAATTACAGACTCATTTTTATACAGCCTGACGCCAGTTAACTGCTGCAGCTGCAAAAAGAAAAAATCCAGATGATATGTGTCATCAAACAATTCTATAATTTCTCTGCTGGTGTGGGCAAAATCGATCAAAATATATGACTTGAAATTTTTTCTGGCAAATTCCTCCGCTATGGTCGACTTTCCAACCCGCCTGGCCCCCTTAATCAAAAGCGCATATTTGTCACTGCGTTTTTCTTTCCAGTCAAGCATTTCATCATATATTTTTCTCCTGAAAACGGTTTTGATCATGTCTGTCTTACCTCCCATAACACATTATAGCACGAATCCCCGGTTTTACAAGCGCAAATACGACGCAAATCCCCGTTTATTTTCTTCGGATTCCAACACTAATCCCCATATATCCCGGTAATCCTGCACATCTGCTATCTGTGCGGCTACAACAATCTGTCTTATTTCTACAAAATGTTTAAAAAACAGTATCACTACACACCTATGCAGTTTATGCAAAAGTATGCAGCCCACGCGGAATCCTGATCCTGCGTAGGCTGCATATGAAACCTTTAAAGGAGGATATTCAGTTCTTTCAGGTCGAGTGTTCCCTCGTATACCTAGATGCCAAGCACATGCTCTCCCTTCGTGATATGAATTCTGGCTATGGCAGCTTCTGTGAATTCTGCGGATTCCAGCCGGATGTGTCCCGTCACCAGCTGCGAATTTAGTAAAATGGCGGTCTCCGCCTCACCTCTGTATGCAAATACCACCGAGTATTCGTCTTCCTCTCCGCAAATAATCGAGTACTCCAGCCATTCTTCCTTCGACAATGCATGGATAAAATAGCTTTGCCTTCCTTCCGCCTCCGCGATATCCGCATTTTTCTTCAGCATCGGTTCCGAGTTCGAGACCATAAAGTGAATGCCTTCTTTTCGATACTGTCTGATCTTCTCCGGACTTAAGCCTTCCGCCGCTTACGTCATTGTCTTCTCCCAGCCCATACAGGCATTCTTCCTCGCGCAGGCTTAAGGCAAACCGAAAGCTTCCGTCTTTGTCAAACGCTACCGGTTTTTCCCGGTAAGAAGACGCGATCACATGCCGGTCACTGTCCAGAAACCGATATTTCAAATAAGTCCGATCAATCTCCAGGATCAGGGAAGCGGTACGGATGCTGATCCGGTCTCCCTGCTCCGCTATCTGAACCTCCGGCCTTTGTTCCTGTTTTTCCTGGATCGTATACGATTTTTCTTCTTTCTTTCCATCCAGATAAAAGGAAATCGCAAAGGTCTCCTCATTTACGACAGCTGCTTTCATTCTCAGGCTGCTGTCGGTCGTCATTTCACATATCGAACCATCCCTTTTTATGTCCCGAATTGATATTTGATCGAATTTATGCATATTGCCCCCATAAAAAACTTCAAAACGTCACTTCTTCGCACACAATTTGAACATCCGCACCGGGTTATAAAACTCATCAATCTCTCTATATACCCGGTCGCTCACCTGAAAGTCTACCGTGACAGTGGAGAACCCTGCCAGCTTCAGCAGTTCCACATCTGTCCCCGGTCGCTTCAGGTAGCTGTTCGGAAGCGCGGCCATGATCTGGTCGTGTTTTCGCATCAGTTCTGAAGCAATCCCTTTATGCGCGTGGTTTTCCGGAAGCTCCACAGAGGACTCCTCCTCTTCCCCGTAATCCGCGTCAAAATTCAGCAGAAGTCCGCCCGTTTTCAGCAGCCGATACCACTCGCGGTACGCCAGATCCGGGTGCGGCAGCGTCCAGGTCAGGTTTCTCGTCAGGATCACATCAAAAGCTTCCTTTTCAAAATCCGGCTTTTCCGCGTCCATGACAAAAAAGGAAGGCGCCGGCACAAGTCCCTGGGACAAGTCTTTCGCCCTCTCAATCATTTCCGGCGTCAGATCGATACCGGTTACCTTCTCATATCCTTCCTCCGCCAGCAGAATCGGGAAAAAACCGCTTCCGGTGCCAACGTCAAGAATCCTCGTTTCTTTGCGGTCTTTCGGAAGAAAAGGCAGGATCTCTTTTTTCCACCGCCCGGCCTTACTGCTTTCCAGTTCTCTTTTTCGCTGTGCCGCAAAGTCCTGCGATCTCGCACCCCAATAAGAAACCACGTCTTCTTTTATGCTCTTTGCCTTATCCATCCAAATTCGTCCATCCTTCTTTATGCGCAGAGCAGCGTAATGACTTTTCCAGCTATCGCCGGACGCTGCTGCCTGCACTCGTTTCGGTCGATTATAACAGGCATCTCCCCATTTGATAAGCCTCCCCGGGGGTTATTGAAACCATTTTTCCGCCGCCGCGTTTTCATTTTCCCGGATACGCGGATCCAAAACATCATAAGAAATATCCACAACCAGATTCACCGCCATATAAATCAACGCGATCCAGAGGACATACCCCTGAATCATCGGATAATCTCTGGCACTGATAGAAGTCACCGCCAGATTGCCCAGCCCCGGATAGGAAAAAATCACTTCCACCACAGCGGTTCCGCCCAACAAGGAGCCCAGGGAAAGGCCAAGCATGGTCACCAACGGCAGCAGCGCATTTGGGAACACATGTCTCCATAATATCGTGCTTTCTTTGATGCCTCGCGCCCGCGCGCCGATGACGTAATCCTGATTCAGCTCTTCCAGTACGGCAGTGCGCACCTGCCTGGTATATTTTCCCACCATGGCAAACGCCAACGTCAGAGCCGGAAGAATGATTTGTTTCCATCCCCCTCCGGAGGATACAACCGGCAAAATTTTCAGCTGAATGGCAAAAAAATACAGCAAAAGCATGCCCACCCAGAAATTCGGCATGGACACGCCCAAAAAAGTAAACAGCCGCACCAGATAATCAATCGCTTTGCCATGGTATACAGCGGAAAGCATTCCAAACGGCACCGCTATCGCCAGCATGATCACCAGGGAAGTAAGCGCAAGCTTCAGCGTCGGCCAGAGCCGCGAGGACAGCAGCTGCAGCACCGGCTTATGCATGGAGTAGGAAGTGCCAAAATCCCCATGCAGACATCCGGTCAGCCAGTTCCAGTACTGAACGAGAAATGGATCGTTCAGCCCCAGTTCTTCCCTGGTCGCCTCCAAGACCGCTTCACTCGGCATGGAGCCGCTGGCGGAATACATCGCGGTAACCGGATCGCCCGGCGACAGATAGGTCAGAATAAATGTAAAGAAACTGATCCCAAACAGAACGATTACCATCTGAAGGAGCCGTTTCCCCAATGCCCTGATTTGCGCGGCAAATCGAGGACGGTACCATGATTTTTCATGGCATGGCTCATTCCTTTGTCTTGCACTCATAGCTTCCTCCAGCAGTAAAAAATGACGTACAGGTCACACCTTGACAGGATTTACGTTATTTTCACCCCTACAGGTGTGACCAGTAACAAAATAGCACTGCAAATCGACCTGGGAATGTGCTTACCCCCTGTCACTCCGTCATCGCCACATCCGCTGTGATCCAGTAGTAATCCGCCGGTGTGCATTCCAGACCGCTTACCGTATTCTTCGCTGCTATGTAAATCGTCGGGTAGCTGTAGAACGCGCAGCATGCGTCATCCATCAGAATCTGGGAAATCTCCCGCTCGATTTCCACACGTTCTTCCGTATCAAATACGTTCTCAAGGGATGTAATCAGCGCGTCCACTTCCTCGTTTGCATAACCATACGCATTGTAAACCGCGTCACTCTTGAAAAACTGCTGAAGGAATACGGCCGCATCGCCGGAATGGAAGCCGCTGCTGTTAAAAATGCAGATGTCATAGCTGCCGTCCTGGATGGTTCCCGCCCAAAGATCCTGCACATAATTGATGTTGATCTTTATACCAAGCGTACTCGCCGCATACTGGAGCGCCTCACAGATAATCGGCAGCTCTGCTCTTGTCGTGTAGGAGTAAATTTCCAGGACAACCGACGTGCCGTCTGCTGTCTCAATAATCCCGTCTCCGTCAGTGTCCGCATATCCGGCCTCCGCAAGAACAGCCGCCGCGTCTTCGATATCATAAGAATAAGGATTTTCCAGATCGTTTACACCGAGCGCTTCGGATGCAAACGGCGTATTGCCCGCCTGGAACATCCCGTTCAGCTGCACCTCGCAGATCGTCTCCATATCCAGACATTCCAGCAGAGCGATGCGCAACGATTTGTCCGCAAGTAAGCCATTCTGATTCATCAGACCCCAGTCCGTGCGCAAACCGTTACACTGTTCCAGAATGTAATTGTCATCCTCCATATAAGCGGCCGCGTCCGATGTGCTAAGGCCATAGCAGGCGTCCAGCTCCCCCGCCTGGAAAGAAAGATTCATAACCGACGGATCCTGGAACTGCAGGAATTCAATGGAATCCAGCTGCGGCTCTCCATCCCAGTAGTTCTCATTTTTCACTACATTCAATGTCATGGAAATCTGGTCGTTGCTCTCAATCACGTACGGTCCGGTGCAGATCGGGCCTTCATCCGCCAGATTGGTCAGATCCACGGTCGTGTCAAAAATCACAAAAAACGGATCGGCAAGCATACCCGGAAGCGTCGGCGCGGGCTCTGCCGTCGTGATAGTCAGTGTCTGTCCGTCCGCTGTCATAGAATCCAGTGAGAAAAAGTCCGCCGCACGCGCGGAATTGTCAAAGTCATACTGAATCGACGCCATCGCCAGCTCTGCCGTCAGCTTCGTCCCGTTTGAGAAACAAACCTCTTCCTTAATCGTGAAGGTCCACGTCAGGCCATCCTCTGAAACAGAATAGTCGTCCTCGACCAGCCAACCGACGGTATTCATAGAGGAATCCAGTTTCGTCAGCGTCTCGCCAACGCCCGCGCGCTCAATCATCCAGCCGTCATATTCATTACTCGGGTCGAGGGAGCTGTATGTCTGGGTCTGTCCGAATACCATATGCCCGGACGCCTGTGATACCAGTGTCGCTCCTGCGTTAAGCACTGTAATCAGCGCACCCGTGATAAGCAGCTTAGTAAACAATCTCTTTTTCATTCTTGCCTCCTGAAGGGTTCGTACTGTTCATTTATTCTTACTAAACTTCATGCTCTCAGCCGTGCAGACAAGGCATGAGCCCAAACGACTGATGACACTTTCATAATAAATGATTATAAACCCCATTTCCTTTGAAGCAAGCCCCACCGGGGGTTATCCGGCTATTCGTATTTGATATAGAGATCTATGTTTTGTAGGAATAGAAAAACCAGCCCGTCTCAGACTGGTTTTTCTATTCCCGCATCCAGAATCATCTTCACGTAATCCACAAACATTGCCACACCTTCCGGAAGCGCCTCACCCCGGCGTTTTACAAAACCAAATATAATCTGATCTTCCTTTAACCCCGTCATCCGGCTCGCAGTCAGCTCCGACGGTTTTTCCTGCGTCAGCCAGGCAGCACTGATATTTGACAAATCACTTTGCTGCAATAGCCTTGTCATGATATATTCGCTGTTCGTTGTCACTACGGTTTCCGCATTCTCCGTGGAATGTCCGCTTGCATCTATAATATCCCAATAATTGTCCGGGGAAAACTCATCCGGAAACCTCTGGACCAGACGCAAAGCAGACAATCCCGTATCCTGTTTTTGTATATTTTCAGAGTTATTCTTTTCCCCTGAAAAAAGAGCCACGTATGTTTCCGCCAGAGGAGTAAACTCCAGATAATTCCGGCTCAGATAATACTCGAAAGCTGCCTTCTGATTTTTGATCACATACACGAATCCTGCGTCGTCTTTTCTGTCTTCCACTCTCTGCACGATCTCGCGTGTTCCCGTCGTATAAATCTGATAATGCAAATCTTCCTCCTGATGTTCTGTATAAAACGCCAGAAAAGCATCCGCAAACCAGGAACTCGGATTATTCGACATACGCAGCGTTTCTGTCGTCTGTTTTGCATGGACATCCTGTATTTTGTCCAGATTCTCCAGTATGTCTTTCGCATAGCGGTAGGCAGACTCCCCTTCCCTCGTCAGGGACATCCCCTTCGCGTATCGGCTAAACAGCTGTACGCCAAGTGCTTCCTCCATCGTTTTAATCGCCTTGCTTACACTCGGCTGCGACATATGCAATACTTCGGCTGCTTTGGTAACCGAACCGGTCTGCGCGCAGGCCACAAGGCATTCAATCTGTTTTAAATCCACGAATCTTTTATAATCCATTCTATATTATCTCCGGATAATCGTCTCACTTATAACCAAAGGTTTCCATATTCTATCTGTACTTTTATGAAGCATCATAACACGGCGGCAGCCGGAAAATACCTCTCGCTGCCCTGCGCATCAAAAAACAGAGGACAGTTCCCTGATACAGTCTGTCCCCTGTTCTTCATAGCGCATTTACATTTGTTTAATCCGCTCCAGTGCGGCTACACTATTCTCATAGGTGCCGAACGCAGTCAGCCGGAAGTATCCTTCTCCGCTCGGTCCAAAACCGGATCCCGGTGTGCCGACAACGTTTGCCTTCTCCAGCAGATAATCAAAGAACTCCCAGGATGTCATCCCATCCGGCGTCTTGAGCCAGATATACGGCGCGTTGACGCCGCCGGAAACGGTATAGCCAGCCTCCTGAAGGCCTTCCTTAATAACCTTCGCATTATTCATGTAATAAGCCACCTGCTTCGCGAGCTGCACCTTACCTTCCGGTGAGTAGACGGCCTCACCCGCGCGCTGCTGAATGTAGGGCGCTCCGTTGTATTTCGTGCCGTGGCGGCGTGCCCAGAGGGAATGCAGCATCACATCACCGCACTTCAAATCCTTCGGGATAACGGTATACCCAAGCCGGGTGCCTGTAAAGCCCGCGTTTTTCGAGAAAGATTTCAGCTCAATCGCGCAGGTACGTGCGCCCTCGCACTCGAAAATGGTGTGCGGCACATCCTCCTCAGAAATATAAGCCTCATATGCCGCGTCATAGATAATGACCGCGCCGACCCGGTTCGCGTAATCCACCCACTCCTGCAGCTGCGCCTTTGTAATGGTCGCGCCAGTCGGGTTGTTCGGGAAACACAGATAGATGATGTCCGGGGTCTCCTTTGGAAGCTCCGGAGAGAAATTGTTTGCCTCGGTACACGGCATATAAATTACGTCGCTCCACATCTCCGTTTTCGGATCATAGGTGCCGGTACGGCCAGCCATTACGTTCGTATCGACATAAACCGGATAGACCGGGTCGCAGACAGCGATTTTATTGTCTACGCTGAAAATCTCCTGAATATTGCCGGAGTCGCACTTCGCGCCATCCGAAACAAATATCTCATCCGCCGCAATATCACAGCCGCGGTCCGCGTAATCATTTTTCGCGATCGCCGTGCGCAGGAACTCATAGCCGAGATCCGGTGCGTAGCCATGGAAAGTCTCTGCTTTTCCCATCTCATCCACTGCGCCGTGCAGCGCGTCAATGATGGCCGGGGCAAGCGGCTGCGTCACATCGCCGATCCCGAGGCGAATCACCGTTTTATCCGGGTTCGCCGCCTGGAATGCGCTGACCTTCTTCGCAATTGTCGAGAAAAGATAGCTGCCGGGAAGTTTTAAGTAGTTGTCATTGATCTTGAACATAGTAGCCTCCTAAGTCTTATGGATTTAATTTTTATGATAATTCCGAACAGCAGATTGCTTTTTATTGCTGTTCGGAATAGTTCCTCTATTCCCGTAAAGCGGGTATGTGAATTTAAAGAATCATTTCCCCATCAAATACCGTTGTCGCCGGTCCGGTCATATAGACCGTATTCTGCTCCCGATCCCACGTAATCCGCAGATCTCCTCCGCGAAGCTTCACGGTCACCTCATTGTCCGTCCATTTATTTAAAGTGCATGCCACTGCTACCGCGCAGGCGCCTGTACCGCAGGCCAGGGTCTCGCCGGAGCCGCGCTCCCAGACGCGCATCTGTACTGTATGACGGTCAATCACCTTTATAAATTCTGTATTCACCCGATCCGGAAAAGCCGGATGCGTCTCAAAAAGCGGTCCGATCTTCTCAATTTCCAGGGCATCCACGTCTTCAACAGGGACGATACAGTGCGGGTTTCCCATGGAAACACAGGTGACGGCGTATGTTTTAGAATCAACCAGCATTTCTCTGCTGATAATCGGCCTGGCAGCCATCCGTGTATCGTCTTCTGATGAAATAACAGAAAGCGGATGGAAAACCGAACTGTCCACCGGAATCTGCACAGGCTCCAGAATCGGAGCGCCCATATCCACGCGAACCAGGCTGACCTTCCCCCGCGCATTCGCGCAATCCGGATCCTGCCGAGACTGCTCTATCGTCAAATCCAGATATTTGATCCCGCTGGCAGTCTCCACACTAATCTGTTTCTTATCGGTCAGGCCATAATCATAGACATACTTCGCCACACAGCGGATGCCATTGCCGCACATCGCACCTAGAGAACCATCCGCATTATACATCTCCATCTGAAAATCCGCCCTGTCAGACGGTTTGATCAGAATCAGGCCGTCTGAACCGATCCCAAAATGGCGGTCACTGACCCGAATAGCAACTTGCGGAGGATTCTCAACAATTTCCTGAAAGCAATTAACATACACGTAATCATTTCCTATGCCATGCATTTTCGTGAATTTCATTTTCATTCTCCTGCTCTTGACTACAGTTTCTCCAAAGAAATCCGCAGCCGCTAAGCCGCCTTTGCATAATCCATAATAAAAATCTTACTTGCAATCTTTTCCAGGCTTTCCAAAATGTCATCAATCTTTTCCAATACAGAAGCTGAAAACAATTCCTCTCCACATTGTTTGCATTTCAGACAAGGAACATTTTCAATAATCACATAACAACTACTCATTTGTGCAAAATACGTGGTAATTGCACTTTCCATTTCCCCATCCTTACAAATCAGACATTTCATCTAAGTCACTCCTTCCTGATTTTTAAATCAGCATCCCATCTTTCCGGATCCGGAAAATAAGCAGTTATAATTCTGCTTCCTGTTCCTTCATCACTCATAACAACATGAATCATACCCTGTCCTTCCGTTTCACCACATATAAGGCAGCTTGGAAACGGAAAATCATCCGGATATTGCTCTATTATTATGTCTTTCTTAACAGCTTTTCGTATATCTGTTATTCTTTTTCTTCTCTGTCGGCAGCGTTCTGAAGCATGTTGTGTCGCAAAAACTTTATCCTGTTGATAATATGTCTGTAACTTTTCAATAGAAATCAATTCTCCCATCCTCCCCGCACTCACATTCATTGCCAGAGCATTTCTTCCTACCGCATCAGCGCAAACAGCATCTGTGCGGTCTCTACCATATTGGTGCCGCTGTCCATGCTCGTCTTTTGCAGGTAATGGTGCGCTTCTTCTTCTGTCATGCCATTGCGCTCCATCAGGAGAGATTTCGCCTCCTCGATCAGCTTTTTTTCTTCCTCACTGCGCTGCGGCGCCATCGAGCGTTTCCGCCGCCTGCGCCGCTCCATCTGGGCGATCACGGTCTCCAGAGAATCCAGCAGGTCATTTACGTGAAACGGCATGGTTACGCAGAGGACGCCATCAGATATTCCCTCACTGACTGCCCGCGCGGACGCGACAAGGAGCATTCCAAAAGAAGACGGCATATCCTCAAAAAGCTCAGAATAGACCATATCCGCAAACTTGTAGCCGCAGACAATCACTCCGGAGCCCAGCCGATCCGCCGCCGAGAGCGCCTGTGCGCCGCTCGTACAGACCGCGCGAACCCCATATCCGCTGCGGATCAGCAGATTCCGGACACTTTTCGCATCTTCGGGTTTGGGAAATACTACCACTATATTTACATTCGTCATGTGTATCCTCCTGCCATACTAGCTCACACCTCGCCGGATGCCTCCCAATGTATCAGGGTCGGGCAAATCCTAAGCGTCATGTGCATTGAAGCTTCTCTCTTATGGCAGAGACATCAGACTCTCGCAAGATAGCGTTTCAGCTCCCACTCACTCACGCTTGCCTGGTATTCTTCCCACTCTTCTTTTTTCGCTTTAATATAACGCTTTGTCACGTGCTCGCCGAGAACGCCGCAGATAAAGGTATCCGCTTCCAGCGCTTCCACCGCTTCCAGCAGCGTGACCGGCAGACGCTCCACCCCTTTTGCTTTCAGGTCTTCTGCGGTCAGCGCGTGGAGATTCTCATCGATGCTCTCCGGCGGGGTAATCTGATTGCGGATGCCGTCCAGTCCGGCCGACATGCAGGCCGCAAGCGCCAGGTACGGATTGCTCGCGCCATCCGGGCTCCTCAGCTCGATACGCTTCGTACCATTTCCCATAATCGGAATGCGGATCAGCGGAATCCGGTTTTTCGCCGACCACGCCACATGCACCGGCGCCTCAAACCCCGGCACCAGTCTCTTATATGAATTGACGATCGGATTCGTCACCGCAGTCACCGCGCGGATATGCTTTAACAGGCCGCCGATAAACCAGCGCCCCTCCTGACTTAAATGAATCGGATCCGTCTCATCGTAGAAAACATTTTTCCCTTCGTGTGTCAAAGACATATTGATATGCATCCCGGAGCCATTCACGCCCGCAATCGGCTTCGGCATAAAGGAGGCATGCAGACCATGCCGTTTCGCAACAGTCTTCACCGCAAGACGGAAGGTCATGATGCCGTCCGCGGAACGCAGCGCCTCGTCGTAGCGCAGATCAATCTCATGCTGCGCCGGAGCCGCCTCGTGGTGAGAGGATTCAACCACATACCCCATATCCTCCATGGTCAGAATCATATCTCTTCTGGCGTTTTCTCCCAGGTCAATCGGCGCAATATCAAAATACCCTGCCTGCTCATGCGTCACCGTCGTCGGCCTGCCTTCATCATCCGTATGGAACAGGAAAAATTCACACTCCGGCCCTACTTCCAGCGTATAACCCATCTGCGCCGCTTCGGCAATCACCTTTTTCAGAATATACCGCGGATCCCCGCCAAATGGCGTCCCGTCCGCGTAGCAGATGT
>Ga0192278_1047_pt1 | contig 27304 bp, 25 predicted proteins | sample Koala_Koa24_K3_FD_131271 | JGI IMG/M metagenome (GOLD analysis project Ga0192278, IMG submission 131271) | Enriched cells from koala feces incubated with labeled cellulose particles, San Francisco Zoo, California, United States - Koala_Koa2-4_K3 ...
GTTTTCGACGCAGTATTCACGCTGTTTGTTTTAGCGTTTCAGTATTTTTATTACGGTTATCCGCGAAAGATGGATTTATCTGACGTTCAGATTGCCGATACGGAATCGTATAGGTATTTCATTGATTCAATATCAGATTCAAACACGCAGGGCGAGTATACATATGTCAGGGGATGGGTGCTGCACGAGGGCGAGGACTTAATTCATTTTAATACAGAGCTGGTTTTATACAGTGACGATCTGTCGGAAGCCTTTGTGTTCAGGACGAAAATGCAGAGCAGAACAGATGTTACAACACATTTTGATGATGGATATGACTATAATTCATCGGGATTTGTGGTAAACATAAAAAACAGCTTGCTTGATGACGACACTGTTTGGTATATAGCTTTTCTCTACGATGATACTCAGGATGGTTCGGGTGAAAGACTGATAATTACAGATAAGGCTCTTATATGTGAGGATGATGAATTATGAGTGTAAAAGAGGTAGGCGGCAGGCTTAGAAACAGTGAAAATCCTAAATGGGCACACCATTTTGCGGTTTTCATGTTGGTGATAGTTGTTTATCACCTTGTGATGAACATTTACAGCGGTGACTCTATAACCATGTTTGCAGTGGAGAATACAAGTACATGGCCTTTACTGGTTGATACACTGAAAATGCGTTATCGAGAGGTAACAAGCAGAACGCTGATTGAGTTGTTCCTTTTCCCTTTATCCAATCACGTTATTCTGTGGAAGATTGCAAATATAGCGGTTTATGCCCTGTTGGTTTGGAGCCTTATGAGAATAACCGATTATAGGTATTCAAAATTAGTGTTCGGATTATGGTTGATATATCCGGTTTATGAAATGTCATCAGCTGGTTGGATCGCAACGTATATGAATTACTTATGGCCTCTCGCATTCGGTACATATGCCATGATTTCCCTGAAAAAGATTTATTGCGGCGAAAGGGTGTATGCCTTTGAGTGGGTTACATTTCTACTTGCATTCTTATTTGCGGGGAATGTGGAGCAAATGAACGTCCTTATTTTATGCGTTCTAATTTATTTTGGGATTGATTATTATATTATCGGGAAAAGGAAAGACAGAATTTGGTTTTTTCTACTTGCAGCGACCATTACTGCAGCAAATCTGATTTATATTATAGTTTGTCCAGGCAGGGTGAATCGTGCTTGGTTTGAGGTTAGGTGGATGCATGATTATGGCACATTAAGCATTATAGATAAGGGTGTGCTTGGAGTTAATGATACGGTATATAAACTCCTTGTTAATCCGATTTTTCTTTTATTTGTTATCGCTCTGTTTATCTTGGGGATTTTGGATTATATCTATAAAAAACCGCAGCAAAGGAACCTAATAGGTAAGATTATCCGACTTTCATATATATTCCCATTAGTATGTACGTTCATACTGATTGGTATACGAATATTTGGCAGCTCCGGTTTTAGCGGTTCATCGGTCTTAACGACAAATGTAATAAATTTATTTTCTTCAAATACAAATAAGGTAGACGGTGTTACTTGGATTAACATTTCGTATTATACTCCGTTCATAGTAAATATGGCAATGTTAATTTCGATTATCGTTGCACTGCTTAATTTATTCGATGATGAGCGGAAGAATATCAGATTGGTGAGTATGTTTTTCATAGGACTTATCACGCATGTTATGATGGGCTTATCACCTACGCTATATGCCAGCAATCTGCGCATGTTTATATTTTTCAATGCAATGATGATATATGTTTTAATTCTTATGTACGATTACAGCAGGGAGCTTCGTAAGAATGTTCATCCCTATATAACAAAGAGTTGTTCCTGCATTTATTCAGCGTGTGTAGTTCTATCGGTGGTGATGGGAGTGATCAACGCGGCATTTAAGGCATAACGTAATGAATGAAAAAAATTCGGTTAATTTAATAATATAAAATCAGGCTCGGACAGCAGGGTAATTCTGATGTACGAGCCGATTTATGATTTTGAACTAAATATTTAGTCAATAATTCACACACTCCTATTGAAAAAAGCAAATGAAAATGGTATAATAGTAAAAAAGGCACTCCACGGTTTGTAAAGGGTTGTGAACCTGCGGAATACCGAATGAAAGGAAGATGTCAAATGGCAAAAAGAAGAATCGGAATCCTGACCAGCGGCGGAGATTGCCCCGGCCTTAACGCTACTATCAGAGGCGTGGCTAAGGCAGTGTATGAACGCATGGGCGTTGAAAATGTCGAGATAATCGGTGTTCAGAACGGTTATTACGGTCTTATCAACAATATGGCAAGAGAAATGGATCCCTCGGAGTTTTCGGGGATACTCACAAGAGGCGGCACTATACTCGGCACAAAAAGACAGCCCTTTAAGATGATTTCCAACATCGGCGAGGATAATGTTGATAAAGTGAAGCAGATGAAGGACACCTACAAAAAGCAAAAGCTGGACTGTCTGCTGACCTTAGGCGGAAACGGTACTCATAAAACCGCTAATCTGCTTTCACAGGAGGGTCTTAATGTAATAGGTCTGCCGAAAACCATTGACAATGATATCTACGGCACGGACGTTACATTCGGATTTCATACCGCCGTTGATGTGGCTACCGATGTTATAGACAGGCTTCATACCACAGCCGCATCTCACAGCCGTATTCTTATGGTGGAGATTATGGGCAATAAGGCAGGCTGGCTTACCCTTTATTCGGGCATTGCAGGCGGTGCGGATGCAATTATTATCCCGGAAATTCCTTACGATATCGATAAAATCTGTGACGCTATGAAGAAACGTGCAAACAGCGGTCATTCTTTCTCGATTGTTGCCGTTGCGGAGGGCGCATTTGATGTGAACGAGGCTAAGATGAAGAAAAAGGAGCGGGCAAAGGCAAGAGAGGAAGCGGGAATAAAGACCGCTACCAACCGCATTGCCGCTCAGATAGAGAGCGCAACGGGAATTGAAACAAGAGTATGCGTTCCCGGTCATATGCTCAGAGGCGGCAGTCCGTCGGCATACGACAGAATACTTGCCACAAAGTTCGGTGTACGTGCCGCACAGCTTATTGCAGAGGAAAAGTATGGCTATTCCGTTGCACTTATCAACTCGAAAATCGGCGAAAATCCCCTTATTGACGTTGCGGGCAAAACTAAGTTCATTGACCCCGATGATAACTATGTTAAGACCGCTAAGAGCATAGGAGTATGCTTTGGGGATTAAACGGTAAATATATATTAATTGGAAACGTTATTTGCTCAGCGGACAGGCTTTGCTCGCTGTGCAAATTTGTACGGGTGTGAAAAATTTCCCCGAAAGAATAATTTTTACCGCCGCCCACTTGCAAAACTGTCCGAAAAGTATATAATAGTGTAAAACCTATGATTGGAGGCTTGATTTTCTTGAAAAGAAAAAGCAAAAGCAAAGCAGAATCAGCGTATATGGAGCATAGCAAAAAGGTTGTAGTAACCGCGTTTCCCGTGATTTGCGCCCTTACGGTATTTCTGGCATCGGCACTCTATATCGCCTACAGAATGGTAAGCGATTACAACTATAATGAACGCTGGAAGGATTATGACGAGTGCGGTCTTGGCTAAGCCCGCTGCGGAGCTGCTGATATGATAATTTATAATGCTAAAATCTATCCTATGGACGGAGATATTATCCCTCGTGGATATGTTCGCACGGAAAACGGGAAAATTGCCGAGGTGGCGCACGGTACACCGAAAAGCGTTTCTCCCGAGGATATAGACGCGCAGGGAATGATACTTATGCCCGGGCTGGTGGATATCCACACCCATATGGGCTTTATCGGCGACGGCGCGGGGGAGGAATGTACCGATGTAAATGAGGGCAGCGACCCCATTACACCTCAGCTTCGTGCCATAGACGGGCTTAATTTCCGTGACGGCTATTTCGCCGACGCGGTAAAAACGGGAGTTACTTCGGTTGTTGCGGGAGTAGGCTCGCTTAATCCCATCGGAGGCGATATGATTGCTCTTAAAACCTCCGCCGACTGTTTGGACAGTGCCGTCATAAGGACTGTGGGGATAAAGTTCGCTTTCGGCGAAAATCCCAAGTCCCGTTATTCGGAAAATGACGATCCGCCCCAGACAAGAATGGCGACCGCCGCTCTTATCCGTGAGGCTCTTTACAAGGCAAAGCGCTATATGCAGGACAGGCAGGCTGCGGAAAATGACCCGGAGCTTTCTTTGCCCGAATATGATATAAAGTGCGAGGCACTTATACCGCTGCTTAAGGGCGAGGTTAAGGCGCATATGCATTGTCACCGTGCGGATGATATAATGACGGCGCTGCGCATATGTGACGAGTTTTCCTTGAAGCCCCTGCTTGTTCACTGCACGGAGGGCTATCTCATAGGGGATATACTTGCAAAGCGGGGCGCAGAGGTGGTTGTGGGACCGATTATTTCCGACAGGGGTAAGCCGGAGCTTGCAAACCTTACCCCTGAAAATGCGGCAAGGCTCTTTGCCGCAGGAATAAGACCCGCAATATGCACCGATCACCCAGAGGTTCCCATAAACTATCTGTCCCTGTCGGCTGCCATATGCGCAAAGCACGGACTGCCGAGAGAAGCGGCGCTAAGCGCCATAACCTCACGAGCGGCGGAGATAGGCTCTGTTTCCGACAGAGTGGGTACGCTTACGGTGGGGAAGGATGCGGATATGATACTTATTGACTCCGACCCCCTTGATGTCTTTTCAAATGTTGTCATGACAGTAATTGACGGAAAAATTGTATATGGAAAGGTATGAAAATGATGAAGAAAACATCTTTTAAAAGAAGTCTTGTCCTTATAGCTGCTGCGGCAATGTGTCTTTCGGCGTTGACGGCTTGTTCCGATTCCTCCTCGGAGGGAGAAGATACCGCAAGCGAGGGTGATGCCGTTCAGACCGAGCAGGAGAACGCTGCCGAAACCGAAGAGGAAAGCAAAACACCCTTGGGAATCTACGGCGATATACGCACGGAGTACAACGAAAATCTGGATTTGAGCGATTATCCCCTCACCGAAAACAATGTTCCCGATGACTACACCCTTACTGTGGAATGTGAAACGGCAGCGCTGGAGGGTAATGCCAAGGTGTCGGACAACGAGCTTGCTTCAGGCGGTCAGTATGTATCGGGTGTGAATGTGGACGGGGATAAAATGACCGTCACCGTAGATGTGGAATACACGGGATTTTATAACCTTAACTTCCGCACAAAGGGCAGCTCCGACGACAGGGTAAACTATGTCTTTGTGGACGGCGAACAGATCGGAGATATAACCAACAACGGTCTTGACGAGTTTACCGATTGTATTCTCTCCAATATTTATCTTGAAGAGGGTACACGGGAGATAGCGGTAACACCTTATTGGGGATATGTGGATTACGACTGCATTATTCTGACAAAATCCACAGCCGTAATCGAAGAAACCTACAACGTTACATCGGGTCTTACCAACGAGAATGCCAGTGAAAACACCGTCCGCCTTTACAACTTCCTCTGCGATATTTACGGTAAATATTCCCTTGCGGGTCAGTATGCCGACGAGGGCAGAGCCTCCAGCGAATACGAGAAAATACTTGCGGCTACAGGTAAATCCTTTGCAGTACTGGGACTTGACGTAAGCGGCTACAGCTTAGGCTCGCAGGCACACGGCACTACATCCTCAACCATAGAATACGCTTATGACTGGTATGTAAATGCCGGAGGAATAGTACAATTCTGCTGGCACTGGACAACCCCCGAGGCATATGCAAAAAATGACAGCGAAAATCCTTGGTACAGCTCCTTCTATAAGGAAGGCTCCAACCTTGATTTGGATAAGGCTATGAACGGCGAGGACGATGAGGCATATCAGCTCCTTATGGACGATATAGACAATATGGCTGAACAGCTGAAAAGGCTTGCCGATGAGGATGTGCCTATTCTTTGGCGGCCTCTCCACGAGGCATCGGGCGGCTGGTTCTGGTGGGGCGACTGCGAGCCTGAAAGCTATATCAAGCTGTGGAATGTAATGTACGATAAGATGACCAATGAGCATGGACTCAATAACCTTATTTGGGTATGGAACGGACAGGATCCCGATTGGTACCCCGGAGATGAAACCGTTGACATTTGCGGCTGGGATATATATGCAGGTGAGCAGGTAGATACCTCACAGAGCGGACGTTTCGGTGATATGGCGACAAATTACGGTGAAAAGACCAAGCTTATCGCCCTGACCGAAAACGGCTGCGTAATGGATCCCGACAAGGTATTCAGGGATAATTCACGTTGGCTTTTCTGGGGCACATGGTCGGATCCCTTTACTATGAAGCTGGGCGTTGTACTCAATGACGAATATACCACAACCGAGCTGCTTATAAAGGCATACAATCACGAAAGAGTGCTTACCCTTGATGAGCTGCCGAATCTGACAACCTATGAAAAGGCTGAATAAGGGGGGACAGCGGACAGTGAATTCCATAACAAAAGCCCTCACCGCCATAGTCATAGCCGCATTTGAGCAATGCGGCTATGACCCTGCATTGGGTGAGGTTACGCCCTCGGACAGACCAGATATATGCCAGTTTCAGTGCAACGGCGCGTTTGCAGGTGCAAAGCTATACAGAAAAGCACCCTTTATGATAGCGGAGGAGGTTGCCGCCCTTTTGAGGGAAAAATCGGAGTTTTCCTCGGCAGAGGTGGTAAAGCCGGGATTTATCAACCTTATACTTACCGATGAATATATATTGTCGGTGGTTAAGGAAATAGCCGCAGACGAACACGCAGGTATTCCCCAAGCGGAAAATCCTCAGACCATAGTTATAGACTATGGCGGACCTAACGTGGCAAAGCCGCTCCATATTGGGCATTTGCGTTCGGCTATAATAGGTCAGGCAATGAAAAATTTAGCCCGTGCCTGCGGTCACAAGGTTTATTCCGATGTTCACTTGGGTGACTGGGGACTGCAGATAGGTCTTGTTATAGCGGAGCTTAACGAGCGTTTCCCCGAAAGGCGCTGCTTTGCGGCTGATTTTGATCCCGAAAGGGACAGTGTAGAGCCGCTTTCTGCCGAGCTTCTTTGCGAGGTATATCCCTTTGCAAGCAATAAAAGCAAGGAGGATGAAGCCTTTAAGGAAAAGGCGCATATTGCCACATACGAGCTGCAAAACGGCAGAGCGGGGTACACCGCTCTTTGGAAAGAGATACTCAGAGTTTCCGTGGCTGACCTTAAAGAGAACTATTCAAGGCTGGGCGTAGACTTCGACTATTGGTACGGGGAAAGCGATGCGGATAAATATATCCCCGAGCTTATGAAAATCCTTGAGGAAAAGGGACTTTCCTATGAAAGTGACGGTGCGCTTGTGGTGGACGTTCAGCAAGAGGACGACAAAGCACCCATACCGCCCGCTATTGTAAGAAAGTCGGATAATTCCAGTATTTACGCAACCACGGATTTGGCAACCATTATTCAGCGGGAAAGGGATTTTAAACCCGACAAGATATGGTATGTGGTGGATAAAAGACAGGAGCTGCATTTCACGCAGGTATTCCGCTGCGCCAAGAGGGCTCAGCTTGTCCCGCAGGAAACCGAACTGGAGCTGCTGGGCTTCGGAACGATGAACGGCAGTGACGGAAAGCCCTATAAAACCAGAGATGGCGGAGTTATGAGGCTCAGCGACCTTATCGAAACTGTTACGGAGTCATCGGAAAAGCGGCTTGAGTCGTCCGCCTTTGTGTCGGAGGAAAATCGTTCGGAGTATGCCCGCAAGCTGGGAATGGCTGCCCTTAAATTCGGAGATTTGATAAATCACCGTGCCAAGGATTATATATTCGACATAGATAAATTTCTTTCCGCCGAGGGCAAAACAGGGATATATATTCTCTACACAATTTCCCGAATAAATTCGATTATGAATAAAGCGGAGGGATTAAAACCCGAATTCAGGGGGATATATACCGATGCAGAGCGGGAAATAATGCTAAGGCTGCTGATGACAGGAGATGCTTTCCGACTTGCCATGAGTGAAAAAGCGCCAAACTATGTGTGTGAAAACGCATATCAGCTGGCAGTAGCCTTTTCAAGGTTCTACCACGAAAACAGAATCCTTGACGAAGAGGACGAGGATAAAAAGCTCAGCTGGCTTGCCCTTTCTCTTACGGTAAAGAGGGTAATAACCGCACATCTTGATGTACTGGGCATAGAAACCGTAGAAAATATGTAATTTGCAAAGAATAAGCCCACGGGGAATCTTGGAATCTTCCCGTGGGGCTTATTGTTATTTAAATTGGTTTATAAAAGGTCGGAAGCTCACAGCGTTCGGGCAAATCCATTGAGTAAAATTCATCAACGGTGTATTTTTTATGAGTATCATGTGCCATTTTCATTACCCCGCCATACCCAATTTTTTCAAATTCTCATCTGTGGAAAAACCGGATACGTTGTAGAGTATCAGAACACTGTCATAGTCCTCGGTATCGATTACACTGTCAAGGGGCAGTTGTATGTAACGCAGGTCAATAAGCGTTATTTCCGAATAGTGCGACAGCAGCAGGGGAACATAGCTGTTGGCGTAGCTGTCCTTTATAATAAGCAGCTTGCCGCCGATATAGCCGGTATTTATTGTAACTATGGGCTGATTTGAACCGAGGAATACCGAATATTTATCCTTTACGGAGAGGTAATCCCGAAAATATATGCTGTCATATATCTCCGGTTCCGAATCAACCGAGGTATAAACCTCAACAGTTAAATCGTTTTCCGATTGGGGAAGGTGCCAAAGATCTATACTGTCGCTCTCTATTCCCTCGTAAAGCACCTTTGAGTAAAATGTTCCGTTAAAAGCGCCCTCCGTGTGTTCGATATCAAAGGCGGTTTCGTCAAGAGGCTCATATCCCATTTTTCGACCGACAGCGGAGTAAGCGGTATATGCCCCCAAGGTTGTCCAGTGGTGGTCGGTGCGGTAATAAATGTAGTTATCCCGCTGTGACATCATTGCACTGTAAACATCAAGAAATTCCACACTGTCCCCAAGGTCATCCTTTACCCTGTCCATAAAAGCCCGCTGATCGAGATTTGGTGCATTTTTTGGCAGCTCGTCACTGTAAATTTCCACGGAGGTTGGAACAAGCATAAGGTAAACAGGCGCATCAAGGGCTTCGGAAAAGCTGCGTATACCGTCAAGATTTTTTTGGAGAATTGTTTCGTCCGCTTCCTCGACCCTTTTCACAATGCGGTTTTTCAGGATATATACTCCGTTTTGCTCACGCCGCCCCAAGGCAAGCTCTATAGTGGATTTGGCACGAACCCAGCTGTCATGCCATGCAAAATGATCCGCAACATAGTCCTCAATTCCGCTTGTTACCGTACCGTCAAAGTAATTTTCCCAAGTGATTTTGGGGAAATCGGCGAGATATTTGTTAGCGTTCTCCGAAAAGCTCTCCTTTTCGGAGAAAAATGTTACCGCCCCCAAAAAAATCAGCACGCCGAAAAAGAGCAGCACCGAAAGCAGGGCGGCACGGCTTATGAATTTTTTCTGCCCTGCGGCAAAGGTTTTGTTGTTTGCAACAATATCATCGTTATTATTCATAGCTTTTCACCAAAATCAGAACCTGAAATACATAAACGGGTTATAGGCGGCATCAGCCAGATAGCAGGTGCAGATGAGCAGAGCCGCCGTTTTCAGTGGAACGGAAACAGCCGCCGCACCCTTGGGATATTTCCTGCTGCAGTAATCTATAAGCCTTGAGCCAAGTCCCCCTGCCAAAAGCACGCAAGCTGCGATAAGGGGTATATTCTGCGAAATTACATACAGGGCATAGCCGCTGTTGGCAGCCGCACCGTTTCCCGCACCGAACATTGCCGCAAAGTAGCTTGCCGCATCGCCGATGGTGTCCGTATCGAACAGCACCCACCCGAATACCACAAGTACAAAGGTATATATTATTCTCGCAGGTGAGGGCAGCTTTTCAAGGATTTTCCCCCAGCCGATTCTTTCTATTATGACAAGAACACCGAAATACAGTCCCCACAGTACGAAATTCCAGCTTGCGCCGTGCCACAGTCCCGTCAGCGCCCATACTATGATAAGGTTGCGATAGGTTTTTAATGTGGAGCAGCGGCTGCCGCCTAAGGGTATGTAAACATAGGACTTGAACCAGCTTCCCATGGTTATATGCCATCTCCGCCAAAACTCGCTGATGCTTTGGGAAATATAGGGGTGGTCAAAGTTTTTCGGGAAATCAAATCCCAGCATTTTACCCAGTCCTATTGCCATATCCGAATAGCCTGAAAAGTCGTAGTAAATCTGGAATGTGAATGCAAGTATCCCCAGCCATGCCACGGAAGCGGAAATCTGACTGTAATCCATTGCCTTTATTTCCGTCCAGATCATGCCGATATTATTGGCAAGCAGAATTTTCTTTGAAAGACCTCGCACAAACATAGACACACCGCAGTTTATTTTGGAAAGATTTACAGTGCGCTCCTCAAGCTCATCGGCGACCTCGCTGTACCGCACAATAGGCCCCGCCACAATCTGCGGAAAAAGGGACACATAGGAGGCAAAGTTGATAAAGCTTTTCTGAACCTTGATTTTTTTAAGGTAAAGGTCAATGGTATAGGACATACTCTGAAAAGTGAAAAAGGAAATTCCGATAGGGAGATCCACCTGCTTTTCGTTCAGTCCGAAGTCAAAAAGGTCGTTAAGCAGCTTGTTAAGGCTTAGGACAGGATTGGTTATATCGCTGCCTATAAGCGCGTTTATATTGTCTGTGATAAAATCGCTGTATTTGAAAATCGCCAGCAGACCCACGTTCATGCAGACGGAAACCAGCAGGCATTTTTTCCGCTTTGAATTATCATCGTCCCACCTGTCCATAAGCCGCCCCGCAGTGTAGTCGATAGCCGTGGAAAGCAGCATTATGAAAACATAGAAAGGTTCGCCCCAGGCGTAGAAAATCAGTCCCGTTATGAAAATAAGTATGTTTCTGCCTTTGGTGGGGAGGAAGAAATATATCACCATTACTATGGGCAGAAAGTAATATAAAAAGGTAAGCTCCGAAAATACCATATAAATTAACCCCCATCTATCTCGGCGGTAAGACTTTTCAGCTCCTCGGCGGTTATCATGGTGTTAAGTATATCCACAATTGCGGAGGTGGTCATAAGTGACGGGAGATTAAGCCTTTCAAGCAACAGCTTTCGTTTCAAGGCACTTTTTACGTCGCCCGAGTACCCAAGCTCGTACATAAGCAGTCTGTCAATGCCGCCATGCTGTCTTTCCGATGTATCACAGGAAATAACCCCCGCTTTTTCAAAGGCTTCCGTCAGGGTTTTAACGTCCATGCCCTCAACACCCAGCTTTCCCTCCTTTGACGGGGAGCTTTTTCGCCGCTCCTTTCCGAAAATATCGGGGATATATACGTTGATTATCTTCCCATCGGGAATACAGCCCTTTATGTAGCTGCGTATCTTGAAACCTGCACTGTCGCTGTCCGTGAGGATAATAACTCCGTCAGACAGGGCATAGTGTCGGATAACGGACAGCTTATCCCTGTCCTTGAATATATGAAAGCCGTCGGTGCAGATTATAACAGCGTTTACCACCGCCGAAAGCTTGATTTTATCATATTTCCCCTCGACAATAACTGCCTCTTTCAAATTTATCATGCTTTAAGTCCTTGCCATTTTAACAATTGCCTCTTCGAGAAGTACGGAGGGTATTCCCCCGCCGGTCTTGAAGCGCATATCCGTTTCGGTGAGAATTTCCATGCAGCGGCGCAGTCTTACCGCAGAGGTTCTGCCTGCCGCCTTAAAGGCATTTTTCACACGAAATTCCAAGTTTTTCGCATAGCCGAAATCGTTCATAACATCTCCCACGGAATGCTTGCTGTCCAAAGCCAGCCTTGCACGGTATATGTCAATCATGCTGCCTGTCACCACATACAGCAGATATACAGGATCGCTTCTCATAGCGGTAAGCTCGCTGAGCAGCTTCATTGAAAGGGAAATGTTTCCCGCCGCCGCTGCGTCCGCAAGCTCATAGCCCTTTGCATCGGGGGTTTCGGGGGTCAGCAGATTCACGGTTTCAGTGGTAATATTCTTTCCTGCACAGTAGGCGCACAGCTTTTGAACCTCGCCCGCAATCATCAAAAAATCCCCGCAGCAGCGTTCAAACAGCATATCAGCCGCCGCCGAATCCACAGTGCAGCCCTCTTTGGAGCAAAGCCGAGAAATTTCCCGTATGGCATCGGATTTGGTTTTTGTGGGGAAAATGCATACCGTACCCGATTTTGATACGGCGTCAATAAGCTTTTTATTTTTGGCGGAGGGTGTCTTTTTGCCCTTGCACACATCTGCATTGGCGGTGTAAAACACCAGCACAGTGGTTTCGGGAAGATTTTTTATTGTTTCCGTAAGCTGTTTCATAGCCTTGTCGGGCAGCTTTTCCGTTTCAAGGTCAAGATCGCAGACGGTGACGCACAGCTTTTCCGCAAAAACAGGCAGACATTCGCAGGCATCGCAGAGAGCGGAAATATCAATGTCCTTGCCCTCAAAGCTGTGGAGATTAAAGTCACGGTCGTCCTTGGAAACGGTCTTTTCAACCAAAGATTTTTCTGTAATCTGAATGTCATAGAAGTCTGTTCCGTAAAGGTAGTACGCACCGGAAATATCGCCGCCTTTAATTCGGCGTTCAAGCTCCGATTGTGTAATTGCTCCCATGTAAACCTCCCTAACAACAAAAATAAAGGGCTACACCACACAAAGCATAGCCGCATTTGCTTTTTAATATTATACACCCTAAAATATGGGTATGTCAAGGGCTTGAGGGGGATTTTACACGGAAATTGATAATACAGCTTTCAACGGCATACGGAGCGGAGCATAAGGGTGACTAAGCGGCAGTGCTGTTTCCGTTGATATTCCTGCCGGTAAGGCTGTGGGAAATAATTATGTTGAGGAAAAGTGCTTGACAATTCGGGAAACAGTGGTATAATATAGAATATAAAATCCACCGGCATGAAAGTTGAAAGCCATAGAGGAGATAAGCAAGTGGAGCAGAAAATAATGTGTCCGCTAATTGATAGGCATATTTCAATTGACGAGTGCATGGAAAACCGAGAAATAAAAGAAAAAATTTATCCCGGAGGAATTTAAGGAAAAAGAGCAGTGGAAAGACATTTGCCAAAAATGCAAGTATTATGATTTTTAACGTATTCTGTTTACGGCTCTAAAGATTACGACCCGTCGCAGAACAAGAGTTATTTCACAGTTTCTTTTGAGGAATTGCAGAAGATTCTAAACGAGAACTATGGAACGGGGAAAGTTTCCATATACACCAATGGACAGATAAAGGAAATTTTAGACGTTAGTGAAAACATAGGCGTTGTAATTTCTCCAATTGGAGAAAACCTTGGAGGCACAAAAAAGATTAAAATCCATTATTCTAAAGGCAGAACACACATTGTACCAATGAAAGAGGATGATTAAATTATGGACTTAAAGCAATATTACAAGAAAAAAGTTAAGATAATTAACTCCAAAGGAGCACAGTATATCGGCACGGTTATCGGCTTTAGCTTTGCGAAAGATGACGAAAAAAACGAAGATGCAATTGATTTAGACTGTGGTTATGGTTTTTACACTTCCGACATCAAGTCAATAGAAATTTTAAGCGAATAACAAAAAAGGGCTATATTAAAGGGCTGAACGTAAAGACATATATATTGGCGGTACGGTAATAACCCCACCCGTCAAGCCCGAAATAACCATAGACGGAAAACGGTGATATATTATGAATAAAACAGAGTTGATAAAAACTCAAATAGCAGAAGGTGCAAGCATATTTGAGTTTGAATATAATGGGCTTGACGGCAACGTTGATTATTATTACATACAGGAAACAAAATCCATTGAAATTCTTTTGTGGTTTAATGGAGAAGAAATAACGGTATATGATATTGATTCTGCTATGAACACTAAATTTATCAACGGCAAATCGTTAGCGGAAGTAGCCGATGATATAAAAATTACAAGCTGATAACCTATCTGCAATTTAAAGTAGAACAAGCGTTTACACGGTCTAAATCGTGTAGACGCTTTTTGTGGCGAATTCCCGAAACAGCTCTTTCAATCCGCTTTTTAACAGCTTATCTTATGTTTTCAATAAAATAGGGGGATCTTTATGTGATCTGATCCCCCATTTATTTACCGAATTAAATTCCTATTGATCGCTGTCCTTGCTGCGGAAACCGCCGAAAGTGAACCTGCATTTACGGCAGACATCATTTTCCGTAGGCATAGAACATATTAAAGCCTTGACCGCTATTTTCCGCAAAGGAGATGCGTATATATCTTCCGCTGCCGTCTATCGCCTCAACAGTTTGGCTTTCCGCTTTATCGTTTTCCCACATATCAAGAGCAGTGCGCCAGCTTTCGCCATCGTCCGAAATCTCAACTGTAAATTTGTGTATCTCGCTGTTGTTCCAGCTGATTTCGATGCGTTCAAAATCGTACACATCACCCGTGTCAACATACCACCACGCATTACTGTCCTCACTGTCGGGACACCAGAATGTGCCCGGGTTACCATCGTTTCCGTATTTGGCTGTGCAGCTATCGGCATTGGAGGAGGAATATGCCGCCTTTTCCCTTGCTTTGTCCGACAACGTGCCCTCGGAGCGGTAAACCTCAAATTCGGCTATCGTAGGCCACATTCCGCCACTTGCGGAAATATCATATACACGCAGGTATCTGTATTTTCCGACTGCCGCTATCGAATAAACGCCGTTTTCTTCGTTATTTTCGGAATAATCGGCAAGGTCTGTCCAGCTTTCGTTATCGTTGGAGCCTTGCAGAATGAATTTGTACACAATGCCCGACTGCTTCTCGAAGATTATCGAAATCTCGGTGAAATCGGTTTCCTCGCCCATATCAATTGACCACCGGTGCGGAGCAGGCTGATTATTGTCAGCACACCACCAGGTGTTTGTGTTTCCGTCAACCGCAAGGTAGGCAAATTCTCTCCCATCGTTTTCGGTAGAGGCATAGGCTGTCTTTCCCGCTGCCAAATTCTCGCCTTTTTGTACAACAATAATTTCCTCTTCGGCTGAACCCGCATATTCATTGGTCGCTTTGTCGCAATCCTTTGCGTATTCGCAGCCTAAAAACGGTATTTCCAGCACACCGTCAGTAAGTCCGTTTGCCGATGCTGTGAGAATAACCTTTCCGTCATTTTCGTCGGCATCCGCACGCACCCATACGCCGATTTGTCCGCCCTTTGTATTTATGCTTTCATAACCGATAACATATCCGTTTTGCACGGTAAACGAAACCGGCTTATCCTCGTCAACAGTAACAGTGCCGTTTTTGTCCGTAATCTTGACCCACACCAGCTTTACATCACTGCCATTTGCACTAATCGGCACTTCGGATTCGGGTACAAGTTCGATTTTCTCGGCTGCTTCGGAGGCTTTTACGATATATTCGCACACGGTAGCGCCGTCTATGTATCCGACCGCTTTAAGCTCGGAGGCATTATTGTTTGCATCGGCAAATGTAAAGGGTGCGTGGGGAAGACTTTCGGTTGACAGCATTTTTCGGGAATTTGGACCGTAATACTCGCTGTCAGGGGTCTGCTTGCCAATGCTTACACCGTCCGCAAACAGCTCCACTTCATCGCAGTTGCTGAAAATTGTCATATCTTCGGGAGAATTGTCTGTAAGACTGTTTGCAATAAACACCATTGCTCCGCTGTCAATTCCGTATGCCGACAAATCTATATCAGCATCGCGCTGACTGCGGAAAAAGTATGCGGTGTACTTATCAATGCGGTACATATCGGTAACGCCGCAGTAGGTCATTCCCGAATCAAAGCCCGCATAATCATTATATGACCAAATTCCGTCAGCCACAAACCACGATTCATTCCTGCTTAAAATAGCCGACTCGATATGGTTTGCCGCTTGGGTAAGCATTGCATTGTCGCCATTTTCACGCGCCTGTCTGCTGGTAGATGTAGTGCCGCCGTAGTCCCAGTCGCCGTATTCATTGATGATTATGCCCTTGTTCGAGCTGTCCGCTTTATCTCTGACACCAATCTGCGCTGCGCCGAGATAAATATCGAACACATCGGTCAGCCAGCCCGCTGTCCACATACGGCTTATACCGTCGGCAGGGTATTCCTCATTTGCAATGCGCTGCACCTCTTCAGCCCATTCCTCGGTGTAATTGCTTTCGTTAAGACTGGTTTCCCAAGCGATAATACAAGGGTGATTGCGGGAATTGCGTATCATGGTGCGAAGCTCTTGGTAGGTGCTTTCCTTGAATGTATCCGAATCATTGAAATTCTGCCAGCCCGACATACAGTCAAGAACCAATACGCCGTATTTGTCACAGGCATCATAATAAGCATCGGAATGAGGATAATGCGACATTCTGATAAAATCAAAACTGTTTTCCTTTAGCCTTTTTATCTCCTCGTCAACCTCGTTGTCGGGAATTGCATTTCCCAGCACAAATATATCCGAGTGAAGATTTGCACCCTGTGCGGCAAATTTTTCGCCGTTAATATAAAGTCCGTCATGGGTCCATTCGACACTGCGTATTCCGTATGTGGTTTCAACGGTGTCAACAACTTCATTTTCACACAATACGGTGCATTTTACCGTATGCAGCTCGGGAGAATAAGGATGCCACAGCTTCGGCTGAGAAACAGTCAGCAGCTCATCAAAGGTATATGCGCCGCCCGCTTCGATTGAAGCAGTGGATTCTCCGCTTACCACCGTTTCTCCCTCGTATAAAACATCTGTCCTCAATGTAATTTCACAAGTATTGTCACTGTCGTTATGGACGTAGGTTTTTGCTCTTATATCCGCACTGTCGCTGCTTACTGACGGAGATGTAAGAAATATTCCTCCCCCTGCAATCACATCATCTTCAGCAGCGTTGCCAATATAAATATTATCGGTAATATCAAGGGTTACGTTTCTGTAAATACCGCCGAAATACTGGAAATCGGGATTTTGCTTGCCGGGAGTATATTCGGGGTTGGGTGTGCTGTCGGTTATAACAGCCAGAAGATTTTCGCCGTCCGTTTTCACTTTGTCGGAAATATCTACGCAAAAGGGTATATATCCGTTGTGATTTTCGGCTATAAGCTCTCCGTTGAGATATACCGAGCAGTTCTGCATTACTCCTTCAAAATTGAGCAAAATTCTCTTTCCTGCGTATGTTTCGTCAAGGGAAAACTGCTTTCTGTAGCAGCTTACGCCCAGATAGCCGTTTTTATCCTCCGCGGTATAAAGCGTGGTGTTATGGGGAAGATTAACCCATGTCCAGTCGCTGTCGTCATATTCCCGAGAAAAACAGCTTTCAGCCACGCCGCGATAATACTTCCAATTGCCGTTAAGACTTATTGTTTCCCGTACAATGTCGTTTGACGCTGCAACGATATTCTCCTGCATAATTTCATCACCCTGTTCCTGCTGACTGCCCCCGCTGCCACTTGCACAGCCCGTAAGCAAAATTGCTGCCGCAGTAACCATAGCGGCTATAAATCTCATTTTCATTTGCATTGCCCCTTTCATCGTTTTTGCCCTGTTGCAATCCCCATTATACACAATATCACCCTATTTGTAAAGAAATAATACTAATTTATACGAACAATACTGACATTCCGCTCTTGACATTTCGGCGGGGATAAGCTATTATATAATAAGCATCGCAAGCATAAGGAGGAGCGCCATGCCGTCAATAAACTATCCTGTAATAGGTGAAGAACAAAATCTGCCGTATTATGTCTGCGGCATTGGTATAGAATTTGAGCAAAACGATATTTTCAGGCGGGAGGGGTTTAAATATCCGCAATTTGTTATTTTCACAAAGGGCGAGGGAGAAATGCTCCTTGAGGGCAAAAAAATTGCACTGAAACAAAGCAGTGCAATATATCTGCCTGCAAATGTACCGCATACATATTATTCCATTGGCGGCGAGTGGCAGTCATGGTGGATTAATTTCAGCGGCAGAGATATAGATATGATCCTTGAAACGCTTGGATTTACCGAGCCAACAATTATTGGCAATACGGCAGATTACGAACGACTGCTGAGAATACTCCGAAAAATATATAATACGATGAAAAACGATAATTTGTACGGAAACTATTATGCCTCAGGATTCCTGTACGAGTTTATGCTTGAGATGTACAAGCATTCCCGAAAAATACCGTCATTTTACGACGACGGCCCCAACGGATTTATAAAAGCAGTTGATTATATGGGAAAAAATTATGCGGAAAGGATTACTATGGAGAAGCTTTGCAGGGTTTCGGATCTATCCGAGGCTCACCTGTGCAGACTTTTCAAAAAGCATTATGGTATGCGACCGATGGAGTATCTTAACAAAACAAGGATACAGCATGCAAAGGAACTGCTTACGCAATCCCATATATCGGTGGAAAATGCGGCCGTTAGTGTAGGGTTTGAAACTCCGTCCTACTTCGGAAGGCTTTTTCGCCGATATGAGGGCTGTTCTCCCTCGGAATATAAAAAATACTATTTATCGGATATCCTATAGCTGCACCATATACTTGTGGGAGCTGCTTTTTCCGATGTATCAGAGCGACACAAGTTGCCCCGCAGCCGTTAAACTGCGGGGCAATGATTTTTTATCCTGCGGGCCAGGTGAACTCCCTGCCGCTCATTACATGGAAATGCAGATGATGTACGCTTTGTCCGGCGCTTTCGCCGCAGTTGCTTACAACTCTGAATCCGTCCTTCATTTCAAGCTCCTTTGAAAGCTTGTATGTGTCAAGTAAAAGTAGGCAGGTTCTTGAAAAATCGTTAAAACAGCTAAAAACAGAGGCAGAAAACGTTAAAAAGGACAGACAAATAAAGCGGTCGGATTTTTCCGACACTAAATGGGTTTTATCTTGGCGATATTCCTCAAAAAGCTCATATTGGATGGTGTGTTAAAGCTAAAGGGATATTCATAGCCTTTGCCCGATGTTTGTTTAATTTGTGCTGCCGAAAGCTCCTTGTATCCGCAATTCACATCCCGCACTTCACTGGAATCACTCACGTCATTACCTTTGCGTTGACACTTTTCCTTTTTTCCACGCTGACCTCGGAGTAATCCATGCCGATAACTGTTTCATCCATGCAGCGTTCCGGCAGCTGCACCACGTTTGCACCGTCTCCGCAGCCTATTTCCGGAATGTCTAAAACGTGTTTCAGTGCAAGATTAGACAGCCCACATACCACATATGTTGTTAATAATATCCTTGTAAGAACTGTTTCTATCCCTTTTAAAGCCTTAGCGAACATTTGCCGTTCAGCGCATATCCACAGTCGAATTATTGCTCTTTATCGTCCGCACACCGAAAACAAAATAAACGACATGGCAAATCCAAACAACGCCAAGAATAATGCATGGAATGTAAATCCCTTTCCGCAGCATCATAAAAAAGCCAAAGCCCATCAAAAGCGTTACACTTACCATAATCATTGCTTTTGTTTTTACCGTCATTCCTTCTTTCTTCACGAAAGACTCCAAATGCTTTTTATACATATCCGTTCCGATAAACCATGTATGCAGTCTTTGGGAAGACTTCGCAAAGCAAAACAATGTGACAAGAAAGAACGGAACCGTAGGCAGAATCGGCAGGACAATCCCTATACATCCTATTCCAAGACAGATACATCCTAAAATTAAATACAGCAATCTTTTCAACTTTATACTTCCTCCATTTTCTTCTTTTCTTTCTTTGTTTCCACAAGGTGCCTAATCGCCGCTGTCGGATGCCAAAGCAACATACGAGGACCCGAAAAACGCATAACAGCTCGTATCCTTTCTCTCATTTCCGCTTTGTAGCAATGCACCCTGCAGTTGGAACAAAAGGTTTTCGTTTCCATAAACGGACATTTATCACTCCGCTCCCTTGCATAGCAATCAAGTTCCGCACATTCGGGGCAAAGACCGTTTTTTGTTTTATGGTTCTTTTTACAATATAGGGCAATCATCTGTGACACCAATTCTTTTTCCCGTTCCCGCTTTGTCTGCACATTCTTTTCCGTCATCGGATTATCCTCCCTCTGTCAAGACGACCGTCCTGTCCTTGACAGGCTTTCCATGGAATAAATTTTATTGGCAATCCGCATAGTGGACTGACGGTGCGATACCAGCAAAACGGTTTTATTCTCCCGTTCTTCATTCAGAGATTTGAGGATCACCGCTTCGTTTAAGCTGTCAAGGTTACTTGTTGGCTCGTCAAGCAGCAGAAATGGGGAGTTATGTAAAAATACCCTTGCAAGTCCAATTCGCTGTCTTTCTCCCCCGGACAGTGTATCGCCAAGCTTCCCCACAGGAGTGTCATATCCCTGCGGCAGGCTCATAATGAAATCATGCACTGATGCTTTTTTGCAGGCATCTTCTATTTCTTTATCCGTCACACCTGGGTTTGCAATCCGCAAATTGTTTTTGATACTGTCGTGGAACAGGTGCGTTTCCTGTGTCACAAAGCTTTCGGTATCACGGAGATTTGTCGTATTGATTTCGGTAATATCTGTATCGGAAATCTTCACGGAGCCGTTCTGTACATCCCAAAACCGCATGAACAGCTTTAGCAGAGTAGATTTGCCGCTGCCGCTTTTTCCCACAATGCCCACAACAGAGCCTTCGGGAATTTGCAGAGATACATCATCAAGGATTGTTTCCGTTCCGTAGGAAAAGGTAACATTTTCAGCAGCAGCGCCGTTAAAGGTAATTTCGGGACTGCCTGTTACCTCTTGGACAGTTGGCGTTTCATCAAGGATATCCAGCACCCGATTGCCTGCCGCAAAGGTATTTTGCAGAGTGCTGCCGAGATTTGCAAGAGCCACGCACGGGCCGAATGAACTCATCAGTGCAATCGTTGGAATAAGAACGCCGGAAAAGTCAACCGTGCCGTCCCGGTAAAGCAGTGCCGATGCAAACAGCATGGCAAGGTCAAAAAAAAGGATTATGGTATTTGTCGCTGCCAGATTGCGTCCCGATGTTCGTTTCATTTTTGACTCGTCCTTCGACAACTCGTCTGTTCCCACATTCATCTCATTAAGGCGCTTTTCGCCCTGCCCGTACTGAAGCGTTTCCGACAGTCCTCTTAAGGATTCAAGAACAAAGCTACTTAAATCTCCTGATTTTGTACGGAATTTCATACCGTCATCGCCGCTGAGTTTTGAGGTAATAAGCGGAATTGCCACACCTACCGTTATGTATGCAATTAAAGCAATAGCCCCAAGAAAAGGGTGATAGCTTCCAATAAACAGGCACATTACAACAGTAAACAGAAAAGCGATTGCCACAGGGGAAATGGTATGGGCATAGAACACTTCCAAAAGCTCAATATCCGATGTAATAACGGAAATTAAATCCCCCTTATCTTTTCCCTCCAGTTTTGCCGGGCAAAGCTTTCTAAGCGCCTGAAAGACCTTATCCCGGATAAGAGCCAGCAGTTTAAAGGCAATAAAGTGATTGCACGCCTGCTCCGCATAACGGAGAATCCCACGCAGCAAGGCAAATATCCCAACCGAAACAAAAATTGCAGTCAACCCCACAGGAATATCAAATTTAAGCAGACTCAGTACGGCATATCCGCCGAATATAGTAATAAAGGCAGCGCAGAGATGTCCCACAAACCCCATGAGTATTGCAAGAACCATAAATCCTGCCAGCGGTTTTACAAGACCGATAAGTCTTGCCATAACGGTAAATCCGTTTCGTTTTTTCACTTGATTTCACCTTCTTTTCCGTAATTTTCAAGGCTTTGCTGCACATTCCACAGCCTTGCGTATATTCCCTCTTGTTTCAGCAGTGCGTCGTGCCTGCCGCTTTCTTTTACCGCACCGTCCTCCATTATATAAATGTTGTCAGATGCCGCCACATTGGCAAGGCGATGGGAAATGAGTATAACTGTTTTTCTCCCGGCAAGAGCGTGAATTTCTCGCATAATATCATTTTCACTTTCCACATCTATGTTGGAAGTCGCCTCATCAAAAATATAGACAGGGCTGTCGTGAAGCAGTGCCCTTGCAAGGGCAAGCCGCTGACACTGCCCGCCGGAAAGATTACCTCCTTTTTCTGAGATCGGCGTGTCAAGTCCATTTTCCGACTGTAAAAAGTCCGATAAATTCACCCTTTGCAGTACAGTCCATAGCTCGCTGTCATCAGCATCGGATTTTCCCATCAGCAGATTGTCGCGCACCGTTCCCTTAAACAGATAGCTTTGATGGCTGATGTAGGTGAAATTTTGCATCAGGCTTGTTTCGCTGATTTCCGAAAGCTCAACGTCTCCGATTTTTACCGTGCCTGTATAGCCCTTGTTTCGCCCCATTAAAACGGCGGCAACGGTTGATTTCCCGCAGCCGGATTCACCGACAACGGAAACAAATGAGCCTTTTGGAAAGCGCATATTTATACCGTGCAGAATTTCCCTGTCAGCATCATAGGAAAAGCATAAATCCGAACATTCAATGGAACAGTCCGATGGAACTTTCCCCGTCTTTTCTTCCGCTTCCGGCAGATCCAGCAGACGGAAGATCTTATCGCTTGCCGCCATTCCGTTCATTGCGATGTGGAAGAAAGAGCCGAGCTGCCGCATGGGAATAAAGAAATTCGCCGCAAGCAGAATAATCAACAGGCATCCCGCAAGCGAAACATGACCTCCTCTGTATTGCGTTACCGCCATGATCACACCGAGAGCAGCACCGCCATAGGCGATTAAGTCCATGATCGTAATGGAGTTAAGCTGCATGGTAAGCACTTTCATGGTAATCCTGCGGAACTTCTCGGATTCACGGTTCATCTCTTCGTTCTTATAGCCGTCCGCCCGATAAATTTTCAATGTGGTAAGACCCTGCAAGTTTTCAAGAAAAGTATCGCCAAGTGCCGTGTACTGCCCCCAATATTTCGACAGCAGTTTTTTCGCCCATGTCTGCACCACAGCAATCGCAACGGGAATCAGCGGCACACACACAAGCAGAACAATCGCCGATGGTACATTCACAAAGCACAGATAGAGAAACAATGTCACAGGTGCAAGCATTGCATAAAAAAACTGGGGCAGATAGGCGCCGAAATAGGTTTCAAGCTGCTCTACACCCTCTACCGCCACCTGCACTACCTCAGATGTCTGTACCTGCTCTCGATAGGAAGAGCCGAGCTTTAAAAGCTTACAGTATATCTTTTCCCAAAGTATGCTTTTAACCGCTTTTGAAGAAAGATATCCCATGCGGGAAGCACCTATGGTACAGGAAAAGCGGATAACCACCGCAATGAGTGCAGCTACTGCTGTGGCGGCAAGCCCGCCCACGGCAATACTTTCGGTATCCGCCACCTTTTGAAACAAGTTCTGCAGCAGACAGACAATGCTTGTCATCATAACGATGTTCGCCGCAAGGGAACACCACTGCAGGATCACATTCCCGGCTATGTATTTTTTGCTTTCGCCGACCATTCCGATCAGCCGTTTATTTATCATCATACCGATCTATCTCCTTTGGGGTATTACTTTTTCTTCAGGCGGAGAGCACCCCCCGCTGTATTATTACTAAAAAACAATTGAGTTAGCAATAACTAACTCAATTATATAACACAATACCTCATTTGTCAATAGCAATTGCGAATTTCACTTGTACAAAAATTCATGGAACTAATCCTGTTATCTCCCCTTTGACATCAAGAGTGTCGATGTTTTACTTTTGCATTTGGTATTCCGTTATACTAAAATCTCTGTTCCATTCAAAGTCAGTTGTCAAGAGGTGAACAGGAAAAGTTCATATAATATTCTCGGATTAACTCTTGTTTTTCTGCTTGTTGTGCTGTACAATGCAGTTAGCTAAAGCTAACCATTTATACAAGGAGGGTTATCACTATGGACAAGCAGAAAAAAAGTAAGCTGACAAATCGGCTGATACTCGGAATTGTTTCGTTTATATTGTTTATGATCGGTGACTGGCTGCTTGATATGAAGGGTGCAGGAAATGTGACGACCGGAATTGTGGACTCTGATTGGGTTTCCATGTCCATGTGGCGGTTTGAAGCGTCCATTTTACTGGCCGCTGTGGCAATGCCGATCTATTGGGTTGGCATACACGCAGCAAAGGAAATCGTAACCGAGGGACTGAAAAACGGCACAAAATGGGACAAGCGAATGTCCAAGATGTTTTGCATCGGTGCAAACGCCGGTTTGATGTCATTTTTGTTTATTCATATTATGTGCTGCCTGTTCCCGATTGTTTTTAAGTGCATTTATGCCGAAACGGGAGATTCACTAATGGCTGCGAATCTTGTGAATCAGTCAGCCGCCTATATCATGATTCCGTTTGCCGCTTATTATGTCGTTGCGGACGGCTGTATCTCTGCCGGTTGGATTTATATGGCGTGGACGGGAAAGCTGAACCTAAAAAAATGGCAGATTCTTTTCTGCCCGCTTTGTACGCTGCTTATCGGCTTTGTATTAAAATTGATTCCCATACTGGAACCGATTACCGGAGCTTTTGAATCGTTGGGGACTTTGCTGATTATGTGCGCCCTATGCTGTTCTGTCCAAAAGGCTGCGTCGAACTGACGATGCTTGGCAATTTCCATATGCCGGTGGAAGAAAATAATACGAGAAGACTACGTTTTTTGGTACTTAATAGAGAATATATTGTGGAGAGAATTACAGAGCTATGCATGAATACTATCAGAAAAATTACGCTAAATTAAAGAAGTCCATGAATGGCTACCTGAAACTGATTTCTGCTGAATTGCAGCAAGCAAGCGGAAAGGATTATTCCGAGCTTCTGGAAGAAATCTGGGATTTCTATGACAAAAATCTGCTTGAGCATTTTCCCTACATTGGCGGGGATGACGTGAGCGGTACAGGAAACCTGACGGGAGCATATTATTTTGTGGCGATGGGTGAGGTCTTGAGGAACTACGGCGTTTCTTTAGATGATGCTGGTCATTTGATGGTGCTGTCCTACGAACGAACCTTTCTGCGGATTCCGGGATTTGCCCGAAAGCTTGCGGGAAAGATGTTCAACAGTACGAAGATACTGAATAAAATGTTTCAAAAGGAAGATAAGGAGAATGCGGCAAATGCGGAAAAGAATCCGGGCAGCTTCGAGACGAAAACCATGATCCCTCCGGAAGAGGGATATGCATTCAGCTATCATAATCTTGTATGTCCGTTGGCGAACTTCGCTAAAGAACACGGTTATATGGAATATATGCCCTATCTTTGTAATCTGGACTATGTGATGTTCGGGATGCTGGGTGCGCCGCTGTACCGTGAGCAGACCTGTGCCTCCGGCGGGGAATATTGTGACTTCAAATTGAAGTCCGGAGCCCATGTCTTGCCTTATTGGCCACCGGTGTTCAAACAGGGAGAGGGGTATCAATAACAGGCTTTTCAACCTGAACTTAATACAATAATATCTAAAGAACCTCTAAACAATCAGCCTACTTGCTACCCGGTATGTAAGCATCGAAATATTTGAAAAGCTACGGAAAAGCGGACTTCCCCACACCTGCGTGGGATATTCTCGGAGAAGAATCAAAAATATAGGAGAGATAGAGCGTGAAATATATCGGAATGCCCATGGGAATGTGGGTTTTGTTTGGAAAATCTTTTGAACAAAACCTATGTACGGATTTTGGACTGAACAGTGAAACGGCAAAGGCTGTGAGAAAAAGAGCGAAATCCCGTTATAAAGAAATCATTGCAGGAGCGCCGGAGTTTGAGAAAGCGGACAGGTTTAAGATGAATCTCGTCAACTGCGCCCTACTATGTGCATTTGTGCTAAATATGCCCGAACGTCCCGATGTTGGGCGGCTGACGGAGTATTATGCCGATTCTATGATGACTTCTCCAATGAAGTGGTTTTGCAGAATGAGCGGCAAAAATAAGTTCACCGACAAGGACATTTCTTCCTTGAGAGCCACGGAAAACTTCGAGCCGCCGATAGGAATCCCTATTCGTGGAATATGGAATTTTATCCTTACGCTGACGGCAGCGGATATGAGGCTCGTTTTACTGCCTGCGGTATCTGTACGTTGATGCGGGAACTGGGATTATATGATCTCGTTCCGGCTATGTGCCGATTGGATCACACCATGAGCGATGCAAGCGGAGTGTCGGATTTCGTGCGGAAATACACCCTCGCCTCCGGCGGTCCTTACTGCGACTGCGGATATAAAAAACTAAAATAAAGGGAGACAATCACAAGTATGAAAGAAACCGAAAACGAACAAAAGCATTTGCCTGTGATAGGTGTGGGACCGCTCATCGTAATACCGCAATTGGTTGTTACCGCATTAGCAATCATTCTGTCGGAAATGGGGATAATATATTCACTGCAAATAAAAGAATTGAAAATTCCCTTTATCATCATTGGGAGTATACTGATTTTATTGGGAGCATGGCTATGGTTTAGCTCGAATTTCAAAGTCAAGATGGATGCCTGCATTAAAGAAAATCATTTAGCTACATCCGGCGTATATTCAATAGTGCGAAATCCAATATACAGTGCATTTTTCCTAATGTGTATCGGAGTGTTTTTTATAGAGGTGAATATTATTCTATTTGTTTTTCCCGTTGTTTACTATGCGTATATGACAGTTTTTCTGATAAAAACAGAAGAAAAATGGCTGAGTGAATTATGTGGAAAGGAATATGAAGAATATTATAAAAACGTGAATCGCTGTATTCCTTGGATGCCGAAAAGAAAGTAAAATTCCAGTTTATCAAACCGGACTTAATGTATCAACACCAAAGAGCGACTTTACTGATGTGCCCCAAAAAAGTTAGACCTATATGATAGCGTAACAGCCCGTGCTGTTGCGCTATTTTGAGGTGAGAACCGTATCCTGCCGAGGCGGCTGATTTGGTTCTTAAAAGCGTTCAAATCATTTTAACATGAATCCCACATCTAAAAAACAACTAAACAGGAAATTTATTCTTGACAAAATCACTATTTTATGCAACAATATGCTAGTATTGCGTAGCTTTGTGACAATTTGCGCAAGATAATCTACATATAATTTTTATAGCTTTACTTACTTTTTACAGTGTATCATACGGAAAGGATGTATGTGTTGTGACTTCCGTAATGTCAAAATTCAATCAACAGACAGACGGACAAACTGACAAACAGATAAAGGAAAATACCCCCCGCTAAGAAAAAGAAATTGGTGCATTTGGAGGCATTCCGCATTTTAGCTATATATTGCGTTATGTTCAACCATACAGGCGAGAACGGATTTTTTCTTTTTTCAGTCGCACAAGAGTCGCCGTTTTACGG
>Ga0192278_1054_pt1 | contig 26185 bp, 20 predicted proteins | sample Koala_Koa24_K3_FD_131271 | JGI IMG/M metagenome (GOLD analysis project Ga0192278, IMG submission 131271) | Enriched cells from koala feces incubated with labeled cellulose particles, San Francisco Zoo, California, United States - Koala_Koa2-4_K3 ...
AACCTCCCTTCTTATCAGGGAGTGTTGCCCATTTTCAGCTATTTATTCGATACGCAGGAAAGTATGCCCTTCTTCCAAGCACATTTCATCGAACGGCACCAATCAAAGTACGTATGTCATCCACATTCTGCCTGAGCAAATTATAATCAAAGCACAATAAAACGTCAAACCCAGCCTAAGGATTGAGGGAGTTAGAGGTGCCAACTGAGACCGCCGCACCGCCGGCGAGAATGAATTCCAGCGCATCCTCTGCACAGGCAATGCCTCCCATTCCGATAATCGGGATCTTTACCGCCTGCGCACTCTGATAGACCATGCGCACCGCAATCGGATGAATCGCCGGACCAGAGACGCCGCCGGTACGATTTGCCAGCGCAAAGGTTCGCCGGTTCACATCAATTTTCATCCCAGTCAGGGTATTGATCATCGAGAGTGCGTCTGCGCCGCCCGCTTCCGCTGCCCGGGCCAGCTCCGCAATGTCTGTTACATTCGGACTAAGCTTCATGATCACCGGCTGTTTTGCGTGTTTTTTGATTTCACGCGTGATCGCTTCCACCGAGTCCGGGTTCTGGCCAAAAGAAATTCCGCCGCACTTCACATTTGGGCAGGAAATATTGATTTCCAGCAGAGCCACCGTTTTCTCATCAGAAAGGCGCTCCACTACTTCGACATAATCTTCCGTTGTCCGCCCGCAGACATTTACCACTACCGCCGTGTCATAATCAGCCAGAAACGGCAGGTCGCGAGAGCAGAATGTCTCTATGCCCGGATTCTGCAACCCGATCGCATTCATCATTCCGCCGCGAATTTCCGCCACACGCGGGGTCGGATTCCCCGGCCATGGAACATTCGCCACTCCTTTTGTTACGACAGCGCCCAGTCTGGACAAATCAACAAATTCGCTGTATTCCATACCGGAACCAAAGGTGCCAGACGCAGTCATCACAGGATTCTTCAGTTCTACGCCTGCAATTGATACTTTTGTGTTTAACATTGTCATAATACCACTTCCTCCGCGGCAAACACCGGTCCTTCTTTGCAGATACGCTTGTTTTTCACCTGTGAATGGGCATCCACATCTGCCGATTCACAGACACAGGCAAGACAGGCTCCGATTCCACACGCCATACGCTGTTCCAGAGACAGATAACACTCCATTCCTTTCTCCAGCGCATACGCTTTGATCGCGCGAAGCATGGGCGTCGGTCCACAGGCATAGATCACGTCCGCCGCCAGCTGCTTTTCCTTTATGCAGTCCAGTACATTTCCATGCACAGCCCCACCCGCAGACAGATTTTTAAACAAGTCATCGCTTTCCACAGAAAGATACAGTTTTCCATTTGCCGCCAGTTCATCGGTCAAAAACAGTTCATCCCGGTATCCGGCGATCACCTGTACATGGCCCTTCAGTCTTTTTGAAAGCTCCACCATCGGAGGAATGCCAATTCCCCCGCCAATCAGAAATGCAGTTCGTCCTTCCTGGCAGCGCTCCAAAGGAAAGCCATTGCCCAGCGGTCCCAGAAGATCAAGCCGGTCTCCAGCCTGATATCCGGCAAATTCCGCCGTTCCTTTTCCCGCAACCCGATACACCAGGCGAATCCTTCCCCGTTCCTTATCCGCCTCACAGATACTGATTGGCCGCGGAAGCATCCGTCCCGAATCGTTGCTGTAAACGGAAATGAACTGCCCCGGCACAGCAGCGCTGGCGATTTCGTCTGTCTGAAGCCACATGCTGTATATCTGATGCGCAATCTCTTCCTGTGAAAGAATAGTCGCGCGCAGCATCGATTTTTCCATCCTTTTCTCCTTCCGAAATCAGCCCCGCTGTTCCAGCGCCCGGTTGATGTCTTCAATCATATCGACCACCGCCGCACGGCTCGCCTCCGCAAAATGTTCCGCTCCAAACGATGCATATTTTTCCTGCTTATATGCGGCAATGATTCCACGCGAAGAATTGACAATCGCCCCCAGGCCATCCTCATTAAAGTAATGTACGAGATCCTCGGCCTTGCCGCCCTGTGCACCGTACCCTGGTACCAGAATGAAAGACTTCGGCATGACATGACGCAGTACCTTTCCCATCTCCGGATAGGTCGCGCCCACAACTACGCCGACATAACTGTAGGTATCGCCCATGCAGGAGGCAGCCCACTCGGCCACTTTTTCTCCAACAACCTCATACAATGGCTTCCCGTCTGTACCATGTTCGCCGACAGCTCCTGTAAGCAGGCGATCCTGGAATTCGCCGCTTGACGGATTTGAAGTCTTCACTAAAATGAAAATTCCTTTCTTTTCCTCACGGCAAACATCCAGAAACGGTTTGATCCCGTCTGTTCCCAGATAAGGGTTCACCGTCGCAAAGTCTTCTCCAAAAGGCGTCAGCATCTGAGAACCCACCTTTACCCGCCCCAGATGTGCGGTCGCATAGGCCGCCGAGGTCGAACCAATATCTCCGCGCTTCACATCCCCAATCACTACCAGGCCTTTTTCCTTACAGTAGTCAACCGTTTTCTTAAAAGCGCTCAACCCTGGCAAGCCAAACTGTTCATACATCGCGATCTGCGGCTTTACCGCCGGGATCAAATCATAGATGGCATCTACAAGCTTTTTATTATAAAGCCATACCGCTTCCGCTGCGCCCTCCAGGGTCTCACCATATTCCGCGAAAGCAGCCTTCTGAATCTGCTCCGGAATATAGCTCAGCATCGGATCCAGGCCGACCACAATCGGTGCATTTGTCTTTTTGATGTTTTCAATCAGCTTTTGAATCATACTTTCTCATCCTCTCTTTATGTCTTTCATCTTTTTCGGAAAAAGCCCCGCAGATAAGCACCGGCATATTTCAGCACCCCGTTCACAGCGTAAGCACAGAAAAGGCACACAGAAGCCGTCCTTCCAAATCCCGCATAACGGTAAGCACGGTACGTCATTTTCGCAGAATGAAGCTTATTTCCAGATTTGCCTGACACACTCAGGCGGTATTTGAGCAGCGGCTCATTAACCGCCAGCGCAGAACCATATTTCTTTAAAATGCACAGCCAGGTAATATAATCCTCATGGCTGTCCTCATGCTGCATCGGAAACTGTCTCGCAACATCCGTGCGAAGAAGTACCGAAGAACAGTTGATACAATTGTGCAGCAACAAGCGTCGATAGGAAATCTCCTCATGAACCGGGATCACACGGCCGGTGCGCTCTCCTTCCGGTGTGACCAGCTCGCGAGCGGTCGCGCAGAGCACCGGTGCAGCCGCCCCCCGTTTTTTCTGACCAGTTCCCCCATCCGAACCCGCAGAGGATCCGGATTCCAGCCGCGCAAGCTGCTTTTTCAGTTTATCTCTATCCCACCAGTCGTCTGCGTCCAGAAAGGCGACATAGGTTCCTTTTGCCTTTTCTACACCCAGATTCCGCGTCGCGGCAGCGCCAAGACTGCGTTTGTTCTTATAATAATGCAGCTCTCTGACATTCTCATAGTGTTCCATAACCGAATCCAGTTCATCCGTCGAACAGTCATTGAGCACCAGAATCTCCAGCGGAACCCCCTGCTCCAGTACAGAATCAATCGCGCGCCCAATGGTCGCTGCACAGTTGCAGGCCGGAATAATAACCGATACAATCGGAGCCGATTCTGTCCCGGCCTCACCGGATACAGGAGCGGCAGCTTCACTCTTAGGAGCCAAACGTTCATTGGCCTGCACACGTGTCGACGCCGTCTTCTGCCACTGTTCGACCCCCTCCGTGTTCTCCTTCTGAAATAATATTTTCACGGTTGTCGCAATCAGCTGCAAATCCAGCAGGAACGAGAAATTCTCAATATAAGTAAGATCCAGCTTTAATTTATCATAAGGTTTGGTATTGTATTTCCCATACACCTGCGCATAACCGGTCAGGCCGGCCTTCACCTTCAGGCGGTAAGAGAACTCTGGAATTTCCTTCTCATACTCAGCCGCAATCTCCGGACGCTCCGGCCTGGGGCCGACCAGAGACATATCTCCCTGCAGAATATTGAGCAGCTGCGGCAGTTCATCGAAATGAATGTTGCGCAGTACTTTGCCGACCGGCGTAACCCGGCTATCGCCCTTTGACGCCAACCGTGCGCCCTGCAGCTCCGAGTCCACACGCATGCTGCGGAATTTGTAAACCAGAAAGACCTTACCTTCCTTTGTCAGTCTTTCCTGGCGGTAAAACACCGGCCCGCCATCATAGCCCTTGATCAGCAGTGCAATAATCAGGAACAATGGAGAAAGGATGACCAGCGCCAACGCGGAAACCACTACGTCAAAAAACCGCTTGACCGCCTGCTGTTCCACCGTCAGACCGCGGTTGCGGAACAGCAGCAGCGGAGTATCAAACATATTAATCTCCTCAGAGTTCATCACCATGATATCCGATATTTTTGGCTGACAATAGCAGCGAATGTCATGCTCAAAACAAAACTTCAGAAACAGGTTGCGCTCATGTGCCGGGATATCACAAATCATCACCGCCTGATGCTTCAGAATCTCCTCTTTGATCGCAGCCTCTCCCCGCTTCAGGGAAATCGTCCCTTCGATAATATATTTATCCTTTCTGGTCTTCATTTTCTCGATCAACGGCTTCGGACTGAGACTGCCATAGATCAGCAGAATTTCGTGCGGCGGATAAATCCGCACATAAACCCAGCGCATAAAGAGCACCCAGATCACTACCGCCGCAAGATTAATTCCGCAGACCCGAAGCATCGGCTGCAGATGTTCCAGAAATTTCCACCGGCCAATCAGAGCCAGCTGCAGATAAACAACAACATTCACAATCAGCACAGAAAATATCTGGGACAGCAAAACATCCAGGATTCGCTGATACCCTACCTTAAAAGCAGAAAACAGCTTTGATACCATTATCACCAGAAACGCGTAAAGACTGATCAGGGCACAATGTCCCCAAAAGCTGTATCTTCTGCCAATCACTTCCTTGAAGTGATAATCATGAAACCAGACATACGCAAATACTCCGGTCTGAATGGCCACAATCAGAACCGACGCCAAAAACATGATCAGTCTTTTGTACTGCTCCCGTTTTTTCATATGCCTCCTACTCCTCTTCAAAGAAAAAGGGAACGTCTGACTTCATCGGATCCCGATCCGGAACGTTCCCCGTACATTCTTTTGAATAGCAATACTCTCAGTGCAGACCGTTAAAAAACGCACAGATCTGCTCTGCCGCTGACTCTTCATCCGGACCCTCTATGCGGATGGTAAGCTCATCGCCGCTCTGAACACAGGCACTCAGCACACTCAAAAGGCTCTTCGCATTAAACTCGCGATCACGAAAGCAAATCGTAATCTTTGACTCATATTCCATCGCAATCGAACACAGCTCACCTGCGGGGCGTAAATGGAGTCCCAGTTCATTATTTACCGTCAGTCTCTTCTCCATCTGAATTATTCCTCCGTAGCAGCCTCAATCTGCTCTATCGCTGTCGCGTTTACCGTCAGTGTCACTTCCGACACCAGTGTAAATCCATCCGGCAGCTCAATCTCTACCGGCACTTCATAGTCCCCTTCTTCCGCGCACGCAGACAGGTCTATAGTCGCCGTAATGTCTTCTGCAGAGATTGTGCTCTCTTCGTCATCCGCATGAACCGTTACAGAAATTACATCCGCCGGCGAAAAGGTCAGCGTCATATTATCCGGACGATTCAGAACAGTCAGACCTGAGAGGGCAATCTGCACCGTCTGATCACCATTTTTTTCAATTTGTATCGTGACGGTAACAGATGAGTCCACACCTGAAGCCAGCCGCACGTTCTCCATATCGCTCAGCGTATCGGAAAGATCAATCTCCTGCGTAAATGTCTCTGTCGCACCCGCGACAGACACCGGTTCATTCACCACAATCCGCGTAATCGTCGACAATGCTTCCTCCGTACCAACCAGATTTACCGTCGTTGGCACCGTGCTCACGCCGGTCACCTCATAGCCGCTCGCCGGCGTACCGCTTGTCTCAACCTCAATCGGCACTTCATACAAAACTGACCAGAGCTCCACGTCGACCGTCACTTCATTATCCGATAGCAGCACGCCCGAAGAATCTTTGATCTGCAGACGGCTCATCTGTGTCTCACTTAGAGTATCTCCATTCTTATCTGAGATAGTAAGTGTACTCGTCAGTCTCTGGTCTGTGGAAATTCCATTGGCAGATACCGACGCTGTCACCAGTCCGATTTTCTCAATCAGACTCTGTGGGCCGGCGATCATTACCGTCTTACCCTCCACGACCTCCGTCGTCCCGACTTCATATCCGCTCGCCGGCGTACCCGTAGTTTCAACCGTTACTACAAACTCACTTTCTACAATCTGCTCCAGCTCGACCTTCAGTGAAGAAGGAACGATCGTAATCTCATCCAGCGTCACCGCGGAATTGCTGCAGGTAACTGTCAGCGGAACCGTGTTCATCTCCGTCAGATTCTCCATATCCGCAATCACCGTAAAGTCAGAGGCTGAGAGACTCTCCAGCACCCGCCGTTTCTCCGTCACCTTAATTACCACGGTGTCCTCGGAGACAATATCAAAGGTTTTATCAATCTCCGTCACGCTGTCTTCATTGATAATCTCAATCTTGACATCACGGAACAGCTTCGACTTAGTCGGATTATCTACATTCACCACTACAAGCCAGATCAGGAACGCAATACCTAATGAAATCAGCTTCAATGGCCAGTTCCGTTTCAGCCATTTGGGAATTTTCCCGGACACTTTTCCAGGCAGCTGCCAGGTCTTTTTATGTTTCATTCTTGGTCCACCCCTTCCAGAACTGGAATTTTCTGGGGGCAACTGATTTATTCTGTAAAATTTCAAGCTGCCGTCTCAATTCTTCCTGAGAAATCGCATGCATCAGTTCTCCTTTGTACGCAACGGAAATCGCCCCGGTTTCCTCCGAAACAATCACTGTCATCGAATCGGTCTCCTCGCTGATCCCCAGTCCCGCGCGATGTCTGGTTCCCAATGCCTTATTCAGCATCATATTATCTGACAACGGAAGGTAACAGGTCGCAGCAGTAACGCGGTTCCCCTGAATGATCACCGCCCCGTCATGAAGCGGCGTATTATGTTCAAAAATATTGATCAAAAGCTGGCTCGTCACAATCGCGTCCAGCATGATTCCCGTCCGCTCATACTCTTCCAGACGGGTATTCTGCTCCAGAACAATCAGGGCGCCGGTCTTCGCCTTGCTCATTTCTACGCTGGCTTTTACAATCTCATTCACCGTCTTATCGCTGAAACGTTCCGTCACATTTTTACTGCTATCCCCAATCTGAATCAGCCCGGAAAAAATCGGCTTCTCCCCAAGCCTTTCCAGTGCTCTTCGAATCTCCGGATGAAAAACAACAACTGCAGCCGTAATCGCGATATCCAGACCGCGGTTTACCAGATAAATCAGTGTCGTCATCTGCAGCAAATATACAATCGCGATGCAGGAAACCAGAATTGCAATCCCCTTTAGTAAACTCCAGGCTCGCGTATTTTTAATCCAGAGCAATAGATTGTACACAAGAAAAGCCAGTATCAGGATTTCGAGAACATCCGTAGCCGTAATCGATACGGTCGGTATCGTAAGCCACGACAGGCTGTCACTCAGCCAAAAGATTATGCTTTCCATCTTGCTCTCCCCTCTGAACGCAATGATACTTTTTCAGTATAGCACAGATTTCGTGTCATGCAAACTTTTTTTCCTTTTCCCGTGCACAAAACCAGAAAAAACACCCGTCTCGCTCCTGCCGCCCGCAAGGCTCTGGCCGCTTCATCCATCGTACTTCCGGTCGTATAAACGTCATCCACCAGAAGAATCCGACAGGGAACAGGCGCATTCACTTCAAAGCTTCCCCGCAGGTTCCGCAGCCTCTCATTTCGCCCCAGCTCCTTCTGATCTCCTGTATAGCGAACACACCGCAGCAGCTTTCTTTCGCACGGAATTCCGGTCAGCCGGCTGATCCGCTCTGCCAGAAGCTCCGCCTGATTGTATCCACGCGCCATACGCTTTCTCCAATGCATAGGAACCGGAACAATTACCTCCGGCTGCCAATAAGAAAGATAACTTTTCCCTGCACGCACCATGGCTTCCGCATAAAAATCCAGGTAATCCCGCCGATTCTGAAACTTCATCCGGTAAACGCTTTTCCGCATCGCTCCTGAATAAGTAAATGCGGCCCGTCCCTGTTCAAAAAGATGCTGCGTACGCTCACAATCCTCACAGAATTCCCTCTCCGGGGAACCCACCGGTTTCCCGCACCTCATACAGGCCGGTTCCGTCACCCAGGGCAGCTTGCCCCGGCAGGCATCGCAAACCGCAGGCGACCTTTCTATTGGGATTACCATATCGCAGAGCGGACAGCGCGGCGGGTAAAGAAACTGTACCGCCGTCTCCCCGATTTTTCGCGCGGCTATCTTCCATATTTCTTTTTTTGCCTTCATGATCCGTTTTGAATCTTCCCCAGGTTCATACGGAAAATCAAATCAGTTCTCCGATAATTCAAGAATTCTCTCGCCAAGCGCCGTGTAACGTCTCTGTTCCACGGTGTTATCAATCATCTGATCAAATGTACGTGCATCCCCGACCAGCGTCACACACTTACGCGCACGGGTCACTGCCGTATACAGCAGGTTGCGGTTCATCAGCATCCGCGGCCCTGTCAGGAGCGGAAGTACAACTGCCGGATACTCGCTGCCCTGCGATTTGTGTATCGTCACAGCATAAGAAAGCTCCAGCTCATCCAGCCCACTGTAGGGATATTCTACCATGCGATGCTCATCAAATTCAACCGTTATCTGCTCTGTATGTAAATTAATTTCACGGACAATTCCCATATCACCGTTAAAGATTCCAATTCCTTTTTCCACCGGAATCCCATACCGTCCGCGAATCTCCCATTCCATCTGATAATTGTTCTTAATCTGCATGACCTTGTCGTCCTCGCGAAAGGTTACGCCATTGTGTTCATACTCCCGCTTGCTGCGATCCGGCGGATTTAAATATTCCTGTAAAATACGGTTCAGGCGCTCCACACCAAGCAGTCCTTTGCGCATTGGGGTCAATACCTGAATGTCAAAAGGCTCTGCCTCCACATAGCGCGGAAGCTTATCCCGAATCAGCTGAATCACAATGCTGATGATCACATTTGCGTCCTGACGCTTCAGGAAGAAAAAATCCCGGCTCTTATTGTCAAGCACAATATGCTCTCCGCGGTTAATCTTATGGGCATTGACCACGATATCGCTCTCAGATGCCTGCCGGAAAATTCGGGTCAGACGAACAACCGTCATCTTTTCCGAAGCAATAATGTCCTTCAAAACACTCCCCGGCCCCACAGAAGGAAGCTGATTCACATCCCCCACCATAATCAGACGCGTGCCAACCGTCACTGCTTTCAAAAGCGCATGCATAAGATAAATATCCACCATCGACATCTCATCAATGATAATGACATCCGCATCCAGCGGATTCTCTTCATTCCGGCCGAAGCCCTCCGGTCTGGAATCATCCGAAGTGACATTGATTTCCAGCAGGCGGTGTACCGTCTTTGCCTCGCATCCAGTCGCTTCCGTCATACGCTTGGCCGCCCGTCCGGTCGGAGCTGCCAGAAGAATGCGCATTCCTTCCGACTCAAAATAAGCAATGAGCGTATTGATCGTAGTTGTCTTTCCGGTACCGGGACCGCCCGTAATAACAAGCAGGCCGCAGCGGGCAGCTTCCATCACCGCCATCCGCTGTTTCTCGTCAAGTACTGTTTTCGTTTTCTTCTCAATCTCACTGAGTTTTTGAGAAATTACTTTCTGATCAACCTCACAGGAAATATTCAGATCACAGAGCATACGCGCCGTGCTCATTTCCAGGAAATAAGCGGACGCAGTATAGACACGCGTCTGTTCCTTTTCCTGTTTGATCACAATCTTTTTGTCAATCGCCAGATCCGTCAGGTACTGGTCAATACTCTCTAATTCAATTCCGAGCAGTTCCCCTGCCCGCGCAAGCAGCAGTTCCTTCGGCAGGAACACATGTCCCTCTCCTCCCGCCTGCTGCAGGACAAAAAAAATGCCGCTCTTGAGCCTGTATTCCGAATCAACGCGGATCCCTGCACGCTTTGCAATCTCATCCGCAATTCGAAACCCAACACCTTCTATGTCGTCCGCCAGGCGATATGGGTTCTCCTCTAAAACCTGATACATCCCGGCGCCATATTTCTGATAAATCTTCACGGCCAGTGTTGTCGTAACGCCAAACTGCTGCAAAAAAATCATCGCTTTGCGCATATCCCGCTTTTCAAATACCTGCGCCGCGATCTCACGCGCCATTCGTTCACTGATCCCTTTGATCTCAGCAAGCCGCTCAGGTTCTTCCTCAATAATCCGGATCGTATCTTCACCAAATCGCCGCACCATACGCGCGGCAAGCGCTGTGCCAACCCCCTTGATCGCACCGCTTCCCAGATAACGCTCTATAGATTCCGCATCATCCGGATCCTTTACCTGACAGTCTGTGATCTTAAACTGTTCCCCGTAAGACGGATGTGATATGTACTCCCCCATAAGCACAACTTTCTCGCCTTCTCCAATGTAAGAAAGTGTGCCGACACAGGTAATCTCATCGTCGCTATTCGCAGAACGGGCCGGCGCAGATCCCCCCTTCTTATTCTTTGAAAGCGGTCTTGGCCCTTCTCCATCCTGTGCAGTAAGCACAAACACCGTATAACCATTGTCGCTGTTGCGAAATATAATATGGTCAATATAACCTTCCAGTCTCTCCATAAACCTCTGTTACCCTGATTTTTCACTTTCACAGCTGTTTTTCATTTCACAGCCGCATCATGATTTCCCGTTCTCACTGCTCCAACGGCTTCGTATTATTCGCAGCTGTCAACTCCACAAACCGTCCGGTTCCCACCGCCACGGCAGTCATCGGATCCTCCGCAACCATCGTATTAATCCCCGTCCGTGCCTCGATCAGCTCTTCCAGGCCGCTCAAAAGCGAGCCGCCGCCCGTCATCACAATCCCACGGTCTACTACGTCCGCTGCCAATTCCGGCGGCGTACGTTCCAGGACGCTGTGCACCGCATCGACAATCTGCCCTGTCACTTCCTTAAGCGCATCCCGCGTATCCTCCGATGTCACACGTACCGTCTTCGGCAGTCCGGTTACCAGATCGCGCCCCTTTACTTCCATCACCTTCGGCTCAGGTTTTTCAAAAGCGGTACCGATTGTAATTTTGATTTCTTCCGCTGTCTGTTCCCCGATCATCAATCCGTATTTTTTCCGCACGTATTTGACAATCGCTTCATCAAAATCATCCCCCGCCACTTTGATCGAAGTGCTGACGACAATTCCTTCCAGCGATATCACAGCCACATCACAGGTACCTCCGCCGATGTCCACGATCATATTTCCACAGGGGCGTGAAATGTCAATCCCTGCCCCGATCGCCGCCGCAATCGGCTCCTCTATAATATGAACCTCCCGTGCGCCTGCCTGATAAGTCGCGTCCTCCACAGCTTTTTTCTCCACCTCGGTCACACTGCTTGGAACACAAATGCTGACGCGCGGCTTCCGGAAAGACATCCGTCCAATCGCTTTCTGAATAAAATGCTTCAGCATCTGCTCTGTCACCGTATAGTCTGAAATCACACCCTTGCGCATCGGCCGAACCGCAATAATATTCCCCGGTGTCCGGCCTAACATCAGGCGTGCTTCCTCTCCGATCGCCTTTATTTTATTCGTATCACGGTCGTAGGCTACGACTGATGGCTCTTTCAGCACAACACCCTTTCCCCTGACATAGACCAGGATGCTGGCCGTGCCAAGATCAATTCCAACGTCAGAAGCTGCCATAAATACAAACCCCTTTCCATCCAAAAAACAGTTTTCCTGCTTTCCGGTAACTCTTCTATCCCGAATATCCAGTATCTTCTATCTTCTTATCTGCTATCTTTTCCAATATCTTAACACAGTATACCGTAAAATGGAAATATTTTTTCGCAACAGTTCAGAACAGCATCATTTTCCGTCAATGATTTCTTAAGTATTTTTCCACTTTTTTTAGAAAGCCGACATATTTCCAACACATTTTCATTTTATATTATAGGAGTATTAGCGAAGAGCTAATATATTTCATAACTCACACTTGGCAGCTCCCACACGCTGCCAAGTACTCCCTCAAACATTTTCCTGGATGGGTAATTCCCAGAACAGGGCAAAACATTTTTCAACCCAAATTTTTCTCTTTCCTGAAAAGACCTGACAGATGTCAGGTCTTTTCGTTTTCAGATTTTTTTATAAATATTTTTTGATATACTGCCCTGTATAGGAAACCGGATTCTCCGCAACCTCCTCCGGCGTTCCTTCCGCGATCACCGTACCGCCCCGGTCGCCGCCCTCCGGTCCAAGATCGATAATATAATCAGCCGTCTTAATCACATCCAGGTTGTGCTCAATCACAATTACGGTATTACCGCCCTCAGCCAGGCGTCTCAGAATGTCTACGAGTTTGTGCACATCCGCGAAATGCAGGCCGGTAGTCGGTTCATCCAGGATATAAACCGTTTTGCCGGTGCTGCGGCGGGAGAGCTCCGTTGCAAGCTTAATTCGCTGTGCCTCACCGCCGGACAGCGTCGTAGACGGCTGACCCAGCTTAATATAGGAAAGGCCGACATCATTCAGTGTCTCAATCTTTCGCCGGATCTGCGGCAGATGATCGAAAAATTTCAGCGCCTCCTCCACGGTCATATCCAGCACATCATAGATGGATTTCCCTTTGTATTTTACATCCAGCGTCTCGCGGTTATAGCGCTTTCCATGGCAGACCTCACAGGGGACATAGACATCCGGAAGAAAATGCATCTCAATCTTCAGAATGCCATCCCCGGCGCAGGCCTCGCAGCGGCCGCCCTTGATATTAAAGCTGAAACGGCCTTTTTGGTAGCCCCGCGCCTTCGCATCCGCCGTGGATGCAAACAGATCGCGGATCATGTCAAAAACGCCCGTATAGGTCGCCGGGTTCGAGCGCGGGGTGCGCCCGATTGGAGACTGGTCAATATTAATCACTTTATCCAGCTGTCCGATTCCGGTGATCGCCCGGTGCTTTCCCGGAATCGTCCGCGCCCGGTTCAGATCCTTTGCCAGACGCTTATATAAAATCTCATTGATCAGTGAGCTTTTCCCGGAACCGGAAACACCGGTCACGCAGGTCATCACGCCAAGAGGAATCTTTACATTGATATCCTTCAGATTATTTTCCCGCGCTCCGCGAATCTCCAGCCAGCCAGTCGGCGTCCGCCTCTTCTCCGGCACCGGAATAAACAGCCGATGGCTTAAATACGCGCCCGTGATGGATTCCGGACAGTTCTTCAAATCCTCCGCCGTCCCGGCCGCCACAACCTCACCGCCATGTTCTCCTGCGCCGGGTCCGATGTCCACAACGTAATCCGCCGCATACATCGTATCCTCATCGTGTTCTACCACAATCAGGGTGTTCCCTAGATCTTTCAGATTATTCAATGTGCGCAGCAGCTTGTCATTGTCGCGCTGATGCAAACCGATACTCGGCTCATCCAGAATATAGGCCACGCCGACCAGCCCGGAGCCAATCTGCGTCGCCAGACGGATCCGCTGCGCCTCGCCGCCGGATAGCGTACCGGTCGCGCGCGACAGGCTTAAATAATCCAGACCTACATCAACCAGAAAACCAATCCGCGCCCGAATCTCCTTCAAGATCTGCGCACCGATCAGACGCTGCTGCTGTGTCAGCTCCAGATCCGCCAGAAACTTCTGTAAATCCCCCACGGACATGGAAGTAATCTCGTGAATGTTTTTCCCGCCAACCGTCACCGCCAGCGCAGACGGCTTCAGCCTCTGCCCGCGGCAGGCCTTACAGGGGGTAATCCGCATAAAGCTCTCATACTCCTGTTTCGTATAATCCGACGAGGTCTCCCGGTAGCGCTGCTCTACATTCCGGATCAGGCCGTCAAACGCCACATCGTAAACACCGATACCGCGCTGTCCCTTATAATGCACCTTCACCTGTCTGCCGTCTGTCCCGTAAATCAGCATGTGCTGGATATCCGGCGCCAGCTGCTCAAACGGCGTCGATAAATCAAAATGATACTCCTTCGCCAAGGCCGTCAGAAGCGCATACGTAAAGCTGGACGGATCGGTGCAGGACTGCCAGCCGTTCACAACAATCGCGCCTTCCCGGATGCTTAACGATTTATCCGGAATCATCAGATCAATGTCAAACTCCATCTTGTAGCCCAGGCCGGTGCATTCCGGGCAGGCGCCAAACGGGTTATTAAAAGAGAAGCTGCGCGGCTCGATCTCATCAATACTGATATTACAGTCCGGGCAGGAAAAGCTCTGGCTGAAAGTAATCATCTCTCCCTCACCGACATCGACATAGCCCAGACCGTCCGCCAGCTGCAGCACGGTCTCCATCGAATCCGTCAGACGCTTCTCAATCCCCGGCTTCACCACCAGGCGGTCCACTACGATTTCAATGTTGTGCTTAATATTTTTCTCAAGCTTTATCTCCTCGGAAAGATCATACAGGTTCCCGTCAATCCGCACACGCACATATCCGCTGCGCTTCGCCTGCTCCAACAGCTTCACATGCTCGCCCTTACGTCCGCGCACAACCGGCGCAAGCAGCTGGATCCGCGTCCTCTCCGGCAGCGCCATGATCTGATCCACCATCTGATCCACGCTCTGCTTTTTAATCTCACGTCCGCACTTTGGGCAATGCGGAATCCCGATCCTCGCATATAATAATCGGAAATAATCATAAATCTCCGTCACCGTGCCGACCGTCGAGCGCGGATTCCGGTTCGTCGTCTTCTGATCAATCGAGATCGCCGGCGGAAGCCCCTCGATACTCTCTACCTCCGGCTTCTCCATCTGCCCTAGAAACTGTCTGGCATAGGAGGACAGCGACTCCATATACCGTCGCTGCCCTTCCGCGTAAATCGTATCAAAGGCCAGCGACGATTTGCCTGAACCAGACAGACCGGTAAGCACCACAAACTGATTGCGCGGAATATCCAGGCTGATATTTTTCAGATTGTGCTCGTTCGCCCCGCGGATGCGGATGAACTGCTTTTTGTCTGGTATGGCCGTTCTGGCTGTTTTTCCGATCGAATCTGTCATATTTTCTTCTATCTCATCATACATATCCATTGCATCATTCAGATTCATTTGTTCCTCCACTCTGTCTGTGGCACTCGAAATAATTGCCTGTGATTGAACCGTTTTCTCATTCATTGATCTCCTGCAAATGCTTCTTCAGCATAATCATCTTATCACGCAGCTCGGCCGCACTCTCGAAATCCAGCTCCGAGGCTGCCTTCTTCATCTTCTTCTGCACCTCGGCAATCAGTTTCTCCAGCTCCTCACGGTTCATCGACTCCGGATCCTTCTCCATCTGCACTTCCTGCTTCGCCAGCTCCTTCGAAATGCTGATCAGATCGCGAACTGCCTTTTTAATCGTCTGCGGCGTGATGCCGTGCTCTTCATTATATTTCTGCTGCAGCTCCCGCCGTCTCTGTGTCTCATCCATCGCCACACGCATCGAATCCGTAATCATATCCGCATACATGATCACATGTCCCTGCGCATTCCGCGCGGCGCGTCCAATGGTCTGAATCAGCGAAACCGAAGAGCGCAGAAAGCCTTCCTTGTCCGCGTCCAGAATCGCCACCAGAGAAATCTCCGGGATATCCAGGCCCTCACGCAGAAGATTGATCCCGACCAGCACATCAAAGACATCCAGGCGCATATCCCGGATGATCTCCGTCCGCTCCAGCGTATCAATATCTGAGTGCAGATAGCGCACGCGGATCCCGACCTCTTTCATATAGTCTGTCAGATCCTCCGCCATCCGCTTCGTCAGCGTCGTCACCAGAATCTTGTTGCCTGCCGCCGTTTCCTTATTGATCTCACCGATCAGATCATCAATCTGCCCCTCAACCGGCCGCACTTCCACACGCGGATCCAGAAGTCCCGTCGGCCGGATAATCTGCTCCGCGCGCAGCAGCTCATGCTCCTCCTCATAGTCGCCCGGCGTCGCCGAAACAAACAGAAGCTGGTCTATTTTATCCTCAAATTCGCCAAAATTCAAGGGACGGTTGTCCTTCGCTGACGGCAGGCGGAAGCCATAATCCACCAGCGTCGTCTTGCGCGACTGATCGCCCACATACATCGCCCGGATCTGCGGCACCGTCTTGTGCGACTCGTCAATAATCATCAGAAAATCATCCCCGAAATAATCCATCAGCGTATGCGGCGTCGCCCCTGCCGGAAGTCCTGCCAGATGACGCGAATAATTCTCCACACCTGAACAGAACCCCGTCTCCCGCAGCATCTCCACATCAAAATTCGTCCGTTCCGCAATCCGCTGCGCTTCAATCAGCTTATCCTCACTCTTAAAATAAGTCACCCGCTCCGCAAGCTCCTCCTCAATCGCGTCCGCCGCCCGCAGAATCTTCTCCATCGGCACCACATAATGCGACGCCGGAAAGACCGCGATAAACTCCAGTCCCTTCTTCACCGCACCGGTCAGCACGTCAATCTCCGTAATCCGGTCAATCTCATCCCCGAAAAACTCCACCCGGTAAGCATAGTCGTCCGCATTCGCCGGAAAAATCTCCAGCACATCCCCGCGCACCCGGAACGTACCGCGGTGAAAATCCATCTCATTGCGGTCATACTGAATATCAATCAGCTTCCGCAGAATCTCATCCCGATCCCTCTCCTGCCCCTGCCGCAGGTAGAGCACCAGATCCTTATAATCCGCCGGGCTGCCCAGGCCATAGATACAGGAAACACTCGCCACAACGATGACATCCTGCCTCTCCACCAGCGATGCCGTCGCCGACAGGCGCAGCTTATCAATCTCATCATTGATCGCGGAATCCTTCGCGATATACGTATCCGAAGACGGCACATACGCCTCCGGCTGATAATAATCATAATAGCTCACAAAATACTCAACCGCGTTTTCAGGGAAAAACTCCTTGAACTCCGAATAAAGCTGGGCCGCGAGCGTCTTATTGTGCGCAATCACCAAAGTCGGCTTCTGCAGCTGCTCGATCACATTCGCCATCGTGAAGGTCTTGCCGGAGCCCGTCACACCCAACAAAGTCTCGAATTGATTGCCTTCTTTGAACCCCTGGACAAGTTCAGCGATCGCCTGCGGCTGGTCGCCGGTGGGCTGGTATTCACTGTGAAGCTTGAATAGTTTTTGTTCAGATTGCACAAAAGTCACCTCCTGATTCCGTAGCAAAAAAAGGTCTTCTATAAGGCAGAAATTCGTAACCATGCGTTTTCAAAAATCGTCATTTTAGGCCTCGTTACGAATGCAGGTCACTAAACCCGGATTTTCCGACTCCGCAACACCCTGTAAAACCTGGCAGACTGAATAACACAGCCGGTCACTAAGCGGACGCCAAATCTTTCAGCAGTATACCACATCCTTTCAAAAAAGTATAGCCGCTTTTTCGAATATTTGTTCGATTCAGCGACTATCACTTCAACTTGCTGTATATACGATTTATTCCTGAAATGTATCTATGCGCTCAGGTATTCTTCTATGTCTATTACGATCGCATCACATTCCTGCTGTTCCTTGTTTTCCTGCTCTCCTCCTTCCGGCATTACCTCATCCACAAACGACTGCATCTCACCTACACAATCTGCTATAATATTCTGGTTGTCTCCGTAGACATCCATGGTGATAATCTCCTTCGCATGTCCCATCAATTTAGAAACCGCTTTTGGATTGAAATCATTTTTCAACAGGAGCGTACAGAAGGTACTTCTCAGATCATGCCAGCGGATATCCGGCAGGTCGTTTTCTTTTAATAGTTTTTTATAGTAAGGCCAATAGTAGCATTTACTTCTCGGCCTGCCATAACTGGAGCAACAGATATAATCCAGATCCTGAAATTCTTCGCCCCGGCGGTTTTTCTGCTTCTCATACTGCTTGCGCTGTTCCAGAATTGCCTCAAACACATAATCAGGTATTGGCAGCTCGCGATAGCTGGATTCCGTTTTCAGCGGAATCTCCTGCTTCGTCAGCGTCTTAGGCGCATAATCCTCTTTCTTTGCGCCCTTTTTCTTGCCAAGCTGCCGTTGTACCTTCAGAGTCTGGTTAATATAATCAACATCTGAATATTTTACGCCGTTGATCTCACACCGTCTCAGCCCCATCAGCACATTAAAGCACACCTGCATATGAATTGGCGTATCTTTACTGGCTTCCAGCAGTACAAGAATCTGATCCATAGTCAGCGTTTTCTGCGTATCAATATTCCTTGTATGGAATTCGGTAACGACAGTTTTCTTCGCTTTCTTTGGCAGTCCGACGCCGACCGCCGGATTCTCTGCGATCACCTTTTTATCCACTGCAAAACGCATGGCTATATTGAGAATTGTTTTCGACAGCCGTGTAACCGCAATGGAATATTCTGCCTTTTTGTTATAGTATTTCTGGATATCTCCACGGTTTAAATCCACCATTTTTTTATTTCCGAGTTCTGGAATGATATGATTGCGTACATTGAGCGAGAAAGTTTCATACGTATCACTGCTCTCCGTTCGCTTTCCAAGATCCTCTTCCAGCCAGAACTCCATGTATTCTTTCACGGAAACATTTGAATATACAATATACGTTCCTGAATACAGTTCCCCAATTGTTCTGTCCCTTGCCGCGCCCGCCTCCTTTTCTGTAGCAAAACCCGATTTTTGCTGTACCACTCTTGAGGCATCCATATAAATAAGGGAAACCCGATATCCATATTTTCTTTTGATTGGGAGCACAGCAGAAACCTCATAATCAATATATTGCTGCAGGTTCATGTCAAGCTTCATTTTCATCCCTCCTGTTCTACCGGCACAAACGCGTCATTCATAAACGCCAGGATATTTTCATTATCATCCATCACATCACAATAGTACTCAAATGTTGTATGTACAGAACCATGTCCTAGCATCGCAGATATCTTCACAATGGGAACCTTCATCTCAATCAAAATGGTAGCATACATATGCCGAAGACCATGTACAGTCACATGCGGCAGACCATTTTTATTGCATAGTCTTGTCAGCGTCTCATTCATAGATACCATTCCGTGGGGCTTTCCATCCTCCTGGCAGCTGACATAATCGTGATCCTGATAATTCGCAGCATACCTGCTTTTATCGGCTTCCACTTTCTTTTTGCGAATTTCCACTTCTTTCATGACTGCATCAGGTACCCGCAAGGTTCTAAAACTATTCTGCGTCTTCGGATCACGTTCCACAAGACCATATGCCTCGATTTTACCGCTTCCTTTTTTCAATTTCGGATCGGATACCAGCTGACGTTTTATTGATACGGTATTCTGATCAAAATCGAAATCCGAAAATTTTAATCCCAGTATTTCGCCTTTTCTCAGTCCGCAAAACAGTCCCAGAAGGATCTCCAGATACCAGTTGCTTTTGGATGCAGCAAACAAAAGCTTCTTGATCTGTGATTTATGCAGGATCGTAATCGTAGGCTTTGCCCTTTTGTATGGTTTTGTAGCTGTCACCGGATTCCTTTTGATATATCCTGCCGTTACAGCTTCTTTTAATGCAAGATTTAAAACTTCCCTGCCCTTATTTCCCGCTGATCTGCTGATTTGCGCCACATTCTGTAACAAAGCATCCAGATACTCCGCATTCAGATATTTCAGCTTTACATCGTGTTCCACACACGGAAGAATCAGATCATACACCGCATATGCCATAACCATATATGTGGTTGACTCTACACGTTGAGAAAAGACATCCTCCAGCCAGTAAATCAGATAATCTTTCAACGATACTTCCTGATTGACCTGATTGGACAATTGCCACGCCCGATATGCATTTTTAAACTCTTTCTCACATCGCTCGTAGCTTTTGTCCGCTTCCTCACGGGTCTTAAAGCCACCTTTTTTCCCGTATTTTATCGTTCCATTCTCCTGAAGTGTTTTCGTCCGATGATACCAGGAAGATTTCTCATAGAACGATTTGCCTTTTTCAGAATTCTGTTCTTTCAATTATGTCACCCTTCCTCACTGAATCCATCCAGCCAGTTATCAAAAGATTGTTTGGGTACCCTGAACAGCTTTCCAATCTTGATTACGCGAAATGGCTCCTGCTTCTTGTATACCTCTTCAAGAAAAGTATACGTTCTGCTTCTGCCAATTCCCAGCAATTTCTGGATTTCCTCTGCCTGATAAACCTTCTTCTCCGTTTCCGAAGTATTTATTTCAGTCACCTCCCGTCGAAGGCATCCTTCATGGTGTCATCATAACCATTCGAATGCCTTTTGTCCACGATGTCGATTTGCCTCAGGCAAAATCAAATTATCTTTTCTATTTGCTTAAACATTATATTTATTTGCAATCACAGTTCAATTCTGTCAATATTGATCTTTAAAATTACTTCAAAAATTTTTTCAAATCGAGCAGGAAACGGCCAGCCGTAATCCTGCTCGATGTTTAAAAATGAGAGAGGCTCTATTGATTCTATTTGTCCTCGACACCCCGAATCGTTTTCCTGTGTCAGGAAGGGAATAATAACCTGTCAGAATGCATACTTCCGACCACAACCCAAAAGCACTCCTGCAATCAGGCTCCGGCAGTTCGTAGGGATGCCGGCTACAGGTGTTCTACCACCCGCAGATGTATCTCACTTCATACGAATCTTCGCATCACCGGCCTGCCGACCGATTTCCGGGCAGTGTTTTCCCGCAGCCATTTCACGTTTCATTTTATAACATCAAAATACCTATCGCGCCATCTTCCTCGTGCTCCCCGTATGATATGTCATGTCAGTTATTACTGAACTCTGTAATTGTCAAGGTACAAATAGCCTGTATAGAGAGAAAAATCCCTCTACTTAATAAATACCAATGGCTGGCGAATTTATAAGCAGATTTTTGAAATTTTTGAAATTATTTTTCGCTACAGCAGCATCTGATGCATTTTTTCAAGAATCTTTTCCAGCCGTTGATGAACCGCTGGCTGTGAAATCCCCATAATGCGTCCCACTTCATCCTGCGTCTTGCCTTCGAAAAACACACTGTAAATAATCAATTTTTCTTCCGGCTCCAGCTTGCTAATAATTTTATGTACTTCCTGATGCTCCATCCGCTCAACCACTTCGTTTTCCACATCAACGGAAGAGTCTGGAATGGCATCCATTACAGACTGCGCGTTTTCACCGTACTGTTCGGTGAATGATACTTCTCTCGGTTTACGTTCTATCACCTCACCCTTTTCATTTTTAGTTTCTACTTTCTTTTCTAAGCTTCTTCGATAAGAATTGTGCATTTCCCGAAATACTTCTTCTGATATTTCATGCAACTCTCCGTCTATTTTTGCATAATATTTCCCATCAACAGAATACGGGTGTTCTAAATTACCTTTCATATAAGCCTCCTGAATTTGAAATTTGGTTAACAAAGGTCAAATTCAGGACATGGTGGCCCACGGGCAGTTTTCCCTAGCGCTGCTCCTTTTTCACACCTGGCAGGAAATTTATGGGCAAACACAAAACCTACGCTATCCTCCGCGCCTCATATCGAACGCACTCAGAAATATATCCTGACGCGTTACAGGTCACACCATGACAAAATTTACGTTATTTTAACCACTACAGGTGTGACCTATAACGGCATCCGGCTAATTAAATCGCTGCGCGATGAAGCCGGATGCTTGCTGCCACTACGTTTTCAACCCGACCCCGCAGCAAGTACGTGGTCGGGTCGTGACCAGTAACTCTGACGCTCATTGGGACTAACTATCATTTCTATAAGAAATATATAACCAGCGAACCGGAACAAAGTGTGCATGGATAACATAGTTTCGAATATGTAAGGGTTCCGCTGCATACAAAAGATTGATTCTTCATAATCAAAGAAACGTCACTTTCCTATAAACGTGAACCTTTTCTGCTATCACCTTTTCATATTTTTTTCTGTCATTTTTTTTCTTCTAAATTTTCTCAACACTGTTTTTATCAATTCGTCAAACACGAAAAAACTCTGTCTGCTATTGCGCCTGTACGCACAAAAAAACAGTGCAAGCAACTGTCCATGTAGGACAACTGTTTGCACTGTGTATAAACTTATTATTAAAACTTATGACGACATTGAAAGATTGGACTGGAACGTCAATCTTCTGCTATATTTGTAATGTCATAAAATAAAATTTTCTTGTCATTGATCTGCAGCCACCTTTCCTGTGTCTCTAATATCTGTATTTCTCCCAATTCCGTACAATAATTTCCAATTCCTCTATTATCAGGATTCGCCGCCTGGAACCATGTCACCTTTACTCGGTCATGGCAATGAATCCGATGAAGTTTCCAGTCAATTTCTTCTGCCTTTTCCGGAGCCAGTTCTTTATAAGGTTCATAAAGACGTTCCTGCGCACGTACCGCCTCCTCATATCCTTTCAGGGCGTCAAAAGCGGCAAACTGTTTTGCACGGTGCGACCTTTGCATTGGGTTTCTCTTATAGGAAATCGGCCTGCTGCAGTACAAAATATCTTCGTACTCTCTCCTTCCCTCTTCCATATTCTTTTTTCTTTTGTCTTCCATAGCTGGTCTCCATTCCGCCGCCCTCAGATGGCAGCACAAAATTTTCCACTCATGCCCGGTGACCGCCGATCTGCATATTCCGCTCCCTGTAATTCGAGCAGTCTAACAAATTACATCCCCGCATAACTGCATTCGCCCCATATCGGTGTCGGATTTCCAGGATTGCTCTCTGCATATTCTTCTCACGGGTTCTTGCTTCCTGATCGGTAAACAGATTCATCTGTTCAAATCCTTCCGGACGTAAACGTCCAAAACAAATATTCACTCTGCGGATACCAGTATAACGGTCAGTGATTTCCGTATACAGATACTCCACTGTTGCAAGAATCAGCGAAGTACTATTTGTGAAAGTTCCCAGACCCACGCCCTTTCCGCTGGAAGGTACTCCAAACCGATGATCATAACTGATGTAAAGTGAAACCGAATTGGTCTCTAACCCCTTATCCACCAGATCAAGGATGAGCTGATCCGTCATTTCCCGAACAATGACCCAGGCCTCTTCAAAAGAATAATTCCGCATGAGTACCTGACCAGAAGACAGGCTGTTCGTTTCCGGTTCGTAAGATTTGATATCTTCCATGGTACAAGGCTCATACCCCCATGCATGGTCGATCAGCAGCTCCGCGTCTATGCCAAATAACTTCTGCAGCCATTCCGGCTGCTTTAAACTGGTGCGCGCAATATCCCCCATCGTCAGAATCCCATATCTTCCTAACGTCCGGGCCGTACCCGGTCCGATTCTCCAAAAGTCCGTCAGCGGACGATGGCTCCACATCTTTTCCCGATACTGCATCTCGTCCAGGAACCCGATATGGTCGTCCACGTGTTTTGCCACAATATCCATGGCAATTTTACACAGATAAAGATTCGTACCAATCCCCGCCGTAGCGCATATCCCGGTCTCCCGCATGACTTCATTCATCAACAAAACCGCAAGCTCTCTGGCCGTCTTTCCATAAAGCTCCAAATAAGCCGTCACATCAATAAAACATTCATCGATGGAATACACATGGATATCGTCCGGGCTGAAATATCTGAGATAGATTCCATATATCTGCACAGAATAATCAATGTAAAGCTGCATCCGGGGCATGGCAGTGATGTACTTCACATCCGGCGGAATCTCATGTATTCTGCACCGATTCTTTACTCCCAGCTGCTTCATTGCGGGAGTAATGGCCAGACAGATCGTAGATACAGAACGGGTCGGATCAGCCACAACCAGATTCACCTGAAACGGGTCCAGTCCCCGCTCTACACATTCCACCGAAGCGTAGAATGACTTCAGATCTATCGCTATATACATCCGGTTTTGTTCTGGAACCACTTGAATATCCTCCCTTCATATTACTGTTCACGATGTTTTTCCATAAAAGCTTGACAAAATGCGAAGTTCGCATTATACTGAGCATGAAATTAGTTTTCGTTATTGCTTGCTATTATATGAATTTCATTTTCTTGTGTCAAGATGTTTTATTGAAAAATATGAATATGAAATTCGCATTTAAGTAAATTTCAGACAGATGATGAGGTTAAAAAATGAATTTTGCAGAAAAAGTAAGGAAACTGAGGAAAGAAAAAAAGATGTCGCAAGTTGAACTGGCTCAGGCGATCGGTGTCACTTCCCGAACCATTCAGTTCTATGAATCCGGAAAGAGCTACCCACGGTATCGCGAGACTTACCAGAAGCTTGCGGAAACACTCTCCTGTGATGTAAATGAGCTGCTTATCGTTGATTCTGAGCCAACTGCCGTGGAAAAAGAAACTGCTTTTATTTCAGAAGCAGCGGAACAGTACGGCAGCCGCGGAAAACGGCAGGCAGAACGATTAATCGAAGAAGTTTCCGGCTGCTTCGCCGGCGGAGAACTGTCAGAAGAAGATAAAGATGAAATGATGAAAGCCATCCAAGATGCTTACTGGATCGCCAAAAAGAATAACCAGAAATATGCACCAAAGAAATTCCAGTGACCGGGGAGTTGTCTGCTGATGGGAATACCTACTACAAAAATTGTTGAACTTGCCAATCATCTGTATACGAAATATCAGACACGCAATCCCAGAGAACTCGCGGACGCTCTGGGTGTTATTATCATGCCGCCGCGACCCTTTAAGTCTCAAAAAGGCGCTTACAAAGTAATCCTGAACAACCGCTTTATTTTCTTCAAAGAAGACATGAATCCGGTCCTCGAAAATATTGTACTGCTTCACGAGCTTGGTCATGACCAACTGCACAGGGATACCGCCATCGCCACCGGAGGCTTTCAGGAGTTTAATATTTTTGATATGAGCGTCAATCGTATGGAATATGAGGCCAATATCTTCGCCTCCCAGATTTCCCTGCCGGACGAGGAAATTCTTGATTACATCGAAAGCGGATATGACATTCAGCGGATTGCCAGCATTATGAATTCCGATATCAACCTGGTTGCTCTGAAAAATGATACGCTGATTTCCCAGGGATACCGCTTCCGGCATCTGGAACACGAAAATGATTTTCTGCGATATGACAAATAATGATCTGGAGAAGTCTATATTTCCTATCTCTGGATCATTATACTCTCATTTGTGATATTCTTTCATTGGAGTGACAGGATAATGGCGGAACGAAAAATAAAGCTCTTTTTAGCTATAGAAAGTTTTTTATACGTAGTATTTTTGTTACTGGATCTGATTGGCCAATATCAGGCAAGCATTAGATGGAAATATGCCGGTATTCTGCTCTGTTGCTTCTTTTCATTGTCCTACCAGAGCCAGGACAAGCTGGTTCCGGTTGCCCTGGCACTTACGGCATTGGCCGACCTGTTCCTGCTTGTTCTTGATCAGTATTACTTATTTGGTTTGCTGCTGTTTTTCTTCGTGCAGATAATCTACGCAGTCCGACTGCACCAGTTAAAAAGCCCTTATTTCACAGTATCACGCATCCTGTCACCTGTGTTCGTATTCATAATCCTGTATGCGGCAGGTTTCATAAATCCAATTAACCTGCTGGCGGCATTGTACTTTACACAACTTATTCTGAACGCAATTTCAGCCTGGGCAGGCAGAAAAAATACATTGTTTGCAATCGGTCTAACCCTGTTCGCCTGTTGCGACATCTGTGTTGGAGCATATAATGTGCCTTCACTGGTTCCGGCTGCTTTGTATGAGGCCTGTTACATAGGAATGTGGCTGTTCTACCTGCCTTCACAGGTAATAATCACGCTTTCCTCAATAGAGTGATATATATGAATCTCAGCTGAACGGCAGATCCTCATCCCGCAAATCATCCGGAAGATGCAAATCCTGCCCATCCGTTCCGAGCAGCTTCGAACCAAGTTTATTCATAATTTCCATCGCTCTTTTCGCCGACACTTCATTCGCAATCCGGTTTGCCTCTTTCGTACCCAACAGGAGAAGCGGTGGTTTCAGACCAATATCCCTGAAGATATCACACGTATAGTCATACCCATATCCGGCCTGTTCCCCGGCGTAGCTTTTCAGTCTGTTGATCCCCTCAATAAAACCTTTTTCGAAGAAAAAAGCATAATCATCGTCCCAGAAAAACAGATTATCATCTTCGTCA
>Ga0192278_1058_pt1 | contig 25347 bp, 22 predicted proteins | sample Koala_Koa24_K3_FD_131271 | JGI IMG/M metagenome (GOLD analysis project Ga0192278, IMG submission 131271) | Enriched cells from koala feces incubated with labeled cellulose particles, San Francisco Zoo, California, United States - Koala_Koa2-4_K3 ...
GAATTTGGTTTGCGCCAAATCCGCAATCAAACCCGAACACTATGCCAAGTACAAGACAGCCCAAGGTAGAACCAATAAGCTGTGAAACAACGTATCCCACAAAGTCGGTAGGTGAAAGCTGTTTGCGAATGAGCATTGCCAAGGATACGGCGGGATTTATATGACATCCGGAAATGTTACCGATGCTGTATGCCATTGCAACGATTACCAGACCGAATGCAAGGGCTGTCAGAATATAACCGCCGCCGTTGGCGCTGTCACACCCTACAGCACAAGCTGTACCGCATCCAAATGTAACCAGTACAAATGTACCTATTACCTCGGCAAGATATTTTTTAAAAGTTCCCATATAAAAACTCCTCTCAAATGGTATGGATAGCTGTATATTTATGTTATTAAGCTATCAATTTTTAATATGTTCTACCAAATGCCCAATGCCGGTAACAAATGACGCAAAATTTTAATGCAAACGGCGATACAAGCTATAGTCCCGACAATACGCCGTGATTATTGCAGCTGCTTGTACCACAACTTCCGTTCATTTAATTTTAACAAATAATTATAAACAATTCAACCAAATATTTATTACCAAAGTGTTATATTTAGTGCAATCTGACAATATATAGCCTATACGCCGAAATTATACCTTATTGACACCTTTACAGCATATTACTCAAAATGTCTTAGCTCACAAAAGGATATTATATAGAATTAGTTTTATTGAAAAAGCAAATTAATTTACACCGGTACGGAAAGAAAATATCGCCTTGCACCCGAGCTTTCATTTATAAGCTCCCTTAAATCCGCATACCTGATAATTAATCACCGCCCTTTCGGATATTGTGCCGCAAAGGCTGTAATATATGCCGAAAATCATTATCATATTATGCAAAATAAAATCCTGTGTTAAACAAAAAGGCGTTGACTACTCTCGTAATCAACACCTTAACATTTGCACACAACATTTTAACGGGAAAGCCATGCATACGCCACATCTAAAGCTTCATACAGGCTATTTTTCTCACTCTGCTTTACTATAGCCTCAATGGGACTAAGCTTTTCATCGGTAGCCATCTTGTAAATATGCACCTTGCTTGCAACATCCAGATCCCCTACTTTTGTTTTTTCGGTTATCTGCATATAAATAACGTGCGAATCATACATATTCCCGTAATAGATTTCATCTCCCTTTCGTACAAGGGGATATCCTTTATAGGTAAAGAATTTTTTATCCTTTGTTGCCGCCGCTTTTTCACTCAAAATAATTCCTCCTTAATCGTAATATTGCGCTAAAATTCCAATCACTAAATATAATATAACATATCTGTATCAATTTTGCAAGTAAAAATACAAATTTTTTTCATAAAGTTCTCTATGCTCACCTGCAAGGGATTAAAACATATGACCGAATTTAAGCGCTGATGTACGCTATATGCTATGCCGACATTATTCATTGTCGGCATAGCTTTTATACTATCACAAACGCTGCGAAAAAAACGTCGATTTACCAAACCGTTACCATATCTTCTCCCGCAAGCAAATGCTCCAGATTTTCCGCAAGTCTGTCCACATACGCTGTGCGGCATTTAAAGGAGGTTCTGCCGTTAAGCTTTATAATGGTCATTCTGTCTGAGGACGGTATAAATTCAAGGACATCCGTGCCGTCGGTACTGTCAATAGTTACGGTAAGCGTTACCTCCTCGTCCGTATCCGTGAGATATATCTCCTCGGCAGGCGCACGGAGCAGGAACTGGTAAAAGCTCTTGAAAAGCTCTGCGGAAATGGTTTCGCCATTGCACTTAACGGCAAAGTCATCGGCACCGCCGCTAAGCTTGAACACATTTTCACTATCCGCTGTGGCTATGGTAAGCTCCTCCACGTTGTAAATGTAGGTAGATGTGATAAGTGTCATTGTTATATCCATCGGCATAACGGTTGCCCATGGCAGATCGTCTGCGGCAAAGATAAATACAATATCAGAGCCCTCCGCCATAGCGTAGTAATATCCGTTTGTTTCGCTGCCGATTGTCAGGCTGAAGTCACCGCCCACAATATCGAAATCAACAACGGCAAAGGGATCTGCAAGGCCATATGCTTCAAGCTCGGCATCTGTGGGTGACATTGCCGCTATTCCGCTTGCGGTAAGACCGAACACACCGTTTACCACCGCATCGGAGGTATCGGGGTTCAGATCAAGCTCCACAGGCTCGGTTAAAACGTGAGATGATGAGTTACCCGTAACGGCATCCTCGTCGTCCTGGCGAATATCATACTCAATAACAATATCATAGTCAATATCCTGTCGGGAAATAGAGATTTTGTCCACCCTCGTGTAGTCGGTATCATCGTCCTCACTTTCCGCTTCCTTTGCCGTATACACGGTTTTCTCAACAAAGTAATATTTACTCTGCTGCAGTGTGGAGAAGGTGGATGTTTTTACGGTATAGACGGTGTTTTCACCCTCAAAGCGCATATAGGAATTGCTCTCCGTGGGCACTTCATTTCCTATGAGAACCGTATATTCTCCGCTGTCAAATTCAACGGTGAATTTCAGCGAAGGCTCGTCAAGACCATAAATCGAAAGATCGTCGCAATCCTCCGTGACAACTCGCTGTGCCGTCAGACTTGACACGACGTTAAGCGCACCTGTTATTCCCGAATCATAGAGCTGATGACCGTCAAACTCCATTATTCCCCAGCTTTCGCCATCAGGATAACGTTCAATGTCATATTCGCCGGTGGAATTTTCCACATGGATTTTCACTATAGAGTCGGGATCCTTGTCATAAAGCAGTCTTGACTCCTCCTCTTCCTCGGAAACGGTGGTTTCCTCGGATTCGGTTTCATCATCGGCATTATTAAGCAGGGTCAAAGCAACAATGCCGCCTGCAAGCAGGAGCAGTACAACCGCTCCCACTATAATAAACAGCAGCTTTTTTTTCATTACTTCGTTCTCCTCTTAACATATACAACAATTCCCACGATTAGAACTGCAAGCGGTATTGCAACTATAAATACGGCAGTGCATATATTATAATCTTGGAGGGTTACATCAAAGCTGTCGGAGGTCAAATCCTTCGATACAATGCTTATACCGGTGTTTTTACCTGTCATGGTATTCAAAACTGAAAGGAAATATTCACCGTTATTGTAGTAGGTTGAGCCTGTGAATATGGAGTGGAGATTTTCAGCAGATCCTACTACAAGAACATTGCTGTAAACCATATTATTGTCACTGTCAAACATATATTTTCTTCCCAGTGCCATAACACTCTGCTCGCCGTATGTGAGCAGGGATTCATCCTGTGCCTCGGCGATTTCATCGGTCATTATAAATCCTGTTTCGTCTGTGGAAAGCAGATTTACTGTGCTGCGGTAATCCTGTGTATCAAACAAAATAGAGATAGGTCTTGAATAATACACATATACCGGCAGTGATGTATTGGAAACGTTCGTACTGTAATCGTTATCTTCAATATAGCATCCTATCTGGTAAACATTGCTTCCCAGTATATTGGCTGTATCGGAATCGCCCACTACGCCCGAACCAACGCTTATTCCCCATTCCTCAAGGAATGTGTTGATATTAGTCGTGTCGTTCTGAGCATTGTCGGCAATATAGATAAGATTCTTTCCAAGCGCGCCTGAGTTGTCGAGGAAGCTATACAGCTTATCGATTATGGATTCGTTGTAATCGTTGAGCGGTGCGTTTATAACCACAAGGTCGGTATCCTCGGGAATATCCTCCTTGAGGGGATCAATTTCCGTTACCTCATAGCCGTTGCTCTCCAGCATTTCAATCACATTGTCGTAGGACATACCTGCCGATTCACTGCTGAATACAACAGCCTGTATCGGTGACGGATCGGTTACATACATAATCGCCGATGTAAGAACCTGCTCGGCATTGGAAGCAACAATCTCCTGCTGATAGTAGGAATTCATCTCAACGTCATAAAGATCCTCAATGCTTACAACCTTTATTCTCTTATCGCTCTCAATGACGATATTGTATTCATCAATTTCGCCGCTGTAGCTTTGGCTGTATCTATCAATGTAGGTTGGGTTTTCAACCACATCTACATAGGTAACCTCAACATTATCGGAGTAAATCTCATACTTTTTGAGAACCTCATATGCCTGTTTTAGGTAAATATAGGTTGAGGTCTGGAATGTCAGCTCGTCCGACATACACACAATGTCAACGTGCTCGTCAATAGTATTAAGATAATCCTTGGTTTCTTGGGAAATCTCAAAAATGCTGTCGTCGGTAAGATCTATGTTCATATTGACGCTGTTTGACGCCAAATTAAGTATAACATTTACAAGGACTACCATAGCAATGCAAATGACGGTTATTGCGGTAGCCACAGAGCCGTATTTAAGCTTTCTGCGCCTGATAGCCTTCTTTTTAGCCTTTTCCTCATCGGATTCGGACATTTCCTTTGAAATTTCCGCCTCGGCAAAGGATTCAGCTTCCTTTTCCGCTTCTATCGAAGGCACTGCCTGTTCCTCATTGTTTATTTTATTCTTTTTCTTGGACATAATCACAATTCCTTTCTCAGATAGTTCGTCTTATAAGGCGTTTATCCGCCTTAACTCCAACGGCGCTTTTCAAGCATTCTGACTGTGAGGAAATTAAACACGAATATTACACTGATAAAAAATACAATGCTGTTGATGCTGAGTATTCCCTGAGTAAATTCAATGTAACGGGAATAAAATCCCAGTGATGCCATAACGGTACTGACAGCACCGCTGAACAACAATGCAAAAACATCTATCATGTAGAGGAATATTATTACCAAAAATGATATAATTGCCGCCACAATCTGGTTTTCGGTAAGTGACGAGAAAAATATACCAATTGAAATAAACGACATTCCCAGCAGTAAAAGTCCTATCATATTTCCTATAATCGGCGCCCATGAGATATTTCCCGCAAGTACAACCAAAACTATTACGCAGGGTATATAAATTGCCATTCCGATAAGGAAAATTGTGGAGCAGGCAAGGAACTTGCCCATTACTATTTCAAAGAGATTGACCGGAGCGGTAAGCAGGCACTGTTCGGTCTTTTGCTTCTTTTCATCCGCAAAAAGCCTCATTGTCAGGAGCGGGAGAAGAATCATCATTATGGTGAAGATGCCCGCGAAGGTGGTGGACATATCCGTTGTGGCATAGTAAATATTTGCCATACAGAAATAATAGCCTGTTATAAGATAGAAAACAGCCAAATAGATATAAGCAATAGGCGAAGTAAAGTACGCCTTAAGCTCACGCCTGTATATTGCACCCATTACTCCTCGCCTCCCTTTTGTTCATCAGCCTGTACGGCAGCACCGAGTACGCTTGCCGCCGCAACCGCCTTATCAACCGATTCATGCAGCTCGGCGGAATTGGCAGCGCTTACCTTATTTTTCTTTGATTTAATAGTTACGTCCATACCCATAGTAATCTTGAGGAATATGTCCTCAAGTGTCAACTCGTTGGACTTAAGATTGAGAAGATACCAGCTGCGGCTTGCAATTCTCTTAAAAAGCTCACGCCGTATGTCGGCACTTTCCTTGACCTTGATTTCATACTCATAGACACCCGGCTCTTTTTCATCATCAGCTTTTACGCTGTCAACACCGTTTATTGTAGATACGGTTTTAAGCACCTCGTCACGAGGACCGTCAATTCTTGCGGTAAAGCTTAAATTGCCGTCAAGGTTATGAGTAAGATTTTCCGTGGTATCATCGGCAACGATAACACCGTTGTTGATAATAACAATTCTGTCGCAGGTTGCCTGAATTTCCGAAAGGATATGGGAGGAAAGTATTACGGTATGCTTCTTGCCCAGCCTTTTTATAAGGTTTCTTATATCAAGTATCTGCTTGGGATCAAGACCTACCGTAGGCTCGTCCAGAATAAGTATCTTGGGATTGCCTATAAGTGCTTGGGCAACTCCGACTCTCTGCTTATAGCCCTTTGAAAGGTGCTTTATTACCCTGTTATACACCTCGGTGATTTTTACAAGCTTGCACACCTCCTCGAGATGTGCCTCTTTGGGCAGCTTGCACTTTTTCAGACTGTAAATAAAGCTAAGATATTCCTTAACTGTCATATCGAGATAAAGAGGCGGCTGTTCGGGAAGATAGCCTATCTCCTTTTTCGCCGTGGTGGGGTCGTCAAGAATATCGATTCCGTTAATAAGACACTGTCCGTCAGTTGCGGAGATGTACCCCGTGAGAATGTTCATCGTAGTTGATTTACCTGCGCCGTTAGGTCCCAAAAAGCCGAGGATTTCCCCATCGTTTACGGTAAAGGATATATTATCCACCGCTTTTTTCTGACCATACTGCTTGGTAAGGTTTTTAACCTCAATCATGTGATATTTCTCCCTTGTAGAATTTATACAAATTTTCATCAGATGATACAAAAAGCATTTATTTTGTATCACTCCGATTAAAATCAATACTGAGCTTATTATAACAAATTACTGTGATAGCTTCGTGACAAATCTGCAAATATGCAGAAAAAGCAGACTACTCCGACAGCTTATTTATAGCATCGTTTATACGGGAAAGAGTTTCCTCTTTTCCGAGAATATCCGCAAGCTCAATGCCGCCTCCCGGTGTAAGTGCCTTACCGGACAGTGCAACCCTAAGGGGATAAAGCATCCATCCGTTTTTAACGCCGACCCGCTCTATCTCCGCAAAAACTGCCTCGTGTATCTTTTCCGTATTCCACTCGTCCACGGCTTCAAGTACGGGCAGGATAAGCTTCAATGCTTCAAGCGCGGTTTGAGGATTGGTTTTCATCTTCTTGCTGGTATAAAGCTCCGTGCTGTATTCAGGCATTTTATCGATAAAATCAACCATTTCGGGAATATCGGTAAACAGCTTTGTACGCGGCTGAACGGCATCAACCAGAACATCTATATCTATATCCTCACGCTTACAGCTTTGACGGATATATGGGAGTGCAAGCTTCTTAAATTCATCATGGGTAAGTCTTTTCTGCAAATGCTCCGCATTTATGGCAGTCATTTTCGCAATATCGAATATTGCAGGTGCTTTTGAAAGCCCGCTTATGTCAAATTCACGGACAAGCTCCTCAAGAGAAAAAATTTCGTTTTCTCCCTTTGGCGCCCACCCAAGAAGTGCGATATAGTTTATAATTGCGGGAATATAAAAGCCCTTGTCGGTAAAATCTCCAAAATATGCGTCACCGTCACGCTTCGACAGCTTGTGCTGGGCATCCCTCATTATATGCTCCACATGGATGTATTCCGGCACGTCCCAACCGAATGCCTGATAAAGAAGATTATACTTGGGTGCTGAGGACAGGTATTCGTTTCCCCTAACCACATGGGTAATACCCATAAGATGATCGTCAATAACATTGGCAAAATTATATGTTGGCATACCGTCTGCCTTTATGAGAATCTGATCCTCCAAAAGGGCGTTCTCAACGGTTATATCTCCGTAAAGTATATCCTTGAATGTGGTAGTACCCTCCGTGGGCATTTTCTGCCTGATAACATAAGGCACTCCTTCGTCCAAAAGGCGCTGCTGCTCTTCCTCGGAAAGACCGAGGCAGTGACGGTCATAAACCATATTGGATACCTTTTGCTCCTGCTGCTGTCTGTGAAGCTCGTCAAGCCTTTCCTTGGTACAGAAGCAGCGGTACGCATGACCCGACTCAATAAGCTGCTCGGCATATTGCTTATAAGTACCCATTCTCTCCGACTGGATATACGGACCCACGGGGCCGCCTATATCGGGACCCTCGTCCCACTTCAGACCGCAAGCCCTCAAGGTTTCGTAAATCTTATCCACTGCGCCGTCAACATATCTTTCCCTGTCGGTATCCTCTATACGCAGTATAAAGTCGCCGTCATATTTTTTTGCAATAATATACGCAAACAAGGCGGTACGCAGATTCCCTATGTGCATAAAGCCTGTGGGACTGGGCGCAAACCTTGTCCTTACTCTCTTTGATGTATCCATCAAATTACTTCCTTTCAATGAGTAATTATATATTCCATAGCCGCTGATTTATCCGCTGCTATCTGTCTTTCAAGTGCTGCCGCATCTTCAAATTTTCGTTCGCTGCGCAGAAATTCGTATAGCCGCACGGTAATGCTTTGCCCGTAAAGATCCCCGCAAAAAAGGGGAAAATGCGTTTCCGCAAGGGGAATATTGCGGTTTTCCACCGTAGGCTTAACACCTATATTCGTTACCCCACGATAAACCTGCCCGCCAATCTCCGCTTCCGAAACGTACACTCCGAATTTTGGCATTGCTATCCCGTCATCCATGCACTGGTTGATTGTGGGAAATCCCATCTTCCTGCCAAGACAATTGCCGTGCAGAACCTCACCGCTGACGGAATAGGCTCGTCCCAAAAGACGGTTGGCATCGGAAATATTTCCGGCGGCTATAAACTGCCTTATCTGTGCAGAGGAAATTCGCCCAAATGTCGTATCCACAACATCATCGGCAATATGAAGCTCAATCCCTCTTTCAGCCGCCAGCTCCGAAAGCTCTCGTACACTGCAGGACACATTCTTTCCCATGCGGAAATCACCGCCGCACACGGCAAGCCTTGAGTTAAAAGTATTACAAAGCACCTTATCCGCAAAGTCTTCACCGGAATAATCTCTAAGCTGAGAAAAATCCGCCATGAAAAGATAGTCAATTCCCATCTCCTCAAGCAGCCTTGTCTTGGTATCATCGGTATAAATCGGCTTGTAGGAATTACCCTTTGACGTTACTGTAGCTATCTTAAAGGTAAACACAGCCGCTGAAAGACCTTTTTCCTCCGCAAGCCTTTTGGCAAGACCAATTACCTCCATATGTCCCCTGTGCATTCCGTCAAATATTCCCAATGCAACCGCCGTAGGTTCTTTGGCGGCTTCACCGAGATTAAGTATGTTCATGCAGTTCACCTCTGCAAATTAAAAGTTCTTTTCCACCCTCACAAGTCCATCTTTAACAACGGCAGTACCCATAAATCCGCTGTTACCGTAAACGGCGTATCTTTCCGCAGCTTTATCAGACAAACGCACCCTGTCGGCTTGCAGCTTGACACCGTTTCGGTACATTTTCTCCTGTGCAGGCGACAGACGAATTTCGGGAAGATATGTGAACAGCTTTTCTGTGGGGATTATTACCGAGGAAAAGCCGCGCTCCTTATCCGCCAGGCATTGAAGCTCTTCAAGAGTAATGCAGTCGCCAAGGGTAAATCCGCAAGCAGCCGTGCGAACCAGTGAAGTCATAATTCCCCCACAGCCCAAGCTGTCCCCTATATCATTAATAAGAGTACGGATATATGTCCCCTTGGAACAGGATGTTTCCATGAAGCCTTTGCCGCTTTCCTCGTCATATTCCGTGACGGAAAGACTGTAAATTGTTATTTTACGCGGCTCGCGCTCCACAGTCTTACCCTCACGCGCCAGCTTATAGAGTCTTTTGCCCCCAACGGAAACGGCGGAATACATAGGGGGAATTTGCATAATTTCTCCCACAAATCCCTTTACGGCATTTTCCAGCTGCTGTAAACCAACCTGTGTAAAATCCGCTCTTGCGGTGACAGTACCCGTTATATCTTGGGTATCCGTGGTTATTCCCAATGAAAAGCCCGCTCTGTATATCTTATCGTGATCGGGTAAAATATCGCACGCCTTTGTGGCTGTCCCCACAAAAACGGGAAGCACACCCGTCGCCATAGGGTCAAGAGTTCCTGCATGACCCAAACGGCGCATCTTTAATATTCCCCGCATTTTAGCGATAACATCAAAGGAAGTAAAGCCTTGGGGCTTATTTACACAGATTATTCCGCCGAGCTTCTCTGTTACGACAGCCACAGGTCAAACCCCATTTCGGGTGCAACGGCGGAAAGCAGCTTAAGCTTAACCTGTTCGGGATTACCCTCCACAGTACAGCCTGCCGCCCTTATATGTCCGCCGCCTCCAAGCTTTGCGCATATTGCGGACACATCTATATCGGAATCAGCGGAGGAACGCATGGAAACCTTGAATTTCCCCGGCTCCTTTTCCTTAACGGTAATGCCAACCTTTACGCCCTTTAGCTGCATAGGTATTGCGGCAAGTCCCTCAAATTCCTCCGGTTCAAGTCCGGTTTTCTTTATGGTATCAAGGCTTACGATTATCATAGCGCATTTGTCGTCAAGATAGGTTTTAATGTTGCTGAAAGCATACTGCTCCACAGCAATTCTTGCGGCACTCTTTATCTCAAAAAGCTCGTGATTTATTGTGCCGTAAGGAAGATTATATTCCATAAGCTGCGCGGTGATGATATGCGCTCTCTTTGTTGTGTTCTCAAAACGGAAGCAGCCCGTATCTGTCGCTATTCCCGTATAAATGCAGGCTGCAAATACGTCATCAAGCTGAAAGCCTTGGGATGATGCCATATCGTAGATGACCTCACAGGCGGAGGATGCTTTCGGATTTACAAGAGTTTTTTTGGCATATCCCGTATTGGATATATGGTGATCTATCGCCAGCTCTACATATTCGGAATACACCGACAGCTCCTTGCCGAAAAGATTGATGTCCGCAAGATCTACAGTCACTATTGTTTTGGGAGTGAACTTCTCATGCTCATACCAATCGGTAATATAACCGTATTTCTCCGGAATAGGATCGGAACAAAGAACATTAGCCTTTTTGCCCATATTTCTAAGCAGTCTGCAAAGTCCGTAGCCACTTCCCACGGCATCACCGTCGGGACTTACATGGCACAGGATATAATAATTATCCTTCTTCCGCAAAAAATCTGCGGTTTCCTCAAAGGATATGCTTTCGGGAAATTTAGCGGATTTTTTATCCATATCGGCAGCACCTCTCCTTTCAGTTTTCATCATTCTCCGTATCAGCTGTTTCGGTATCGCTTTCCATATCCGCAAGCATTCTTGTAATGTCTGCGGAATATTCTATGGAATCATCTGCTATGAATTTAAGCTCCGGACACTTTTTTAAATGCAGCTTGTTGGATATCTCCCTTTTGAGCATCCACTCTGCGCTTTCAAGCCCGACAACGGCATTTTTCGCCGCCTCTTTACCGTCCAAGTGTGAAACATAAACCTTACAATGGGAATTATCCCCCGAAAGCTCCACACGGACAATGGACACCAAACCGCTCTTTACCCTTGGGTCTTTAATCCTTTCAATTATAAGTCCGGATATTTCACGCCGAATATCCTCGGCAAGTCGTCTGTTTTTAAAGCTGGGCATATATTACCTCCGTTTATTCGGGACGATACTCCTCCGTTACATACGCTTCAAGAATATCTCCCTCTTTAATGTCGCTGAATCTCTCAAGGGTGATACCGCATTCATAGCCTTCATTGACCTCTCTGACATCATCCTTGAATCGGCGCAGTCCCGCTACCTTATCGTCCGCAACGATTATACCGTCACGCACAACCCTTATTTGGCAGTTTCTTGCTATCTTTCCATTTAACACATAGGAACCTGCAACAACTCCTACGCTGGATATCTTATATACCTGACGTATCTCGGCTTTTCCGTATTCCACTTCCCTAATCTTGGGTGCAAGCATACCCTTCATAGCCGTGGCTACTTCCTCTATTGCATCATAGATAATCCTGTAAAGACGTATATCAACGCCATCTCTCTTGGCATTCTCCTCCGCAACGGGATCGGGACGAACGTTAAAGCCTACAATAATGGCATTGGATGCGTTTGCAAGCATTACATCGCCCTCGGAAACTGCGCCTACCGCGCTGTGTATTACCTTTACCCGCACCTCATCGTTGGAGATCTTCTCCAAGGACTGCTTTACAGCCTCAACAGAGCCTTGAACATCCGCTTTTACTATAATGGGAAGCTCCTTAATTTCGCCCTGTTCAATCTGACCAAAGAGGTTATCAAGGGTTACCTTTTGGTACTGTCTGAATTGCTCCTGCTTAGCCTCGTGCTTACGCTGCTCCACAAGCTCTCTTGCAAGGCGCTCATCCTCAACCGCATTGAACGTATCGCCTGCGGCGGGAACCTCGGCAAGTCCTGTTATCTCAACAGGGCAGGACGGTCCTGCCTCGTGTACAACCTTGCCCTGATCGTTGGTCATAACTCTTACACGACCTACGGCTGTTCCTGCAATGATTATATCACCTGTGTGGAGTGTACCGTTCTGAACAAGGAGCGTTGCAATAGGTCCTCTTCCCTTATCAAGGCGCGCCTCGATAACGGCACCCTTTGCCAGTCTGTTGGGATTAGCTTTCAGCTCGGCAACCTCCGCAACAAGGAGGACATTTTCCAAAAGTTCGTCTATTCCCTCGCCTGTCTTTGCGGAAACAGGTACGCATATAACGTCGCCGCCCCACTCTTCCACAAGAAGATTATGCTCCGTAAGCTGCTGCTTTATTAAATCGGGATTGGCATTCGGCTTATCCATCTTGTTAATGGCAACTATAATGGAAACTCCTGCCGCCTTTGCGTGGTTAATCGCTTCGACAGTCTGCGGCATGATACCGTCATCAGCTGCTACAACCAATATAGCAATATCCGTAACGGATGCACCTCTCGCACGCATAGACGTAAACGCCTCATGTCCCGGTGTGTCGAGGAAAGTAATATCCTTATCATTGCACTTTACACGATATGCGCCGATATGCTGTGTAATTCCTCCCGCCTCTGTTGCAGTTACGTTCGCGTGACGAATCTTGTCAAGAAGTGAGGTTTTACCGTGGTCAACATGACCCATAACGACAACTACGGGCGCTCTTTCGATGCCCTCGCCGTCATCGTCACTGTCATCTATAAGACGCTCCTCAATGGTAACGATAGCCTCTTTTTCAGCCTTTGCGCCAAGCTCCTCGGCAACGAGAGATGCTGTGTCAAAGTCTATGGTTTCATTAATACTGCACATTATACCCAAGCCCATAAGCTTTTTAATAACCTGTGACGCTGTCACCTTTAACCTTACAGCAAGCTCGGAAACAACAATTTCATCGGGTATAAGAACCTTAAGCTGCTGCTTTCTGGCTCTTTCAAGCTCCAGTCTGCGCAGCTTTTCAGCCTCTGTTTCACGCTTGGTTGAATACTGCTGCTTGTTTCTCTGGGCGGATTTTTGTGTAATCTTCTGCTTTTTGGAATAATTATCCTTGCCATGTTTGGAATTGGAACCCTGAATAGGCGCAATATTGTCATATCTCTCATTGTACTTATCTATCTCAATATAGCTGCCCCTTGTATCAACGGTTCTCTTCTTAGTGGTTTCCACGCTCAGCTTATCATCGGAGAAATTACCGCCAAGCTTCGTTTTATTGGTATTCTTCGGCTGCTGGCTGTTGTTTTTGCCGTGGGCTGAATTTTTGTTGCTGTCGTGAAGCTTTTTCTGTTCATCGGACTTTTGCATCTGGCTGCGGAAACGCTCCACCGCGCTCTTTTGCTCAATCTTTTTCGCGGGCTGATCCTTATTTTCGGCAGCCGCATTTCTTTTACCGCCGTTATTCTGCTGCTTATTATCGGGAGCATTATTCCTGCGGTTTCCGTTATTTTTGACCTTTGCAGGGGAATTATCGTGATTTTCGCCGCCCTCGGCTTTCGCACTTCCCTCCTGCTTATTTCTTGGACTGTCGGTCTTTTTCTCGCGAGAATCGGTTTTGTTCTGCCCATTGTCAGCCTTTTTAGGCTCTTTCTTCGCCGACTGCTTGGTTTCCTTTGCCTCCGCCTTAGGTTCCTTTACCTCCGGCTCGGAATCGGGTGCTGGCGCACTTTTCGCAGCAAAATACGCATCAAAGCTATCCACCTGATTGCTCTGCGAATAATATTCCAGCAAATATGACAGCTCTTCCTGTGTAAGTGATGAGCCTGACTTCTTGGCAACGCCAAGCTTATTTCCCAGCACATCTATTATCTCCTGGTTTCCAACCTTAAAATCCTTAGCCGTATCGCTAAGCTTGAATTTCGACTGATTTGTCTTTGTACTCATAGGCTGATTTACCCTCCATTATTTATCTGACTGTGCAGCTTGTTCACCGATTATTGCCTTGAACCTCGCCGCGAACCCCTCATCGCACACTGCGGTAACTGCCGCTCTTTTTCCGACCTTAAATCCCATTTCCTGAATGGAAATATCTGTCCCAAGCACGGCAATGCCCGTCTTTTGGGCGTTAAACCTTACTTCCTTTGCGGTTTTCGGCGACACATCACAGGAAAGCAAAATCAATTTAGCCTTGCCCTCAAGAATGCTTTCTTTCACCGCATCGAAACCGTAAACAGCTTTTCCCGCCTTTGTGCAAATTGTGAGAAGTCCCATTACCTTTTCATTATATTTCATCACCGCAGTTTTTTCTCCATATCGTCATAGACCTCATCGGAAATCCTACAGGACAAGCCCTTTTCAAGCCGCCTTGATTTTCGTGCCTTTTGCAGACATTCCGCACTTGGGCATATATAAGCGCCTCTGCCGGATTTTTTTCCCGTATCGTCCACAAGAACCGTTCCGTCAGGAATACGCACTATGCGTACAAGCTCTTTCTTCGGCTTCATCTCGCCGCAGCCCACGCACATTCTCATAGGTATCTTCTTTGTTCCTGCCACTGCAATCACCCTTTTCTAATCAAAAAAGCGGATTTTCAGGCTTTATGTCTATCCTATAGCCCGTAAGCCTTGCGGCAAGCTTTGCGTTCTGACCCTTATTGCCGATAGCCAAGGAAAGCTGACTGTTGGGGACAACGACCGTAGCGGTTCTCTCTCCCTCCGCAATTTCCACGCTGACAACATCGGCGGGAGAAAGGGATTTGGCAATGAACTTTTCGGGATTTTCATCATAGACGATAATATCTATCTTTTCACCGCCAAGCTCCTCCACAACCTTGCTGATTCTTGAACGCTTGGGTCCTATGCAGGCACCCACGGGGTCAACATTGCTGTCCTTGGAGCATACGGCAATTTTTGTACGAGAGCCTGCCTCTCTGGATATTGCCTTTATCTCCACAACGCCCTCATATATTTCGGGAATTTCAAGCTCAAACAGACGCTTTACAAGGTCCTTATGTGTTCGTGATATTTTTATGGAGAATTTCTTTTCGGGAGCGCTTATTTCCACAATGTATATCTTTATTATGTCCCCTTCCTTAAGCACCTCTCCGGGTATCTGCTCATTTTTATACAGATAAAGCTCGTTTTTATCCACTGTAAGGGTTGCATTTCCCGACGGCTCAACCTTTTGAACGGTTGCAGATACTATATCATGTACCTTATCCTTAAATTGGGCAATAAGCTTTTCCTTTTCAAATTCCTTAACATCATGACGTATATTCTGCTTTGCATTCATAGCGGCAGCTATACCGAATGCTGACGGATCAAGCTCAAAGGGTACGGAATCTCCGCATATGCAATTGGAATTGATTGTCCTTGCCTCGGCGATATTTATTTCGTTTATATTGATAGGCTCATCATCCACAACAATCCTCATTATGCATACCTCAAACAGGTTTTCATCGGGATTAATCGTTACATTGAAGTTATCTCCGTCGGGATATTCCTTTTTAACTGCCTTAAGTATGCTCTGTCTTACCTTTTCAACAAGCTCCTCAATGGGTATTCCGCTGGATTCGGAAAGCCCCGTAAGCGCCTTGAAGAACTCCTTAGTATTGATCATTTTTTTGACCATCCCTTCCAATATTTATAATAAAAATGTTATTCAGCTATTTCATCATCGTCATACAGCTTTACAAATGCCGTTGACGAAAGCTCTACGATATGAGAGCCAAATTCATCGCTTACCGTAATTGCGCCGATTTCGGAATTATATTCCTCAAGAACGCCTATAAATTCCTTAACGCCGTCCTTTTCGCGGATATACCTTATACGAACGGGACAATGCAAATATCGCTCAAAATGCTCCGCTCTTTTAAGCTCCCTGCCAAGTCCCGGAGAACCCACCTCAAGCATATAGCTTTCCTCAATCGGATCAACGTCGTCCAGTGCCTTTGACAGGGGACGGGTCATTTCCTCACAGTCATCCATATCAACATACCCATCCGGACGGTCGATTAAAACTCTCAGGTAATACAGCGATCCTTCCTTATCAAAGGTAATATCCCATATTTCTAAGCCAAGCTGTGCGGCTATAGGCTCGGCAAACTCCCACACCTTAGAAACCGTATTTCCCTTTCTTTTTCCACTCACAAGCATACCTCCAAACAAACAATAAAGACCGGATTGCTCCGATCTTTGCTAAAACTATTGGTGTACTTTACTAAGTATATCACTATCCGTATAATATTGCAAGCATTTTTTAGAAAATTCACTTTTTATTTACATTTTACCACAAAAGAAAACAGCCTTAGCATAAATGCCAAGGCTATTTCTCGGACGCGCTGCCGTCCACCCATGTAACAGCATAAAGCTGCAATATGGCGCGGATGGAGAGACTCGAACTCTCGCGCCGGTTACCCGACCTACGCCCTTAGCAGGGGCGCCTCGTCACCACTTGAGTACATCCGCAAACAGTAACAAATAAATATATAGTAATTGGCGCAGAGGGTGGGATTCGAACCCACGGTCCCTCTCAGGATCACTGGTTTTCAAGACCAGCTCCATAAACCGCTCGGACACCTCTGCATACAAGCCCACTCATAAGACCTAAACAGCCTAAAGAATAGCGCCAACCATCCGGCGACCTATTTATCTTATCATAATAATTGAGGTTTGTCAAGTACTTTTTTGACATTTTTAAGCTGTTGATAGTTTATTGACGATTTATTCATCAATTTCCGCCGCTTAACAGAATAATTTATACCTTGCAAGCATTAGAGTTACAATAAATAATTCACGGTATTCTGCGACTATCGCCGCACTGTTGTATAGTCCCCTCTCCCCTGCAATACTGATGAAAAAAGTCACAGCTTTTTCTGCGTGCAAAGCCTATCCGAATTTTCTCACAAGAGAATCTTTCGGGACATGATAAATAAAACAAATGGCTTTACTCAAGAAACAGCAGTTCAAGCAGCTTCTTTCCCGTTTGTGTCTTAAACAGCTTTTCACGCACCGACAATATGCTGCTTTTCGGCATCATATCCTCATATGCATTGACAATAAAATCCGCTTCTATCAAAATTTGAAGCACATCACTGTCAATTCCAGTATATGTATGATGTCTACCCACCAAATGGCATACAGCGGAAATAAATTCCTCATCACACCCTTCATTGCGCAGAAGCTCCTCGGCAACCGGCGGACCCTCCATTTCCTGATATTTACCGCTTGACGAGCCGTGCTTCTGTTCGGCGTTATGTATTCCTATATCATGCAATACCGCAGCCGCATCGAGTACGGACAGCTCATCCAAGGACATATTTTCATTCTCGGCTATAGTTCTCGCATAAGCATATACCTTCATAAAGTGGTTAATTCTCTTGGGATCTCCCCTGTCGTATTCCGCGGCGGACATCACAATTTCACTTATATTCACCGAACATTCCTCCCATATATAAGGCGTATTCCAATATACCTATTGTATCAGCATTTCATGCAATTTGCAAGTGTTTTGCGGAATATTATGAAAAATAATATATGAATATAAAGAAGGTGTCTTTACGCTTGACTGTACAATTGAAATCCGACTTCAATACTCTAAAATTATTATTGTGGTTCTTACTTTGTACATAATAAATTAAAAAATAATGTTTTGTTTTTGCTATAGGCTATGATATAATAATAAGGTAACACTTATCAAAAGCAGCGAATACAATGACATTTGCTGTTTTGAACACAAATAAATAATTGCCGATATCATTAACTGTATCATATGTCTGTTTGGCGAGAGGTTGGGGTGACTAATGGAAAATAATAACCGCATCAATGTAATATGCGAAATTTATAAGAATTCCCCTTTGGCAGTCGCTGTAACCGACGCTGACGGTATCCTTGAATGGCAGAACAATTCATTCGCATCCCTTTGCCCCGATTATGCGCAGCATACGGATCGGTATTTTTGTCCACCGAATTCCTGCAAAACCATTTTTTGTGAGAAAAGCGTATTAAAGGTAACGGCTTCCGAGATCTCGGATGAAAATATACTGCTCAGCGCTTCCGAGGTTGAAGCCGACAATCTTTTTAAATGTGAATACTCCGCCAATTGTCTGAAGGAAATTATAGCCGCCGAATACTATTCCCTATATAACATTGCTCAGATAAACGACAGTATTTACAGTAATCTGTTGTCCTTGGACAATGTCGATACGAATTTAATTCGCGATATGGTAAATTCCTTAAACAGTATAGACACTTATTTGGGAACAATGATATCGGGTAACCTGATTATTCAGCAGATAAGCGACCGAGCGGTTTTCACCGCACTTGTCAACCTGTCCGATTGCGTTAAGGAAATATTTTCCTTGGTTTCAACAGGTTTTTGTGATGATTTGCGGCATTTTAATATACAGAATTCGGTAAATCCCGATATATATACCCTTTGCGACATTGACGTTTTAGAGGTTGTGTGTGCGTACTTTATGGTAGCTGTATTAAGCCGCCCCGCCAAAACCATTTCGATAAACGTAAGTCTGACTGCTGAAAGCAACTCCGAAGCCGTACTTGATGTAACCTGTAAATATACACATTCCGCCGCAGGCAATTCACCGATGTTTCCGTCCTTGGGTGTTTCTTTCAAGTATAATAACCGCCCGAACAGCTTTGCTCTTCTGCTTGAAAAGTTGCTTAGCGCAGGGGCTTTGAGTGTAGCTGCTGAGTTGGATAACGAGCCTCTTAACCTGCACATTGTATTTCCGCTGTGCGATAACGATATCGGTGTACGGCAAAGAACAGCCGACTGCACCCTGCAAAGTCGTTTTTCGCCCATACGTCTTATACTATCGAGATTTGGTTCTTTTCCCGAATATATGTACAACAAATAAGGAGAAAATAAAGTATGAAAAGAAAAAAAGCTAATTTGCTTCGCCGCATTACAAATACGGCGCTTGCCGTTTTGGCAATTACACTGGTAATGACAGGCTGCTCAGATAACACCGAAGCATCTCAAGGTGATGAATCCGAAAGCTCGTCAGTAGAAACGGAGGTTCCCTCATCGGACGAGGAGGACGAAACCATTTCCGTATATACAGGTAAGGAAGTGGAAAACGAGGAGGATTTGGCAATATACAAGTTTTCTGCCGATATTCCCGAGGGATTTGAGGTATCCGCCGATTCATCAGAGGGAAAGATGTATGTCAATACGGAGCTTGGCGCAAGCATTATAGTCAAGGCTCGAAACTACAAGGAGGAATTTCAGGAGCTGTCGGTTTTCGCGGATCAGGGATGTGCGGCAATTAAGCTGAACAATATGCTTTATCAAGCGGATACGGAGTTTTTCGATCCCATAGAAACAACTGTCGCAGGCTTTGATGCCATTAAATACGATTACGAGATTACTTCATATATATTCCTTTATGAAACCGATTCCGAGGGCGAATATGTTCTCGATGATGACGGAAATCCGATTATCACCGATGAAAAGGAAGTATATGGCGAGTACACGGACAGCGTATATTATTTCTATTCGGACGAGGATGTATTCTATATAATCTTTGAGTCGCCAAAGGCTACAGCCGAGGAGTCACAGGTGTATTTTGACGAGTTTTTGGCTTCCGTTTCAATAGAACCCCCTGTAACGGAATAGTTTATTTTTGAATATAATATAATAATTATCAAAAGCGCAGCGGATAGAGTAGCTTTTCATTGACCTTTTCAGAGAGTATCGGGGTGGTGTGACGGTATAGGGTCGGAATTGTGAAGTGCATCCGTCAGTTTAAACGGTGAAGCTGATATTGTGTGTAGTCGTTTGCGGTTTGTCCCCGTTAAAAGACGTCGAGCGGCAGCTGAATGCTGTCATTGAAGTGGAACCGCGGTGGTTTTATGCCTTCGTCTTCAAAATATTTTGAAGATGGGGGCATTTTTTATGGAGGTGTTATCATTTGGAAAATTTCAACAAGGTCATTGAACAGTTTAAATCGGATATGGAATCCGTTAAACGAAGAGATCCTGCGGCAAGGACTACATTGGAAATATTGCTCACCTATTCGGGACTTCATGCCGTAGCGGCTTATCGTGTATCGCACTATTTCTACAAGAAAAAAATGTTTCTGACGGCAAGAATTATTTCCCAACTTGCACGATTTTTTACGGGAATAGAAATACACCCCGGCGCAAGAATCGGAAAGGGACTGTTTATTGACCACGGCAGCGGCGTGGTCATTGGAGAAACAACGGTTATAGGCGATAACTGCCTGCTTTATCAGGGCGTTACACTGGGCGGCACAGGTAAGGACAAGGGAAAGCGGCATCCTACCCTTGGCAATAATGTTATGGTCGGCGCGGGAGCAAGGGTTCTGGGGCCCTTTACCGTTGGCAATAATGCAAAAATAGCCGCAAATGCCGTTGTGCTTAAGGCTGTTCCTCCAAACTGCACCGCTGTGGGCGTTCCCGCGCGAATTGTCCGCTGCAACGGAAAGAGAACAGAGGATTTGGATCAGGTACATATTCCCGACCCTGTAGCACAGGAGCTTACCAAAATGTCGGAAAGAATAGCTGTTCTTGAGGAAAAGCAGGGCATTGTAACCACGGATAGCAATAAAGAAGAATGATAAAATGAAGCTGTATAATTCTTTGACGCATACAAAGGATGAATTTATCACCCATGAGGACGGAAAGGTAAGTATGTATACCTGCGGTCCTACCGTTTACCACTTCGCCCATATCGGTAATCTGCGCAGCTATATTATGGAGGATGTATTGGAAAAATATCTTCGCTTCAGCGGCTACGATGTAAAGCGCGTTATGAATATAACCGATGTTGGACATTTGACAAGCGACGGCGATACCGGCGATGATAAGATGCTTAAGGGCGCAAAGCGTGAACATAAAACCGTTATGGAAATTGCCGATTTTTACACAAAGGCTTTTTTCGATGACTGCCGCAAGCTGAATATAAAGAAGCCTGACGTTGTAGAGCCTGCCACGAGCTGTATCGACGAATTTATCAAAGTGATTTCTTCACTTATTGAAAAGGGATATGCCTACAGTGCAGGGGGAAATATCTACTTTGACACTTCAAAGCTGGATAAATACTATGTTTTCGGAGATGTTTCCGAAGAGAATTTGGCTGTGGGAGTACGAGAGGGCGTTGACGCCGATTCCAACAAAAGAAACAAAGCGGATTTCGTACTGTGGTTTACTAAGTCAAAGTTTGACGATCAAGAGCTTAAATGGGAAAGCCCTTGGGGAATGGGCTACCCCGGCTGGCATATAGAATGTTCCTGCATAAGCATGAAGCATTTGGACGAATATCTTGATCTCCACTGCGGCGGAATAGATAACGCGTTCCCCCACCATACCAACGAAATAGCGCAGTCGGAAGCATATTTGGGTCATAGCTGGTGCGGACATTGGTTTCATGTTCACCACCTGAATACCAACAGCGGAAAAATGAGCAAATCAAAGGGCGAATTTCTTACGGTTTCACTGCTTGAGGAAAAGGGCTATAATCCCATGGTATACAGATTTTTCTGTCTGCTTTCCCACTACCGCAAGTCCTTAGTATTCTCCTACGAAAACCTTGACAATGCAAAGGGAGCATTTGAAAAGCTGATTGCAAGGATTGTGCCGCTGCTCAACAGTGACGGTGACATTGACACAGCGGCTTATGATACGCTTATCGGGAATTTCAAAGCCGCAATGGATAACGATTTGAACACATCGCTTGCCATTACAGCTCTTTACGATGTTTTCAAATATGATACGAACCCCGCCACAAAAATAGCTGTCATTAAGGAGCTTGACAAGGTGTTGTCGCTTGATTTGATAAAGCTTGCCACCGAACTCAACGACAGTAAAAAATCCGAAAATGATGATATTCCTCATGAAGTGCTTGAACTGGCAGAGCAGAGAAAGCGAGCAAGAAAGGCAAAGGATTTTGCCCTTGCAGACTCTATTCGCGACAGAATATCCGAAATGGGCTATGTAATTGAGGAAACAAGAGAGGGTACAAGGATTAAAGCAAAACAGTAATTGCAGATTAACAATTGACGGCTGCCGCAGTTAAAAATGCGGCAGCCGTTTTCTTCAATAAAGGGTGTAATAAAAACAAGGGGCGTTTTAAACACCCCTTGCCCGTAAATCTAAGATTTTTTATCAGTTGTTAATGAGTTTATCCTCACCGTTCCAGCTGTAGAGCTTTCTGATTTCCTCACCGACAACCTCGGACGGATGCTCGGCATGAAGCTTACGCATAGCATTAAAGTGAACCTGTCTGCCTGCGGGGCTCATATCAAGGAGGAAATCCTTAGCAAAGGTACCATCCTGGATATCGGAAAGAACCTTCTTCATAGCCTTCTTTGTTTCCTCGGTAACAATCTTGGGACCTGTAACATAATCGCCGTACTCAGCGGTGTTGGATACGGAATATCTCATACCTGCAAAGCCGCTCTGATAGATAAGGTCAACAATGAGCTTCATCTCATGGATACACTCAAAATAAGCATTTCTGGGGTCATAGCCTGCCTCAACGAGAGTTTCATAACCTGCCTGCATCAGTGCGCAAACACCTCCGCAGAGAACAGCCTGCTCACCGAAAAGGTCGGTTTCTGTTTCGGTTCTGAATGTTGTTTCAAGAACGCCTGCTCTTGCGCCGCCGATACCAAGCGCATATGCAAGACCGATAGCCTGTGCATCGCCTGTAGCATCCTGTTCAACTGCGATAAGACAAGGTACGCCCTTACCTGCCTGGTACTCACTTCTTACGGTGTGTCCGGGGCCCTTAGGCGCAATCATGATAACGTTAACATCCTTGGGAGGCTTAATGCAGCCAAAATGGATATTGAAGCCGTGTGCGAAAGCAAGTGTCTTTCCTGCTGTGAGGTAAGGTGCTATCTCGGCAGCATAAACATCAGCCTGCTTTTCATCGGGAATAAGTATCATAATAAGATCGGCAGCCTTTGTAGCTTCGCTGACAGAAAGCACCTTGAGTCCCTGTGCTTCCGCCTTTGCAGCACTCTTGGAGCCTTCATAAAGGCCGACAACAACATTAACTCCACTGTCCTTAAGGTTAAGGGCATGAGCGTGACCCTGAGAACCGTAGCCGATTATAGCAACGGTTTTGCCGTCCAATCTGCCGAGATCACAGTCGGACTGATAGTAAATCTTTGCGTTTGACATTTTAAAATTCCTCCTGTAAGAAATTAGGTGGCATCCAAAAATTATAATTTTCGGAGGACGCCGATATATTAAGGTTTGAAAAGTCGTCAAAAAATATTCAACAGCTTTCCAAAGCCCTAAAAGCATATTTACTTGATAGTTACGCTGCCCTTTTGTATAGCGATAACTCCGGTGCGTACAAGCTCTTTAATTCTGTAACCCTCTATCATATTGTTAAAGCGTTCAAGATTTGCCTGACTGTCGCAAATTTCAATGGTAAGGGTTGAGGGAGTCATGTCGATAATTCTTGCACCCATAACATCACATATTGTCAGTATTTCACTGCGTTGTGCGGGATTAGCGCTTACCTTAATAAGCCTAAGCTCTCTTTCGATAAGCTCGTTATCGTCAAGAGTTTTGACCTTCATCGTATCAACAAGCTTATTAAGCTGCTTTTCAAGCTGCTGTGCGGTATGGTCATCGCCGTCCGCAACTATCGTAATGCGCGAAACCTCCGGATTTTCGGTAACACCAACCGCAAGGCTGTCAATGTTAAAGCCTCTGCGGGAGAAAAGTCCGGAAATTCTCGAAAGCACACCCGCCTTATTTTCCACAAGTATAGATATAGTATGTTTCATATGAAAACCTCCGCTTAAAGTGTGGATTCAAGCTTGTAAACGTTGCACTCAAGCAGATAGGGCTTATCAGAGGATGCAAGCCGCGCTATTTTTTCCTCTGCATCCGCCATGGTCGAAACTCTTTCCGCCTCAATACCATATGCTTTCGCAAGGGCAACAAAATCGGGATCTCCGTCAAGATGAACCGCTATCTGCACATCATTGTACATTTTCGTCTGAAGCTCGCGCACCATTCCAAGACGTTTATTTCTCATAATAACAATCTTTACCGCTATTTTCTCCTGCATCATGGTTGCAAGCTCCATCATTTCCATCTGGAAAGAACCATCGCCGCAGACAACGACAACCTCTCTGTCGGGCGCTGCAAGCTTTGCGCCTATTCCGCAGGGAACGGAGTAGCCCATTGTACCCATTCCGCCTGTGGTAAGAAATCTTCCGCCGCTGCGTATTTCAAAGTTGTTGCACGCCCATATCTGGTTCTGACCGACATCCGCAACGCAAACAACATTATCCGGCAATGCATTGGAAAGCTTTTTCATGAACATTTTCGGGTTAATATACCCCTCGGTTTCCTCGCCCTCGGGTTCAGCGTTTTTAACTGCCGAAAGCTCCTCTATCCAGCCGCTGTAGTCAACAGTGGAAATCTTCTCGGTCATTTCCGAAAGGATAGCCTTGCAGTCGCCTACAAGAGGAATATCCACAGGGATATTCTTTCCTATCTCGGCAGGGTCAATATCGATATGTATTATCTTCTTGCCGTCAGCCAAGGAAATGGGAGATCTGACCGCTCTGTCGCCAACTCTTGCACCGGCTATTATAAGCGTATCGCAGCTGTTTACCGCATAATTTGCGGAGCGCACTCCGTGCATACCGAGCATACCCTGATAAAGAGGATGCTTTGATGGGAAAAGACTTAGCCCCATCATGGTGGAAACGGCAGGTATACCCGATTTCTCAACGAAAGCTCTAAGCTCGTCCTCCGCACCTGCGAGGAAAATTCCTCCGCCTGCGCATATAAGCGGCTTTTTCGACTGCTCCAGCGCTTCGCAGATTTTCTTTATCTGCATGGGATTACCCTTGACAGTAGGCTTGTATGTACGCATTGTAACGGTTTCGGGATATTCAAAATCAATCAGTGCAGTCTGTACGTCCTGCGGTACATCGATAAGCACCGGACCCTTTCTCCCCGTACCTGCAATATAAAACGCCTCTTTGAAAATTCGCGGCAGCTGTGCAGCGTCCTTTATAAGATAGCTGTGCTTTACAAAAGGCTCGGCAGCACCGGTTATATCAACCTCTTGAAAAACATCGCAGCCGATAGAATCGGTGGAAACCTGTCCTGTAATACAAATAAGCGGTACGCTGTCGGCATAAGCGGTGGCAATTGCCGTTAAAAGGTTGGTAGCACCCGGACCGGATGTTGCTATACATACAGCCGGTTTATTTGTCATTCTCGCATATCCGCTGGCAGCATGACCTCCGTTAGCCTCATGCCGAACTAAGACATGCTTTATTTTCGAGCGTGCAAGCTCATCA
>Ga0192278_1061_pt1 | contig 24804 bp, 27 predicted proteins | sample Koala_Koa24_K3_FD_131271 | JGI IMG/M metagenome (GOLD analysis project Ga0192278, IMG submission 131271) | Enriched cells from koala feces incubated with labeled cellulose particles, San Francisco Zoo, California, United States - Koala_Koa2-4_K3 ...
CTGCAACAGGCTGTTGACAACCCTTTTCAATTCACCCAATTCATGTGCGTCATCTCTCGCTTTAGCAATAGCATCAAATTCATCAAGAAACAAAATACAAGGCTGTTTCTTGGCAAAGTCAAATATGCGGTGGATGTTCTTTGCAGTATTTCCAAGGAGAGATGAAATCAATGTATCAAGCCTTGCTGTTATTAGTGGCAGATTCAACTCTGATGCCAAATACTTAGCCGCACTCGTTTTTTCCATAGTCCGGCGGACCATAGAGAAGCAACGTTGTACGAAATTCAAGTCCCAAGGACATCATTTTTTCCTTGTTTTGAATAGTTTTTCTAAAATCATCAAGCGTCTCTTGAACAGTATCGCTAAGAATAATACTGTCAACTTGCGGCGCATAATCGATTTCAGCTATATCAAGACGGCTTTTCTGGTCTACAGGCAAAGCGGTCAATGCATCCATAACAGTATGATTTCCCCCATCTTATCTACAACAGACAAGACACGAGTGCTTGCGTATTCGTCACCATCGCTACTCAACTTTTTGGCAAGGAGACGAGCATAGCTGACAACTTTAATCGGGTCCTTTCTCATACCGGCTTCTATGATTTTTGTAATCTCGGTATAAAACATAGCAGCCTCCTCCTTTCGCTCACTATTATTATACCAGAGCAGCGGAGCGTTGTCAATAAAAAGCGTAGCGTTTCTTCGATTTTCGTAGCGTTATACATTTATTTCGTAGCGAATGTTCATTTCTATTTACTACTTTGTCGAAATCCATCAATACTATATAAGAAAACCCGTCTAAGTGCGTGATAACTTTTGCGCTTTCTGGGCTAAATCTATCAGAACCGCACATATAGTTCAGAAAATAACCACACAAGCGTTGTTCACAAGCATACACGTTTTATTAGACAATCTCCTGTTACTTTCAATCCTCAAAATCCAAGATGTCAATCTGTGTTTTGCTTTCAAAAACCGCTTCTTGAACCGCAATAACGCACGAATCAACTCAACATCTTTTTTTTATTTCACTCTCCCAAAATCTGATAACAGTCCATCCCATCGATCTAAGCAACAGGTCATTCTCTTTATCACGTTCTATGTTTCGCAAAAGTTTGGTTCTCCAATAGTCCGAGTATCCTTCCAATTCTTCTTCAAAAGATGACATCCCACGTAAAGCCCAGTTGTGACCATACCAAAAGTCCCCATCTACAAAAACAGCAATTTTGTATTTGGTAAATACGATATCAGGCTTTCCTGGTAAATTCTTAAAATTTACTCTATACCTCATATTTTCGTGCCATAAGGCTCTTCTCAACATCAATTCCGGGCGAGTGTCTTTTGATTTGACCGCCGACATTATTTTATGTGTCACTTGTGGATCTCTTGTTTTTGAAGACAACTTAAAACCGCCTTTCTAAGGAATGCAATTATAACTTAGAGTTTAAGTATTCTTCTTCCATGCTGGATCCATTTGAGTTGTTGCAATATGGGCAAATATCATATTCTCTTTCTTTATGTCCAATGAGCTGTTCCTGCACAATCCTACGATATTGGCGATTACAATGTTTGCACGTCACAACACTTTCACTTTGCGTAGATTTTCCCTTTGGATTTGAGCTGCCAAATGAATAAAATAATCCTTATTATCCTTGACTCTACGATACACTCCTGGAAATTTGATGATTTCCCCATCTGACATTAACATCGGTTCTTTTCCACCTGCGGAGAACTGGTCTCTTATATGCGAATCAACAACTCCTTGTGATGTTAACCATAATGCGTAGCGATCGTAATCCCCACCAAATATTTCCGGGTAATTCAAGCACCCATAAGTAGTGTAGCGCCTTTTTTCATCGTATGGAACATTACGCCATAATCTTATGGTAGCCGATACCGTTTCATCACCCGAAACTCCAGACCACCATAAACTTTCACCGGGTTTTAACTGACTCCTATAATATTTTGAAACAGGAGCAATCGGGTTATCCATCTGTCGGAGTTCATCATAAGGGATACCGATTTTGTCAAAAATCGTTTCACCTTTTTTCAGTTGCATATTAATTAGGTATCTTGGCATATGGGTGACAGCTATTCCATAAAGGCATTCTTCATAGGGTTTCGACAAAAACTGAACCGGATTACCACCGAGTTTCCCAAATGTCATATATATTCTTTCAACATCTGACACTCTGGTTGTTTCAAGAATGCTGCTTCCTGTTGATGTCCAGTGATCATCTTTTGTACTTTTCACTTCTACACCATAATATTTTCTCAATAGTGTTCTCGAACGGTGTTCCTTTAGCGCACTCATCCAACGCTGCTTTAACATCATCCTCCAGAGGATTTCCACCTCTGGAAGCATAATATTTTTGCCTCTTAAGCGCATCTTCATTAAGAAGTCTATCGGTTCTACTCATCAAGGTTCTAAACTCTGGCAACGTCGGCTTTGGATTAACTGATATTATCATTTTCTTCCTCCCTAAAGTAGAGCGTCCATTTGTTCTCTATGCTTTTCGCTATATTATAAGCAAGTACGCAAGGAACAGCGTTCCCTCCTTGACAATGATTTCCCATATATTTCGCCTTTGAATATTTCCTTTGAGAAGCATCAGTTGACTCACCTGGTTCTGATAAATCAGAAAGCACATCCGCACAAGTTACAATAGGAGCCAGTTCCGCTCCATGGGTTCTTGTCGGATAGGGATCATACTTCTCAGGAATATTTTCTTGAGAGAGTGCCGATATCGCCTCTTTTGTCAAAGAACTCTTTTTGAAGCCAAAAAATATTACTCTTTCTCTGGATTGAGGGACGCCATAGTCAGGTGCATACAACACTTTCGCCGGAACAACCAGATATCCTCCGTTCCCGGCGGAAGCGAAATCGTGTTCTATTACTTCTTTTACATCACTAAGATTTGTAAGCCCTTTAACATTCTCAGCAATGAAAAGTTTCGGTGCTGTTAATGTTATTACATCTCGCATCCACATATACAACTGTCCACGGCTTTCGATTGAAGGTTCATCATTTTCCAATGCAACACCTAAATGGCTTTTGCTTGAATTAAAGCCCAACCTCTTTCCTGAAACAGAGAAGTCCTGGCATGGAAACCCTCCCGTAACTATACTGATATTTTGTGGAAACACATCATCACCAGACTTAGCCCTCTTTACTAAATCCACTATGCTTTCAAGGTGATATATTTCATTCGCATCAAACTTCTTCTTTTCAAAATACGATACCCATGCGGATTTTGCATCTGGACGAATGTCATTTGCAAATACGGTTTTAAACACAGTTGGAGCAACTCTTACCCAATCGCCTGTTTCTTCTGTTATCCAATCTGGGTGAATATTTTTGTTGATAGATTTTCTGTGACAAGAAAAATCTCCTTCAAAACCGATATCCATACCACCACAACCAGAAAACAATGAAAGTAAATTCACGTCTTTATATCCTCCTGATTTCTCGCTTACTTATTTCTACATTTTAATCCATCACACTTTTTCCACTGGCAACCCAAGCATCCAATTCGGAACATTTTAACTTCCATTGCTTACCAATTTTATGTGCTGGAATTCCTTTATTTTTGCGAATCCAATCTCGGATAGTTCCGGGCTTGACTCCTAAATATTCTGCGGCTTCATCAATATTTATCCACTTTTCGTTTCCGATTTCTGCCATTGTGCACCTCCGATCAAGCTCATTACAATACGTCAATTTATATTATATCAGAAGTCGGAGCTGTTTGCAATAGATTTGTTGTGATTTTCTGTTGTTTGATGTTGTTTGTTGATGTCAACCTATCCAAACCTATCCTCTATATAGTACTCATGGCAGCAATACTTTCTCCGATTATCGCCATATATTATAAATTTCTTTCCGCAGTTCTGGCAAACAATCTCGTAGTAGGTTTTACGGTTCACATTGTCGAGGTGCTTATTCCACCATTGATTTCGACACTTATCGCAGCAGAATTTTTTCTTCTTCGTTTTTGGTTTTTGCAAAATATCCGCACCACAATTTTTGCATTTATCAATCACAGGTATTGGTGGTTCATCTGTAGACTTCCGAGGTGTAATACTGCATTTTCTACTTCGCTTGTAGTGCTTTTGTTTGTCCTCGTTCTCAATCCCTTCACTTGGCGTATATTTTGGTATCCTATATTCGGTTTCCTTATCATCGAGCCACTTGATTCGCAGTATGCCGTCCGGAACATCAAGCCGCTCCTCCAGTTTTTCCTACACATAATCGAAAAGCCACGGGGAGATTATCGCCTCGTGGTCATTTTCAACATAATATTTGCGGAATTTCGCCTTCGTTCTTCTTCGTTTTCTTTCTTAGATAGTCTATCGTGAAATCTTTCTGGAGCAAAGCATCGCCTTTGTATTTTTCATTGGAGAGCATTCTGCGTACGTCTGCTGATTCCAAACATTACCACCAGCGGGAGCAGTTACGCCCTCCTTCGTTAGAATTTTCGATATCGTGTGTGGCATGTACCCCTGCAGGAATAGAAAGAATATCCGGCGAACCGTCACTGCCTGTTCAAGGTTTACCACCATCGTATATTTCTCAGGTTCCTTGTCATACCCAAGAAAGCGACTGTAGGCAAGACTCACTTTGCCATCCGCCATTTGCTTTCTTACTCCCCATGTGACGTTCTCTGATATGGAACGGCTCTCCTCCTGTGCCAGTGAGGACATGATTGTCAGCAGAAATTCACCCTTTGAATCCGTGGTGAAGATATTCTCTCTTTCATAACTTACACTCGCTATGTACATCGTCCATGGGTTGATTATCCCTTATATTCTTTTTCAATATGAAAACATTCTTCCATCTGAAGAAGCTGACTCCCATCATAGTCAAGTCGAATAATATACGGCATCCAGTCAATGATACGCAGAAAATCATTGCAGCCAAAGCCATTATCATAGTAATTTAAAATCGAACTGAGCACTGTTCCATGTGTACCAATAACGATATTTTTTTCAGCACTGTTCTCCAGAATTTCATTCAAAGTCTCAATATTTCGTTTCTGAACCATGAGGATGGATTCTCCACCCTCTTCGTGATAGTCAAGGTTTTCCCAGCGTTTCCGATACATTCCCTCATAATTACTGCCATCGCCTGCTTCTCTTTCCCTTAGCCGTTCATCTACAATAATATTTTTGCAATAATAGTCCGCCGTACTGGCTATTGTATCCAGGCTTCGCCTATATGGGCTGCAATAGAAATCATCAATCTCCTTATCCTTCAAATAAGCAAGGACCAACGAAGTATCCCCCTGTCCTTCCTCTGTCAATGGTCTTGACCTATCGTCCTTCCATGAATGTAATGGCTGTGCATGACGCACAAAATATATTCTCGTCATATGTATCTCACTCCCTTCCGGCGAAACTGATTGAATTACAGCATAGCTTTATAGTTCCTCGTTTTAATCCAATCATGGTTTATCCTCCCGTTATCGCCCCATATTTCCCGGGATGACGATATTTCTCTCCCATCACCTCATGCTCCGTAAGCACTTTCCCCGAAAGAAGTTGAAGTAGTGCAATTTTCAGTTTCATCAGTAATTTACTCCCTCTTTAATTTGAATATTGCCGCTATGCTACCTATTCTTGGAAAATAAAAAGAGCTGCTGTAATAGTCGTTCTTAGCTATAAAACGTGTTTGCTCGGTTTGGCAAACCGAAAACTGCTCTCATTAAAGCATTTCTCAATCATTTCCACCTGCCAAAATGAATCTGTTTTTTCGAGTTCGGGATATTTTTGTTCCAATTCCTTTTCGTTTGGATCAGCATAACCGATTCCGATAAATACAGGCATCATATATGTTGTCGGGACTTTCAGGCGTGCTTTCACTTTATCGTGTTCGTCATTCAGCGGTATCCTCATAGAACAGGATAAGCCTTCGGCGGCGGCTGCAAGAAATATGTTCTCCACAACGCACCAGATTGTAGAAAACGGATTTAATTCAGATACGCTCCCGCCATTCAGCTCCTTACATTTAAATACAGGAATTACGACATAAGGAGCGTCCTTCAGCATTGTAAATTGCCTCGGCATTGCGTGGGCATACATTTTCTGCCCCAATGTAACAGGATACGGTCGAGGAATATTCAGGTATTTCTCTGCGTCAAATTTATCAGCTGTTTTCTTTGCTTCTTCAAAAGCGAATTCCTTTTCCTCATCTGTTCTCAAAACGATAAAACTCCAGTTGCGGTTATGATTCCATGTTGGAGCCTTGTTGCCCGCCTCAAGAATTCTTTTTATCGCCTCAAAATCAACCTCTTTATCTAAAAATTCTCTCGTTGTTCTCCGCCGTTCAACTACTTCGTAGAAATCCATTTTATAGCCTCCATATCCAATCTCAAAACCGGTATGATGTTTTTTCGTTTTCTTCTTCAGACTTGCCTCCGCCCCCTCTTAGTCGGGGATTCAGTGGGGCGACAGGTTGCTATATGTAATTAAGTTGCTCGATAAACAGGAATTTATTTATAACCTGTATTGCATAAAATTACCATTCTTCACAAATCCAAAATCTGTATAGAGCAATACTCCCATATCAGATGCAGTAATCTGAATAGTACCACATCCATATTTTTTTGCTTCTTCAACAACCAGCGACAATAATTTTTTTGCAATGCCCCTACGCCTGTAATCATCATCAGTAAACATACTAGACAACAATCCAATTCGTCCACTTGGGCAACCAAAATAAGGTGGCTTTTCAACAAATGACATACCGCTCGTTCCTACTATTTTTTCGCCATCCAAAGCAATCCATGATACAAATGTCCCATCGTTCATATGTTTTTTATAATACGAACGTAGTGCTGGACGTAAATCAATATCTTCCATTGCGCCTTCTTCTCTCAGTTGCCGTATCCGCATTGTTATGAATGTTTCTAATTCATTCTCTGATAATTGCTTAAAGTTAATATCCATATTACCTCCACAAATTCCGATTTGTCTTTCTCCCTTTATTATACCGTATCTTTATAAATATTTCTACCCATATGGCAAAAACAGCCCACTGAAAGCCGATTGCCGTTTGCGTTTTGTATTCCGTTATATTAAAATTGCCCTGTCTGATTTGATACCCCTTAACGATGAACCCACACCCGTGTACAAAATGCACCACCTTGTGAACGTACCGTGTTCATCGCTAGGGGGTATTCTGCAATTGCCAATAAACCGTTGCTTATTTTCTAATCCAACTGCTGTCGTGGTCATCATCACCGGATGATATGTACCTTTCAACGCTCATGTGCAAATCGTATTTTTCTCTGAGCATTGCTATCTGCTCCATCATTGGTGATGCATGGTGTGTATCAAGTGCCTCTTGGCTTTCCCAACTATCAATGAGAAGAACTGTTTCCGGGTCAGACATTGGAATAAAATAATCATATCTCAGATTGCCTTTTTCCGCTCTGATAGCACCGGCAACTCCGGAGCTTTCCATCTCATCAGCAAATTTTCCGGCATTTCCATTTACACCGGTATAATATAGATTCACCGTCAAACTCATATTGTGTCATCTACCCCCTATATTCTTTCCTGCCTGATAAGCGTCTGTCATGGCTTTTGTGCCGATAACTTCGCCTTTTTGCCAGACACCTTCGCCCCATATTATCGACTTAACGGTGTTTCCAAGATAACTGAAAATGTCCGTCAAATCATTGGCAACTCGCTTTAAACCGGTCTTGCCGTCGTGACCTGTGACGATGATATAGACCTCTTTTCCGCCAAGTTCCTGCCATTTGGGTAACAGATGGTCAATAAAGGTTTTCATCTGTCCGCTCATTGTAAGAAAATATGTCGGTGATGCAAGAACAAGAATCTCCGCCTGTTTTACTTTGCTGAGAATTTCTGTCATATCATCATTTTGAACACATCTTCCTGTCTTGAAACAAGCGTAACAAGCTTTGCAAGGGTTTACAGTATATTCTCTTAACGAAATCTTTTCTGTTGTATTTCCGCTTTCCTTTGCTCCACGGATAAACTCATCACAGAGCAAATCGGAATTTCCCTTCGTTCTCGGACTGCCGTTTATAATTACAACATTCATAAATTCGATTCTCCTTTATTCAATGTCAATACAACCGTGGTTTTGTTATCTTCTTCCAAAAGCCTGCCTTCGCTCCCTCTTAGTCGGGGATTCAGTGGGGTGAAAAGCTGCTATATGTGATTTAAATTGCTCGATAAACAGGAATTTGACAAAAATACACATCGACCTTAGGCAATTCCTTCATAACTTTTTTGATGGATTTCAGCCTTTATCCGTTGTCGTTTCCGCCAATTCAATATATTCTTTCAATTTCTTCTGTAAGATTTTCTTATCTATCAATTTCAAGTTATATTCTGAAACCATTGTAGGCGAAAGGCTGCGACTGAGTGCGAATTCTACCACCTCATCGTCCTTACTTGCACAGAGTATAACGCCAACACTCGGATTTTCATTTTCCTTTTTCACCTCACGGTCAAGAGCCTCCAGATAAAGGTTCATCTTCCCAACATATTCCGGTTTGAATTCACCAATTTTCAATTCAAAAGCCGCAAGGCAGGAAAGTCCTCTGTGATAAAACAACAAATCAATGTAATAATCATGCTTTCCGACCTGCACACGATATTCTTCACCGATAAATGTGAAATCCTTACCTATTTCGAGGATAAAGTCCTTCAGGTTGCGTATAATGGATTTTTGCAAATCATGTTCCGATACCGAATCGGGGACATTCAGAAAATCAAGCACATAATTATCAAGGAAAACATTACCGGTTGCTTTCCTCGATTTCTCGACAGCTGGGTATAACGGTTTCTGAGACATCATATATCTTTCATAATAGCCGCTGTCAATTTGCCGCTCCAGTTCCCTCTTAGAAAGATGCTCTTTAATACACATATTCATATAAAATATTCGTTCATCCATAGCTTTACAAGCAGACATGATTTTCAGGTGGTTTGTCCAACTCAATTGTGTCACCAGTGGTGACACTTTTTCCTCGTCCTTATAAAGCTCATAGAATTGTTTCATTCTGTACAGACCTCGCCGATTGAATCCCTTTAAATCCGGATAATTTTCGGCAAAAAAATCTGCTAATTTCTGCACGAAAGCATCTCCATACTCAGCGTGTTCAGATTGTTTGCTAATATATTCACCTATATCACGATACATTAAAATCAACTCTTCATTTACCTTTCGGTACGCTCGCTCCCTTGCGGACTCTATTATATCAATAATTTTCTGAAACTGTTCGCCATATGGCATCAGATTATTCATCGTGACACTCCTTACTCATCATATCAAAGCCATTTTTATACTCCAAAACGTGTTCCCAACCCGTGTGCAAAATGCACCACCCCTCGTGAACGTACCGTGTTCATCATTAGGGGGTATATGAGTGAGGTTGACGATGTGCTATATGTAATTTAAGTTGCTCGATAAACCGGAATTTAAACTACTCCCACACATCCAGCTTTCTGTTCTTATAGTAAAATTCCCTGTCTTTATCTCCAATCTCACGAATCACTTTACACGGAACACCATAAGCTACCACATTCGCAGGTATATCGTTCGTAACTACACTACCGGCTCCGATTACAGAATTATCACCTATTGTAATTCCCGGCATAATTTGAGCCCCTGAACCAATCCACACATTCTTCCCCACATGAATCGGCAAATTATAAACATAGTGATGTTCCCTCAAAATGGGCAGTATTGGGTGTCCTGATGTGCTGAATACAACATTCGGAGCAATCAGACAGTTATCCCCAATAAAAATATGCTCATCGTCAACGAACGTCACATTAGAATTAAGATAGACACCCTTTCCAAGATGAACATGTTTACATCCCCAGTTTGCATTCAATGGCGTCTCAACCGTACAACCATCACCTATTTCCGCAAAAACTTCTTTTAAAAGATTCTGTCGTTTCTCTGTTTCTGTTGGCAAAGTTAGATTATACTCACACATTTTATTCTGATAAATATGCTGATCTCCTAACAAAGCCGGATCATCATAACAATAAGGAAGCCCTTGTTTTTTGCGTTCTACATTATTCATAATCATACCTCCTATAGTAAATTCCGATTTATCTTTCTCCCTTTATTATACCGTATCTTTATGAATATTTCTACCCATATGGCAAAAGCATCCCACTGAAAGCCGATTGCCGTTTTAGGCTTTTTTGTAAAGCTTAATTAAAACTAACAAAATCGCTTTTGACGGTTTATCAAAAGCGATTTTGTATTTTTTATCGTATTATATTACCTATAATTAAAGGCTGAACATAATGTTATTGAGTATAGCCTCCAGCATTTCCTGTCTGCCGCTGGAAAGCGAATCCACAACCTCACCCTTTTCAAGGGCATACTTCTCGATAGCCGCAATATCAGCCTTGCCTGCAATAATATCCGCACCTATGCCTGTTGTCCAGGAGGAATATCTGTCAGCCACAAAGCTGTCAATTCTGCCGTCGGAAATCATCTTGTCCGCAATCTTAAGACCCAGAGCAAAGGAATCCATTCCGGCAATATAGCTGTGGAAAATATCCTCGGGAGTAAACGAGCCTCTCCTTGCCTTTGCGTCAAAGTTCAGACCACCGTTGGTAAATCCGCCTGCCTTAAGAACCTCGTACATACAAAGTGCGCAGTCATAAACGTTTGTGGGGAACTGGTCGGTATCCCAGCCCAGGAGAGTATCGCCTTGGTTTGCATCGATAGAACCGAACACACCGTTATCCCTTGCCACACGCAGCTCATGCTGGAAAGTATGCATAGCAAGTGTTGCATGGTTTGCCTCGATATTCATCTTGAAGTCCTTGTCAAGACCGTACTTGCGGAGGAAACCGATAACCGTTGCGGTATCGAAATCATACTGGTGCTTGGTAGGCTCCTTTGGCTTCGGCTCAATGTAGAAATCGCCCTTAAATCCGATAGAACGCGCATAGTCAACTATCATATGCATAAGACGAGCCATATTGTCAAGCTCCAGTGACATATTGGTGTTAAGGAGAGTTTCATAGCCCTCTCTGCCGCCCCAGAAAACGTAACCGTTGCCGCCAAGCTTTACGGTAGCCTCAACAGCTTTCTTGATCTGTGCAACAGCGTAGCAATATACATCAGCGGAGGGAGATGTTCCCGCACCGTGCATATAACGAGGGTGGTCAAAGCACTTCGCCGTACCCCAGAGAAGCTTTTTGCCTGTAGCCGCCTGCTTTTCCTTGAGATAATCGGTAACAACATCAAGCTTTGCGTTGGACTCGGCAAGAGAGCCGTATTCGGGAGAAAGGTCACGATCGTGGAAGCAGTAGTAATCTATGGACAGCTTATCCATTATTTCAAATGCAGCATCGCATTTTGCAATTGCTCTCTCCTCCGGTGAGGTCTTGCCCCATGTCTTATCGGTAGTGCCGCAGCCGAACATATCTGTGCCGTCACCGCCCATGGTGTGCCACCAGGAAAGGGCAAACTTAAGCTGCTCACGCATAGTCTTGCCGTTTACAACCTCGTCGGGATTATAGTACTTAAAGGAAAGGGGATTGGTGCTGTTTTTACCCTCATAAGGGATTTTGCCTATGTTTGGGAAAAATTCGCTCATTTCATTATACCTCCGCTGGAAATAATTTGTTATATGTATGTGCCTTTATAGGAATAAAGGGCACTTAAGGAATCGCTGATTAAATCGTTTCTCAACCCTCTCAGTAAGGGCTTTTCGAGGGTTGGAAACGATTGCTGACGCACTAATCAGCACTTCCTTAATACACTTTATTATATTCTACATTGTAATCGGTTACTTGTCAAGTCTTTTTTGTTAATTATCACAAAATATTCGCTGTGAATACTTATTTAGTCATACCTAAAAATTCTTCCTCGGAAATAATCGCAATCCCCAGCTCCTGCGCCTTTGTGAGCTTACTCCCTGCCTCCTCGCCTGCCAGTACATAGCTGGTTTTCTTGGAAACAGAGCCTGAAACCTTACCTCCACGGCTTTCTATAATAGCCTTCGCCTGATCTCGTTTAAGCGTGGGGAGCGTTCCCGTTAGGACGAATGTAAGCCCCGAAAAGCGATTATCACCCTTTTCCTGCCTTTCGTACTCCATTTTAACTCCAACGCCTTTCAGCTCCTCTACAAGGTGTCTGAAATGCTTTTCCGAAAAGGCTTTGGCTACGTTTTCACTCATTACACCGCCAAAACCGTCTATTTGTGAAAGCTGCTCGGCAGTGGCGTTCATTATCGAGTCAATATCGCCAAATTCCTCGCAAAGGAGCTTTGCCGCCCCTGCGCCTATATTTCTTATTCCCAGTGCATATATCACCCTGTCAAGAGGTGCGGATTTTGAGGCTTCTATCGCCTGTACAAGGTTCTCGGCGGATTTCTCTCCGAAACGCTCCAGCGCAGAAAGCTGCTCGGCACGCAGACGGTATATGTCGGAAACGTTGAAAATCAGCTTTTCATCAATAAGCTGCTTTACAATTGCAGGTCCAAGACCGTCTATTCCCATTGCACCCTTTGAGGCAAAGTGTATGATACTCCACTCAATCTGTGCGGGACATTCCGCATTGGGACACCTAAGCACCGCCTCGTCCTCATAGCGTACCGTTGCCGCTCCGCATACGGGACAATATTCGGGCAGAACAAAGGGCTGCGAATTTTCCTTATGGGAAACGGAACGGAGTACCTCCGGGATAATTTCCCCTGCCTTTCGCACGACAATCCTGTCGCCCACACGAATATCCTTTTCGGAAATAAATTCCTGATTATGGAGAACAGCTCTGCTAACATCCGTTCCCGCAAGCCTGATGGTTTCAAATACGGCAACAGGCGTTACTGCACCTGTTCTGCTCACATTCACCTCAATACTTAAAAGGGTTGTTTCCTTTTCCTCGGGAGGATATTTATAGGCTATCGCCCACTTGGGAACTTTTGCCGTTGCGCCGAGGGTAATACGATCGGATAAATTATCCAGCTTTACCACAGCACCGTCAATGTCATAGGCAAGCCCACCCCGTGAGTTGCCTATCCTGTCGATTTTATCCCCGATGTCCTCGCTGTCGGCAAGCAGCTCATATCCGTCTATAACGGGAAAGCCTTGATTTTTCAGCCATTCCAACGACTCTACATGGGAGGTAAATTCAATTCCCTCCGCCTGCTGCACGTTGAAGATAAAAATATCCAGCTGCCTTTCGGCGGTTATCCTTGAATCCTTTTGTCTGAGAGAGCCTGCCGCCGCATTACGGGGATTCTTTGCAGGCTTTTCGCCGTTCATCTCCTGCCTTTCCACCAGTCGTTCAAAGGACTCCACAGGCATATACACCTCGCCCCTTACTTCAAGGTAAGGCACGGCTGTTTTCAGCTTTTTGGGAATAGACTTAATAGTTTTGAGATTTTCGGTAACGTCCTCCCCTACAAAGCCATCTCCTCTTGTTGACCCTCTTGTGAAAATACCGTCTACATACTCCAAGGACACGGACAAGCCGTCAATTTTGGGTTCAACGGAAAAAGCAGCGGCTTGCTGTTGCCCCAGACTTTCATTACACTTATTGATAAAGTCCGATACCTCCGCCTTGGAGAAAACGTCCTGCAAGCTCGCCATCTGCACCGTGTGGCTTACCTTTTCAAAGGTACTCGACGGGTGACCGCCAACGTGCTGGGTAGGAGAATCGGGAGTAATAAGCTCCGGGTGTTCCTTTTCGATTCCCTCCAGCTCCTTTTTGAGCCTGTCGTACTCATAGTCCTCAATTTCAGGGTCATCGTTATCGTAGTAGCGTTTGTTGTGGTATTCGAGGATTGCTTTCAGTTCCTCGTAGCGGGATTTATAATTATCGTTCATGGAAAAAATTTCCTTTTAATTATTCTTCAGCGGCTTCATCAGTGACCGAACCCATATCTATAATTTCACGGGCAATAAATTTTATTGCATTGTGGTATACGCTGATATTGTTTTCAATGGCATCTCCGCCATACTCGCCGTCAATTGTCCAAGGGACGGGCGTTTCCGCCGTGAAGTGAAAATTATCGCTCTTGAAATAGTAAAAATAGGGCGAATCAAACTCATGCTTAATTAAAGCGTTAAGAGTTTTACGAAGCTCAACGATAGTTTTCGGCGCCTTTATAAAAATCCCCTCAAACAGACCGTCATTTATGCTCACATCATTTCCCGCAAGTCCCTTTATTCCGCCGATAGAAAAGGAATTTGCCACCATTCCGTATATAAAGCTGTCGGTTATCTTCTGCCCGTTACACTCAATGGTAAGATTGTAACGTGTTTTAATATCGATATTTTTCAGTGCCTCGATTATATAGGCAAGGACGCCCAGTTCATTCTTCTTCTGCTGATCTGTGGCATAGCTTACACTTGTAAATACTCCAAAGGCGGCCACATAGGTGAAATACTCCCTGTTAAAACCGCCTATATCCACAAATTGCGGTACTCCGTTTGCTATTATACTCGCGGCATCGGGCATATATTTCGATATACCCAAATTAGAGGAAAAATCGTTCATAGTTCCTGCAGGTATATACCCGATAGGCTTGTGCCAGCCTCCGTCCATTACACCCATTATGACCTCATTCAGCGTTCCGTCGCCGCCGCTGCAGGCAATAACGTCATAGCTTTCCACAAACTGCTTCACCAATTCGCAGGCATCCCCCTTAAACTGTGTAGGGTGGGCGGTTACATCATAGCCGCCCTTTGTGAATATATCTATTATTTCAGCAAGATAAGAGCTTATCTGCCCCTTGCCGGAGTGCGGATTATATAAAAAGAACATTTTTTTCATGGCAATTCACCTCTGTATGCGTTGAAAGGTTAATAAATACTTACTCTTTCCATAATCGAAAAGACCTCGTAAAGAAGATAGATTAAAACTACATAAAAGGACACGCAGGAAAGCATAATGGGCACTCCCCGTCTGCGGGCATATTCACTCTCATGAGGAAGCTGTATCTTTTTATTGGCAACAAGCGATATAAGGGTAATCAGTCCCACGGCTGCCATGACAATAAGCAGTACAATCCAGTAGGTATTCACGGCTAATTCATCTCCGCCGAATATCAGATAGGCGTAGGACGAGCTTTCCACCGCAAGGTTTATAGCCATATGTGCGAGAATTGAGGGGAGAATAGAGCCTGTCTTTGTCACCGCATATCCCAAAACAAGTCCTATGCAGAAGCCCAGTACAGCCTGATACAGATTTCCGTGCATCAGTCCGAAAAACAGTGCGGACATGACTATTCCGAAACGAGTGTTTACATTGGCAAGTCTGCGCAGGATAACTCCCCTGTACAAAAGCTCCTCACATATGGGTCCGATTACTACGACAAGAATAAATGAGCAGGCAAGAGAAGCCGCCGAATAATCACTATCAACGCTATAGCTATCGGGAATTACATTGTAACCAAAGGAATAGAAAAATGAAGAAACAATTCCCGCAAGAAAAATCCCCGCTACATAGAAAAGAAACGCCGTGCCCACTGTGCCCCAGAGGGAGGTAAATCTTGAACCTTCGGGCGAAAAATAGCTTTTTATGCTGATATGTGACCTGCCCTTATCGTAAAGGAAAACGCAAAGGCACGCTATTGTTGATGGCAGATACCCTAAAAGCAAATATTTCCAATCAGCTATGGCAACTCCATCGGAATTGTACATTAGCCTGTAGCCAAATACAAGCTGTGCTATTATAGCAAGAGCAAATCCCAGCGCATTCGTTCCCAAAACATGGATAAGTACACGCATAAATGTACCGAAATAATTCCTCTTTATCTGTGCTTTTTCTTGATAAGAAACCGCATAAGGGTCAAAACGCGCCTGCGGTGCATAGGGGCTGCTCGGATAATAACCGTTCCCCATGCTGTAACCGTAAGGAGGTATGTTACCTTGCCCATAGCCGTTATCCGACCGCTGACCGTTTTGGGGATAATAGTTAAAGCTTCCGTTCTGATTGATATTATTTTGCCGATAGCCGCCGTTTATGTCGTCTGTCGGCTGATTGTATGCATCAGGATTATTTTCCGTATTTAATTCCTTTTCGTTAGGTTCGTTCATTACATATACCTCACAAGTCCTGCCACGCGACCGATAATTCTGCAATCATCGGAATAAATTGGCTCCATATTATCATTTTCCGGCTGCAGACGATAATGACCGCTTTCTTTGTAAAAACGCTTTACGGTAGCCTCCTCACCGTCCACCATTACGGCGGCAATCTCACCGTTAGCTACATAGGGAGTTTTTTCTATTATTACTACATCTCCGTCAAATATCCCTACATTTATCATACTGTCGCCGCGGATTTTCAGACCGAAAAGCTGTTCGCTGCTTACACCCGCGGGTGGAGTGAAGTATACATAGTCAAGTATATCCTCGTAAGCATAAATAGGCTGACCTGCGGCTATCGTTCCCACAACAGGCAAGCGTGTGGGTAAATTCCCCGCCAGCTTTATCGCTCTGTTCTGACCGTCAATTTTTTCAAGCAGTCCCTCCTCCACAAGGGTATTAACGTATCGTGATGCCGTTGAAGTGGACGCTATTCCCAAATCTCTGCAAATTTCCCTTATGGACGGTGTGTAGCCGTCACTAAGCCGTTCGGATATATAATCATACACTCTTTTATGTATATCTTTCATACATACTCAAACTCCTTACAGTTATTGCGACAGGCACACGAAATCCCTCAAATCGGGGATTTCATATGCATTTTCTTTACTCTCCGTATTTGCTCCACAGCTTTTCAAGTATAAGCACGGCACACTTGTTAATATCGCCGCAGCCCATTGTCAGCACAAGATCGCCATTTTCCGCATTTTCACAGACATATTCGGCACAAAGCTCAAAGTTTTTATCGTGATCCTGTTCATCGGGAAACCATACCGCACCGTCAATTTTCGAGGCAAGGTCTGTATCATATATATTATAATCGTTATTTTCCCTGCCCCCCATAATTGCGGTAATCACGCATTTATCGGGGATTGAAAGCGCCTTGACAAAGTCATCCAACAAGAGTGCCGTCCTTGAAAATGTAAAGGGCTGAAACACCGCCCACACACGGTTATATCCCATTTCCATAGCGGCATTAAGGGTGACGGAAAGCTCCTTAGGGTGGTGACCGTAGTCATCGGCAACGGTTATTCCGCCTGCCTCGCCGTATTTTTCAAATCGCCTTTTCGCACCATGAAAATCGCCTATTCCCTTGGCAATCATTTCCGCATCCGCACCGTTTGCATAGGCTGCCGCCGCTGCCGCAACAGTATTCAGTACATTATGCTCTCCGGGTATATTAAGCTGAACCGAGGTAAAAAGCTCTCCCTCGTGGTAAATATCAAAAACCGTACACATACCGTTTTTGCGGACAATATTAAGGGGATACCAGTCGTTTGACTCATTATAGCCAAAGGTTATTATTTCCTTGTCTATTCCCTCCAAGGCTTTTCTCGTATTTTCATCGTCGCCGTTAGCTATTACCCTGCTTTTTGCAAGCCCGCAGAAGCGGTGAAATGACTTGATTATATTGTCAAGGTTCTTGAAATAGTCCAAATGATCCTCGTCTACATTCAGCACCACAGCGGTATCAGGGGATAATTTCAGAAATGTGTCCACAAACTCGCACGCCTCGCACACCATAGTCTGTGTACTGCCCACACAGCCGCTGCCGCCGATTAAGGGAAGCTTACCGCCGATATATGCGGTTATATCTATGCCGCCGCCCTTGAGTATCTGGGTTATCATAGACGTAACGGTGGTTTTTCCGTGAGTACCGCTTACACATACGGCGTGTTCATATTCACGGGTTATTATCCCCAGCATATCGCTTCTTTCAAGCACGTCAGCACTGCTGCTTCTTGCAGCCACAAGCTCAGGATTATCCTTCATAATTGCCGCGGAATATACCACTAAATCGGCATCGCCTATATTATCGGCAGACTGCCCCATATAAACGGGTATACCCATTTTGCGGACGGCACGCAATGTATCGGTTTCGTTGTTATCCGAGCCTGTGAGATAATATTCCTTTGTATGCAGAATCTGTGCCAAAGGATACATTCCGCTTCCGCCGATGCCTATAAAATGGATATGCTTTTTATTTGTCAGTGGGCTCGTTAACATTTCGTACTCAGAATCTTGAATAAAATTACCCAAAAATTTCACCTCTATTAAAGATTAGTTTAAGACAAATACCGTATAATTATACTTGATGAAAGCGGTATGACGGTATTACTGACATTCGTTTTCTCTGTAAGAATATTTCGGACCGATTGCATACATAATATTCAAAAGGTCTGGAGCTTTAAGGAGGACATTTACAATGACAATCACAGACATTAAGATCAGGAAAATCATTCCCGACGGTAGGTTAAGGGCGGTTATCTCCATCACAATCGATGAGCAGATAGCTATTCACGACATTAAGGTCGTTCAGGGTGATGCAAGGCTTTTCGTTGCAATGCCTAGCCGCAAGGACGAAAACGGCGTGTTCAGAGATATTGTACACCCCATTTCTCCCGATGCAAGAGCTTCCATTGAAAGCCAGATACTCGACGCCTATACTCGCCATGTTGAAATGATGCAGGCTGAGGCAGAAGCTGAAGCAGCAGGCTTGATTTAACCTAAATTGAAAACATATGGCCGTTCGTGCTTCCTTAGAAGCGCGGACGGTTTATTTTTTTCCGTCAAAAACTATATTATAGGTTTTCATAATCGCTATCTGTGTTTTGGCATCGGGTATCTCGTTGTTGAGAACCATTTCATATGCCTTTTCAAGAGGTATGCGCACAATATCCATGTGTTCATCCTCATCGTAGTGGGTTTCTCCAAAGTGAAGTCCCCTTGCCAAATATATGTGTATTTTCTCGGTAAGATACGCAACCGAGGGATAGCAAACTCCCAAGTAATCATAGCTGTCGCACCGAGCACCTATTTCCTCCGACAGCTCCCTTTTTCCACTCTCGGCAGGATCCTCGCCGGGCTCCAGCTTTCCCGCGGGCACTTCCAGTAAAACCGTCTTAAAGGCATAACGGAACTGCTTTACCATAATAACCTCGTTATCATCGGTAAGGGGTACTATACACACTCCGCCCGGATGTATTACAAGATCTCTTCCCGCAATTTTACCGTCCTCCAGCCTTGCCTTATCGCTGCAAACGGTCACAACTCTTCCCTCAAACATTACCTTGGACTCAACGGTTTCTTCATATAAATGCATAGCACTTATTTCCTTTCGTACATCACATTGATTTTTATTGCTTTTTAAATACAGCTCTTGCCGCCACAACGGTTTCGCCGCTTTCATTATATGCCCCAAGCTCCGCTGTATTGCTGTCCGTAAATTTTCGGTATAATTTCAGCACATCACCCTCGCGGCTCTCCTTGGCATAGACTATCTCAAAGGTTGATACGGGATTTTCCGTAAGGAACTGCGCTGAAAACATATCTGTGAGAAAACGGCAGTACACCGCATTGTTGGTATGCATACTTATATCGATATCCCCCGACATAACTCGGCACTCCATTACAAAATCATCCTCGCCGAAGTCGGGCTTTATCCTTGCAAATCTCGGAACATCCACGTCATCCGTGTCGTAAGCCCACCTGTCCGCCTTTACCTCATCGGGAAAACGCACGGGACGACGAGTATTCATATCCAGCATTGCCCACTCACAGCGACCCTCGGCTATTACTCCGTTTTTGCACGAAATGCTGCAAAGTCGTTCACTCTTCATTCGTGAGGTGCTTCTGACCCATGTTTTTACAAGGGCAGGCTCATTCATACACCGCACATTATTCAGGGTAATTACAATATGTGCAGCCACCCAGAACAGACCGAATTTCTCTTTTAATGTAACATCGTCAATACCCATAGAAATACTGTGAAGTGAGGCGGAATTTTGAAGTAAATCCGCCGCTGCAAACACACTAAGGGCTTTTGACGGAGTAACTCTATCCGCTGTAATAATTGTTTCCTGTTCATACAGATATTCTTTTTCCATGGGCAATATCCTTTCCGCAAGCCTATACTCCTATTATACCACTTATATTCATTTTGTCAATCAAAACTTAACTGTCCTCCTCGCGCCTTTTCCATGTGCCGGGAAGCTTTTCGAGCTGTGCCACATCGTATTCCACGGTAATCCTTTCGCCTATGTACAGGTGCTTAAAGCAGTTTATTATACGGTTTGCTATCATATCGCAGCTTTCCGACCGGACGTCCAAAAGTATTACTATAATCTGCTTGCTGGAATAGCGGGTTGATATATCCGCACGCCTTAATGAGGTGAAAATAGCTTGATCCAGCATATCTACGGCGGTTTCAATTTCCGTTACCTCCTCGGATATACCGTCCTTCATAGACAGCGTAAACAGTATTGTCTGTACCTTATGCTCCCCTCTCTCAACAAAACGGCGTACAAAATTATATACATGGCGGAAGCTGTCAAAATCCATCATATATGCGCCTCTTTGGGAGTCGGTTCTTGACATCATCTCCTGCAATTATTCCAAATCAACCAGCTTACTTGCACGTTCGCTGTCCTTCTCATGCTGCTCGCTGAAAAAGTGATAAGAGTTTTTGCCGTTCTGCTTTACATAATAAAGCGCCTTATCCGTAGCATTATAAAGGGTGTTAAATTCTGCTCCGTCCGACGGTGCTTCCGCAATTCCGATAGAAATGGATGAATTGGTTTCAAATTTACACTCCTCAAGCTTTCTGCAAAGGTCGGAAATAATATCCGCCGCACGATTGGCAAGAGCCTGCTTGCTTATGTCATTCTTCACAAACACCACAAACTCATCTCCGCCGATACGGCAAAGAACGTCCTCGTCAAAGGAATATTCCTGCAGGGTTTCGGCAAACATCTTCAAGGTATGATCTCCCGCTATATGACCGTAATTATCGTTAATAGCCTTGAAATTATCCATGTCAATCATCATAAGAGCGCCGCTTTTTGTTTCTTTCAGCCACAAATTAGCCTGCTCCTCTGTATAAGCGCGGTTCCACAGCCCCGTAAGAGCGTCCTGACAGGACTTGCTTTTTATATCCGTAACCTCCTGCATTTTTTGGGAAAGCTGCTCCGCAAGGCTCTTTCTGAGATCCTCCAGCTCCAATGTCCTGCCTATACGCGAACACATTACATTCGGAACAAAGGGCTTGACTATAAAGTCAACCGCGCCCTCCTCCAAGCACCTGCTTTCCGTCTGTGAATCACTGTCGGCAGTGAGGAAAATAATAGGGATATCAAACCATTTTTCGCTTTTCCTTATTTTGTCCATAACCTCGAAGCCGTCCATTTCGGGCATATTGATATCCAGCAGGATAAGATCCACCGTATGCCCCTCCAAAAACTTCAGTGCCTGCGCACCGGAGGTTACTGCTGTCACCTTATATCGGCTTGTCAGAACGGAACGTGCCGATGCAAGATTTGTTTTATTGTCGTCAACAACAAGAATATGCTTCATGATTTTTCCTCCTCATCATTTTTTCTTACAAACAGCAATCCGAATGTATCGCCGCCGCAGTTGCAGGTAATGGTTGCGGATGCCTTTGTAACCTGCACCTCATCAAAGGAACAGTTCTCCTCCGCTTCCCTCTCAATCATATTGACGGTCTGCACACTGCAGCCTGCATGGGTAATAAGCAGCCTTGTTCTGTCAATACCTTTCTTTTTTAATTCATTACGCACATACCTCAATGAAGCCCGTCTGTAATTGCCGATTTTAAAGGTCTGAAGCACCATGCTACCGTGTTTCATTGTCAGCACAGGGTGAAGCTGAAGAATATTGCAGAAAAAATTCGCCGTTTTCCCCACAAGCCCGTTGCGGTATAAATTCGATGTGTCATATGCAATAAAGCTTGTGGAAACACACTCGCGCATTGCCGTAAGCTCCGTCAGTATTTCCTCAATATCCCTGCCTGCCGCGCGCATTTCACACGCCTTTATCACCACATGACCCATACCCGTAGACAGGTGATATGAGTCAAATACATGAACCCTCCCGTCAAATTGCTCGGCTGCCTCGGAGGCATTGGCGTAGGAATGGCTCACGCCGCTGCTGATGGTGATATGAATAAGCTCGCTGCAATGACGCAGCTGACGCTTGAAAAAGTCAGCATATTCGGACACGGGCGGCGCATCGGACGCAGCTTTCTTTCCTCCTGTCACCAAATGCTCCAAGACGTTATCGGAGGTTATTTCCTTGCGATCCTTAAAGCATCCGTTTTCCGTGGATATGTAAAAGTATATCATGCTTATGCCGTACTCTTCAATGATCGAATTTGGGAGATCGCATACGCAGTCCGTGGTAATCCCGATTTTCCTTACATTTACATCACTGTTCATACATAGCCGCCCCCTATCCGATTTTCTCTGAAAGCTCAACGGCTTTTATCCCTGCCTGTTCGTATTCAAAATCCTCGGCAAGGGATTTTACCTCGGAAAGCTCCTCACGCAGTATCAGTCCATGATAGGAATATGCCGACATTTCTTCGATAACGGCATTTATTTCATCCTCGTCAAAATCATCGCAAGCCGCTGTTATACGCTTGAAATATTCCTCCAATTGAGCCTTATCGATCTCAATAAGGGTATCTCCGTTTTCATCGGAGGAAGCAGCTTCCCCACCGTCATTGGGTGCGGCATTTTCCGCCACGTAACGTTTTCCGTCCTCGATAACCCTGCGATAAAGGTCGATAAGCGCCGCATTGTTATCCATAATGGTTTGATAATCCCCCCCGCTTTTCCCGCAAGCTCCAGCTTCTTTGCAAGCTCGGACAGCTTTGCCGCGCCTATGCTAAGCGAGGTGCTTTTCAGAGCATGAACCTCTATTACATAGTTTTTCCATGACCTTTCTTCAAAAAGCCGCTCAATATAATCCGCTTTCTCCGTTCCCTTGTTCACATAGAAGGCCAAAATCTCGAAATAAGCCTCCTTATTGCCCCCTGTGTAGAAAATTCCCGTATTGGGGTTAATATACTCCGATGCCTCGTAGGTAACGGGTTCAGATTTCTCACTGCCGCTGTCCTTGCCGTGAGTGTCCTTTGCAGCCTTTTCAATAAGGCTTTCGGGCAGCCATGTTTTCAGCACCCTGTCAAGCGCAGACAGCTCAATAGGCTTTGCCAGAAAATCGTTAAATCCCGATTGCAGGAACATTTCCCTTGCTCCACCTACAGCGTTTGCGGTAAGGGCTATAATGGGAAGCTTTTTGTAATAATCGCCCCCCATTACTCTTATCATCTTTGTTGCCTCAACGCCGTCAATCTCAGGCATCATATGATCCATAAACACAAGATCTATATCCTTGGAACGCAGATAAGAAATAGCCACTCGTGCGCTGTCCGCCGTCATTATCTGCATATGGTAGGGGCGCATAAGACCTACAGCAACCTTTATATTCAGCGCATTATCGTCTACGACAAGTATTCTTGCCCTCGGTGCGACAAATCCCGCTATTTCCCGCCTGCCCTCATTCAGATTAGCGGAAAGATATTCGTTGTTGAGAACTGTTGCCGCCGAAAGGGTATAAAACGGCTTATATATACATTTCATAGGGCGAGGTACAGCGACCGAATTCTGCCGTCCCTGAATAACGATAACCTCTATCCTCTTGCAAAGCTCATCGAAATAAGGCTTATCCTCAAGATATTCCTCCTTGCCGATAAAGCAGTGAGTTGCCACCGTTTCATCAACCGCTTTCTTTAATGCGTCCAAGGATTTTTTCCAAGAAAAATCCACATGGAGCTGATCCCCTATCTGACGGAGCATTTTGCGATAGCTATTGGAAACAGAGGGATTTTTGAATTTATTCAGTTTGAAATATCCCACAGCCCTAACCTTATCCGCTTCCTTAACCGCAATAAAAGGCTGAGGGCTGCTTACTTTCAGAGGGATTACAAACCTAAATTCAGATCCTTCGCCGTACACGCTGCTTACATTGATAAAGCCGCCCATCTTGGTTATCAGCCTTTTGGAAATGGCAAGCCCCAGACCCGTACCCTCCACGGCACGATTTTTCCGTGTATCAACCTGCTGAAAGCTGGTGAAAAGCTTTTCCAGATTTTCCGGCGAAATGCCTATTCCCGAATCCTTTACGGACACGTTCAGATTTATTCCGTACTCCTGCTTTGTCTGCTCTACAGATATTGTAACCGATCCCTCATTGGTGAATTTTATCGCATTAGTCACCAAATTTATCATAACCTGCTTTATACGCATTTCATCGCCTATAAGTCCTATGGGAATATCGGGATCAGCCATAACGATAATTTCCAGCGGTCTGTCGCCGTTTCTCGTTACAGCCATATTTATAACATCGTTAAGCATAGAGGCTATATTGAACTCGTCCTCGATTATCTCGATTCTGCCTGATTCAATTTTGGAAAAATCCAGTATATCGTTGATAATTGACAGCAGACTTCTTCCCGATGACTGGATATTGTAGCAATTTTCCCTAACGCTGTCGCTTATGTCGCTTTCACGAAGTATAATTTCACACATACCCACTATAGCATTCATAGGTGTACGTATTTCATGGCTCATGTTGGCGAGGAAATTTCCCTTTGCCTGATTGGCGGCGTTGGCACTCTCCACAAGCTCCTCCTGCCTGCGGCGATTTGTCATTATCTGATAGTTGCTGATAATGCACATTACCGTTTCAACAACATATACAATGGGAAATCTCGTCTGAAAGGTGATTTCATAGGGATAGCCCATACGGCTCAAGGGTGTCCACATATATACCATAAGGCATATTCCCAGAAAAACGCTCAAACAGCCGCCGTAATACATGGTCAGACAGTACATACCTATCGGC
>Ga0192278_1055_pt2 | contig 24262 bp, 20 predicted proteins | sample Koala_Koa24_K3_FD_131271 | JGI IMG/M metagenome (GOLD analysis project Ga0192278, IMG submission 131271) | Enriched cells from koala feces incubated with labeled cellulose particles, San Francisco Zoo, California, United States - Koala_Koa2-4_K3 ...
TTGAAACGGACGCTACTGCCGGTAAGACCGAGGCGGGTGCATCCTTTGCGGTAGCTGCTATTGCCGCCGCTGTAATATCGGCAGTTGTAGTCGCGGCAGCCTGGGTAGGCTTCAATGTTGCAATTAACGCAAATGAGAACAGCATAGCCGACATGGATGCGGAAATTGAGGCAATGCAGGATACCTTGGACGAGGTTGATGCGACACAGACCCAAATAGGCAAGGTCGGGACGTTCAAGTCCGGCGTTACACAGGCAAAGAGAAACTATGACACATGGACTCCTCTTGACAGTGAGGTTTTCGATGACGTAGATACAATTCTTGAAGAAAACGACTGTGCATGGAGCGAGGTAACGCTTTCCGAGGGAATTGTAACCTTTGTCTGCAACACAAACGGTGCCGATGAAGGGGCTGAGAATATCCCCAATGAGGTAATAAGGCAGTTCAGCGCTCTCGATAAGTATGATAACATTACATATAACGGCTTTGAGTTCACCGGACAGGATTTCTCCGTTGGCGCGGCTAAGGGAGAAGACTATTACACATTTGAATTCTCTTTTACACTTCGCGATACCGAGCTTGATGATGAAGAAACCGTGGATGAAACCGCAGAAGAGGAGGTGGCTGAATAATGAGTATGAAGCTTTCCTACAGAGATAAGGTTATACTTATTGTAGTAATTGTGGTTGCCATTCTTTTGGCGGGTGTGTTCCTTGTTATTAAGCCAAAGTACACTGATCTTCAGACATCCAACGCAAGGGTTGATGCAAAGCAGGCAGAGCTTGATCAGGCTACTCAAAAAGCTGTTACTCTGGAAACCTTAAAAAATCAGCTTAAAAGCGATATAGAGGAGGTAGACGATCTCCAGAGTGATTTCCTCTTTGAGTCGGAGTACGGTGAAACCCAGGAGGCATTGCAGTATGTAATGGATATTTTAGCGGATACCGAGATTAATATTCAAAGCGCGGAAATACAGCTCCTGACTGCAACGACTATCGATAATTACAGCTATCAGAAATATGCGGTTGCATATCAGTTGAAGATGGATGCCGATATCAACAATGAGCTTCCTCCCGAGGTTGAGTACACACTGAATAAGAGCTGGCCCGCCGATGAAGAGCCGGAGGAAACTATAGCCGCAACCACTATCGAGATAGCGTTCATTGCTCCCGGCGGAACCGACCTTGAAGCACTGTACTCTGCTGTTGACGGCATTTCAAACGATGAAAAGACCTTGCTTCTTTACGAATTCAACGCTGATAATTCAACGCTTCTTAGCGTTAATACGGGCGAAACTGCCGATCAGCAAATTGAGGGTACAATGGTCGTTTACGTATACGAAATCTGGCCGATGGATGTTGATTCCATCAAGTAATAGGTATAGCTGCACCTTGAAAAGGGTGTTGGTATAGCTCACGACTGCACACAGGCAAGCCACCCGAAAAAAGCATAAGCTGTTTTCGGGTAGGCTTGTTTGCAAGGTGCTTTCTATCTAATGCGCAAAGATAGAAAAAGCCTTGCAGACACCTATGCAAAGTGGGTTACTTTGCTAAAAATAATTATGAAAGGATGGTTTTTGATGGTAAAAGCGAGAAAAAAGCCTGCTTCCGCCAAGGGCGCGGTGCTTCTGATGGTGCTTACCGTCATGTTCGTGCTGATATTTATGTTAGCGGGAACAATGGCAGTAGTTTATTCCGCCCACAACCGAGCTTTAGCCAAGTATGAAGAAAGCCAAGGGTACTACTCCGCAAGATCCGTTTTGGATATTTATTGCGATGATTTGCTTAACGATGCTACAACAGAGACATCCAACTATGCATACTATTATGACGACAGCGGAAATATAAAGACAACAACAGGCAAAATAACCTACGGCAGAGCTTTGGAGTATGAGCTTTATAAGCTTAATGTCGATACATCAAGCACCAATAAATATTACCGGGCGGATTATGACAATTACAGCGTTTTGTCCGAGAGTGCGTTTAAGGCTATGGTAAACGGTGATAGCACAGCCTTCGCAAGCGACAGTGTTGGTAATCAATACCGCCCCGAAACAAGCTATGGCGATACATACACCTATACTATTCAGGCAAGCGACCTGGAGGGATATGGCACAGGCTACGGTAAGGTAATAGACCAAGGCTCAAATGTAACCATAACCGTTCAGCTTCTAAGCAGAGTTTACGATATTGGCACAAATGTTGTCAGCTCCACAGATACCGCAACGGATATATCCGGCTATGTTGCAAGCGGTTCCCGTGCAAAGGATCAGTTTACCGTTAAGGTAACCGCTTCCGTTGTATATGACAACAACACTTATGAAACGGCATATATTTTCTCAAGTAACTATGTACCTCCCGTAAGCGGAAGCGGTGCTATCGATTCTCTCGGCGGCATTTCAAGCTCCGGTGCAGGTCTTAAATCAAACGGTGGTTTCTCCTCACTCTATCGCGGTTCAACTACAGTTGATGCTGCCGGAATTACGGGCAGTATGTTCTTAGCCGGAGATGCCGTATTTAACTCAAGCGGTACATATACTATATCCGCGGGCGACGGTGCGGTTATACTCGGTGACGTTACTTTTGTAAACCCAATGAACTTCGTTTCAAACGGATCAGGCTCATATGTCTATGTTGGCGGCACACTGAACCTTATGTCCAATATAGGTGATTTGACCAATCCAATTGACGTAATGTGTGATGTATTTACCTATCCGAACAGCTACACCATTTACGGTAATCTTTACTGCAACGAATTTGATTGGATGCAGAGCAGCGGCAGCGGTTTCACCATAAACGGAACTGTCTATACCGAAAATGTTGTTATACCCAGCAGCCATGTGTCGTTCACCAATAACGACGATGGTACGGTTAGCTACGCTGCAAACCAGTTGGGGACTAATACAGTACATTATTGCGATGACATTCTTGTTTCTTATTGGGACAACGCAGCCTCCGCAACGGTTGTAGATACCATTGATAACTATGTAACCTACTACATAGGAGATACTACCAACACCTACTTAGCGGGTACATCTGCCTATGTAATAAAGGATACATCCTATACAAGTGTAGCTCTCGATTACTTCGATGAAACCACATATGAAGAATCAAGTGACAGCAATAAGGTTACACTTCCCGCTGCAAACTCTGTGGGCAACAATTATTACAACATCAAGACTTTCCACTCCGCTTTTGAGGGCAAGTTTGATGAAACCTGCTTTGAGGACGGCGATTTTGTAGGCTTTACTATTTCCTCTGCATACGCGGACGATGCCGCTTTCACTACCTATGTTGATGCCAATAAGCTTACCGTGGACAGTACAATTGCACAGATTGACGGCAGCTTTAATGCCACCAATCATAAAATCAGTACATCCACAGCGTTGACTGATGCGGCAGTATACGACGCTTCTTCCTCTCGGTATGTTGTAAGCGATGGCAAATACGGGTTGTATAATGTAAGTGACCTTAACCGTGACAGCTATGTGTATAGGCTTGATATAACAAACGGAGATATAATAATCCAGCTTGAAGATGGCAGTGGAACGTATAACTATAACTTCGAGGTTTATTGGACGGGGTGTGATGACGGTACTGTTGACGTTCCTTCACACTATGTATATTTCCTGTTCCCGGGCGATGATACCAACACGGTTACATACAATCTCGGAACAAACAGCAGCAATAATTTCAAGATTGTTTATCCGAAAGTGAACGATGGTTCGACTCTGTACCTTGGAACATCGTCAACGCCGACCAAATCTCCTCATGTTTACTATCTTGCCGCAGGACCGTCGAAAATCAATATAACAGGTCCAAATTCGCATATGGCGGGCTATTGGAATGTTCCCGAATCCGATATTTACGTAGATACCAACACACAAGGACTTAGCGCGAACGGATACTATGACGGAGTTGCATTCTCCGGCGAGAAATCATGGGCGTTCGGCGCAGTTGTCTGCGGAAGCTACAGCTGTCCCCAGAGTATCTACGTTCAGTTTATCGACCCCAATCAGAACGATATGGACGCTAACCTTCCTAACTTCTCGTGGCAGGGCATAGCCTACACGGCAAGCGGCGATTAAGGAGGTGCTGAAAATGAAAAAAGCAAAGGGCTTTACACTTATTGAGTGCCTTGTTGCACTGGCAATTCTCGGCATTACCTCTCTTCTGCTGGCGCAGACCTATACGGCGATTTTGAAGTTGTCCAACAACACAAGCAACATTAACTACAGTCTTAATCAGCAGACCTCCGATGCGGAGCTGAAGGCCAATGCCGAGGATATTACCGACACGACATCCAAATTTAAAATGACCCTTACGGCGGTTAGCGGCGGCACAATTACAAACGCAAGCACCTATGAGATCGATACATCGGTTTACATGGTAAAGGCCCACACTGTTGATAACTCCGGCACGGATGTTTCCGTCAGCAAGGGTACTGCCTATGAGGACGACGGTACCGGCACGGATGTGCGTTACATCTACTTTACCAAGAAATCTTAAGGAGGGGAATTGCTTTGAAAAGTAAAAAGCTAAAGGCGTTTACCCTCGTGGAGCTGATTGTTTCAATTGCTATATTCGGTATCATAATGGCGGCTGTTGTCCGCCTTATGGACCCCATAAACGATATTGCCAAGTCCTCCGGGGCAAGATCCAATCAGAAAACAGTGGAGAACGCTATAGTTTCCTACATCGGCGAGAATATTCGCTATGCGACCAATCTGGGTATTTACTCCGGAAAATCCTCCGCATCCGATGCCATTGACGACTTCTTTAACCAGTCAAGTTCTATTTTGAACGTTGACGGCACCGTTGCGGATAACAGCGATGCTAACAAGAAAAATGTTAATGTAATAGCTTTCACCTGGGACGGCGGCGGTTCGGGCTTCTATGACAGCACCGATACCGGCATCTATTACCAAGGACGTCTTTTCCGCAGCCTTTCCGGAAATGCAACGCAGGGCTTTGCCAACGCTATGGCTGATACAGATTCTTACGGTGCGGACGGCACCAAGGGATATTACATGGGACTTGGCAAGGCGTTTTACGGTGCAGCCGACTACAGCCTGACAGTTACTACCGATGGCGATGGAGTTGAACTGAAGTGCTACAGCACCTACTACTATAACACCACAGTTAAGGATACCCTGTACTCTGCAGCCGATACATCGACCAATACAGGTACTCATTACACCTATTCCGGCGACAATCCCACAGTTGGCTACTATCAGCTTAGAAATAAGAATCTGGGCGGATTGTATTACGCGGATGCGAGTGCGCCTAATATCAGCAAGGGCAGTACGGGCACTATCTATTTTGTTTACACCCTCGCGACCGATGACAGTGGTACGCTTACTTCCGGCGGCACAGCCAGCGGCGGCAATGGCTTGGCCGGTGAAAATAAGTGGGGTGCATAATTAATAGCACTGCTGTTACTGACATCAATTAAAGCATAAAAAAATCCGCACCGTTCCAAGTCGGTGCGGTGCGGATTATATTTTTTACATTATTCAATCGTCAGAAACGCTCCCATATACCAATCAATAAGCCCGCCGTTTACAAATGCCGCTATAATCAGTCCCAGTATTAAAAACGGTCCGAATGCGAACACATTGGCGTTTTCATCGTCCTCCTTGGCGGTGTACTTGCGGATTATCCCGTAAATCGCTCCTGTCAAGATACCTATTGCGCCGGCTGTGACTACGGCTTTTAAGCCTAACATCAGTCCTCCCGCTGCCATAAGTACGACATCACCCATTCCAAAGCCGAACACAGGCGGTTCGGACTTTATTTGAGCCTCAAGCTCTTCTTTTTTCGCCTGAAGCTTTGCGTACTCCCGACTGTCGGGATTTGTGCTTTTGATATTCGCCTTTATACCTCTCAGCTGCCGCCTTTCCTCACTTACAAAGGCATTGTAGAAAAGGGGAGTAAGTACAAAGCCGAATATGAGCAGCACACCGCTTACGGAAACCATTCCCAGCAGACTGCTCTTTATATCTGCCTCCGGCAATCTCACCAAGCCGAAGCACCCAAGCAGTGCCGTTGCAAGACTGATTATGCAGGTGTAGATAAGCACCGACACGCACATTTCACGGTTGTCGATGTCCTGAAAGCACAGCACTATCAGCCCGCAGATAAATAGGCAGAGCAGTACGGGATAAAATCCGTAGTCAAGGTAGTTGTACCGCAGAAATACGCAGACAAACATTATTCCCGTCAGCGATTCCACCAGCATATACCGCGGGGAAATCTTCGCACCGCAGGCTCTGCACCGTCCCCGAAGTATCAGCCAGCTGAATACGGGTATCAGGTCATAGCGCTTGATTTGCGTGCCGCAGGTCATGCAGTGGGAATTGTTGGTTATCAGCGATTCGCCGCGGGGAAGTCGGAGAATACAGACATTCAGGAAGCTGCCGATCGTTATCCCGAATAAAAATACAAATACATAGATAACGATGTTAAAAATGGTTTCAATTGTTTCAATACTAAGGTTTTCCATGCTTTTTTTCTCTCCCTTGTGTAGTTTATACAAGTATTTTACCATAAAAGCAGAATAAATGCAATGCAATTTCACCGGTTTTTTCCGGTTCTGTAAAAAAGAAGGACGGTTTTCCGCAGATGCCGCCCCGTCTGTAAATAAATATCCCCCATGCTGCGGAGAAGGAGCATTATCATGAAAAACATTCCTATAGGTCAGTATATGGTCAACAACGGAATAATTACCGAGGAGCAGTTAGCCGAGGTTCTGGAGGCTAAGAAAAACGACAACGTCCCCGGTAAGTTTTTCGGAGATTACGTTGTAGAGCTTGGCTATGTTACCGATAAGCAGTTCGGTCAGGTGCTTTCCCGCAAGCAGAATATCCCCTTTGTGGATTTGGACGACCCCGAAACAGAGGTTGACGTTGATGCGGTTGCGAAAATCCCCGAATCACTTGCCAAAAAGCACACTATTATCGCTATTAAGGTCACAGGTAAGCGTCTTACGGTTGCTTCATACGACCCTGTAAACTTCTATATCTTCGAGGATATCAAGGTTACCACCGGTATGGACGTTATCCCTGTCCTTGCCACAAAGGCGGCTATCATCAAGGCTATAGGTAAATATTACTCCAACGCCCAGGTTGGCGACATTATCGAATCCGTTGAGAACCAGTTCAGCGAAACTTCAGACGATGAAAACGCTGATATTGATGAGAGAGTAAACGATGCGCCTATCGTTAAGCTTTGTACCACTATTATAGAAAACTCCTTCCGCGCAGGCGCAACGGATATCCATATCGAGCCTTTCCAGTCCTATACACGTATAAGAATCCGTGTAAACGGCGACCTTATCGAGCTTATGAACGTATCAAACGTTGTTCATAACTCGCTTATTACCCGTATCAAGATTATAAGCGGCATGAACATTGCCGAAAAGAGAATACCTCAAGACGGTCGTTTTACACAGATTGTTGACGGCGCTACCATAGATGTCCGTGTATCTAATCTGCCTACCGTAAACGGCGAAAAGTGCGTTATCCGTATTCTTGCCACAGGCGATGTTGGTCTTAGAAAAATCACCGACCTCGGTATGACCGATTACAACTACGAGCGCTTTTCAAGGGCAATCAAGGTTCCTCAGGGCGTGCTTCTGGTAACGGGTCCTACCGGTTCAGGTAAGACTACCACCCTTTACGCCGCTCTCGGTGAGCTTGCAAAGCCTAACGTAAACGTTATCACCTGTGAAGACCCTGTCGAGAAAAATATCGAGGGTATCAATCAGTGTCAGATTAACGATAAAGCAGGCATGACCTTTGCAGCCGCTCTTCGTTCCATTCTCCGTCAGGACCCCGATATAGTAATGGTCGGAGAAATGCGTGACCAGGAAACAGCCGAAATCGCCATAAGAGCCGCTATTACGGGACATTTGGTGCTTTCAACACTTCATACAAACGATGCCGCATCTACCGTTACCCGTCTTGTGGATATGGGCATTGCGCCGTACATGGTTGCTACATCCCTTATCGGTATTGTTGCCCAAAGACTTTGTAAGAAGCTTTGCAACGAGTGCAAGATGCCGAGAATTTCCACCGATGAGGAAAATGAGCTGATGGGCATTACCCAGTCTACTACAATTTACGATGCCTGCGGCTGTCCCAGATGCAACAACACGGGCTATTCGGGAAGAACGGCTATTCACGAAATTCTCCTTTGCACACCGCCTATGTCATCCCTTATTTCCGCGGGAGGTAAGGTTGACGCGATAAGAACGTTTGCAAGGGAAGAGGGCTGTAAGCTCCTTAGAGATAACGTTTCCGAGCTTGTACAGAACGGAACTACATCGATGGATGAGCTTGTAAAGCTGACATTCGCTGTATAATATTAATACGCATAATGGGCGCAAGCCCTAAAATACAAAATGTTCACGGAGGTAAAATTAGATGGAACTCGATAATATGCAAAAAAGCCTGAACACTCCCAAGCCGTCAGAGAGGATTACTCTAAATATTGACAAAATCCTTGACGAGGCGAGAGTATTGGGATGCTCTGACGTTCATTTTACAACCAAAATTTCGCCGATTGTCCGTCTGCACGGCTCTCTCCGCAAGCTCAGCTCATATCCCGAAATGTCCGATGCGGCTATAATGAAGCTGGTTGAGCAGATGACAGGCGGCAGAAATATGGAGAATATCAAAAACCATATTGACGCTGACTTCTCATATGTTACCAAGAGAGGCTACCGTCACAGAGTTAACGTATATCACCAGAGAGGCGATATTGCCGTTGCTATCCGTCTTTTGAGAAATGATATACCGACATTGGAGGACTTGGATCTTCCTCCTATTCTCGGCGATTTCGCAATGCGCCCCAGAGGACTTGTGCTTGTTACCGGCCCTACAGGTTCGGGTAAATCCACGACCCTTGCGGCTATGATAGATTATGTAAACTGCAACAAGAGCGCTCACATTATTACTATCGAGGACCCTATCGAGTATGTTCACGAGCATAAGCGCTGTATGGTAAACCAGAGAGAGGTCGGCGACGACGTTGAGTCCTTCGCGCTTTCATTAAGAGCCGCACTCCGTGAAGACCCCGATGTTATCCTCGTAGGAGAGATGCGTGACTATGAAACCATAAATGCAGCTATAACCGCCGCAGAAACGGGACACCTTGTTATGTCCACCCTGCATACAACCTGTGCCGCTGATACCATTAACCGTATCATTGACGTTTTCCCCTCGCACCAGCAGGGACAGATCCGTACACAGCTTGCAACGGTTCTCGTTGGAATTATAGCGCAGACACTTATTCCTACCGCAAACGGCAAGGGACGTGTGGCGGCGCTTGAGGTTCTTAATGCTACCGACCCTATCAAGGCGCTTATCCGTGACGATAAGACCCACCTTATTCAGACCTCTATTCAGACAGGTCGAAAGGACGGCATGATTTGTCTTGACCAGGAGCTTGCGCGTATGGTTAAGGAGGGCGTTATCGCCGAGGTTCATGCAAGAGAGAAGGCACACGATATAGCCGAGTTCGAGCGCTTCATGAAAGCAGGTACATACGCTCAATAAAAAATGGGCTTGAATTTTTGTGCAATATAAACAACGGATTGATGTCGGGTGTAATAATTGCAGGTTTTTTCTCCGAAAATATCACAAAATTGCACCCGCCGACTGAAAATATGAATTTGTGTTACAAGAAATAAGTACAATTTGTTATTTGAAATTATTTTAAATATTAAATTAGTCTAATGAAAAATATTTCATGCAATAATTAGTGATGAAAAGTGTGATTGTCAACACGGCTTATGGTCAAAATGACGAAAAACACCCCCAAAAAAGGCGTTTGAATGAAATATTATACAAATTCACAAAATTAGAGAAAAAAATATCCGATTTCTATTGACTTTTATTATTCGATGTGATACAATGTATTCAAGGTCAGGGGAGAACAAACAGCCTTGGCACATAAGGAATGTGAGTTCTCCGCAGCCGTTACATTGGTATCCTGAACAGAGGGCGGCAACTGACAAGCAGCACTCGTTGCAGTCGGTAAAGCGGCGTGAGGGCTAAAGGGCGTGCGGACGTGAGAACGCGAGGATGCGAGAGCGTGAGGATGCGAGGGCGTGTGAACGCGGGAGCATATGAACGTTGGAGCGTGCGGACGAGAAGCTAAAGCTTACGGCGCAGAATGCAAGGTGTGTGACTTACAGTGTGACCTCTGCAGCTTAAAGGGAGGGAGTCCAATGAAGAAAGCTAAAGGCTTTACACTTCTTGAGTTGATAGTCGTTATAGCGATTATAGGTATACTCGCCGCAGTGCTTATACCGAGCATCAGCGATTATATGGCAAATTCAAGAATGCGTTCCACTTATACGGAGGCGCAGGAGGTGTATAATGCCGCTCAAACCTATTTAAGACAGTTAGAGACACAGGGCAAGGACGCATCACTTTATTTCGGAGACGGCTCGGATAACACGGCAGGGCTGGGGTATCTCGGAGTTGATTACTCCCGTACGGATCCCAGAAACGCTTTAAGCGGTGCGAGCGATGTTTCCAAAAATCAGCCGGTTCATTTTGACGACATTATGTGTGTGGGTTCAAGTGTGAACACCTCCGGCATAACCGATGATATGGACTGCAAGGCTGTTGAAGCGGCAAACTTCATTGCCAATCAGCTTAGCGCAGACTTTGACGGCGCGTACATAGTTTTCGTTTACCCCAAAACCTATACCGTAGCTTATGTGCTTTACACTGCGGAGCCTTCCGATAATTCAAGCTATAAGTATGAGTATGAGGCGCTTAAGGGCATTGTGAATGATTACGGCTGCCTTAGTAAGCTGTTGAGCGACAGCTACAGCGAGGTAGATACGGTTGAAGGCATTGTAAGGTATTCCACAGCATCCTACAGCGGTACTTATGTAGGACAGTATCCTCTTCCCTGCGATATTGACGGTATGTCGGGCGCAACATTGAACACACCGTGACGGATTTTGGCAGGTGTGTAAACAAAGTATAATAGCGGAGAGAATTCGCTGATTATAAAACCATTCTATATTTAATTTAAAAAAGGAGGAATTTCCACATGAGAAATTCAAAACTTAAGGGCTTTACCCTTATCGAGCTGATCGTTGTTATCGCTATCATCGGTATCCTGGCTGCAATCTTGGTTCCTTCAATGGTATCTTACCTTTCTTCTTCCAAGATCGCTACCGCTAATTCCAACGCTAAGCTGGTTCACACCAACACCGCTGCTTACGGTACTTCTTGTGAGACTGTAAACAACCACTTTGATCAGGATTCGTATCTTGGTATGGATCTTATAACCTCTGCTGAAGGTTATGCTAAGGATGGTACAGCGCTTGAGGATGCTCTTCGTGTAATGATGGGCGGCTCTACAAACGCAGGCTATGCTTCTGTTGCAGTAGATAGATCCGTATCTTCTCCTACTGCTGCTGCTTGGAACGGTACTGATGGTGACGGTTCTGACGGTATCGTAGGCGGTTACCCTGTTCAGGCTACTGTTAAGAACGACGTAGACGGTGTGGCTGGCGACGTTCAGTGCTTTATGAATGATCCTGCTAATCCTACGGTTGTTAAATAATCTGTTGAACAGTTAGTCAATTAAACACCTTTTCCCTCCGCCACACGGCGGAGGGGATTTTTTTGACTATAAAACGTTTTTTCATAGTGCTGTGACCCGAATAAAGGTTAGAATAGTTCGGTATCGTTGAGGAGAAAATCAATCAGATTGCAGTGGTAGAAACCGCTATCGTCATAGAAGCTATGGGGGATGTCCATGCGGGAGATAAGGCGGTTTAAATAAAAATCTCTTTGTACCACTAAAATTCACCTCATATTTCGGACGTATGCGTCCTAAGTTTTAGATAAGTATATCATAGAAATGTAGAAAGTCAAGGGAATGACCGAAAAGTAAAGTCCCCTGCTTTTTAGGCAAGGGAGTATGTCACCCAAAAAAACAGACAATCCCTTAAAGAGAGGATTGTCTATTTTACTATTCAATTATTCAGTTCTTGTAAAAAGGAGTACAGCAAGAGCGTCCTCATAAAACGGCTGTCTTTTTTGAAGGAAATCCATGATAACACAGGTATCAATCAAAACATTCATATATTGCCAAGCCGTTCTTCTCGGGCTTCATCAAGTGTCATGTCAGCAGGAACACTGCCTGCCAATTCATCGAGAATATCGAGTTTGCTCCGATAAGGAGATGTGAGCTTTGCAATTGTTTTTCCGTTGCGTGTTATAAACACATCCTCCGAGGCGGCAAGAAGCAGATATTTGCCAAGATTGGCTTTCAGTTCTGTAGCGGTTATAGACATTAAGTTGGCCTCCTTTCACCGGATTTCTATAAACAGTATAGCACAATCGGACGATTAAGTCAAGGGTGTGTCAATATTCGGTGATTAACCAATAGCATAAACTTTTAAAAAAATCAAGTTTTTGCTCTGAATTGCATAAACTTTTGAAAATAAAAAGTTTTTGCACCGAGTGTTTTTCTTGTACATATATTTTCCATAAAATTCGTTTGCTTATACTTATAAATTCCGAAAACGCAATTGCCCGGCTGTTGAGTAGGGGGATATGTATAAGCAAAATGTATTGACAATAAAAGCGAAATGTGATAGAATATAGACATAATTGAAAGGAAATATTACAATATGGGAAATTCGGGGAAGTTTGTGAAAAGGCTAAATGATATTTCACAAAAAAGGTCTTTTTTTTTACGTGATAATGGCGCTTACAATAGCCCTGCAGCTCTTTGCTGTTACTTACTTTTTTGCGTTTTGGAAGGACGGCGGTCATATTGACGAGCTGTGGTATTACGGTCTTTCCAACTCCTACTATAACCCTCATCTGTACGGTCCGGATCTGGGTACCTACGACTACATAAATCAATGGATTGACGGTGACGAATTTCTTGATTATCTTTCCGTCGACGAGAGCGAAAGATTTTCTTACGATTCGGTGTACTACAATCAGACCCATACTGTTTGCTCCTTTTTTCCCGGAACATTCTCCTTTTGGTATGGTTTTATAATCGGAATTATTTCTCTTGCCATAGCGCAGGTTTTCCTTGCCAAGACCACCCTGCTTTTCACAAATTCAAGGCTCACCGCATGGATTGTCTGCCTTTTTTACGGATCTTCCATCGCGTTTATCTATACAGGTCTTTTTGTCAGACAGTACTCGCTTTTGACAATGCTTTCGGTGATTTATCTGTATTTTCATGCAAGACTTTATTATAACAAAGGCTCGCAAAATGCGACCTTCATGGGTATTGCCGCATTTACCTTTTTGGGGGCGCATACCAACCACTTCATGCTGGTGCTTGCCTTTTTCATGACAGCCTGCTTTGTATTCTATTTCCTGTTTAAAAAGCAATTTCAGGTCATGTTCAGGTATGCCCTATCCTCACTTTTCGGCGCTGTGCTTTCCTTGGGCTTATTTCCCGAGGCACTGAACCAAATGTTTTTTACCGAAACAAAAAACGAGTCTATGAAGGATAACTACGACCTTATTAATGCCCTAAGATATAATCTTTCCACCGTCTGCTCGGAGCTTACCGGCTACAGCTTTACCTACTTTTCCACATCAACGCACGCGTACATATTTATAATCCTTGTGTTTGTACTTGCTCTTTCACTACCGCTGTGCTTTCTCCTCAGAAATGAGGAATGGGTCAGGAGCTTTGGTAGGACTGCTGTGGGTAAAATAAAGGGCTTTCTGAAGAATTTGAATTTTCTCGCCCTGTTTATGATTATCTCATTTCTTTGCGTGACATTAATTATTTCCTTTTCTGTCAACGTTATGAGTATGAATATTTATATGGATAGGTATTTCTTCTTCGTAATGCCTTGGATTGCGTTGCTGATTGTATATATTTTGACTACTGTTATTAAGTGGGTAAAACCGTTGAGAAGGTATTCCGAACTGATTGCCGTGTTTGTTTGCCTGACCTTTGCTTCACTCACTATCATTAATAATATTTATTATGATGGGCGCCACGTTACTTTCGTAAAGTATGTCGAGCGCAGCACCGTGCTTGGCGAGGGCAATATTGCTTCTACATGCAGCGAGGGCAGCGAGCACTTAGTTATCACAAGTACTTATTGGCATATAGTACCTTTGTCAAATCAATTTATAGGCTGCGGACGGGAATTTACAACCATGCTCGATGAAATGTCGGAATATGCCGAGGAGATAGGAGAAATTGATTACAGCAAGGATTGCTATGTGGTCTTATCTATCAGGTCTATCCCCAACGTGGATGTTATAACGAATATTATCGAGGGTTCGGATGAAAGCTCGCAGGATATATTGGATGCAAATGTCGGCGCATCAACTACTATCAATTTCAGCAAATCGGATGAAGATGAGGAAACGGAACAAGCAACAAGAGGTAATTTATTGACAATTATTGAAAGGATAGAGGCGCTTTTTCCGGGACACAAGCTTGAGTATTACGGTTATGAAATCAATATCTGGGACGGATATATTATATTCCGGATAGTTCCCGAAGATGAATTTCAGGATGTTTTTATTCAGTATTATGACCGTAACGGAAATTACCTTTGCTTAAACCGTGAAATGCTTGAGGAAATGTACTCCAAATGATAGAGAATAGGAGGTCTGACAGGTGACAGGGATTCCGGTGTTATTTGTAATTGTTCCATGCTACAACGAGGAGAAAGTGCTGCCGATTACGTCAGAAATTTTCCTCGATAAGATTAATTTCCTAATATTCGAGGGGAAAATCTCCGATGCCAGCCGCATTATGTTTGTGAATGACGGTTCGACGGACAACACATGGAGAATTATAACTGACTTTGCAAAGAAAGATGCGCACTTTATCGGTATTTCCCAAAGCAGAAACCGCGGGCATCAAAATGCTGTTTTAGCAGGTCTTATGGAAGCAATGGATAAGTGCGATATTACAATTTCAATCGATTGTGACGGACAGGACGATATAAACGCTATGGACGCGATGATTGATGCATATGCCGATGGCTGTGAGGTTGTATACGGCGTTCGCAGCAAGCGCGATACGGATACCGTTTTCAAACGTACTACAGCCCAAGGTTTTTATAAGCTGCTTAATAGTATGGGCGTTGAGGTTGTGTACAATCATGCCGACTACAGACTTATCAGCAATCGTGTAATCCGCGAGCTTGCAAATTTTGGCGAGGTAAATATTTTTCTTAGAGGAATGGTACCGCTTGTGGGGTTTAAGAGTACAAGCGTCTACTATGAAAGAAACGAGCGTATTGCCGGCAAAAGTCATTACCCTTTGAAAAAAATGCTGGCACTTGCCATTGACGGTATTACCAGTCTGTCGGTTAAACCAATTCGCTTTATAAGCGGGTTTGGAATAGTTTTGTCGGTGATAAGCTTTATTGGAATAATATGGGCAATCGTTAATGCTGTCAGGGGTACAGTTGTATCGGGCTGGGCATCAACCATCTGTATAGTCTGCTTCATAGGAGGAATCCAGCTTCTGTGCCTGGGCGTTATAGGTGAGTATATCGGGAAGATATACCTTGAAACCAAGCACCGTCCTCGTTATATTATAAGTGAAAGAACCTATAATGACGAAAAAAGTCCCATTGATTTATTATCCCCTCTGCCGCGTCGGAGGGGATTTTGATTTTCTCACCTTACGGTATGAAAATCAAGCACAGCTGTGATGAAATGAGCGTAAAACAAAAACACGCAGGAGATAAGTGGACTTATCTTCTGCGTGTTAATTTCAATCATCATTACTTATCGATAATAATCGATTTACCTGTCATTTCCTTTGGCTGCTCCAGTCCCATTATTTTTAGCATGGAGGGGCAAAGGTCGGCAAGCACGCCGCCCTCTCTTACGTTGCAGTCGTAGCCTACTACAATAAAGGGTACAGGGTTTGTGGTGTGCGCTGTGAAGGGTGAGCCATCCGCTTCCATAAGCTTATCGGCATTGCCGTGGTCGGCTGTGATTATAGCCGCACCGCCCTTGGCAAGTATAGCGTCAACCATTCTTCCCACACAGGTATCGACAGCTTCAACCGCTTTCTTTGCGGCATTGAAAATACCCGTGTGACCGACCATGTCGCAGTTAGCGTAGTTAAGGATAATGGTGTCGTACTTGTCGGAGTTGATAGCATCCACAACGGCATCCGTTACCTCGTAAGCACTCATCTCCGGCTTAAGGTCAAAGGTGGGTACATCGGGGGATTTTATGAGGATTCTGTCCTCTCCCTCGAACTGCTTCTCCTCGCCGCCGTTGAAGAAGAAAGTAACATGGGCGTATTTCTGGGTTTCCGCTATTCTAAGCTGCGTTTTGCCAAGCTTTGACATATATTCGCCGAAGGTCATGGTGAGCTGCTCGGGAGGGAATGCAACCAGTACGTTGGGCATTGCGGCATCATACTGCGCCATGCATACAAATGTGGTTTCAAAATATCCCTTGGGACGCTCAAAGCCTGTGAAATCGGGATCCACAAAGGCTCTTGTTATCTGTCTTGCACGGTCGGGACGGAAGTTGAAGAATACAACGCTGTCCCCCTCCTTTACAGTGCCGCCCTTGTCTATTACAGTGGGGAGCATAAATTCATCGGTGACACCGTTTGCATAGCTGTTCTTAATAGCCTCAACGGGATCGCTTTCGCAAACGCCCTCGCCCATGACCATAGCCTTGTAAGCCTTTTCCACTCTGTCCCAAGCGTTATCTCTGTCCATAGCGTAAAATCTTCCGGAAATGGTTGCAATCTTGCCCACGCCTATCTTGTTAAGCGTTGTAACGGCTTCCTCCATAAATTCCGCTGCGGATGACGGGGGAACATCTCTTCCGTCAAGGAAAGCGTGAACGTAAACCTTGTCAATGCCGTTCTTTGCGGCAAGCTCAGCAAGTCCGTACATATGCTCCATATGGCTGTGTACTCCTCCGGGGGAGAGAAGTCCCATAAGGTGAAGTGCGCTGCCCTTTTCCTTGCAGTTTTCGACTGCCTTTACCAAAGCGGGATTCTCAAAGAAATCTCCGTCCTTAATCGACTTGGAAATTTTAACAAGCATTTGATAAACAATACGGCCCGCACCGATATTGGTGTGACCTACCTCGGAATTACCCATCTGTCCGTCGGGCAGACCCACGTCAAGACCGGATGCGCCGATTATGGTGTGGGGGCACTCCCTCATGTATTTATCCAAATTAGGCTTGTTTGCTGCGGCAATGGCGTTTCCGTAGGTGTCGTTGCTAATGCCGAAGCCGTCCATTATAATAAGAGCAACAGGTCTTTTGCTCATTGATACATACCTCCGTTTTTCAGGTTTCCCTGTGCTAACAATTGTGTAATAGCTATGCGTTGACCTATGATGCCCACAGGTCAACGCTTATTGATAAATCAGCCTTCAACAGCTGCCTGAACGATTACGTTGAAATCCTCAGCCTTGAGTGATGCGCCGCCGATAAGTCCGCCGTCAACATCGGGCTTTGAAAGCAGCTCCGCGCAGTTCTTTGCGTTCATGGAACCGCCGTACTGAATGGTAACAGCGTCTGCTGTAGCGTTGTCATAAAGCTTTGCAAGGGTAGCACGGATAAATGCGCAAACCTCCTGCGCCTGATCGGCGGTAGCGGTCTTGCCTGTGCCGATAGCCCAAACAGGCTCGTAAGCGATAATGGCCTTTTTAACGTCCTCAGCGGAAATATCTGCAAGATCAAGCTTAATCTGTCTTGAAATAACCTCCTCGGTGATATTAGCCTCGCGCTCCGCAAGCAGCTCGCCTACGCAAACTATGGGCTTGAGCCCTCCTGCAAGGGCAGCCTTTGTTCTCTTGTTTACGGTTTCATCGGTTTCACCGAAATACTGTCTGCGCTCGGAGTGACCCACTACAACATATTCCGCACCCACCTCGCTGAGCATATCTGCGGAAATTTCACCGGTATAAGCGCCGCTCTTTTCAAAGTGAACGTTCTCTGCGCCAACCTTGACATTGCTGCCTGCTGTAACGGCTACAGCGGTTTCCAGATTGGTAAAGGGAACGCAGGCTATTACCTCGATTTTGTCCTTGGCATTGGCTACAAGGGGAATTATAGCCTCAAGGAGAGCCTTTGCCTCGGGACGGGTTTTATTCATTTTCCAGTTTCCTGCAATAACAGCTTTTCTGAGATTTTTGTTCATAAAACATTTGCTCCTTTTCACACATAAAGCGGACGAGGGGAAGCCCCACCCGCCGTGATAGATTTTACGCCTTTTCGGCAATTACAGCAACGCCGGGGAGAGTCTTACCCTCAAGGTATTCCAGTGATGCGCCGCCGCCGGTGGAGATGTGGGACATCTTATCGGCAAAGCCAAGCTGCATAACGGCTGCTGCGGAGTCACCGCCGCCTATAATGGTGGTGGCATCGGTATCTGCGAGAGCCTTTGCAACGGCAATAGTACCCTTTGCAAGAACAGGGTTCTCGAATACACCCATAGGACCGTTCCATACTACGGTCTTAGCGGACTTAACAGCCTCGGCGAAAAGCTCAGCGGTCTTAGTGCCAATGTCAAGACCCATCTTTTCAGCGGGAATCTTGTCGGAATCCACATATTCAACTGCAATATCACCGTCAATAGGATCGGGGAAGGAAGCGGCTACAGCGGTATCAACAGGGAGCAGAAGCTTCTTGCCCAGCTTTTCAGCCTTTTCCATCATTTCCTTGCAGTAATCGATTTTCTCATCATCAACGAGAGATGTACCAACCTCATAGCCCTTAGCCTTGAGGAATGTGTAAGCCATACCTCCGCCTATGATAAGGGTATCGCACTTTTCAAGGAGGTTGGAGATAACATTCAGCTTGTCTGCAACCTTAGCGCCGCCGAGAATAGCTACAAAGGGTCTTACAGGGTCTTCAACGGCATTGCCCAGATACTGTATTTCTTTCTGCATAAGGTAGCCTACAGCGGTTTCCTTTACAAACTTGGTAACGCCTGCGGTGGAAGCGTGTGCTCTGTGAGCGGAGCCAAAAGCGTCCATTACGAAAACCTGGTTATCAACGAGGTCTGCAAGCTCTTTGGAGAAGTCCTCGCCGTTCTTGGTTTCCTCTGCACCTCTGAAACGGGTATTTTCGAGAACGACAATTTCACCCTCGTTCATCTCTGCAACAGCTTTCTTTGCATTGTCGCCAACAACGGTATCGTCCTTTGCGAAGATAACCTTTGTATCAACGAGCTGAGCCAGTCTTTCAACTGCGGGAGCGAGAGAGAACTTATCCTCGGGACCGTTCTTGGGCTTGCCTAAGTGAGAGCAAAGAACAACCTTACCGCCGTCTGCGATAAGCTTTTTAATAGTGGGGAGAGCAGCAACGATTCTGTTGTCGTTGGTAACCTTGCCGTCCTTAAGGGGAACGTTGAAATCAACTCTTACCAGAACCTTTTTGCCTTTAACGCTAATGTCGTCAACAGTGACCTTGTTTAATCCTGCCATTGGTATGACATCCTTTCATAATACATTTTCTATCGGCGCTGAATTGTCATTCAAACGTCACTACCAATATTGTATACCATTTCAATGATTTTTTCAAGTGGTTTTACAAAATATTTACCGCAAAAATATACTTTTTGCGGTGGGAGGGCAATAATCGGTAATTTCCTTAAACTGTTTACAAAAAATTCCGTTCCGCACTCCTTGACAAATGGAACGATTTAGTTTATAATGTCATAGATAGGACACGATTGAGCTTGACATATGGCTATAATACTTCTTTCAAAGGAGATAATTATTTATGGTAAGGATTAAATCAAAAATACTGTCCCTTTTACTTGCATCGGCTATGAGCCTTTCTGTAATGCCCGGAGTTACGGCATTTGCCGCGGAAACCCGTGGGGATACCTCTGTTACCTATTCCGATGATATGGACTACGGGGATCTTACCGAAAAGGAAATGGCTTGCGCGGAGGAAATATTGAATGCACTTGTGAACTACAAGTCTACATACACTCCCCAAGGAGTGGTTTCAAGCAATTACCCTGAAATAATAATCGATGTGAGCAGCTATAATTTACGGTACGAGCGCTGGAATAAGGTGCGCTCCATGATTTCATATACGCACCCTGAGCTTTTTCACATTAATATGAAAACCGTGGGTATCAGATATAACGAGGACAATGAGGATATTGTCAGAACCGTTGCCTTTACCTATGTCATAGATAAGGATGATTACAGCGATGCAAAGGAAAGGTTCGATGATGCGGTTGATACCCTTGTCGACTCCGTTCCCGATGGTCTTACAAAGGCTGAAATTGCCCTTTATGTACACGATTATATCATAACGAGATGTGTATACAACGATTCCGATATACAGCATACCTACTCCGCAACCTACAGAACCGTCGAGGGACTAAAAAAATATGAACATAAGTATTATGACGGCACGGACGGCACAGCCTACGGTGCGCTTGTGGACGGCGAGGCAACCTGTGCGGGATATTCCCTTGCTTATATGTATGTTATGGAAAAGCTGGGTATAGACTGCATATGCATTGTCAACGACGACCATGTTTGGAATATGATTAAGATAGGCGACAGTTGGTATCATGTTGACGTTACATCCGACGACCGACAGAATGTGTCCGAGTATAAATCCCAAGTGCGTCATGATTACTTCCTGTTAAGCGATGATTCCATAAAGGGGAAAAGCTCCTATCATAAGGAATGGTACTTTGGCGAGGAAGCAAGCAGCACTAAGTATGAGGGCAGATTTTGGTCAACCGCAAATACGGCTCTTGTATACGACAGCGGCGATAAGATATGGTACGCCTGCAATGAAAAGGGTATAGTGTCCTATAGCTTTAAGACGGGTAAATATAAGCTGATTTATTCATTTGACGAAAAATGGAAAACAAAGAGCGGCACGAAAAAGCTGGTAAATCCCATGGGCTCTGTTTGCGCCTACGAAGATTATATCTACTTTAACTCGGGAAGCGCTGTCTACTCCTATAAGCCCTCTGACGGGACAATAAAGAAAATCTACACAAGCTCCGTCTGCGCAGACGGCGAAAAGCAGATATACGATATGTATATCTCCTCCGGAAAGCTGTATTTAGGTGTTGCGGCATCCTATGGCGATACACTGAAATACTATAGGCTGGCGTTATCGTGAGTGAAGTCAAATAAATACGGGACTGTACCGCAAGATACAGTCCCGATTTTTTCGCCGATATATTAATGATAAGCACTTCCGAATTTATCATAGAAGCGGTAAAGTAAGGAAATTGCCGATTTAATCTTAGCTAGACGCTCTGATAATGAAAGGTGAAAGTGCGTTTGCAAGCGCAATTGCGGGCATTGTTTGCAGCCAAATACGACCGGGACCCGTTACTCTTGTGTTGAAAAGCCCCTCGCCGCCGAAAATAGCATTTCCCACGCCCCTTACGGTTTCGATATCCATGGAGCAGGTAGCGTCCATTGCCGCAAGATAGCCTGTATCTATAAGCATTGATTGACCTGCTGCAAGACTGTATTCGCACACACAGCCGTCAATTTCGATGAAAACAATTCCTGCGCCTGAAAATCTCTGCATTATAAAGCCCTCTCCGCCGAAAAAGCCTGCGCCGAGCTTTTTCTGAAAGAATATATCCATAGAAACTCCCGGAGTGCTTGCGAGGTAAGCGGACTTCTGTGCTACAATGGGTGTTGCGGAAACGTCAACGCACATGATATCTCCGGGGAAAGAGGATGCAAAGGCAATTTCACCGCTTCCGCCTTGGGCGGTATATGTATTTCGCTGAAGATCGATTCGCCTGTTACCGCACTTCTTGCCACCTTTCCGAGAGCGCCGAGAACACCGCTTTCGCCGTTTCCACCAAAGTTGGTTTTCATTTCCATTGTGGGTGTCATCCACGCCATAGCGCCCTTTTGACACTCGATGGATTCACCGGGATTCAGCTTGCAGATAAGCACCGGGAGAGGTGCGTTTTTTACTTGATATTGCATATCGATATACCTCCATTTTCCTTTTATCATGAATAGTCTTGATATATTGTATGGGCTTTAACCCATAATAATCCGTCAATTTTTCTTAAAAACTGCTCCGTCATATTGCAGCATATAACGGAGCAGGGAATTATATTTGCTTAAAGAATAGTGCGGTTATTACTGCATATCCTTAATTGCAGCCTGCGCAGCGGCAAGTCTTGCAATAGGCACACGGAAAGGTGAGCAGGAAACATAGTCCATACCCAGCTTGTGGCAGAACTCAACAGATGTGGGATCGCCGCCGTGTTCGCCGCATATACCGATGTGCATTTCGGGTCTTACAGCCTTACCCATCTTAACAGCCATATCCATCAGCTTGCCGACACCAACTTGGTCGAGCTTAGCGAAAGGATCGTTCTCGAAGATCTTTGCATCGTAGTAAGCGGTGAGGAACTTGCCTGCATCATCTCTGGAGAAGCCGAAGGTCATCTGTGTAAGGTCATTTGTACCGAAGCAGAAGAATTCAGCCTCCTTGGCAATGTCGTCAGCGGTGAGAGCGGCTCTCGGGATTTCAATCATGGTACCTACCTGATACTTGAGGTCAGCGCCTGCGTTCTTGATTTCCTCATCCGCAACCTCCACAACTATATCCTTAACGAACTTAAGCTCCTTAACCTCGCCAACCAGCGGGATCATGATTTCGGGAGTAATGTTCCAATCGGGGTGAGCGTTCTTTACGTTGATAGCTGCACGGATTACGGCTCTTGTCTGCATCTTGGCAATTTCGGGGTATGTTACTGCAAGACGGCATCCTCTGTGACCCATCATGGGGTTGAACTCGTGGAGAGATGCGATAATAGCCTTGATGGTTTCAACGGACTTGCCCTGAGCCTTAGCCAGTGCCTCAATGTCAGCCTCTTCTGTGGGAACAAACTCATGGAGAGGAGGATCAAGGAATCTGATAGTAACAGGATTGCCCTCAAGTGCTTCGTAGAGCTTTTCAAAGTCAGCCTGCTGCATAGGAAGAATCTTAGCAAGAGCAGCTTCTCTTTCCTCAACGGTATCGGAGCAGATCATTTTTCTGAATGCAGCGATTCTGTCGGGATCGAAGAACATATGCTCGGTACGGCAAAGACCGATACCCTCTGCGCCAAGCTCTCTTGCTTTCTTAGCGTCTGTGGGTGTATCAGCGTTGGTTCTTACCTTGAGAACTCTGTACTTATCAGCCCAGCCCATGATTCTGCCGAACTCGCCTGCGATCTGTGCGTCAACGGTATCGATAACGCCCTCGTAGATATTACCGGTAGAACCGTCAATGGAGATGTAGTCGCCCTCGTTGAATACCTTTCCGTCAAGGGCGAACTTCTTGTTAGCCTCGTCCATAACGATTTCGGAGCAGCCGGATACGCAGCATGTACCCATTCCTCTTGCTACAACCGCAGCGTGGGAGGTCATACCGCCTCTTACGGTAAGTATACCCTGAGCAGCCTTCATACCTGTGATATCCTCAGGTGAGGTTTCTAGACGAACGAGTACAACCTTTTCGCCTCTCTTGTTCCAAGCCTCTGCGTCATCGGCGGTGAATACTACCTTACCGCAAGCGGCTCCGGGAGATGCGCCCAGACCCTTGCCTATGGGCTTAGAAGCCTTAAGTGCCTTAGCGTCGAACTGGGGGTGGAGAAGTGTATCGAGGTTTCTGGGGTCGATCATTGCAACAGCTTCCTGCTCGGTTCTCATGCCCTCGTCAACAAGGTCACAAGCAATCTTCAGCGCAGCCTGAGCGGTTCTCTTACCGTTACGGCACTGGAGCATATAAAGCTTGCCGTTCTCAACGGTGAACTCCATATCCTGCATATCGCGGTAGTGTGTTTCCAGGTTATCGCAAACCTTGATGAAGTCGCTGTATGCCTGGGGGAACTTTTCAGCCATCTGGGAGATAGGCATAGGAGTACGAACGCCTGCAACAACGTCCTCGCCCTGTGCGTTGGTAAGGAACTCACCCATAAGCTTCTTCTCGCCTGTAGCAGGGTCACGGGTAAATGCAACGCCTGTACCGGAGTTGTCGTTAAGGTTACCGAATACCATAGGCATTACGTTTACGGCTGTACCCCAGCTGTAAGGAATATCGTTGTCACGGCGGTATACGTTTGCACGGGGGTTATCCCAAGAACGGAATACTGCCTTGATAGCCTCGTTAAGCTGAACCTTAGGATCGGAGGGGAAGTCGGAGCCGATCTTGCTCTTGTATTCAGCTTTGAACTGCTCAGCCAGCTCCTTAAGATCAGCGGCGGTAAGCTCAACGTCGTAAACAACGCCTCTT
>Ga0192278_1062_pt1 | contig 24109 bp, 22 predicted proteins | sample Koala_Koa24_K3_FD_131271 | JGI IMG/M metagenome (GOLD analysis project Ga0192278, IMG submission 131271) | Enriched cells from koala feces incubated with labeled cellulose particles, San Francisco Zoo, California, United States - Koala_Koa2-4_K3 ...
TAACAAAATTGCGCTTTTCTATTGACAAGGTCATCTTTTTTTGGTATAATTACTAAGCGCTGTTAAAGCGCAGATGTATGATCCATTAGCTCAGTTGGCAGAGCATTTGACTTTTAATCAAAGGGTCTGGGGTTCAAATCCCCAATGGATCACTAAAAGGTCGTATCCCATGTTGGGTGGCATACAGAGGTATTGCAAAGACACTTTTGACTTTTATGTCAAGGGTGTTTTTGTTTTCTGTGGCATCCTTATGTTTAGGGCAACACCGCACAAAATATAGACAAGAGATAAAATAAGTGGTATAATAAAGCATAACATTCAAGCTATTTGAGGCTCTAAAATGTTAAAAATCTTTAAATGCAACTCCAATTTGCGCAAATGCAACTGAAACTTAGTTGAGTAATCGCAGGTTTTAGTATATAATCAAGTCACAGTTGCGAAAGGAGCTTTGACAAAATGATATTCAGAGAAAAATTAAAATTATTAAGAAATGAAAATCATCTGACACAGGAGGGATTAGCTGAAAAATTATCTGTTTCAAGACAGGCAGTTTCAAAATGGGAGTCCGGTACAGGATATCCCGAAACCGAAAAAATGCTGGAGCTTTCCAAAATGTTTAATGTTTCATTGGATTATCTGCTATTGGATGATGAGTATTTAGCAGAAAAGAAAGAATCAAATCCACAAAGCGTTGCAAGGTCTTATAACGGTAAAATTGCTATTATGAGCTTTGATAAAAGCAATGTTATAAACTGTATCTCGGTCAAGGGTTCAAAAATTTTAGCATCGGCAAAGAATGAACCCTCATATATTTTAATCGGAATAGATAAAATTACTTTTTGGGGAGAACATTCTACGATACTGGGATTTTATGTAAATGCAGAAGATATACAAAAAGAGGTTGCGGCAATTAACGAAGCTATCGCAGAGGGAGAATACTCTTATAAACTGCAATACGCCGCAGATGTTGAATATATGGGGCTGTTTGCTCAGCCTAAACTGAAAAAGAAGGAATAGAAGAAAATTCGCAATTTATTGTTAATTTAAAGGAGAGATTTAAGATGAGATGTCCAAGGTGTAATAAAGAAATGGAAAATGGGAAAGGTTTGTTTATGTCCATGCAGGGTATGGGACAAATGATGTTAATATTCACGCCAAAATCCGAAAGTAATAAAGGATTTTTCAACAGTAAAACCAAAGAAAAGATTATTATGCCGGCGGAAGAAACAGATTCATATTATTGTGCTGAATGTAATCTCCTTTTGCCTATACTTAAATGTTAGCTTCTCATTTATTGTTCGGTGTTTGCCTACACAGCCGTTCAACATTAAGGTGCGTTTTATTCTCCAAAAAGCAATCTTACCGTAAGGACACTGAAAATAAATCCCGTTAAATCCCCTGTAAGCGCCGCGGAAAGAGTGTGCCGAGTGTTCTTTATCCGTGCCGCGCCGTAATATACCGCAATAGTGTAAAATGTGGTTTCCGTTGAACCCAGCATAACGCTTGCCACCCTCCCCACAAAGCTGTCGGGATGATAGCTTTCAAGGGTATCCTCATAAACAGCCAGCGCACCGCTGCCCGATATGGGACGTATCAGCGCAAGGGGCAGACACTCCTCGGGAAATCCCAAATAATCCGCGAATGACGATACTGCCGCCGTCAAAAGGTCAATTGCTCCCGAAGCCCGCAGCATACCTATGGCAGTTATCAGCAAAATCAGCGTTGGCAACAAATCTCCGCACATTGCAAGATTATCCCTTGCGCCCTCCGTAAAGCTGCCGACTATATCCACCCTTTTGACAAGACCCACTGCGACTATAACTGCGATAATCAGCGGGATAATGCTATTTGTAAACAGACTCATTTTTCCTTATCCCCCAAATATGGAATTGAGGCTGCCGTAAGGCTTGCAATCAGCGCCGCCGCAGAGGTTATCCAGACGGCAGGGAGAATATCCAGCGGTGATGACGAGCCGAATTTTAACCTTAATGACGCCGCGGTAGAGGGAATAAGTGTAATGGACGCGGTATTCATCACCGTGAATATTATCATGTTTCGGCTTGCCGTATCGGTACAGCCCTCCTCCTCTTTCATAGCCGTTACAGCCTCTATTCCCAAAGGAGTGGCGGCATTGCCAAGACCTAACATATTCGCGGAAATATTCATGCAGATAGCGTGAAATGCCTTTCCGTTGGTATCAAGTCCCTTGAAAAGCCTTGAAAGCAGCGGCGAAAAAGCCTTTGCCAGCGCAGACGTAACCCCCGCTTTTTCGGCAATTCTCATTACTCCGCCCCAAAAGCACATTCCACCGCAAAGATATATAAGCAGCTCAACGGCATTTACCGGTTATTAAGCACGGCTTCGGTAAGAGCGGCTGTATTTCCTGTGATAACTGCACAAGGTATCGAAATTATTATCATAAAACCAATAAGATATTTCAGCAAAATTGTCCACCTCTTGACATTGGTCGTTAGCACTTTGACATTTACACTTACTTAATATTTATGACGAATAAACGACAAATTTACTTCAAACTAATTTTTCCATTTATTCACCTATAAATCTTTATGTGTTTTGTAAAATATTGTATACTTTGTACAATGGTGTTTATGCGTAAATTACCGAAATAATTTACAGCACCGTAACGTATGGAAATGTTAGTTAAGAAATGGAGATGTTTTTATGAAAGCTACCGCTATCACAAGACAAATTGACGAGCTGGGAAGAATTGTTCTCCCTATCGAGCTTCGCAGAAGCCTCAAGATCAGCAGCAGAGATGCACTTGAAATTTTCGTTGAGGACGACAAGATAATACTCAAGAAATATAATCAGACCTGCGCTTTCTGCGGCAGTGAAGAAAACCTCCTTGAGTTCAAGGAGAGGGCAATCTGCTCCGAGTGTCTTGAACAGCTCAAGAAGTAATTCGCTTGCTAAATATTTTATTCAGCCGAATTCGGGTTTATGACAAGAACGGTATTGCATTGCGGCAGCGCTAAAGCCGCGGTGCAATGCTTTCTTTTTTGGAAAATTTAAAAAAATATAGACAAACAGGATTAATAGTGGTATAATGTTCATGTTGGCGGATTGCCGACAGAATATGTATACCACTGAAAGGATGAGTAGACCTATGGATTCACTGCTTGCGCTTTTAAAGAAAAATTCACGACTCAGCAATGAGGAGCTCGCCGCCATGCTGGGTACATCAGCCGAAGATATAGCCGCCCGTATAGCCGATTATGAGGAAAAGGGCATTATAAAGGGATATAGCTTAATCGTTGGCGAGAAGCTTGCTGATAAGGATGCCGTTACTGCCTTTATTGAAGTAAAAATCACACCGAAGGCGGAATTTGGATTCGATGAGCTTGCCAGAATGATTATGTCCTATGATGAAGTGGATTCCGTAACCCTTATGTCCGGGTCATTCGACCTCGCAGTTACACTCAGCGGAACCAATTACAAGGAAATAGCACTGTTTGTAGCACAAAGACTTTCAACTATAGAGGGCGTTATCTCCACTTCAACTCACTTTGTTTTAAAACGCTATAAGGAACAGGGCTTCACCATTGAGGGCGAAGCTGCCGATGAAAGAGGATTCGTATCTCCGTGATAGATTATGACAAAGGAGGGCGTTATTTCCACTTCAACTCACTTTGTTTTAAAACGCTATAAGGAACAGGGCTTCACCGTTGAGGGCGAAGCTGCCTATGAAAGAGGGTTCGTATCTCCGTGATAGATTATGATAAAGTTTTGTCGGAAAAATGCAAAACAATTAAGCCGTCCGGCATAAGAAAGTTTTTTGACCTTGCCGCTTCCGTTGAGGGAGTTATTTCCCTTGGCGTAGGCGAGCCTGATTTCCAGACACCGTGGACTATCAGGCAGGAGGCTATAAACGAGCTTGAAAAGGGAAAAACCAAATACACGGCAAATTCGGGACTTAGCGAGCTTAAAGCTGCTGTCAGCGAATATACCATGAAGAAAATCGGTGTCAAATATGACCCCGAAAAGGAGGTGCTGATAACCGTTGGCGGCTCCGAGGGAATTGATATTTGCCTGCGCTCCCTGATTAACCCCGGCGATGAAATATTGGTTGTAGAGCCTTGCTTTGTATGCTATGCCCCCATTGTCACTCTTACCGGCGGTATTCCTGTTTCCATTGAAACCAAGGAGGAAAACGGTTTTAAGGTAACGGCGGAGGAAATTAAGGAAAAGATTACACCTAAGACCAAGCTGCTTATTCTGCCCTTTCCCAACAATCCTACGGGCGGTATTATGACTAAGGAGGACTATCTCCCTATTGCCGAGGCAATAAAGGATACCGATATAATGGTTCTCACAGACGAAATATACAGCGAGCTTACATACAGTGGAAAGCATTTTTCCTTTGCTGCCATTGAGGGAATGAGAGAACGTACAATCGTTGTAGACGGCTTTTCAAAGGCTTATGCCATGACAGGCTGGAGAATGGGATATGTGCTTGCACCTCAGCCTCTTATGACCCAAATGCTGAAAATTCACCAATATGCTATTATGTGTTCCCCTACTATATCCCAGTACGCCGCACTTGAGGCGCTTAAATCCTGTGAAAAGGATGTTGAAAAGATGCGCAGCGAGTATGATATGCGCAGAAAATGGCTGGTAAAGGCTCTCAATGACATAGGTCTTGAATACTTTGAGCCTATGGGCGCATTCTATGTATTCCCCTCCATAAAGTCTACCGGGCTTTCAAGCGAGGTTTTCTGTGATCGCTTGGTAAACGAGTATAAGGTTGCGGTTGTTCCGGGAAATGCCTTCGGCAGCTGCGGTGAGGGGCATATAAGAATATCCTATGCATATTCCATAAAGCACCTGATGACTGCGATTGACCGCATAAAAGCATTTTTGGACAAGGTTAAATCGGAGAACGCATAATGCGGATTGACAGATATAACAATTCAAAAGCTGTCGTTGCCGCCAACGCAAAAATAAACCTTTATCTGGACGTTACGGGAAAACGCAGCGACGGTTATCACGAGTTGGAAACCGTTATGCACAGTGTTTCCCTGTGCGACAGCGTTACGCTGGAGCTTAAAGGCGCGGGTATAGCCGTAAACTGCTCGGACAGCCTTGTCCCCTGTGATAAAAGCAACACCGCCTTTAAAGCGGCGGAAGCTTTCCTGTTTGCTGTGGGAAAGAGTAATATCGGTCTGCAAATAGACATTGAGAAGCACATACCCACTCAAGCGGGACTGGGCGGCGGGAGCGCCGATGCGGCAGCCGTTATACTGGGACTGAACAGTCTGCTGGACACACGGCTTTCCAACGGAGAAATGCTCGCACTCGGCGCAAAAATCGGCGCTGATGTTCCATTTTGTATAATGGAAGGCTGTGCCTACTGCACCGGAATAGGTGAAATAATAACCGCTCTCCCGACCCTTACGGGTTATGTGGTTATTGCAAAGGGCAAGGACGGAGTTTCAACTAAAGCCGCTTACGAAAAAATAGACGCTCTCCAAGGAATTAACCTGAAAAGCGTTTATGACTTTTTCGACTCAAAGCCCGATATTTCGGAGCTTAAGCCCTATTGCAGAAATATATTTGAAGAGATTTGCGGTATTGATGACGTATTTCATATTAAATCCGTCATGGAGGAGCATGGCGCTTCTTGCGCCTGCATGAGTGGCAGCGGTTCGGCGGTTTACGGAATTTTCCGTGATAATGCCGCTGCGCAGAAATGCAATGACCGCTTGGCAAAATTATATGGCTTTTCGAGAGTTTACTCCTTGGTCAGCTGATAATAACAATGGGACGGGATCCTTCTCCCGTCCCATATTTTCATACCGCCTATTCCTCATCGTCCGTATCATCGGCGGAGGGATCTATTTTGTCACACTGTCCCTTGCATTTCTTATAGCTTAGGGGACTTACTCCCACATACTTCTTGAATTTATTGTGAAAATAATTTATATTGGAATACCCGACCATTTCGGCAACCTCATAAACCTTATACTCCTCGTCAAGCAGAAGCCTTTTTGCCTCGGTAATTCGTATTTTATCAAGATAATTGTTGAAATTATCACCCGTATATTGGTGAAATACCTTTCCAAGATATGCACTGTTATAACCGAATATTCCTGCCAGTATTTCCAGCTTAAGCTCCCGATTGTAATTTGCCTTGATATATTGTACAACCCTTTCCATGGTGCTTTTGGTCGTGCGTCCGTAATAGGTATTGGACAGCTCCGTAAGACAGGACTTCATACGGGATATTATTTCATAAAAGCTGTCACAGTCGCTAAGCTCCGATATGAATTTGTCACTGATAAGATTTTCCGGCTTTCTGTTCGAAGCGCTCCTCTCTATTCTGAAGCGGACATCTATCATAAGCGTTATACAGCTTACCTTTGCATTTTCCGGAGATATGCAGCTTTCCGTAAGACTTGCCATAAAACTGTCAAGGGTTCTGTCAAGCTTTGCTGTATCATTTATCTCAATATATGCATATATTGTGGACGCATAATCGGTTTCAATTTCATTATTCGTGCTGCTGCCAATCATTTCAGCAGTAACAACACCAAGATGCTTATACAAAAATCTGGCAATATAGATATCATTTGCCTCTGTATAGGATTTTTCAATATCGTGCAGCGAGGTGACGGTGTCGCCGACAGCTATGAAAATATTGGGCTTCATTTCCAAATACAGTTTATCCAGCACGCTCCTAACTTCAATCTTTGTCAGACCCTTGAACAATATTCCCAGTACGCCGCTCAAATCAAGAGTTACCGTATCGGTATTATGAACAAGGGAAAGCTGACGGCGCACCTCGGCATAAGCCTCCGACGGATTGTCGCCATACTCTGCGCTGATAATTGCCGCCGTATAGCTGCTGTAGTCAAAATCGGCATTTGCCGTCAATTCCTCATTGCCCGCAAAAAGTCCCTTTATAATCTGCTCGTTTATATACTCGGAGCCTTTCTCCTGCCTATATATTATTTCCTGCTCCCGCTTAATTTTTTCGCCGCAGCTTTTAATTGAATCGATAAGCTCGTCCTCATCCACCGGCTTTAAAATAAAATTCTCAACGCCAAGGGAGATTGCCTCCTTGACATAGGTAAAATCGGAATATCCCGAAAGTATAAGCACCTTGCCTTTGAATCCCATTTTCTTTGCCATTTCGGTCATTTCTATACCCGATTTTCCCGGCATTTTAATATCCGCAATGACAATATCGGGATTTAGCTCCATAATCTTACATAAGCCATCGTCACCGTCGTCAGCCTCACCGATAACCTGACAATCGATATCCCGCCATGGAATCATCATTTTTATACCCTGACGAACATTAGGCTCATCGTCAACCAGCAGCACCTTAAACATATTTTTTCCTCCCCTCACCTGTTTACCGAGTTTTTCTCGGCGTTGTATTTTTCAAGCAGCAGCTCCGGCTTGGATTTTCCCAAGGGATTTCTGGGCAGCTTTACGGAAATGGTAGTCCCCTCTCCAAGCCTGCTTTTTATATTAAGACCATATTGCTCACCGTGATACATCTTTATCCTCTTGTTGACATTTGTAAGACCTATGCCTTTTCCCGATGAAGTATCGTTCTCCAGCCACTTTTTACGCAGCTCCTCAATCTTTTCCTCGGACATACCCTGACCGTTGTCGGCAACATCGATAATCACATATTCTCCGTGATAGTATACGCTGAGATCTATTCTTCCGTTTCCCTTTGCGCCCTCTATGCCGTGGACGAAAGCATTTTCCACAAGGGGCTGTATTATAAGGGGAAGAATCATATAGTCCTTATCCACCTCGGAATAAATACTAAAGAAAACTCTGTCGCCGAACCGTGCGGTCTGCAGCTCAAGATAATCCCTCGTAAATTCAAGCTCGGAGCGGAGAGTTACCTCGCCGTCCTTAAATTCAAGGCAGCGCCGCATAAATTTCCCCAGCTTTTTGACAAGGGTAGCTGTTTCCTTATCATTATTGTAATACGCTTTCATACGTATGGTTTCAAGGGTATTGTACAGAAAATGGGGATTTATCTGACTTGCAAGTGCTTTAAATTCAGCCTCGATCTGATTATACTTAATCGACTCGTTTTCTATCTCCGCACGGTAAACCTCATCCATAAGGGAGTGCATACTTTTGACCATCTGTTCCAAATCGGCAAAAAGTCCCGCAATCTCATCATTGCCCGATATGGTGTAATCTACGTTCAGATCTCCCCCTGCAACCGAGTGCATTGTATCGCTGAGCCGCTTTATTCGCCTTGAAAACACACTGGCAAAAAGGACAATCATAAGCAGCGACAGTATCAACAGCAGACCGTAGTAGCCGCCGTAAGCCACAGAAAAACGATCCGTATCATCTGTAATCATGCTTTCGGGGACAATGAGATAAATCTGAAAATTATCCCCTGTAGAAACGTTTACAAATGTATTTATCGCCGTATAACCGTTTTTCGGTGCAAGCACGCCTTCTTCTACAGTGCTTATTCCCGCCGTCAGAATATCATAATCTGCCGTGCCGTTGAAATCGTAATAGCCGCAAAGTATACTTGGGGATGTGCTGTAATATACAAAACCGTTTTGAACGGAAAAAACCGCGTTGTAGCTTTCATCGGAAATCAAATTGCTTATCCAGTCGTTAGAAACGGATAAAACGCATACTCCCACGACCTCACCGTCAGTCCGGCGAATTGCCCTTACATAGCTTAAATACATTTCACCGTCATCGGAATCTACAACAGCCTGCCACTTACCGTAATCGCGCTCATATTGAACCGCGGAAATATACCAGCCCCTGGAGGTTATATCCGAGTCGGCGTATCTGAATACGGAATTACCGACAAAATCCTCCCTTTCGGTGTATATGTATACCTTTTTTACCTGTGGCGAAAAGGACAGATAGGTTTCCACAGCATTGTTTTGTGAATAAAAGCTGTAATATGCATTGGGATCGGCAAAGCTGTTATCCAAAAACTGTATTATTTGGGTATTTTCACAAAGGGCATCTCCGGACGCTTCAACCGATGAAACAATGTCGTTTATATGCATCTTAAGGGAGTTTGCCGTTCCGGAAATGTTGCTTAAGGTTGTTTCGGTAATAATGTTATTCAGGCTGAACAGCAGAATGACATTGGCTGCAAACAACGGCAGCAGCACGACCAAAAACATCCACATCATTTTGCTTCTAATGGTAGACTGTCTGGAAAATTTGGGCTTCACGGCAAAACATCACCACCAATCTGCGGTATATAATATAATTACTTAACCTGCCGCATAAGCTGCTTTAGCATAATAACGCGTAAATAATCCCTTTGCTCCGGTTTGATCAGATAGTAGATATAGCTTTCAAGTATATCCACAGGGTGCATCATTCTGCCCTCAATCTTGAAGTTGGAATAACCCATGGGAACATATTTTTGATAAATATCATCAACGGATATAAACGTATCGAATTTCGTTATTTCATAAAAGCTCATGCTCATATTCGGACATGGAAATTCCTTGCGATCGATAGGCTTTAGCTGGTCGTTTCCGAAAACCTGCATATTATGCTCAAATTGGCGTTCGCCCAAATACTCATAATGCAGCTTGCGTCTGCGGCAGTGGGGTGTGCAATAGGGATTAATAAGCAGCTCTATTTTGTCCTTGTGGGGAAGCTCATTTAGCTCCTCAAAACGATTGTTCCAGTTGTAATCAAGCACTACAAGCTTGTAGTCCTTTTCAAGCTCCGCCAGCAATTCGTCCTTATCCTCAAGCTGCTTTACCGTGGAGGAAATAAGGGGATATGACGGATAATTCTTTCGTATATACTCTTCAAGGCAGGGTACATTCACGATTATCTCGTTAAGTCCGTTTTCCGCAATACGAGTAATCATGTTGCAGAAGGAATCCTTGAGGTGCTTTTCTGTAACCAAGGGATTTGTAAAGGTATACCTGATTGGTATGCCCCTTTTGTTGTATTCCTCTATTGTGCGGTCAATTCCCTCTCTCCTCACAGCGCCCACCACGGTTCTTCCGCCGTTCCATGCAGCAGGAGGAAAGCAGCCGTATGACGACGCTATTTCCACGTTGTCGTAAAAATATTCCGGATTTGATTTAAGGAGATCCGCAAAGGCGAGATTCATCCTTATATTCCCGTAAAAATCCGGCAGATGAAATTTTATCTTCATAATGTACTTATTCCTTTCACAAAAAATGCTATTATTCGGAGCAAAAAAATCATATAATAATATGTGGTGTGAGCCTCGATACGGATCTCCGATAATTTTCTTTCGGTCATACACTTTAATTTTACCTTATTTTTGTACTTTAGTCAAGAGAGTTGCATCACTTTTAATTTTTTTTACCATATGACAGACTTAATTTCTGTCATATTGACCAACATATAGTGGGAGGATTAGCCTATGGGTAAGCAATATTTTGCAGTTGGAGATTTTGAATTTACCTGTGAGGAAAATAAATATACCGATGGGTACTTCGGCATGGTGGAGCTTTTAAGCGCCGGAATAATAGTTTATACCTCCAATTATACCGTTGTGAAAAAATATTACAGTCTTGCAAAGCCCAAGCACAACACCGCACTGTCGGATTTCTGCAAGGAGCTTTGCGGAATTACACAGGAGGAGGTTGACGCCGCGCCATCCGGTGTAAGCGTTGTTTCCTGCGTTACCGCGCTTCTTGATAAATACAATGTACGTAAGCTGTATGTTTACGGGGACAACGACAAAAACGCCCTCTTTAAATCGGCACTGCATTATAAGGACAGAAAGGAGTCACAGCTTTTTATGGGATTGTCCGAAAGGACAAAGGATATACGCTTCCTCTTTCCCAATTCGGGCGGACTGGGACAAGTCGAGGTTATGAAAGCATGGGGGATTGAAATAAATCCCAACATACACAATGCCATGACAGATGCGGAAAATCTGTTTCTGCTTCTGAAAAACTTTAACAGCAATCCCAAGCCCGATGAAAATATTCTCTTAGAGCAATCGGTTATAAAGCAGACAGGTATCGCAACAAATGAGGAATATAGGGCAATAATCGAAAGGCTTATTGCAGATTCACAGTTCAGCTTTCTTGAGGGAAAGCATACAATTTCCGTAAATGAGGAATACGCGCAGGCTTATTTGGATAATTATATCCGCCTTTCAAAGCATTGGGGAAATATCGATATGTGCTGCAGCGCAATGCCTAAAAAAGAGCAGGGGCAATTCACCGTTAATGACATTCCCCTGACGGACTTTGAAAAGCTGTATCTATATAAACGTTCCAACGGCAGAGCCATGCGCGCCACATATATGCTTGTTCTTGTAAAGGGCGATGATAAATACTGGTTCGCCTCAAATAATCCCGTATTCAAGCAGCTGTACAGAGAATGCTTTAGGCAGTTTAGCCGTGAGGAATAACAATCCTCCCCCTTTTTTCCTTTCTCTTTCGTCTTTTTCTTGCCAAAATGTATAAAACCGCCCTTAAAAATTCTACAATATTTTATGGTAACAATTCGGTAACAACCATTGCATTTACGTGATTGCGGTGGTATAATTACCTTAAAGAGAGAAAAAGAACAAAAGAACAGTCGGTTACCTAAGGGCAATCGGTGGAAAGGAAGCATCATCTATGAAAAGAGTATACGATTTTCTCGATAAGTGCGGCACATACTACCTTGCCACAGAGGACGGAGATCAGCCGAGAGTACGTCCTTTCGGAACTATCGATATGTATAACGGAAAGCTGTACATCCAGACAGGCAAGTCGAAAGCCGTTTCAAAGCAGCTTTCGGTAAACCCAAAGGTGGAAATAAGCGCTTTCGATAATTCCACAGGGAGTTGGATTCGTATTGCCGCCACATTGGTCAACGACGACAGCGTTGACGCAAAAAGGCATATGCTGGAAAAATGCCCTGATCTTAAAGCAAGCTACAGTGAGGACGACGATAACACACAGGTTCTGTATTTAACAAATGCTGTTGCAACCATATCTTCTTTTGTCAGCGAACCGGAGGTTATCCGTTTCTGACCTGCAGGTGCCTAAATCCGGGATTGAGTTGTACAATCCTGACAATGCATAGCAGCTTCATATTGAGTGTGAGGCTGCATTTTTTGTTATCCTTACATTACGCTGTCGTATGCACGGTCTACCCTGCCAACCAATCCCATTGAAAGGAATGAATAATTTGAATGATTACAGTAAGCTGCTCTTGGACGACAGAACCGAAGAGCGCTTCAACAGATTTTTACGCACTGCCTTAAAAAAGCAGAGGCTTAATATAGATCGCCGCCTGTCCGCGGATTATTGCAGCATTACCGACGGTGAACACACACTCAGCTTTGATACCTCAAGCTTTAAATACAGCTATGCAAAGACCCTGTCGCAGGACGTTATCGGCGAATTTGTGGATAAGGTTATTTTGGATTTTGAAATATTGGAAAGAATGGTGTCATTTACCAATGGTCAGGAATTTCTGCGCTTTTCCTTGATTAATTCCACGGAAATAAACGACAGCATGATATACGATGACTTTATCGGCGATATGAAAAGGGTAATTTGCTATTCCTCCGATAATATCACCGCAAGACACCTTGACATAAGCTACCTCGAAAAGTGGGACGTGCCAAGAGAGGTGGTGTTCTCGGTCGCCGACAGAAATATGTGCCGTATGCTGCAGAAAACCGAATACACAAAGACCGAGCTGCCTGCGGGAAGAACAACGGTTTCCTGCCTTGAATTCAAATCTAAGGGCAGTGATCTTCTGGCTGCCCTTATGAGCTGCTCCGACTTTTGGGACTACATAGCTCCAATGCTTTCGCAAAAATTTCTTGCAGCCGCGCCCACAAGGGATAATATGATACTTCTCGGCGCTGTAAACAGAAGTGTGCTGGGCAGTCTTGGCAAAGCCGTTTCAAAGGAATACTCATGGGCGGCAAGACCTCTTTCCGCAGATGTACTGCTTTTCAGCTCCGCCGGTGTGGAGATTGCCGGGAATTTTAAAAAGGAAGTGCTGTGATTATGAGAAAGCTTAGCCAAAAAAAGAAAAAGACGATAACACGAGTTATCTTGCTGATTATGGTTGTTGTACTGATTCTGGGATTTATCATTCTTCCTCTGTCGATAAACACCTACGCCGCGGAAACAGATGTAGTGGTAAGCTCCTTTGAAACAGGAAGCCTTGCCTCTGCGATTGAAACAGCCAAGGACGGCACAGACCTTAATCAAATAACGAGCATTGCCGTGCTGAGCGGTGAGCTTGACGGCACCGACTTTCAGGCTCTCTGCGGATATCCCAATGTGGAGTATATCGAGCTTGCGGGCTGTACCGTAAAGGATGGAATAATCCCCAAAAATGCTCTTTCCTCGAGAAATCAGCTGTCATATATAAGCCTGCCGCAGAACACCGTTGAAATCGGTGCAAGAGCATTTTCCAATAACAAAAAGCTGGTGAAGATATCTGTTCCCACAACACTTAGGATAATAGATGAATATGCTTTTGAAAGCTGTGAGCTGTTGGAAAGCATTTCCCTCCCCGCATCCCTTGAATCAATCGGCGAGGGAGCATTTAAGGACTGTAAGGCAATAACGTCCTTGTCCCTCCCCGAAGCTATTACGGAAGTACCCGCATACTGTTTTCAAAAATGCGGAATAAGTGAACTGCACTTAGGACCCCAAGTAACCAAAATCGGTGATGGGGCTTTTTCCGATTGCTATAACCTCACGGATATATACTACTACGGCAAAACCCCTTTAGATATGAATGAGGGCTGCTTTCAAAATGCCAAGCTTACCCTGCATATATATGAGGACTGTGAGGGCTTTGAATCTTTGAACAGCAATTTTGTAACCGTAGCATACGATATGGATACATCAAGCGAATATATACCCCCTGCGGACAGCGCTGATACAGTCGAAACAGCCGTTGAGGAGGACACTGACAACGAGGATGTTACCTCCGCGGAGGAAGACACAGCCGAAACGGATTCATCAGCCGTTGAAGAATACGTGACCACAGCGGATGAAACCCAGACTGCGGTACAAGAATCCGCCGATACATCTTCCACAACATTCAGTGCCCTTTCCGTTGTAATAATTGTTGTACTTGCTGCCGCATTGGCAGTTGCCGTAACGCTTCTTGTGGTAAACAAAAGGAAATAATCGGAGGACGCTTATATGGAAAGACAAATCAACAGAAACGAAAAAATTGACTCTTTGGTCAATAACATTGAAAAGGTCATTGTGGGAAAGCGCGATGTGATAGAATATGTTATCACGGCTATGCTTACCGGCGGTCATATACTGATTGAGGACGTACCCGGTGTTGGAAAAACTCAGCTTGCCGCCGCTCTTTCCCGCTCCTGCGCGGGAGAATTCGGCAGACTTCAGCTTACCCCCGATGTAATGCCCTCGGATATAACGGGCTTTAACATGGTGAACAGCAGCACAGGTGAATTTGAGTACAAAAAGGGTGCGGCATTCTGCAACTTCCTTTTAGCTGATGAAATAAACAGAGCCTCGCCGAAATCCCAATCCGCTCTGCTGGAAATAATGGAGGAGCACCAAATCAGCGTTGACGGCATAACGCACCCTCTCCCCTCACCCTTCATGGTTATGGCAACTCAAAATCCCGTTGAAACCTATGGCACATATCACCTTCCCGAAGCACAAATGGACCGATTTACCATGAAAATAAGCGTGGGTTATCCCTCCGCCGATGATGAAATTACGATATTGTCCCGCAATGAAAACGACATTTCCCCGAAGTCATTGGAGCCTGTAGTTACCTGTGATGATATTACCGATATGCAGCAAAAGGTCAAGCTTATCCGCTGTGACGAAAAGATACAGCAGTATATTGTTTCCATCGTAAACGCTACACGGGAAAATGATTATATTAAGCTTGGGGTAAGTCCGAGAGGAAGCATTGCACTTTACCGTACCGCAAAGGCATACGCGTACGTTATGGGCAGAGGCTACGTTATACCCGATGATATAAAGGCACTTGCACCTGTTGTCCTTTCCCACAGAATTATACTCACTCCAAAGGGCAGATCCGCTGTTGGCACATCGGACGAAATGGTGACGAAGCTGCTGTCCGAAATAACCGTTCCCGTGGGGTAATCCTATGAAAGCTTCAAAGGTTATAAATTTTGTTTTTAACTATATTGCCGCTGTGGCTCTTGCCGTAGTTTTCGCGCTTGTTTTCGATGCGTCCACAGGTTGGTTTTTTACAATAGTTTTCTTATTGGCACCTATCCTTTCCGTGGTTTATACAGTTATCATGAAACGATTTTTAAGCGCTGAAATGAGCGTTCTGTCAAGCTGTGTGAACAAGGGTGAAAGCGTATCTGTCACCGTTACCGTAAAAAATTCGGCTGTTCTGCCGTCACCCCCAATAAAGATTTTTATTGCCGATACCTGCGGTGTCCCATGCATAAATTCCAAAATTCAAGGTATCTGCGTCATGCCGAAATCCGAGGAAAGCATTGAACTCACATTTTCAGCGAAAATCTGGGGAAAATCCGAAATTGGAACAGAGCGTATCATTGCAGTGGACTATTTCGGCATTTTCTCTTCAAAGCCTATTCGGACGGATAATAAAACCGCCGTTATAGAAATTATCCCCGATATTGCGGAAATCAGCGCCGATTCGCCTGTGGTAAACAATGCGTTTACCGTGTCCGCATTTTCCGATGATACCGATGAGACTGCCGAAAGCAAGGGACAGAGCGTATGGGGTATGCCCGGCTATGAACACAGGGAATATGTACCAGGAGATCCGCTTAAACGTGTAAACTGGAAGCTCTCCGCCAAAAAGCAGCAGCTTCTTGTACGCCTTGACGATGAAGTCCCCTCACCCCATATTTCCATTGTGCTGGATTGTGTCTTTTCCGCTGATGATGTGGATTTTTCAAAAGCCGCCGCCCTCTTTTCGGAGATAAACGTTTCCCGCGAGGAGCTGCTCTGTTTGGTTGCACAAAAAACGGTCGAGGACTCCTTGGGCATAGCACAGCAGCTTTTGGGCATGAACCGCACTCTTACCTATTACCTCTTTGACGAGGAAAACGGATGGATTGGCTATTCCGTTGACAACGAGGGGGATATTATTTCCCTCACTTTGGCACTGGCATCATTTTCCTTTTCCCGCAAAAGTGATGTTCCCGATGAACAGCGCATACCCATTGAAGAAATACGGGAAAACAAGGGCGGTGCATCCGTTATATTCTGCACACCCTGCTGTGATGACGGAATATCCTCACTGCTTAACTCCGACAATTCTCAGGGAGGATCAAAGGGCGATCTGTTCTTCACAATTTATGACTGTTCCCGTTGATAATTTGCGCAATGAGGTGATATTACGGAATTTATCCAAAAAAACAAGGGCGTAATTCTTCCCTTTATTCTCTCGGTTGTCTTAGACTGTGCGGTATTTTCCATATATGACATATCCCTTTTTTCGGTATATACCCTTGCCGTTGTGGGCATAAATATCGCAATGTTCGCTTTTTGCGGTTTTATCAACCGACACAGAGTTATAGGCGGCGTACTCATAACCGTCCTTATTTTTATATTGCTTATAGCATTTTTGCGTTTGGCAATTGGGCGAGATTTAGGCAGCGGCTTTTCCTCATGGTTTTTAACAGCGGGAGAACGACAAGAGGTTCAGACAGAATATCTTCTTGCCATCCTTGTATCATTCCCCTTTTTCTTTGCCGTTGTGGTTTACTACTTCACACAAATTCTTTACCGAATGTCATTTCTGACCCTTGTCAGTCTTGTACCCTGTGTCATATCCGTAAAGGCTATTGCCGGTATCGATACATTTATTGTGGCAATAATAGCCATATTAAACGTTTCAATACTCATTTACCAATTGCAGTACAGCGGTAATACCGGTGTCAGAACAAGCAGCGTAAAAGCAGTGACATTTTCGGGCGCGGTTTTTGTATTTCTTCTGCTGATTATCTCCGCATTTATACCAAAGGACAGCAATACGATTTATTACAGCGTATTTGAAATGCTTTTTATGGACAGCACCATATCCTTAGGGAGTGATTTTTCAGGCTTTGCCGATGTTTCGGGAAATGCGGATATGTACCGAAACTTCCAAAACCGACTGATGTACACAGTAGAGTCGGAAGACCCGCTGTACTTTAAAAGACAGACCTTTGATTTTTACGATTTTGATAATAATTACTGGACATATGACGAATCCTCTTCACTTGAGCCTGCCTATGAGCTTGACGAGTATGAGGATTATGCACGGAAGCTGAATTTTACCACCCTGCAGGCCGCCTATACCGCTGCCTGTGATGCCGACCCCCCCCTTGCGGAAAAATACGGTCTGACATCTCTTACTGAATTCAGGGAAATTTCCGACACGGAAAAAACCGCTGTTATAACCGCGCAAAATTTCAGTGCCAGATATATCCCCGTAACATCGCGAGCCGTTTCCGTTTATTCAAGCAATTCAAGCCTTGTTCGCGATGAAAGCGGAGCTTACGCTATCGTTAATTCGGGACTTGAGCATATAGGCTCGGCAGGTGTAACAAACAGCGGAATATTCCGTATGCTTAACGATGGAATGACAAAAAGCAATATGGTGTACCATATGACCTATCGCAGCGAAATAGATATTCTCGGTTATTGGACGGAGCTTGGTGCGGCAAACCTTACCGATGAAGAAGCCTCTCAAATGCTTGAGGATGTTCATGCTGTGCTGATTGATGAGAATGCCGACAGTACACTTATCGAAACGGTTGAAGCGTTTATTATACAGCACGATAATGCGCTGGACTATAAGGAAATGTGGATAGACAGTGATTGTGATAATATTCCCGCGGAAATCACCGCTCTTGCCGCCGAAATTACAGCCGACTGCACCTATGACTGGGAAAAAGCCAATGCTATCGTTCTTTATTTTCGTGACACAGACAACGGATATATATATAATATAGATTATATACCGCCCGATGACAGCATCGAATACTTCTTATTTGAAAGCAAAACAGGAAGCTGCTCTGAATTTGCAACCGCCTTTTCACTGCTTGCCCGTTCGCTGGGACTGAATGTACGCTATTGTGAGGGCTACTCCCCCGACTCCTCCATGACCGATGGAACCTACTATATTAGGGACAGCGGTTCACACGCCTACCCCGAGGTATATATTCAAGGCATGGGTTGGTTTGTTTACGAGCCTACAATAGCGTCTGTCTATAACTCAAATATATCCTCCGATGACACCACTTTCGAGTTTACCGTTGATTATTCCTTAGTGACAGCCATCTGTATAATTGCGGCGGCAATGCTTATTGCGGCTTTGATATTGATTTACCTTTCACCAATAATCTATGAAAAAATTTTCCTGCACCGTGTAAACCGAAGTGACAATGAGAAAGCTGTTACACTTGTTTATAACCGCATAGTTGATATTTCAAAGAGGTATAATAAAAATGCGAATGCCCTTACTCCGTATGAACTGTCCCTGCTGAATTTGGAAAGGACAGGCTATGATATGGGAGAATTTGTATTCACTGCGGAGGATATTTTTTACGGTGACAGGAATGCAGACCAAAACGACAAGCAATTTGCGGTGGATACCTATAATTCACTGCGTGAAAGAATAAAGCAGCTTAAAAGGAAAAGGTGAGACTTATGTACAACAAAAAAAGAAGCGCCCTTGTAACGGGCGCAAGCTCCGGAATAGGAAAAGCGTTCGCCAAGAAATTGGCAAAGGACGGATTTTTCGTAATAATCAGCGGCAGACGTATGGACGCGCTGAATAATCTGCAAAAGGAACTGGGAAAGGACTGCTGTGCGGTTATACCTGCGGATTTAAGCACCGAAAAGGGCTGCATAGACCTTTATGCACGGGTAAAGCCGTATAATATCGATATGCTTATTAATAATGCGGGCTTTGGTTTGTTCGGTGAGTTTACGCAAACCTCTCTAAGCAAGGAGCTGGAAATGATAGACGTAAATATAAAGGCCATGCATATACTTTTCAAGCTTTTCTTAAAGGATTTTGTAAAGCGTGACAGCGGATATATACTGAACGTAGCTTCCTCCGCCGGTATGCTTCCGGGACCGCTGATGAGTACCTATTATTCCTCAAAAAGCTATGTGATACGTCAGACACAGGCTGTACGTGAGGAGCTTAGGCGAAAGAAAAGCAAAGTGTGCGTAAGCGTTCTTTGTCCCGGTCCTGTCAATACCAACTTCAATAACAATGCGGGGGTTGATAGATTTACCATACACAGTATAAGCGCCGAGGAATGTGCCGAATATGCCCTGAAAATGCTGAAAAAGCGCCGCCTTATGATAATGCCGACTCTTACGGTTAAGCTGTTGGCTGTCGCGGTTAAGGTTGTTCCAGCAGAAATATGTGCGGTTGGAGCTTATTTTGTGGTTTCGGGAAAAAAGAAATGATACAAGTAATATAAAAATAATCCGAATATGAGCCATGTAGGTTTGATATTCGGATTATTTTTTACTGTCGCTGTCCGCCGCCCGGAAAGCCGCCCATTCCTCCGTTGCCGCCCATTCCGCCACCATGACCGCCGCCGTGCATATTTCCGCTGTCCATCATGCCGCCGCCTGAACCGTAGGTTGTGGACACACTTTCAAGGGTAATTTCGCCCGTATCCTCCCCTACTGCTATGGTATAGGTTTCTCCCACAGTGAGGTCGGGACAGCTGAAAACTATGGATGATCCCGATTTCGCCGTGGTGTGTTCAAACAGCACATTACCGCTGCTGTCGGAGATTGTAATGACCGTCCCCGCTTCAAAGGTGCTTGTGTTATACATAAAGGAGCATTGTCCCGAATCGGAACTAAAGGCTTCCGCCATTCCCGATGCACCCACCGCAATTACCGTGCCGCCGTTTACTATACATTCTCCACCGTTTTCCGAACCGGAGTCTATTGCACCGTTGGCGGAGATGGTAGGGCCGTCAACTATAACCGTTCCGCCCTCTATATAGATATTCCCATTGGAATCCAGTCCGTCGCCGTCCGCATCCATGTAGATGCTGCCGCCTGTTATATAAAGATTGGGCATTTCCGTATCGGAATCGGTACTATCGGACTGATCACCCCTCATCATGCCGCCAAAGCCTGACGGACCGCCGTTGGCATTTATTCCGTCATCGGAGGCCGTTATGCTTATATCGCCGCCGCTGATTGTAATTTGATTTGCCTCCAAACCCTCATAGGACTTGGTAATCGTAATGCTGCCGCCCGATATATCAAGGCTCACATCGGCGTGTATGCCATCATCTCCCGAGGAAAGGGTAAATGTACCATCTGTAATGGTTATAGTGCCGTTAGAGTGTATGCTGTCATCGTAGGAATTTACGGTAAATGATCCTCCCGTAACAGTCATATCGCCGCCGCACTTAATTCCCTTGGTGCTTTCCGCACTTGTATTTGACATATCCCAGCCCGAACCGCCTACCCAGCCCGAACCGAAAACAGCCTTGGCAGTGGTGCTTTCATCGCCCGATTCAATATTAAATTCACCGCCGCTGATGTTGAGGGTGGTTTCCGCTTGTATTCCGTCACGCAGGCTTTTTATGGTAAAGCTGCCGTCTGTTATTGTTATCCACCCATGACTTGTATCGTCCGTATCATCGGACTTTATGCCGTCATTTGCGGATAATATATCAAATGTTCCACCGCTGATTGTTACGGAGTCCTTACCCTTAATGCCGTTGTTTACGGCTGTTACGGAAATATTTCCGCTCTCGATAACAAGGTCGTTTGTAGTGTGTATACCGTTGTTGATATACCCCAGAACCGTCAACGATCCCGCACCCGAAATAACAAGATCATCTCTCGAATAAAGCGCCGCACCGCTTGCGTCCTCGGAAACGGCAACATCCGAGGTTATTTCCACAGCCGCTCCGCTTTGCAGAACATTATCGGTATTTTCCTGCAAAACAATACACAAGGCATCGGCATTTTCCGCATAGACAGCGGCATCTGTGCTGTTGGTTATGCTCACTCCCGCAAGCACAAGTACCACGGTATCGTCACTGCCTGCATTCACATAAATCTGTCCCTCGTCAAGAGAACCGCTGACAGTATATGTGCCGCCCTTGCTTATGGTAACTGTATTGCCCTCCACAGCCGCACCTGTGCCCGAAACGGTTGATGCGTTATTATTGAGCGTTATAACGGTGGGATTATCCTCATCAATCCGATAGGAAATTTGAGTTGACGTTACATTGACTGTGTTTCCCTGTGAAGACAGGGAAATATTGCTTTGCCCATCGGAAACAGCCGCCTCACCGCCGAAACTCACGGTATAAAGCAGAGCCGCCCCCAGTATCAGCACGGCAGCAGCGGAGGCCGCCGCTATGATTATGTTTTTACGTTTTGTGGTCATAATGTTTCACTCACCTTTTTCAAATGCAAAAAGCGGCATAGAGCGGGACAGTCTTTTTACCGCTCTCAAAGCCAAAGTTTTTGGAAGATAGTTTAATGGCATAAGCGGGTTTGAAGGTATCCATATATATTTTCAGGCTCTTTGCCTTGGTATTGTCAGCCAACTTTACTTCTATTGGGATAATACGTCCCTCACGCTGAATAACAAAGTCAATTTCCGCGCCACGTTCAGACTCCCAGTAATAAGTATTGTAACCGTTTGCGGTCAATTGCATATGGACATAATTCTCCGTCATTCCTCCCTTAAAGTCGTTCAACTCCTCGATCATGTACAAAATATCGCTTGCCGTCAGATCCTTTTTGGCACAAAGCAGACCTAAATCCGATACGTAAATTTTAAATGCATCAATATCACGATAATTTTCAAGGGGCTTTTTAACCTGCTCCACCTTATACACCTGTGATACAATGCCCGACAAGCAAAGCCATTCTATAGCATTTTCAAATTCTGACGCTCTGCCGCCCTTTTTAATCAGCTTATATTGGAACCGAGTATTTTTCTTTGAAAGCTGTACCGTGATATTATCATAAGCAAGTCTTGTTTTTTTAATCTCATTGAGATTATTATACTTGCTCATATCGTTAAGGTAGCTTGCAAGAATAGTTTCCTGTATATGACGAACAAGGATATAGTCCTTAGTGTTCACAAATTGCATAACACATTCGGGCATACCTCCCACAACCAGATATTCACGATAAAGCCGCATTGCGCAGTCGTGAAGTGCAGAGGGCAGAGGGGTATCGCTTTCAAAGGATCTTTTGATAAGCTCCACAAGAGATTTTTCGCCGCAAGCCAACATAAATTCCTCCATATCCATGGGATAAAGAGTTTTTATATCCACCTTACCCACGGGGAAAGAAAACCTCGCTCTATTCACTGCGACACCCAGCAGACTTCCCGCCACTATAATATGGTAATTCGGCTCGTCCTCACAAAAGTATTTCAGACTGGTTAATGCCCTTTCGCAAAGCTGCACCTCGTCAAATACAATCAGCGTTTTTTCCTTAACTATGGTCTGCCCCGAAATATGGGATAAAATCGGTATCAGATAGTTTGGGCTGATGCTTTCATCAAAGGTCTTATTAAGTGTGGGATTGGTTTCAAAATTAAAATAGGCTACATTTTCATATTCGGTGCGTCCAAATTCCAGAACGGAATAAGTCTTTCCTACCTGTCTTGCACCTTGTAAAATCAAGGGCTTGCGGTGAGGGCTTTTCTTCCATTCTTTCAGGTATTGCATGATTTTTCTATACATACAGCGTTCTCCTTACAATAGATCACCAGCAGCAATTGTTAAGAAAATACAACGGAGCATCTGTGGTGTTTTCATAACGATTCTGATTATAGTATAGCATATATTCATGCAAAAATCAACGATTTTGTCCAAATTATTCGTGTGAAAAATACGCATAAATTCAAACATAAATCACACTAAACCGCACGAATAATCACATCATATCCTTATCCGACAAATCACCTATGGAAATATTCAGATTGCCGTTTCTTGTACGCAGCTCATCCAAAAAATCCTTAGGCACACTCGTGTCATTCATGGTAACACTGTATGTAAGCTCGAAAAGCGTTCCCATATTGGTCGTTTTCACCTGCTCAAGGTGGACACGGGTTGTATATTTATCGAAAACATCATCGAAAAGACCGTTGTAGTCAAAGCTTTCGGGGATGGTTATTTTCAAGTGCTTTTCGTATCTGGACGCAGCACCGAAATTCACCCTTGTAAGGATAAGCGTTAGCACTGCCGTAAATGCAAAGAATATCACAGCTATCCCCACATAGCCCATGCCCAAAGCAAGACCCAGTGCCATTGCGGTAAAAATAGCGGCTATTTCCCTTGCAGTGCCGGGAACGCTGCGGAAACGAACAAGCGCAAACGCTCCCGCTACCGCAACTCCCGCACCTATATTTCCGTTGACAAGCATTATTATAATCGCAACCGTCATGGGCAGGAGCGACAGGGTTAGGGCAAAGCTTGCACTGTGCCTGCTGCGATAGAGAAACACCAACGCTGTGAGCAATCCCAAAACGATTGCCACGATTATGCAAATTATAAGACTTACTGCCGTAATTCCGTTTGTAAAAATTGTATTCAGCATGATATTGCCGCCTTTCTTTCAATCAAAAATTGTTTAACAAGATGTTTTTCATAGCACGTTCCGTATTTGGAAAAGCTGACGGGATATATCTCCAATCTGCTAAGCTCTTTTGCAAGCCACAAGGGAACGGCATCGGATATTTTTACCTCCATGACTATTCTGTCATCATCAAGTATAGGGCTTGCATCGTCACTTCTGCTTAATATAAGATTATCGGTTCGATAGCGTATATTGCGGTCAAAGGTTATCCGCAGGGTCGAATCCTCTACTCCGAAATACGCCATTCTCTCATAGGCAATAAACACCTGCGGGCGAATTTCGTGGGAAAAGAGAAACCAGCGCAGCTCCCTTTGTGTCTGATGATCCGCATTCGGGAGGGTTTCGCCGTTCAAAAATTTCTCTATTTCCTTGGGAGATGCGGCAATACGACGTTTGTAGACAATGCCGTCAAACTTCTTCTTTATTTCGGCAAATACGGTATCCGTTTCTTCGGGAACTCCATAGCAGCGCAAGCGGAATTTTTCCTTATACGGGGGCTTTGACAGAGAATTTCTTATGAGCTGGTAATCCTC
>Ga0192278_1063_pt1 | contig 23719 bp, 18 predicted proteins | sample Koala_Koa24_K3_FD_131271 | JGI IMG/M metagenome (GOLD analysis project Ga0192278, IMG submission 131271) | Enriched cells from koala feces incubated with labeled cellulose particles, San Francisco Zoo, California, United States - Koala_Koa2-4_K3 ...
AACGGCACTGCGACAGAAGCGACCGGCACGGACATCTCGAGCTGGGTCAACTATGAGGATATCACCAGTGTATCCTTCTCCCTCGCTGACGCAGTCGCATACCGCACCACCGGTGCAAGCAAGGCAATCCCTGGATTCGACGTAATTGACTACGGCCAGGAAGACTATGTGTTCGGCAACACCGAACAGGACGCGCGGCACTGGAATACATTCCTGCTGGAAATTTTCCAGACCTACGCAGATGTACTCTCTCCGCTGTTTAACCAGGGATGATATAGAAGAAAGCTAAGGAATTATTATGCGCAGGATTTTCTGCGCGGCTCAAAAGCTATAAAATATATGTGAAAAAGCCCAGCCAGGATTTATTCAAATCCCGATTGGGCTTTTTCGTACGCACATGGATATAATGGAATCATTCATCTCCACAAGGCATATTCTCCTCTACGCCTCATTTCGATCCGCGCTATCAGATTATTCGCGTAATTCGCCGCCGCAAGCACCGCGAACTTCGTGCGGGTCATATTATCGAAAATATGCTTTCATGGCCTCCGCCATCTGCTTTTCCAGCTCTCCGGCCTCTTCTTTTGTCGCGGCGCTCACGGAAATGTAGGTCTTCAGCTTCGGCTCTGTACCGGATGGGCGGACGACAACGGAGCAATCGTCCTCCAGCAGGTATTTCAGAACGTCGGATTTGGGCAGACCATCCAGCCCTTCCCTGTAATCCAGCACACGCTCAACCTTTTTCGGCCCGATTGCATCGACCCCTTTGCGGAATTCTGCCATAATCTCCTGCATCCGCGCAAAGCCAGCGGAGCCTTCAAATTCAAAGGAGTACAAAGTGTTCAGACAATAACCAAATTCACGATAAAGCTCCTCCAGACGGTCCAGCAGGGAAATCCCGCGCGTCCGGTAGTAAGCAAACATTTCGCAAATCAGCAAAGAAGCATCGACCGCATCCTTATCACGCACATAAGAGCCGCTGAGATACCCATAGCTTTCCTCAAAGCCCAGAATGTAATCTTCCGTCCTTCCCTGCTTTTCCAGAAGACCGATCTGCTCGCCGATGAACTTAAATCCGGTCAGAACATTAACCGTGCGGACACCATATTTTTTCGCAATCCGCTCCGCCATATCAATGGTGACAATGGTCTTGACCAGCACTGGATTCTCCGGCATCTGCCCGTGCCGAATGCGCTGGCTGCAGATAAAATCGAGCAGCAGCATACCAGTCTCATTTCCAGAAAGCAGCACATACTGGCTCGCCGCCTCTGTGCTTTCCGTTCCTTCCGGCGCCATCGCATCTGTATTTTTATTGCCCGCATCTAACAGCGCAGGAGCGTCTGCATTATTATTTCCCGCCCCTTTCGATATGGCAGCAGTTGCAGTCTTCTTCACCGCAATCCCCACGCGGTCGCAGTCTGGATCGGTCGCAAGCAGCAGATCCGCATTGCATTTCGCTGCATACTCCATGCCAAGCGCCATTGCCTCCCGGATCTCCGGATTCGGATAAGGGCAGGTCGGAAAATGGCCGTCCGGCTGCTCCTGCTCCGCTACCACCGTAATGTTCGTAAAGCCGCTCTCCTTCAGAGTGCGCAGCACGGGCTTTAAGCCGGTACCGTTCAGCGGCGAGTAGACAATCGAGACATTCCGATCGATCTCATCGCCGAAGAGAACGGACTGCTTTTTCACTTCTTTTACAAATGCGGTATACACCTCTGCCGGAATGTAAGAAATATCAGAAGAGGATTCCGCCGCAAATTCTGTCACCTGAATATCATTAAAAATATCCAGCCGCTCAATCCCGGCCAGAATTTCGGCCGCTGCCTCGGTGGTAATCTGGCAACCGTCTGCGCCATAAACCTTGTAGCCATTGTACTTAGAAGGATTGTGGGAAGCTGTCACCATAATGCCCGCCGCACAGCCCAGCGCACGCACCGCGTAAGACAGGCACGGCGTCGGCATCAGTTCCGGATAAATCCATACCTGAATCCCGTTTGCCGCGAACACACCGGATGCGACCTGCGCAAAGCGGTCGGACTTGATTCGGGAGTCATAGCTGACCGCGATTTTCCAGTCTTCCTGGGCGAAATTCTTTTTCACATAATCCGCCAACCCCTGCGAAGCCTTCGCTACTGTGTACACATTCATGCGGTTCGTCCCCGCGCCAATCACACCGCGCAGACCGCCTGTCCCAAACGCCAGGTCACGGTAAAAGGCATCCTCAATCTTCGCCTCATCTGCTGCCATCGCTTTGAGTTCCGCCGTCACATCGGCATCGTAAAGTGCCGTTTCTGCGTTCGAACACTGCTCCACCCAGCGATGATATTCCTTCCTGATTTCTGCTTTCATAGCCTTTCTCCTCCATCCGTTCTTTTCCATAACAGTCGATTGTTCCCAAACTCCACATCTACCCGTCCGCATCCTTTCAGCCAGGAAAGGTAGGAGCGCACCGTGCTGCCAACAAGCGCATGCTGCTCAAAATTCATCACCAGGCCGTATCCGTCAAACACGTTCTGCAATATCTCCTCAAAGCTGCATGGTGTCTCACAGAATCCGGCAATACGCTCCGCAATCTCCCTCACCTTTGCGATGTTAAGCTCTGCCAGCGGCACAATGTCTTCGGTCGGCTCTGTGTGCGCCGGAACAAACAGCTTAGCCTGCAGAGTCTTTACTTTTTCCAGTGTATCCAGATACGCGGCGACATCATAAATATATCCAATCTGATATTTTTCAAGCGTCTCCGCACTGGACAGACAATCCGCCAGGTAAATGACGTCATCCGCCGTCCGGAAGCCGACCATATCAAAGCAATGTCCTGGCAGCGGAAGCACTTCCAGACCATCCGGCAATACGTCTCCCGTCAGCTCCTCTGCCGCGCTCTCCTGCGCCATGAGAAACTTGTGCCGCAGTTCCGTCGGCGGACAGCCGCCGTAAAGAGCCACCGGCTCCAGAACCGGGTGCCGCGTAAAGCTGCACTCGATGCCGGAAGCATAAACCTTACATCCCGTCTGCTTCTGGAGATACTGGTTACCGCCAATATGATCCGCATGCGAGTGTGTATTGTAAATTGCCCGCAGGTGCCAGCCCTGCGCATCCAGAATCTGCCTCACCTTCCGCCCGGCATTTTTATCATTTCCACTGTCAATCAGGCAGACATCCTGCTCATTTAACCGCACCAGCCCGATTTTAGCCGGACATTGAATATAATAGCTGTTCCCGACAGCCTGAATCAATTCGTACATAATTGTTTTTTCCTTTGAAATCGATATTGAATGCATCTGTAAAAGCACTGAACTATTACAAGTACCTGCCAATCATAACTACTCCAGTATAGCATAAGATATCGGGTTTCGACAGTACCTTTTTTTGTGAAAGAGTTCCTTTTGAAATAGCGCTGATTCTTTTAAAGTTGGGGGTTGAAAAATTGATTATACTGACATATAATATGCTTAGCTAGGGAGCCGGAAGGTGAGTGCAGGTCACCTGACTCGGCATTAATAGTTACAAAGCTTTAAAAAATAGCCGTTCCTATCTTTTCCAGAGTGCAGGACGGCTATTTCTTATTTTCCAAATTCAGAATTTCAACAACAAGTAATGCAAGTGTAAGTAATACCATGAATTCCTCGTATGTACTCGTAATAATCACTCCTCTCCGTTAGGTACTCGGATCAGGTGAGAACACGTCCCCCGGCTCCCCAGATAAACATATTATATTGTCAATGTGCATCCTTGCATTTAGATATATTTTCAATTATATTAACACAGATTCATTGTTTTGAAAAGTCATATTCAATATTTATATCTCATAATTTTCTTTCTTTTAACAAAAATGCATTTTCATTCAAACTGTGTAATAAAAAGGGTTTACATAAGTGAACAGACATGATAAAATTTCTATGAATCATTCCATTCATCTATATAGATGCCGCTATAAAATAACCGGCAGCAAGGAGTACTGATATGTATTCATTCCTTTATAAGAAAAATTCACAAACCTCGCCCCGTTCCATTGAAGTCCCCGTTTTCTTTCATTTTCTGCGCCTGCTGCTAGCCTCGCTGCTGCTGGCCTTTGGCCTTTTCGCATCAGCCGGAGCCGCGAATACGTCTGTAAAAGCTCTTGCGGTCGGCAAATCCTACACGATCAGCGGATACGCGGAAGTGACGGTGTCAAAAACTACGGTTGCGAAAGGAATGGAAAAATCAGACGGTTCTTACAAAATCACGGCCCTGAAAAAAGGCCGCGCCACGCTGCGCCTCTATGATGAGGATGGAAACCTCGCAGAAAAAGTATACCTGCTTGTAACAAATGCGAATTCTTTCCAGTATGACACCACGGCAGTCTCGCTCATGGCCGGTGAGACAACGACGGTAACAGCAACCGTGCAGACCGGCTGTACCGTCAAATATACGAGTTCCAATAAAAGTGTCGCCCGGGTCAGCTCCGCCGGAAAGATTCGAGCCATAAAGTCTGGCACGACGACGATTACCGCAAAGGTTTACTACAAGGATACCCTAGTCAAAAAATTGAAAAAGAAAGTCACTGTGACAACCGATGTAGCCTCCAGTACACTGAAAACGCTGCTTTCGACCGCGCTGGAACCCGTAGGTTCTACCATGTACATCTGGGGCGGCGGCTGGAATGAGGCGGATACCGGTGCCGGAACGGAAGCAGTTTCCGTTGGCGTCAGCGCACAGTGGAAGACATTTTTTGAGCAGCAGACAAGCAGCTATGATTACCGGACAACCCGCTACCAGATTGCAAACGGGCTGGACTGCTCCGGCTATATTGGCTGGTGTATTTATAATATTCTGAATACCACAGATGGAAATGAGGGGTACGTGATGAAAGCCTCCCAGATGGCAGGTAATTTTGCCGCCCGCGGCTGGGGCACCTATCGGTCGGCTTCCTCCATAACCGATTACCGGGCAGGCGACATTATGAGTTCGAGCGGGCACGTCTGGATGGTGGTCGGCCAGTGTGCAGATGGAAGCGTGGTACTGCTCCACTCCAGTCCGCCCGGTGTGCGGATGTGCGGGACGCCCACCGCGTCTGGCAGTACCTCCAGCCAGGCCATCCAGCTGGCGACCACTTACATGAAAACCTATTATCCGGAATGGTACAGCAAATATCCGAGCTGCTCGGTTGGCACCTCCTATCTGACCGGTTACGCCCAGATGCGCTGGGATACCTCCGGGAACTCGATCATGACTGACCCGGACGGGTATCTTGACATGAGCGCGGCGGAGATACTGGAGGATTTATTTTCCGGCAACTGAATCGGAAACAGGGGCAAATATTATATTTCATTTTGCTATAGCCAACATTGCATCCCCAAAACTAAAAAATCTGTAACGCTCCTCCACCGCAATCCGATAGGCATTGAGAACATTTTCCCGCCCGGCGAGGGCAGATACCAGCATCAATAGCGTAGATTCCGGCAAATGGAAATTTGTAATCAGTCCATCCAACAGCTGGAACTGGAAGCCCGGGTAAATAAAAATATCGGTCCAGCCGCTGCATGCCTGTATGTCCCCATGGAAACGCTGCGCGACGGATTCAATGGTTCGGCAGCTGGTGGTGCCGACACAGATCACACGACCGCCGCCCGTTTTGGTCTCACGGATGATACGCGCGGCTTCCTCATCAACCTGATAGAACTCGGAGTGCATATGGTGCTGTGTCACATCTTCAACCTTGACTGGACGGAAGGTGCCCAGACCCACATGGAGTGTCACCTCCGCAATACGCACGCCCATCGCGCGCACCTGTTCCAGAAGCTCCGGCGTAAAGTGCAGGCCAGCCGTTGGCGCTGCCGCGGAACCGTCATATTTTGCGTAAACAGTCTGGTAGCGGTTTTTGTCCTTGAGTTCATGTGTGATGTAAGGCGGCAGGGGCATCTGTCCGAGCTGGTCGAGGATTTCCTCGAAAATTCCCTCATAAGAAAAACGGATCAGACGGTTGCCTTCCTCGACTACGTCTATCACTTCGCCAACCAGAAGCCCATTTCCGAATATGATGCGCGTACCCGGGCGCGCTTTCTTGCCAGGGCGCACCAGTGTTTCCCATACATTGTCTGCTTTGCGCTTGAGGAGAAGCACTTCAATGGTAGCGCCCAGCTTCTGTCCATTTCCGGCAGTTTTCTGATCGACAGCTGAAAGTTGACTCTCGCCTGAAGACGCCCCACCAGTCGAACCATCATCAGCTGCCTTCTCATCAGCTGCAGCCTGGATATCAGCAGAAGGCTGCGCCATCGCCGACTCTGCAGAATCTCCCGCATCAGACAGCACCCGATTCCCGTAAAGCCGTGCGGGAATCACTTTTGTATTATTCAGCACCAGGCAGTCGCCCGGGCGCAGATATTCTGTAATATTGTAAAAATGGCGATGCTCGATCGCCCCGGTATCTTTATCCAGAACAAGGAGACGGGACGCGGAGCGATCCTCTAAGGGATCCTGCGCGATCAGCTCCTGCGGCAGGTCAAATTTAAAATCAGATGTTTTCATTCCTCATCCATTCTTTCCAAAATAATAATAATGTATTATAACCAGTGGTTTGCATCCGACTATTGTTTTTAATCATAAAACAGCCGGTCCTGTTCTTTGATCTTCCAAACTCCATCTTCCAGATCTACAATCGTGACCGCGCAGTTTTTCGGCACGCCGCCGCACCAGAAATCCCTGAGCGAACAATGCGTGATATTCGCAAGCAGTGCGCGGGAAGCAGCTCCGTGGGTGGAAATCAGGACATTTCCCACCGAGTGGTTCTTCTCCGGCGCATCTTCGTCATGTGCATTTACTTCTGTAAAGCTAAGAGCCTCACGGCGCAGCATCTCCAGGAATTCACCCGTTCTTTCCAGCAGCGCTTCAAAGCTTTCGCCGCCCTCCGGAGGAAGATATCGCTCCGGATCGTTGAAAAACTGAATATAGTTTTCGACATTGAGAACCCCGTTCTCGTCTCGCACACGTTCGCCTTCCATCGCACCGAAGCTGATTTCCTGAAGATGCAAATCCGCAAGAATGGGTGTCTCCAATCCGATCCGCTCGCTGTTTTTGCTCACCAGTTCAGCGGTCTCACGGGCGCGGATCAGCGGGCTGGTGTAAATCCGCTCGAAGCATATTCTCTGACGCGCGAATGCTTCGCCTGTTTTTCTCGCCAGCTCCCGACCGTTCTCATTCAGTGGAATGTCTATCCGCCCCTGCAAACGGTAGGAAGAATTCCACTCCGTCTGGCCATGTCGGATGATATACAGTCTCATCTTTTTCTCCTTTTGAAACGTTGCGATCATATTCGGAATCACCATTCACATGATTCTCCCTCCGCAAATGTGATCAATAACCAGGAACCTTATTTTCACGGAAAGCCCTGCTCGCGCAAGGCTTTCTGTTTCATATTATCATTCAAGTAATAAAGGCGCACAAAACTCTCAGAATCAACTCATTATGACCGAATCTCAATCCCCAGTGATTCCAGCCCGTTCCAGATTTTCTTCATGGCAGCTGTGATATCGTTCTCGCCAAGCGTGCGGTCTTTCGCGCGGAAAGCCAGTGAGTAAGCCATGGATTTATATCCCTTCGGAATCTGCTTGCCCTCATAGACATCGAACAGACTGCAGGATTCCAGAATCTTGCCGCCGCGCTGGAGGATCATCGCCTCGATCTGACCGGCAAGCACTTTCTTCGGAACAAGCATGCTGATGTCTCTGGTCGCCGCCGGATAGCGCGCAATGCCGGTGTATTTATAATCGAAGCTGGCAAATGAAGTGACCTCCCGCATATCAAGCACCGCCACAAAAACTCTTTCACCAATGCCGTAGGAATCGTTGGATACCGTCGGATGAATCTGACCGAGATAGCCGAGTTTCTTCTTATTATATATAATGTCCGCCTGACGGCACGGATGCAGATACGGCCGGTCGGATGCCGGGTCGTAGGTCACTCTGCCATTGAGCCCTGCCTTTTCAAGAAACTCCTCTACCACACCCTTCATGACGAAGAAATTGCCCTCGCCGTTCTTCGTGGAAGCGTCGCCCTCGCCATACATACCAAGCGTGAACTGCATCCGCTCATCCGGCAGTTCCGTCAGCGGCAGAGCCTTCGGCAGATAAATGTTGCCCAGCTCATACAGACGCACGTTTCGGTTTCCATGATTGTAGTTGAACGCCAGGGAAGTCAGCATCCCATTTAAAGGCGTCGTCCGCATGATGCTGTAATCCTCCCCCAGAGGGTTGGTGATTTTAATTGCCTGGCGAAGCGGAGAATCCTCCGGCAGGAGCAGCTTGTCAAACACCTTCGGGCTCTCGAAGGAATAGCTCATGCCCTGTGAGAAGCCGCAGAATTCCGCAACCTCCTGTGCCACATCGCGTACACGCATCTCAAAAGAACGTTTTCCGGTCGTCGCCTCACCGCTCGGCAGCGTCATCGGAATGTTGTCGTAGCCGTAGAAACGGGCTACTTCCTCCGCCAGATCGGCCGTGCGGAACAGATCCTGACGGAACGTCGGCGCAATCACCTCATTCGCTGCCGCGTCATACTCCAGGTCGATTTTCTTAAAATACGCAAGCATCTGCTCTGCGGAAATATCCGTGCCAAGCAGAGCATTGATATTTTCCGGCTCAAACGGGATGCGCACCGGCTCTTTTACCACCGGATAAATATCTACCATGCCAGGAACCACATCTCCGGCATCCATCTCTTCCACCAGCTGGCACGCACGGTCAATCGCCGCTTTCGCGTTGTTCGGATCGAGGCCTTTCTCAAAAATCGAAGACGCGTCTGTGCGCAGACCGATTCGCTTCGAAGAGAGACGGATATTCGTGCCGTCAAAGCAGGCCGCCTCGAACATCATTGTTTTCACATCGTCCGTGATCATGGAATTCTCGCCGCCCATGATGCCGCCGATACCGACCGATTTCTCGCCGTCGCAGATCATCACGACGTTCTCATCCATGGTGCGCTCCTGCCCATCCAGTGTTGTAAATTTCTCATCCTTTGCCGCGCGGCGCACGATAATCTCATGACCGGCAATGGTATCATAATCATACGCATGCATCGGCTGGCCATACTCTTCCATGACATAGTTTGTAATATCGACAATATTATTGATCGGACGAATCCCGGCTGCCGCCAGACGGCGCTGCATCCACTTCGGTGAAGGCGCGATACGGATGTTTTTCACAATACGCGCGGTATAACGGGAGCAGAGATCCGGATCCTGCACAGTCACCTTCACGTAATCCGACGCCTGCTTCCGGCTATCCGTCTCGTCATTTTCTTTTGCCGGACGGCTCGGTGTCTCAGTCACCACCGGCGGATGGAATTCCTTTCCAAACGTCGCCGCCGCTTCGCGCGCAATGCCGATCACGGAGAAGCAGTCTACACGGTTTGATGTAATCTCATATTCAAACGTCACATCATCCAGGCCAAGCGCCTTGACCGCGTCAGAACCCACTTCCGCATCCTCCGGGAAAATATAAATGCCATACTCTGGCGCTTCCGGATACAGGTCTCTCGTAGAGCCAAGCTCCTCAATCGAGCACATCATACCATTCGATTCGATCCCGCGAAGCTTGCCCTTTTTGATCTCGATACCGCCCTCGGTCATCTTTCCGTCATGGTTGCCCGCCACGCGGCCGCCATCCAGCACAACCGGAATCTTATCCCCTACATGGACATTCGGTGCGCCCGTCACGATCTGAACCGTCTTCTCGCCGACATTCACCTGGCAGACAATCAGCTTATCCGCGTCCGGATGCTGCTCAATCTGCTCAATCTGGCCAATCACGATCTTGTCCAGATCGCGGTCCGCCGCCACATAGCCTTCTACTTTCGTCCCGGAGAGCGTCATCGCGTCCGTGTACTCCTGCGCGGTCACATCCAGATCCGGGACATATGCCTTTATCCACGATAATGTTGTATTCATAATCAAAATCTCCTTCTATTTTGCTGCTGCTTTTACTTTTAGAACTGCTTTAAAAACCGCACATCGTTCTCGTACAGCAGGCGCATGTCGTCTATTTCATATTTCAGCAGAGCAATACGCTCCAGGCCGACGCCGAAGGCGAAGCCGGTGTAGACGTCCGGGTCGATGCCGCACATTTCGAATACGTGCGGGTGTACCATGCCGCAGCCCAGAATCTCAATCCAGCCGCTGCCTTTGCAGAAGCGGCAGCCTTTTCCGCCGCATTTGAAGCAGGAGACATCCATTTCTGCGCTCGGCTCTGTGAATGGGAAATGATGAGGGCGGAATTTTGTCCGTGTTTCCTCACCAAACAGTTCTTTCGCGAACACCTCCAGCGTTCCTTTCAGATCTGCGAAGGTAATATTTTTATCCACGACCAGTCCCTCGATCTGATGGAAGGACGGCGAATGGGTCGCGTCGACCTCGTCGGAGCGGAATACACGCCCCGGGGAAATCATGCGGATCGGCAGCTTTCCCTGCTCCATCACACGCGCCTGCACCGGAGAGGTCTGCGTACGCAGTACAATGTCTTTATTAATATAGAAGGTATCCTGCTCATCCTTTGCCGGATGGTTGGCAGGAATATTCAGTTTCTCGAAATTATAGAGATCATACTCAATCTCCGGACCTTCTATGACCTCATAACCCATGCCGACGAAGATGCGCTCCACTTCTTCCCGCGCGATTGTATTCGGATGGCGGTGACCGACCTGGCTGCGTTTTGCCGGAAGGGTCACGTCAATGGCTTCTCCTTTCAGCGACGCCTCCAGAGCGATCTGCTCCAGCTTTTTCTTCGACTCATCCAGCGCCTCCTCAATCTGTGCGCGTGTCTCATTCACCAGCTTGCCAAACGCCGGGCGCTCTTCCGGCGCCACATCCTTCATGCTCTTAAGAAGCGCGGTCAGCTCGCCTTTTTTGCCAAGAAAATTCACCCGCACGTCATTCAGGCGATCCAGCATATCCGCATCCTTGATCTGTGCAAGCGCGTCCTCTTTGATGGACTGTAATCTGTCTTTCATAATGTTCTTCCTTTCTACTGTTAATTTGTCGGACAGGATGGCGCCGCGCGAACCAATGCGGCTTCGGCCACAAATCTTTCTTACCCGGCTTTGCGTATGAAACGTAAAAAAAACTCCATCCCAAAATAGGGACGAAGCCAATCTACTCCGTGGTACCACCCTGCTTCCCGCTTCTGTTTTCATCCTTTCACAATCTGGATTGCAAAAATTCTTTTCATTGCAAATCCTCACTGCAGCATCAAAACTCATGCAATATAGACTGAAAACAATAAAACGGACACTCGATATGCGTAACGTGCATTGACGCCGTTTCCTACTATGTTCGCAGCAGTTCAGAACAGCGGCCGTCTGCGGCCTGCTGCCTTGAATCGTTACCTGTGCTCAGCTAAGAAACAATTCAGAAACAGAACTCCGGTGTGAATTTCGCTCCCTGCCTGAACATAAGGATGTTTCCAACCGATGACACCCTCTCTCTGGATGAAGTCAGATCACTACTTTGCACCATCTTCATTTTTCTCACTGAAACCCATTTTAACACAGGAAAACAGGTTGTCAAGGTATTATTTAAAAATCACATTTCAATAAGTGTCCATAAATAGCTTTTCTCTACACTTTTCAATATTGTAGCGTTGATTTCGGTTGAAATATCTATGGTTATGTGATATATTTATGTTGCTGTCGGCTCATTCCAGCAGGAAGGAGGTGACGCCATATGGTGGATTTAATCACCGCTTTTCTTGTTTCTGTCGGAGCAAGTGTAATCGGCAACTACATAAGCAAATGGCTGGGCAGAAATAAGTAGACAGCAACAGCCTAAAAGGATTAGCTCACCGTAATGAGCAAGAACAGCCCAGAGGACGGCACCCTCTGGGCTGTTCGTTTTTTGCGCCATATGGAATCACCGCATTCCTTAGCTACAAATATCATATACCCTACCTTGCAAAAAGTCAATTTAATTTTTAATTCTTTCTGACTTCAACACTACAAATGACTGCGGTGCAAGCATAATCTCCTGCCCCTTCACTTCCCCGTTTCCGATCGCATAGATCACCTTTTTCTCCGCATCCGCCGCGGCGACTGGTGCGCTCACACGCTCTGTGGATGGGTTTAACGCCAGCAGCAGACTGCCTCGGCGATACACAAATGGCAGCTTTCCCCTTTCCGCATAAACCACTTCAAAATCCCCATCCGCCTGCAGGTCTTCTTCCTCATGGCGAAGACGAAGCAGATCTTTTACTGTAGAAAGCAGCGAGTTCTCATCGGCTTCCAGCGCGGCCACACTGGGCGCTCCCTCGGCTGTGTCGACCGGCAGGTAAAGCGCGTCCGCCGGACAGGTGGAAAATCCGGCATTTTTTTCACTGGTCCACTGCATCGGGGTGCGGGAGCCGGTTCGGCCGTAGCCGCCCTCTTTCGTCTTAAGCTCCAGATAGCGCATCCCGATCTCGTCGCCGTAATAAAGGAATGGGATGCCTGGCATGGTGAAAAGAAACGCATATGCGATTTTCAATTCAGAGTCATCCAGATTGTACTTCGGGCGCTTTGTGTCATGGTTGCAGGTGATCAGGCAGTAGTAGCCATTCTTCCGAGTCGCCTCGTAGCGCGGCAGATATTCGTCCAGAAAACGCATAATATCGCCGGAACCGTCTTTTTTGAAGAAGCTGTGATCCTCTTCGCCACTCTCGTAATCCCGCAGCAGGGAGCTGTAGCCGTTCCCGCTCCAGTTCAGGTAAAAATCCATGTGGAATCCGCCCTGATTGATGGCCATCTCCGGGCCGTTCCATTCGGACACCATCGCTGCCTCCGGGTATTCCGCGTCGAGCATTTCACGCACGTTTTTCCAGATCGCACTGGTACCGGATTTTTTTTCATCGTCGTTTTTCACGAGGGAATCCGCCATATCCACACGGAAGCCGTCACAGCCATGATCCAGCCAGAAACGCATCACATCCTTCATGGCCTCACGCGTAGCGACACAGTCTGGGTGATCCACCGGCAGCTGCCAGTCCTCCTCCGGATTCAAAAAGCCATAGTTGAGTGCGGGCTGGCTTTTAAAGAAATTCAGCACGTATACACCATCCCGCTCTGTCTCACCGCCGATATAAAGAAAGCCTTTTGCCGGCTGGAAAGCCGCGTTTGTCCAGATATAGCGGTTTGAATACTCATTTTTCTCCGCTTTCTGACTTTCCAGGAACCACAGATGCTCCTCTGAGGTGTGTCCCGGCACGAGATCCAGCAGGACATGGATGCCCTTCCTGTGCGCCTCGCCGAAGAGACGGTAAAGGTCACTGTTCGTCCCATATCGGGGCGCAACCTTTTTATAATCCCGCACATCATAGCCCGCGTCGTGAAAAGGCGAGTCAAAGCAGGGATTGATCCACAGGGCATTGCACCCTAAGCCTTTTATGTAATCCAGTTTTTCAATAATTCCGTTGAAGTCCCCGATTCCGTCTCCGTTTGTGTCATAAAATGACTGCGGATATATCTCATAAAATACGGCATCTTTTAACCACTTTGGCATCTTCTGTCCTCCTGTACCTGATCGTAATCTGAAAATAAAGCTGATCGGAAGCTGCGGCAGCGTAACTGTGAAGGTACGGAACAGTTATGCGGCAGCAAATTCCGTTAAAGATAATATACTACATTTCCCAAAAATGGAAGAATTATTTTCAGTCATCCCGGCCTCTTTCCTGCTTCCACGGCGCATCCGGAGAAAACAGTTCCGGCGCGGCCAGATAATGGTTGAGCTCCGCTCCGAGAAACCACAGGTACATACACGCATACAGCCACAGCATCACTACCACCAGCGTCGTCAGACTGCCGTAGATAACTGACATATTAGCCGAATACTCCAGATAAACCGAAAAGAAAAAGGAAAATACGCACCATGCAATTGCAGTAAAAATCGCGCCCGGCAGCTGTGTGGACATCCTCATCCTGCGGTTCGGAAGATAGGTATACATCAACAGGAACAAAACCGCCAGAAGCCCTACGGTGAGCAGCGCCGGAATAATCGTCGTGAAATCCGGCAAAAACTGCAAAAATGCGATCTTCTCGGCCACATAACCGCTGAAGCCATAGCCCATCACCAGAATGATCACGCTCGCGCCAAGCGACACCACCAGCGCTACAATATATACAGCCGCGCGCAGCCGAACCACAAAATAATTTCGCGTCTCCTCAATCCGGTAGATCGTATTCAGGCCATCCGCCATTCCCAAAACACTTTTCCCCGCCGTCCAGATCGCGGCGACCGCGGTTGTAGAAACCAGGGCGATCGTCTGATTATAAATGGAATCCAGCATCGGTTCCAGCATTTCCCTCACATCAAACGGCGTCAGCTCTTCGATTGCGCTGATGATCGCCTCCGGCGTAACGGAAGTATATTTTAACATTGTAATCAGCAGCATCAACAGCGGAAAGCAGCTCATCATCAGGAAGAAAGCCGCTTCTGCGGAATGCGCCCGCACATGGTCATGATTGACTTTATTCATCACATTTCGAACAAATTGGACATACTCGGGGATTTTTTTCATTTTTCTTTCTTGCTCTCCTTGTTATATATAGCAAAAAACTGATTCGACGACAAAATCATTTTAATCAGATCACGAATAGTAATATTCCAGAATATCCAGGTAAGAAGCTCCTTCCGACGCCATCTGCGCTGCGCCATACTGGCTCATCCCGTTTCCATGGCCGTACCCGCCTCCGTAAATGTGCAGCATATCTCCTTCTACTGCCATATCATCCGCAATATCCTCGCTCTCCATAGAGCAGGATTCGATCTCTATCCAGAAAAATGCGCTCGGCAGAAGCTGCAGTCCGGACACCATTGTCCCATCCATCAATTCTACTTCTGTCTCAGCTGGAGACAGGAACTGCCGGATGGCATATTCGCCCCCGATTTCCACGGTCTCTCCTCCTGCTGCTATCTGCAAAAGCTGCACCTGTCCGTTCCCACTGCGGGATTCCACAGAAATCGTTTCCAGTGTATCGGTCTGAACGCCGTATGTGTCCGCCAGCCGTTCAAGAACCAGTGACACAGGGATGTCCATCTCCCACCGTACCCAGGCTGATCCATACTCAGCTCCTTCATAGGGCATTTCTGACAAAAAAGCCTGAAATGCCTGCTCCTCATCCAGATCCTTCCGGTTCTCCGACAAACAGGAGGTAGAATAATATTGCACCTCATCCAGCGAAAGAATCATCCGGCATGTCGCATCCACAGCCTCGCGGGCTGCATCCGTCGCTTCGCGGTTATTATACACTTGAAATCGCACGCTGTCATCCAAATCCGCTATTGATTTTTTCTTTTTCTGTTCCTCCATGCAAAGAAGTGCAAAGGTTCTCGCACAGACTGCCTGCGCTTTCAATGCCTCTATCGGAAAATAGGACGGCATCTCACTGGAAACAACGGTATACAGATATTCCTCCAGATCCAGCACATTCACAAGAGCAAGTCCGCTCTCCAGACGATAAATACAAAGCTCTCCCTTATACGCCGGAGAGCCATCCGCGCGCGTCAGGCTCGTCACAGTAATTGTCCCGTCGTCAACTGGGAGCAGCCGGAGTGCCCCGCCAGTCCGAAGTTCTTTTGCAGTTATCGTGAAGCTTTCACACGCCTCATATACGGCAACCGTCTCGCGCTCGCTCTCCGTAAGCGTCTCACGCTCTTCTTCACTTTCCCCGTCGCCTTCAAAATTATATGTGTCATCATACGTCCCCCATTCCACCGTAAACCCATTCGCAGCGGCCACCGTTATTGTTTCAAACAAATCCCTTTCATAGTCATCATCCAGAATCCGGACGCAAATCAAAACAGAATCTTCCTCCATCGGTTGTGCAAGCTGAGCAGCATATTCCGAGTCTTCCCCCTCGGAAGTTTCTTCTCCTGAATCATCTGTTTCGACCTCGACTGCCGTCCCGCTCACTGCCTGCTCCCCTTTCTCCATATACCGAAACAGCAAATAAAAAGAGAGCAGCACCATCCCCGCCAGAAGCACAATCTCCAAAACCATTACCAGGTGTCCGATGACTTTTTTACGCCTCATCCAATCTCTGCGCCCTTTCCTAAACACTCTACAGAATTCTGATCTGAACATCCTACTGTCTATTATATTTTTAAGTGCGGAAAGCTATGCTTCTATCTCTTTCATCTTACCCGGCTCTGTGATCGAGTAGGAGGCGGCTCGTCGGCTCCTACTCGCCCCGCGCGGGCCGGGGCGGCTTAAGCCGCAAAACACCATGCCCGGCCCTGCGCATAAAAAGGAGACAATCGATCAGTTCCACGATGACCGTTTGTCTCCTTTTCCTGCTGCATCTTGTTGCAGCAAAACTTTTAACACCCATCATTTGTGTGTCACAGAATAATCGCGACAATTGCAACAACCACTAATATAAAACAGCAAAATGGCATGAAACAACATCCTCTGCCATATCCTCTCCAGCGATCCCAGCCCCATCGTCTGCGCGGTGGTGGCGGACCTCCCATCGGGCCGCCTCCGAAGCCGCCTCTCGGACCGCCGCCAAAGCCTCCGCCCGGGCCGCCGAAACCTCCGCCCGGACCTCCAAAGCCTCCGCCTGGGCCGCCTCCTCCGGGGCCTCCGCCCGGACCTCCGCCATGGCCGCCTCCTGCTCTTCCTGGCATAATAATTCCTCCTTCCTGAATACCGGTTAAAACTACCTCAGCCGCTGTTTGAACTCCTGCTCCGCCTCGCGCCGCTGATCTTTCTTCGCAATATCCTGCCGCTTATCATAGAGCTTTTTACCCTTTGCAAGCCCGATCTCTACTTTCACGAGACTTCCTTTAAAATAAACCCGGAGCGGAACCAGAGTATAGCCTTTCGCGGCAATTTTGCCGGCCATCCGCCCGATCTCCTGCCTGTGCAGCAGAAGCTTCTTTACCCGCAGCGGGTCTTTATTAAAAATGTTTCCTTTTTCGTATGGGCTGATATGCATCCCGTAAATAAAGACTTCCCCATTCTCTATGCGAATGAAGGATTCTTTGATGCTGCACTTCCCCATGCGCAGCGACTTGACTTCCGTCCCATGCAGAGAAAGCCCTGCCTCGTAAGTCTCCTCAATAAAATAGTCATGGTATGCCTTTTTGTTATTCGCAATTAATTTAATGGATTCTCCCATTTTCACAACTCCGTATCAGAAAAACAGTACTCCACGTATGCCCTTCGCTGCTTTACTTATAATGAAAAAGGACTCATGCCTTCTTTCGCATCAGTCCCCATCATTCGCTCATCAAAAACCAAGGTTTAAAACAACCGCAAACACGATAAACGCTACTGCCAGCCATTTTGTCGCCTTCACGATCGTGCCCTCTATCGAACGTCCTTTATTCTGGCTCCAGTAGGTATTACCCATACCGCCGATCGATCCCAGCCCCTCGTCTTTCCCCTGCTGCAGAAGTACAAGCACGGTCAGGACAATGCATATAAGGATAAAGATAACCGTCAAAATATTCCTCAATATTACCACGAATCACACCTCCTATATCACGTTCCCAAATGGAGAAAAACCAGAGATACTTTCTCCACCGTCAAACAGAGATAGTCTATCACAGGATTTCCCGGATTGCAAGGATATTTTTACAGAAGCTCATAAAAATTTCTGCTGCCGTTCCGAACTGTTATAAATTATAACTATTCACAACAGCAGACCACAGGTCTACGCTTCGGTTCTGAACTGTTACTATAAGTTTTCCCGGGTCAAAAAAGGATTTTCATACGATGCCGCCAGGCCAAGAGCATCTTCGATACGCAGCAGCTGATTGTACTTCGCCACGCGTTCAGAACGGCAGGGCGCTCCGGTCTTAATCTGTCCGGCCCCGACGGCGACTGCCAGATCCGCAATCAGGGTATCTTCTGTCTCACCGGATCGATGCGAAATTACCGTTCGATAGCCGTGCGTCTGCGCCAGTTCAATTGTCTCAAGGGTTTCGGAGAGAGTGCCGATCTGATTGACTTTAATCAGAATGGCATTGCCCGCGCCCTCCCGGATTCCCTTTGCCAGCCGTTTGGGATTTGTGACAAACAGATCATCCCCGACCAGCTGAATACGGCTGCCCAAGCGCTCTGTCAGCTTTTTCCAGCCTTCCCAGTCATTCTCATCCAGGCCGTCCTCGATTGAAATGATCGGAAAAGCACTACAAAGCTCCTCCAGGTAATCGATCATCTCTTCTGTGCTTCTGCGCACCTCCTGGCCTTTCATTTTTCCTTCGCCGGAAAACACATACGTATGGGACGTCTGCTCATAAAGCTCACTCGCTGCCACATCCAATGCGATGGCAATGTCTTTTTCCGGCTGATATCCCGTCTTTTTCACCGCCTCTACAATCAGAGCGAGCACCTCTTTCGCGTCAGCCAGATCAGGCGCAAATCCGCCCTCGTCGCCGACAGCGGTGGAGAGCCCCCGCTCTGTGAGGATTGCTTTTAGTGTATGATAAATTTCCGCACACATCCGCAGGGCAGTTTCAAAGCTGTCCGCCCCGACCGGCATAATCATAAATTCCTGCAAATCCACCGTATTCGCGGCGTGCACGCCGCCGTTCAGAATATTCATCATCGGCACTGGCAGGCGATGCGCGCGCACTCCGCCCAGATAACGGTAAAGCGGCTGATCCAGTGATTTCGCAGCTGTTACAGCGGCTGCCATGGAAATTCCGAGAATTCCATTCGCCCCCAGACACCCTTTATTTTCCGTGCCATCTCTGCGCAGCAGAATCCGGTCAACCGCTGCCTGCTCATACACATTTTCCCCGACTACCGCGTCCGCCAGAATGGTATTCACGTAATCACAGGCTTTCCTGACTCCTTTTCCATGGTAGCGCTCTTCCCCATCTCTGATCTCCACCGCCTCATGTTCGCCGGTCGACGCACCGGACGGGACAGCCGCTCTACCGACCGTGCCATCCTCCGTCATCAGTTCCACTTCTACCGTTGGGTTACCCCTTGAATCCAGGATTTCCCTGGCATAAACATCCGTGACAGACTTATAATTGCACATACAATTCCCTCCTCAGACTGATCTATAAACCATTTTGAGTTCTGAGAATAGTATGTCCTGTCCTCTTTTTTTCACTCAAAAAACGAATTCCATTTTTTTTCCCAGTTTAGAACAGCATCGAAATGAAAAAACAGCCTGTGCAGGTTTATCTGCTAAAGGCTGTATTTTCATTTCGGGATGGGCGAAACGCCCATCAAGCCACAGACATATGACGCGCAAGCGGCATATGTCTGTGGCCTGCTGTTCTAAACGATAGAACAACAGGCATCCAATTTTATTGAAACTGACTGTTGTACTCCTCAAATCCATCGGAAAAGCCGTCGTCAAATTCATCCGAAGACCGTTCGGATTTGTCTTCGTCACTGCCGTCCTCAGTTTCATCAGAGGACGAAGAATCCTCATCTGACGTGCCCGAAGCGCCGGACGCCGCCTGCAGGGTGACCTCCACCTCACGCGCCTCGTAGGTGCCGTTATTTGCAGTCTGTACCTCTAAGGTAATCGTCTCGCCGGGAGCATAGTAGCTCATGATCTCTATCAGTTCCGTAGAACTGCTCACGCTTTCGCCTTCAATCGCCGAGATAATATCTCCGCTCTGAATTCCAGCCTCATCCGCTGCAGAGCCTTCTGTCACTTCATAGACAAATGCGCCCGCCGGCATATTATAAGTCCCAGTCGCTTCATCCGATACCGTCAGTACGGTCGCGCCAATATAGCCACGCTCGGAGTCACTCAATTTGTCTCTGGTCTCTTTGTTAATCAGCTGCTCCAGGATGGGCGCCGCCGTATCAATCGGGATTGCGTAGCCGATGCCGTCGGTGTCCTCCCCGCTGTCATCCGTTACACAGATACCAATCAATTCACCAGAAGTATTCAGCAATGCGCCCCCGCTGCTGCTGCCATCCGCCGCATCTGTCAGAATAACCTCCACAGACACATCATTCAGGGTCACAGTCAGGTTCGTCGCACTGATGATGCCAACCGTCACCACCAGTCCATATCCGCAGTCACTGAGCACAACCGCAGCCTGCCCCATCTTCAGATCTTCTGAACTTCCCAGATTTGCAATCTTCAGCTGCGAAAGAACGTTTTCCTCTATCTCGTCAAGATCGACCGCCAGTACGGCCAGCCCTGAACTGGCGCTGCTGCTCTTCACCTTCGCGGATACCGTGAGGTCATCTTCCTCCTCCGCCCCGACAGAGAAAGTGACTGTTAATTCTTCTGCATCGCTCACCGCCTGGTACCCGGTGGCGATCAGCAGCTCCTCCTCATTCTGCGCGATGATGACGCCGGAGACCGTCCTCTTCTGCGTCTGGGATTCCGTCTCCGTAGAGCCCATATCGTAGTAATAATAATCATAGTAATCAGAGCTATAATCCGAATCCGCGTCCGCTTCCTCTGTTTCAGCAACAACCGTCACGGAAACAACCGACGGCAGACAATTCTCCACAATCTCTGAGACATCCGTCAGGGATGCGCCGCCTGAAACACTCTCTGCTGTGTCAATTGTCTGGCTACTGCCAAGGGCGATATTCCCCGAATCTGTGTTGTCTGCATCTTCTGACAATTCTGTTTCTTCCTCTGTCTCCGATGCCTCGCTCGTTTCGGTCTCCGCCGCATTCTCCTCATCGTCCGAAACCGTAGTGGAAGCATCCCCCCGGTTCAGCGTTACCCGCTCCGATTCCTCATCCGAAGTATCTGACACTGTGTCCGCAGCAGCTTCCGTATCTGAGGCAACCGTCTCCTGTGCTCCGGCCGTGCCGGCCGGCTTTTCTGTCTCCGGTACTTCTGTCTCCTCCTCATCCTTCACGATATTCAGCGTGGTACGCTGCGTCTCTTCTGTCTCCTGCGCACTTGCCGTAGTCGCCCGGTACAAAGCGCCCCCCTGCGCACAGGCTCCTGCTGTCACTACAGCTGCCATCGCAATCGCGCTATATTTTTTCCAGCCTTTCATCATCCGCAATCCCCTTTCGTTTTGGTTTTTGTTTTTACAATATATCGCCCGAATGTGTCACAAATGTGAAAAAGCTCTGATTTTCTCTTGCTATCGGTTTGTGCAGACACCATCTGAACCGAGGATGTATTTTCCAATGGTCGTATTCGTCTGCATCACACCGGTCGTCTTATCAAAATAATAATACTTTCCGCCGATTTTCACCCAACCGGTCGCCATCACGCCGACCGAACCGCTTTTCTTGCGGAAATAATACTTATTGCCATCCACAGTCACCCAGCCGGTTTTGCGCACACCCGTCTTCTTGTTCAGGTAATACGTTTTACTGCCTATCGTAAGGAACCCCTTCTGCATTGCGCCGGTGGACTTGTCAAAATAATAATATTTTCCACTGATTTTTACCCAGCCTGTCGCTCTGACGCCTGCCGGGCTGCTGCCTTTGCGCAGGAAATAGGTCTCCCCGTCAAGCTCCAGCCAGCCCGTCTTCCGCGCACCCGTAGACGAATCAAGATAATACTTTTTCCCGTTCAGATTCAGCCACCCCGTCTGCATGACACCGGTAGATGATCTGAAATAGTAATAGTTCCCGCCGATTTTTGCCCAGCCCGTAATGCGATAACCATTCGAATCCACATAATAAGTCTTTCCATTCACCGTCAGCCAGGTGCTCGTCGGTATCGTTCCGTCTTCCTCTACATACCAGTAATTTGTGCCATCTGTCTGCCAGCCGCTCCCGGAACGGCGCGAGGCAGCCGTGGTTCTGGGTGTAATGATCTTCGAATAATCCTTATAGCTATAGTCCAGATCCACCGCGGTCGATATGCCATTGACAGAGCCCGTCGAACTGTACTGCCACATGGGAAACGAAGAAATGGTCGGTTCCGCGTACCAGGTCGCCACCCAATAATCATATCCGGAAAGAATGCTCAGATCCAGAGAATCCCGGAAATAATTGTTACTGGCATAAATCATTGGGTAATATCCGGCGTCCGCAATCACTTCCATGAAAGCAACGGCAATCTTAGAGCGCTTCGCCGCTGTCATGCTCGAATACACCGAATCTTCCATATCAATTGCAATCGGATAGGATATTTTATACCCGTCCACCAGGTCCAGTACGTAATCCGCCGCATTGCGCGCGTCCGCCACCGTTGTGACCGTCGCGTAGTGATAAACGCCCACGTAGATCCCGGCGTCGATGGCGCCCTGGATATTTGTCTCAAACATCGCATCCGGCGTCGCCACGCCGTTTTTAAAGCGGCCCGTCCCGATCATAACGAACTCGATCCCGTCCTCTTTGACCTCTTCCCAGTCAATTGTCCCCTGCCATTTCGAAACATCTATTCCCTGCACCGGCGCTGATGCCTGTGCCAGCCATGGGTTCGTCATCAATAACATTGCGAAGGTCAACAATGCCCCCGCTATCGCTCCCCTGAATCTCAATCTGTTCACCCTGTCCTTTCTGAAATAAACCAATAAATCTTCTGCTTTACCATACTATGCTTCGAGCGGCAAAAGTGGGATGATACTACAGTCCCCAAGGTCATGAATCAGAACGCAGGCGTTCCATTCTGTCCCGTTGTCCCTTGCATCATATTGTAACGAAAATACCATAATGCCGCAAGCTTTTTTAAGATTTCATTAATTCTTTTTTTCATTTTTAACAAGACAGGATTAGGAAAGCCATCCACTCTCAGAGACAGCTGAAATATTTTTTACACGCCGTGGTGGGTAAAAAGAAGACCCAAAGGCGAACCTTCGGGTCTTTCCAATCACACTGTAAATGATTCTGCAGCCAGTTTCCTGTACTGTCGCCTGCAAAACAGCCAGTACATCGTCTTCCAATCGCGTCACGCTTCGTGCGTCAGCAGTGACTGTCCTGTCATTTCCGCCGGCTGCTCCATCCCCATCAGTTCGATCAGGGTCGGAACGATATCCGCCAGACGTCCGCCCTCACGCAGGCCAACGCCCTCGCCGCAGTTCACGAGGATAAACGGTACCGGGTTCGTCGTATGCGCTGTAAACGGTTCTCCGGTCTCATAATCGATTAGCTGCTCCGCATTTCCGTGATCTGCACAGATAAACAGCTTGCCATCCATGGATTTTACCGCCTCAACGACCTTGCCAACACACTCATCCACCGTCTCAATGGCCTTAATCGCCGCCGAGAGTACGCCGGTATGGCCAACCATATCCGGGTTCGCGAAGTTCGTAATCACGACATCATATTTGCCGGAGGTCACCGCGCCGACAATCTTCTCACATACCTCCGGAGCGCTCATCTCCGGCTGCAGATCATAAGTCGCCACCTTCGGTGACTTCACCAGAATCCGATCCTCGCCAGGATTCGGCGCTTCCACTCCGCCATTAAAGAAGAATGTCACATGCGCGTATTTCTCTGTTTCCGCGATACGCGCCTGCGTCATATTGTGCGCCGCCAGGTACTCGCCAAATGTATTTGTCACGGAAATCTTCGGGAACGCGACGGTCTTATTCGGAATCGTCACATCGTAATCCGCAAAGCATACATAGGTCACATGAACACGCGGTCCGCGGTCAAATCCGTCAAAGTCATCGCAGCAGAACGTGCGGGTCAGCTCACGCGCACGATCCGGACGGAAGTTGAAGAAAATCACGGAATCTCCGTCCTTCACGGTCGTAACAGGTGCGCCGTCCTTCATGACCACCGTCGGAAGAACAAACTCATCCGTCACGTCCTTCTCATAGGACTGCGCTACGGCCTCAACGCCGGAATTCGCCGTCTCGCCCTCGCCATAA